>JABAHQ010004113.1_pt1 | contig 39668 bp, 33 predicted proteins | sample 7062091 | NCBI WGS metagenome assembly JABAHQ01 (sample SAMN14534359, study PRJNA622989) | marine sediment metagenome | biome: marine biome [ENVO:00000428]; feature: marine pelagic biome [ENVO:01000023]; material: deep marine sediment [ENVO:00002113] | place: India: Gulf of Kutch | collected... | reverse complement strand
CGATGTTCACGGTGGTGTCGGCGAAGAAGAGAAGGTCCCTGCGGGGAAGGGCCACCATGTAGACGCCGGCCGCGTGCTCCACCCCCTCCCGGCGGCCCACCACCTGGAGGACGGGGCTCAGGACCTCGGGATAGTTGGAGTCGATCCCCGCCACCATTCCGTCGGCGTCCCCGGTGCGGACCATCATGCCCCCGAACCACGTGGGCTCGTACATCTTGGCCTTGGCCTCGGCCAGGGTCATCCCCTTCCGCCTCCGTCTCTGGTAGAGGGCGTCGGCGAATCCGTACCGACGCGACTCCTCCGAAGCGGGATGGAGCACCTCCACCCCCTTCATGGAGACCGCCAGATCCTCGGCCCGGGCCTCGATCTTCTCGGGGCGACCCAGGAGGACGGGACGGGCCACCCCCTCGTCCACGGCGTTGGATGCGGCGCGGATCACGCGGTCGTTGTATCCGTCGGGGAGCACGATCCGGGCGGGGTGCCGCCGGGCCCGATTCGTCATCCAGCGCATGACCTCCCGTCCGGGCCCGAGGCTGGCCCGGAGATGATCGCGGTACTCGTCGGGATTCACCTCGGCCCGGGCCGCGCCCGACTCCATCGCCGCGCACGCCACCGCCGGGGCCACGTAGAAGAGGACCCGGGGATCGAAGGGCTTCGGGATCAGGTAGTCCCGGCCGAATTCGAACGCCTCGCCGCCGTACGCGAGGACCACGGACTCGGGCACCTCTTCCCGGGCCAGATCGGCCAGGGCCCGGGTGGCCGCCAGCATCATCTCCTCGTTGATNNGAAGCCCAGCACGTTGTTCACCTGGTTCGGGTAGTCCGACCGCCCCGTGGCCATGATCGCGTCGTCCCGGACCTCGGCCACGTCCTCCGGCGTGATCTCGGGGTCCGGATTCGCCAGGGCGAAGATGATCGGCTTCTCCGACATCGAAGCCACCATCTCCGGCGTGACGAGCCCCCCCACGGAGAGACCCACGAAGACGTCGGCCCCTCTCATCGCCTCCTCCAGGGTCCGGGCGTCGGTCTCCGCGGCGAAGCGAGCCTTGTACTCGTTCATGCCCTCCTCGCGCCCCGCGTGGATCACGCCGTGGCTGTCCACCATGACGATCATCTTCCGGGGCACTCCGAGGCGGACGATGTGCTCCGCGGTGGAGAGGGCCGACGCCCCCGCGCCGCTGAAGACCACCCGCACCTCCCCGGGATCCTTCTCGGCGACCTCCAGCGCGTTGAGCAGCGCCGCGCCGCCGATGATCGCGGTGCCGTGCTGGTCGTCGTGGAAGACGGGGATGTCCAGGGTCTCCTTGAGCCGTTCCTCGACCACGAAGCAGTCCGGCGCCCGGATGTCCTCCAGGTTGATCCCGCCCACCGTGGGCTCCAGGAGCTGACAGAAGCGGATCAGCTGATCGGGTTCCTCGGTGTCCACCTCGATGTCGAAGACGTCGATGCCGGCGAAGCGCTTGAAGAGGACCCCCTTCCCCTCCATGACCGGCTTCGCCGCCAGGGGACCGATGTTGCCGAGCCCCAGGACGGCGGTGCCGTTCGAGACCACCGCGACCAGATTTCCCCTGGCGGTGTACTTGAACACGTCGAGGGGCTCCCGGTCGATCGCCCGGCAGGGCTCGGCGACCCCCGGCGTGTAGGCCAGGGAGAGCTCACGCTGGGTGGCCACGGGCTTGGTGGGCACCACCTCGATCTTTCCGGGGCGACCCTCGGAGTGATAGTCCAGCGCCGCCTGCCGCTTCCTCTCCTTCGTCATCGTCCCTCGCTGTGCCGAGAGGCTACGAGTGGATTCCAGATCCCGCCCTGGAAGGACACCCTGTAGAATGGATCGCCCGGGAGGCGCCGGACCCCGTCGACGGGGGGCCGGGTCGGGCACTCCCGGGCCGCTGATCTCGATCCGCGTCCGCGGACGCGTCGCCCCTATCCTATTCCCCTGCACGGGCAGGGGTCAAACCGCCCCGTCGGCGCTCTCCTCCTCGACCGCGGCACCCCCGCCGGCTTATTCTTCACCGTCTCTCACCCGGTCGGCTACAGGAGGTGAGCGTGGAGATCATCCGTGGACGCATGGTCCATCTCGGGTACGGGAAGTTCTGGCGGTCGGACGAGATCGTGGGCCTCAGCCCGATCGAGGAGGGAAGAGGGCCGGGGCGGAGGACCGAGGTGTTCGTGGCGGGGCGCTCCGAGCCGATCCTGGCGTCCAGGACCGAGCGCTCGATCCTCCAGGACATGGCCCACCTGCCCGACGAGGAGTTCGAGGTGGAGGAGGCACGGGATCTCATGCGGGACCTCCTCGACGACCTCGACGACGTTCCCCAGGTGCTCCGACGCCTGCTCCTCAACGAAGTGCGCCTAGACCTGGACGTCTGGGAGCGGAGGATCCGGTCACTCCTGGCCCGCGAGGGGGGCACGGACGCCAGCGAGGACCAGGAGGATCTCTTCTCGGGCTCCTGATAGGGGACCGAGCGCCGTCCCGAACCGCCATGTCCTTCCCAGGGGCAGCCGTCCTCTTCCTCGCCCTCCTCTTCCTGGCTTCGCCCCTGGCCGCCCAGGAATGCGAGGGAGGCCGCATCACCTCCGTCGTCGTGGACAACAACTCGATCTTCGATCTCGGCGAGATGGAGGAGGACGTCTCGTTCCGGTGGCTGTACAGCCTGATGAACACGCTGCACATGGACACGAACGAGAACTTCGTCCGGAACGAGCTCCTCTTCGAGGAGGGTGACTGCCTCGACCCTCTCGCCCTGGAGGAGTCGGAGCGAATCCTTCGCGCCTACGAGTTCATCGCCCGGGTCGAGATCTTCGACGAGCCCGCCGCCGACGGGGGCCGGCGCGTGGTGGTGGAGACCCAGGACGAGTGGACCACCGAGCTCGACGTGCGCCTGGCGTTCGACGAGGGCTTCCGCCTCGAGGGGGTCGAGCTCACCGAGGAGAACTTCCTGGGCCGCGGGATGTTCACGGGCTTCTTCTTCTTCGAGCGCAGGGAGCGGCGCGACCTGGGCGTGTTCTTCGAGACTCCGCGCCTCTTCTCCACGCGATGGGACGCCCGCTTCAGCGCGGGCAAGACCCGGGTGGGCAACTTCTTCAACCAGGCGCTGGTCTTCCCCTTCGTGGGCGAGGTGGGGCGGGTGGCGGCTCGGCAACGATACAGCTACCGGGAGTCCCTCTTCCCCTACTCGATCCCGGAGAGCGCGGGCTCCCCCTATTCCCACGTCCTGGTGCCCTTCCAGGAGAGGGACGTGGAGCTGACCCTGGCCCGGCGCCTGGGCCGGCCCGGCAACCTCACGATCTTCGGGGTGGGCTTCCTCAGGGAGACGCTGAGCTTCGACGAGTTTCCCGGCGACGTGGAGGTGTCCGGCCGGGACGGCGACTTCGACGAGACACAGCCGGCGGGTCCCGCGGAGACCGCCGCCGTGGCGGGTCAGGTGACCAACACCACGATCTCCCGGGTGAACCTCCTCTTCGGACAGCGGAACCTCCGCTTCGTCCAGCGGAGCGATCTGGACCTCATGCGAGGCGTTCAGGATGTCCGCCTGGGAACGGACGTGAACCTCACGGTGGGACGTAGCCTGGGCGACATCGCCAGCGGCGGTCGGGACGCCCCCGAAGACGTCTACACCCGGCTCCGGGCCTTCGCCGGCTGGGAGCCGGGTCGCTGGCTCCTGAACGCCGACCTGAACGCGGAGGCCCGCAACATCTTCTCGGGCCCCGCGGAAGGACAGGGGTGGAGAGACATCCTGGGCGAGTTCGACGCATACACGTACTGGCGGCCCACCGCCCTCCCCGACCACACCCTCTTCGGTCGCTTCTCGGCCTCGGGCGGATGGTCCACCGTTCGCCCCTTCCAGCTCACCCTGGGAGGACGGACCGCGGTGCGGGGGTTCTCGGAGTCGGACTTCCCCGGGAACCGGCGCCTCGTCGTGTCCGTCGAGGATCGGTTCTACCTGGGATGGCCCGCGCCCGATCTCTTCGATCTCGGGATGACCTTCTTCGCGGACGCGGGGAAGATCTGGGCGGGCGACGTCCCCTACGGTGAGACCGTTCCCTGGCAGGCCTCCCTGGGAGCGGGCCTTCGTCTCGAATTCCCCTCCCAGAGCCGAAACACGCTCCGTATCGACCTGGCCGTACCGGTCTCCGGATCCGACGCTTTCGGCAGCCCGATCTTCCGGGTCACCTTCCTGGAGCTCCTCGGCGTGCGCCCGGGCTTCGCGGACGAGGAGATCTTCCGTAGCCGCCGACCCTCCGTGGGCGCGGATCTCCTGACCGAGGAGCCCCGGTGAGGAAGGACCTGCCGCCCGAGGCCGCCGCCCGGTCCGACGAGGTCCGGAAGGTCCTCCGGCAGGTCCTGCTGATGAACCTCGTCGTGGTGGCGATCAAGCTGGCCGCGTGGTGGTCGTCGGGGGCGCTCAGCGTCGCCGCCGAGGCGATGCACTCGGGCCTCGACGCGCTGAACAACGTCTTCGCCCTGGTCTTCGCCGGCGTGGCAGCCCAGGAGCCCGACGAGCAGCACCCGTACGGCCATCACAAGTTCGAGACCCTGGGAGCCCTCGTCCTGGTGGGGCTTCTCTCGATCACCGTCTTCGAGCTCGGCCGGGGAGCCTTCCTGCGACTCTTCGGCGACGTGTCCCACCGCCTCGAGGCCACGCCCCTGGCCATGGGGATCATGGCCCTCTCTGTGGTGCTGGGGCTCGCCATCTCCACCTGGGAGACCCGGCGGGGCCGGACCTTGTCGTCCGACCTCCTCCTGGCCGACGCCGCCCACACCCGAGCCGACGTCCTGGCCGCCCTGGCGGTCCTCGGCGGGCTCGGTGCGGTCCGGGCCGGGTACCCCGCCGCCGATCCCTGGATCACCCTGGGGGTGGGGGTGCTCATCGCCCACACGGGATGGGAGATCGTGAAGGAGACGATCCCGGTTCTGGTGGACGAGAGAGCGGTGGAGGCCCAGCGTGTCCGCTCCGTGGCCCTGGCCACTCCCGGAGTCCGAGCCTGCTACGGGGTCCGCTCACGGGGGCGCCCCGGCGAGGTGTTCGCCGAGCTCACGATCGCCGTCGATCCCTCCCTGGACGTGGCCGCCTCCCACCGGATCGCCGACGAGGTCGAGAGGGGGGTCGCCGAGGAGCTTCAGGCCCGGGAGGTGGTGGTCCACGTGGAGCCCGCCCGCTCCGGATCCGGCCGGGGGAGAACCGACGGCGAGCTGGCCCCGAAGGGGCGAGGATGACCGTCCTCGGCCCCCGGCGGTCGATCCCCGAGAGGATCGACGGGGACGACGTGGACGTGGAGGAGCTGGCCCGCTCACACCGCCACGTCGAGCAGGTGAACGCCCGTCTCGGGGGACACCGTGCCCTCCGGCTCCATCTCCGGGACTTCCGCGGCCGACCCGCCGTACGGGTCCTCGACGTGGGAGCCGGGAACGGGTCCACTCTCGTGGACCTGGAGCGCCGGGCCCCGGAGACCGAGGCGCCCTGGTGCCTGGTGGGAGCGGAGATCCATCCCGACACGGCCCGGATCGCGCGGCGCAGGACCCGGGGGATCGGTGGCGTGCACGTGGTGCGGGGCGACGGGTGTCGACTCCCCTTCGCGACCGGGTCCTTCGACGTGGCCATCACGGTCCTCACCCTCCACCACTTCGACGACGCCGACGTCCGGGAGGTGCTGGGGGAGATGGGCCGCGTGGCCCGGGAGAGGGTGGTGGCCAACGACCTGGAGCGCTGTCTGCCGAACTACGTGGGGGCGCGTCTCCTCGCCACCACGCTCTGGCGACGGGATCCCCTGACGCGCCACGACGGACCCGCCTCGGTTCTCCGCTCGTTCACGCCCGCCGAGCTCCGGGCGGCGGGGGAAGAGGCCGGACTCCGGGACGTTCGCGTGCGTCGCCGCTTCCCCTGGCGCCTCGTCCTCGAGGCTCGACCTCCCAGGGGCGACCTCGAGGCCGGGCGGCGCGCCCGGGAGCGACGGTCGGCGGGGAGCGTTTCGTGATCGGCCCGGCGGTGCCGGACGTTCTGGTGGCAGGCGCCGGTCCCGCGGGGAGCGTCACCGCCATGCTCCTCGCCCGGGAGGGTTGGTCGGTGACCCTCCTTGAGAGGACGCGGTTCCCTCGGCCCAAGGCGTGCGGGGAGTGCCTGAACCCCGGTGCGGTGAAGCTCCTCGCCGGGCTGGGTCTCCTGGAGCGGGTCCGCGCCCTGGATCCCGCTCCGATCCGGGGGTGGCGGATCGAGGGGCCGGCCGGGCTCCCGGCGCTGGGGACCTTCGCTCCCCGGGTAGGCCTCGGCCTGGCGGTGCCCCGCTCCCGCTTCGATCACGCCCTGGCCGCGGCGGCGGTGGTGTCCGGGGTCGTCCTCGAGGAGGGCGTCCGGGTCGAGGGGGCCGAGCCCGGCGGGCCGGGTCGCCTCCCCACTCTCGCGGTCCGGGACCGGTCGGGTCGGACCGGGAAGCGCCGGGCCCGGGTCGTGGTGGGCGCCGACGGCCTGCGGTCGGCGGTCGCCCGAGCGATCGGCGCTCACCGGCGTCTACCCCGCCTGCGCAAGGTCTCCCTCACCGTCCGGCTCCGGGGGACCGGGCCCTCCCGGGATCGGGGGCGCCTCGCCCTCCGGGACGACCGGGTCCTGGGGCTGGCGCCGGTCCACGGCCACGACCCGCTCTGGAACGCGACCGTGGTGGCGAGGACGGAGCGCTTCGCCCGAGCGGTGGCGCGGGACGCCCGGGCGTTCGTCACCCGGAGCCTCGAGGAGCTGGGACCGGAGTGGCGAGAGCAGCCCCGGATCACGGACGGGCCCTGGGCGAGCGGGCCCTTCGACTGGCCGACGAGAAGCGCAGTAGCGGCTGGGATCCTCCTGGTCGGGGACGCCGCCGGCTACTTCGATCCCCTCACCGGTCAGGGGATCTACCGCGCCCTGCGCTCGGCGCGCCTGGCCGCGCGGGCCGTTGACAGGAGCCTCCGGAATGGGGAAGTGTCGGGGAAGCTCCATCGAGAGTACGACCGGGCCCTCTCCCGGGCGTTCGGTCCCGGACGTCGGGTCCAGAAGATCGTGGAGGGAGTCGTCGCGAACGGATGCCTGCGGCGAGCGGTGTTGGGGCGTCTGGCCCGGGCTCCGGAAGCCATGGACGCGCTCATCCGGGTGACCGGCGACGCGGCGCCGGTCCGTTCCCTCGCCGGGCCCGGGGCGTGGGCGCCGTTCCTCGCTCCCACCCTGGCGGCGGGGGCTCGGCGGTCAGGCGCCCGACGCGGCCACGAGCGCTCCCGTCGCCGGGAATTCGGTCACGACACCAGCCAGGTGGCAGGCCTTGCTCACGATCGACGAACACACCTCTGACGCACCCCCGGACCTCTGCTTTCGGGTGGCCGCGGACGTGGAGGCATGGCCCCGGATCCTCCCCCACTACCGCTGGGTGCGCTACCACCGCAAGGAGGGCTTCGCCCGGGGGCGGGTCGAGATGGCCGCATGGCGTCCCTTCGGCCCCCTGCGCTACCCCACGTGGTGGGTCTCGGAGATGGATCACGACGCCGGGTCCCGTCGGGTCTACTACCGGCACGTGGACGGCATCACCACCGGAATGGACGTCCGGTGGGAGGTGGATCCCACCGGCGACGGGGGAACCCGGCTGCGGATCTTCCACGAGTGGGCGGGTCCCCGGTGGCCCCTGATCGGAGGGCTCGCGGCGGACCGGGTGATCGGACCCCACTTCGTCTCCCACATCGCCGGCCGAACCCTGGCCGGGGTGAGCAGGGAGGCCGAGCGTCTCCACGCCACCCGTCAGGGCGAGGGATGAAGGACCCGGGGGCCGACGGCCCCGGGCCCCCGCGGCGGGTCGTGGTCACCGGCCTCGGCCCGATCACAGGCTCCGGGATCGGTGTGGAGGAGCTCTGGGAGAGCCTCCACCGGAAGCGCTCGCCGGTCTCGGCGATCACCCGCTTCGACGCCTCGCCCTTCCGCACCCGGATCGCCGTGGAGGTGGACGGGTTCGATCCCGCCGACTTCATGGAGCCCGCCCGGGCCCGGCGCCTGGACCGCTTCGGTCACTTCTCGATCGCCGCCGCCCGGGCGGCGCTCGACGACGCGGAACTCGACCCCGGAGCCCTGAACGGCTCGCGGGTGGCGGTACAGATGGGATCGGCCCTGGGTGGAATCGTCCACGCACAGGAGCAGCACGCCCGACTCCTCCGGGACGGGGTACGGGCCGTGGACCCCCGGGTGGCTCTCACCGTCTTCTCCGGAGCCGCGAGCTGCAACGTGGCGATCGAGTTCGGCTTCACCGGGCCCAACTCCACCAACGCCATGAGCTGCGCCTCGGGAACGATCGCCCTGGGCGAAGCCTGGCGCCTCATCCGCGAGGGCGTCGCGGACGTGGCGATCGCCGGTGGCGTGGAGGCGCCCCTCGCCCCGCTCTCGTTCGGGGCGTTCGCCCTCATCCGCGCCATGAGCACCCGGAACGACGAGCCGGAGCGGGCGTGCCGTCCCTTCGACCGGGACCGGGACGGCTTCGTCATGGGAGAGGGCGCGTGCGTCCTCGTGCTCGAGGCCGAGCACCACGCCCTGGACAGGGGCGCCCAAATCTACGCGGCGATCCGCGGCTACGGGATCACGAACGACGCCCATCACATGGCGGCACCGAGGCCCGACGGGGAGCAGGCCGCCCGCTCCATTCGCCGAGCCCTGGAGAGCGGCGCCCTGGCCCCGGAGGAGGTGGAGTACGTGAACGCCCACGGCTCCTCCACGCCCCTGAACGACTCCACCGAGACCCTCGCGATCCGCAGGGTGTTCGGCGACCACGCCGGGCGTCTCGTCGTGTCGGGCACGAAGCCCTTCTACGGCCACGCTCTCGGTGCGTCGGGCGCGATCGAGGCCGCGGTGACCTGCCTCTCCATCCAGCGGGGCTGGATCGCTCCCACCCTGAACTTCGTGCGCCCCGGGGAGGGCTGCGACCTGGACTACACCCCGGGTAAGGGCCGGGCCCGGACGGTGACGACGGCGATCACGAATTCCTTCGGCTTCGGCGGAATCAACGCGAGCCTGGCGCTCTCGTCCTACCCGGCCCCGGAAACGCCCTCTTCCCGGGGGGCGTGGGCGTGATCGACCTCCTCCCCCATCCGGATCTCGTCCTGACCTTGGTCGCCCTCGGATTCGCGGCGGGTGTCGATCTCTTCTGGGTCGTGTTCCTCCTGGCGGTGGCCGCCCGGGTCTCGTGGCTGGCGCCGGCCCCGGGAGATCTGGTGGAGATGGGCACGGTCCCGATCCTCCTCTTCTCGGCGGTGCTTCACACCGCAGAGCGGTGCGCCGAGGCGCTGCCGTCGGTGGCCCTCTTCTGGCACAGCGCCCAGGCCGTGGCACGACCGATCGCCGGTGCGCTGCTGGCCGCCGCGATCGTGCCGGGGGGAGTGGTCCAGGCCACGGGGGCCGCCGCCGCGGGGGCCGTGCTCGCGGCCACGGGGCACCGGGTGGTCTGGGGCCTGGACCTCCGTCGCTGGCTCGACGGGGGCCGGTCTCCGGGCCCGGTCCTGGCCGGTCTCGCCGAGGACGTGGTGGTGGCCGGGCTGGTGGTCCTCGTCCTGGAGCGGCCCGAGGCGGGGGGTGTCCTGGTCGTCCTCGTCCTCGGGGCGCTCCTCCTGCGAGGTCGGTTCCTGCTGGATCTCTCCCGCTTCGGACTTCACCTCGTGTGGGGCTCCGTGCAGCGCCTCACGGGACGGTGGGGCTGGAGGAGGCAGGACGAGCTGCCGGCGTGGGTGAGAGACGCCCTGGAGCGGGAGAGGCGTCCGGGGAATAGGGATCGGGCCCCGCTGCGGGGCCTTCCGGTGGGCGTGACCGGCTCACCCGGACACCATGGCTTTCGGTGGGGATGGCTGGCCGGCGCGCCCGATCGCACCTTTCTCGTACTCCGGGAGAGAGGAAGAGCCCGGGCCCTGCCGGTACTCCCCGGCGGGGCTCCGGGGCGGAGCGATCTCTTCGACCGGCTCCCGGTCCGGGCCGGTGAGGCGGAGTGCGAGCTGCTGGTGGCCCGGGACGGGCCCGATGTGGACGCCCTCGCGGCCGAGCTCGCCTCCCGCGGGCGGGTGGGCGCCTGAGCGAAAACGGACTCCGGACCCGGTCGCGCCCCGGTCGCCCCAGCGGGGACACCGGCGCAGGAACCCCGCATCCGGAGAAGGGTATCCGCGCCTTCGAGACCCCCTCACACGTGCGGGCCTCGCGGAGAGAAGCTTTGACTCGGGAATCGGCCTCTTATAGTATTTTCGACCGTTCCCCGGCATCGTTTGTCTTTCGCCACCCCCAGGCTGATCGTCGACGTCCGCTCCGGCCGTCGCGCAGATACTCGTTGGAGTCTCTTTCTACTTGATCAAGAGTCGAGGCAAGAGCAAACGGATGTTTTCTTCTTCCCGCGGCCTGGATTCGTTCGATCAATATCTGCAGGACGTCGAGAAGTACCCCCTGATTCAGGACCCGGAGGAAGAGCGAGCCCTCGCGCGCCGAGCCAGGGCCGGTGACAAGGAGGCCGCGGAGCGCCTCGTGACCGCCAACCTGCGCTTCGTCATCTCCTACGTGAAGAAGTATCAGGGCCGGGGTCTGGGGCTCGCCGAGCTGGTCTGCATCGGGAACGAGGGACTGCTCAAGGCGGTCAAGAAGTTCGATCCCGAGAAGGGCGTGAAGTTCATCTCCTACGCCGTCTGGTGGATCCGACAGACCGTGCTCCAGGCCCTCGCCGAGCAGACCCGCTCCGTCCGGATCCCCCTCAATCAGAACTCGAACCTCGCCAAGCTCGCCCGGACCAACACCCAGCTCACGCAGCAGCTCGGACGCTCACCGACCGATCAGGAGCTGGCCGAGGAGATGGACGAACCGGTGGAGACGATCCGGGCGCTCCGGCGTGTGGCCGCGAGCGAGCTGAGCCTCGACGCGCCCATCGACCGGAGCGACCGGGACAGCGCCAGCTTCGGCGAGCGCTTCGCCGGCAGCGCGGGCGACGAGATCGAGGACGACGTCGAGGCCCTGGCCCGCCGCGACTTCCTCGAGGAGATGTTCGACCAGTACCTGACCGAGCGGGAGCGGAAGATCCTCTACCTCTACTACGGGCTGGACGACGGCGAGGAGCGGACGCTCGAGGAGATCGGCTCCCTCCTCGGTGTGACCCGGGAGCGGATCCGTCAGATCCGGAACCGGGCGTTCGAGAAGCTCCGGGAGAGCCCCCACGGCGAGTCCCTCTCGGGGTTCTGGAACGCCAACTGAGTCCACCGGCGGCAGCGGGTCGGGGAGGAGCCGGCCCGCTCGCCCCGGTCCAAACGCCGGCGACGTCGGCGTCCCACGGATGACCCGGGCCCCGTTCCGTTGTGGAACGGGGCTTCCTACATGGGGATGCTCGCCCGGGAACCGGGCTCTCCGCGACGCGTAGGACACACGTTTCCGGAGTCTCTCCGACGGACCTCCATGCGCGCCGTTCTCCCCGCTCTGCAACTCCTCGCCACCGTCTCCTGCGCCCTCCTCCCGGTCTCCGGGAGCGCGCAGGAGGACCCGGAGTGGAACTCCCGGCGCGTCCTCGAGATGGTGGCCCGGGGAAGGGCGGAGCGTCACCGAACCCTCTCGGACTCGAGCCTGAAGGGATATGCCGCCCGGGCTCGGGGCCACGTCTACTTCCTCATGGACCGCCGGGACACCGGCGAGCGGACGCTGGTGAAGGCGGATCAGCTCGCCCTGGAGGTGCGCTGGAGATCCCCGGGCTTCACCCGCCAGCGCATCGTGGGAAGAAGGGACCAGAAGCGCCTCCCCACGAAGATCCGGTACCACCTGGACCACCTCACCGTGGTCACCGACGACTTCAGCGATCGGATCACCCTCGGCGAGGGGCAGGAGGTCCGTGCCGTCTCCCATCCCCTGGCTCCGGGATCGGAGTCGGTCTACGACTTCCGCCTGGCGGATTCCCTGACGATCCGCTTCTCCGGCGGGCGCGAGCCCGTCCGCGCCTACCGGGTGGAGGTCCGTCCACGGGACCTGGAGCGCCCGGGCTACGTCGGGACGATCTTCCTCGATCGCGTCCGGGCCGCGGTGGTGAGGATGAACTTCACCTTCACCCCCGCCTCCTACGTGGACCCCTACCTGGACCACATCCGCATCTCCCTGGACAACGGGCTCTGGGAGGGCAGGTACTGGCTCCCCTACCGCCAGGAGGTCGAGATCCGGCGGGAGCTCCCGATCCTCGACCTCCCGGCGGGAAGCGTGATCCAGGCGCGCTGGCGCATCGGAGACTACGTGCTGAACCCGCAGGGGCGGGGTGAAGCCGGTCGGGGCCGGGAGGTGGTGGCGGTGCCGGAACGGTGGGCGCGAAGCTATCCCTTCGAGGAGGGACTCTACGCCGCCCTGGACCGGGAGGGGCTCGCACCGCCGCCGAGCCTCGAGGAGATCCGGGCGGAGGCCCTGCAGATGGTGGGCCACCGCCGACTCAGCGGGCTGCACCGGCTTCGGTTCCACATCCCGTCGGCCTCTTCCGTCCTCCGCTACAACCGGGCCGAGGGCACCTTCGCCGGGGCCGGTCTCTCCTTCCGGCCCGATGCCCGAACCGGCCTTTCGGTGAGGGGCGGGTGGGCCTTCGGCCGCGACGAGCCCGAGGCCGCGCTGGAGCTCACGGGCGGGGAGGTCCACCCCGGAACCGGCGTTCGCTTGACGTGGAACGGACCGGTGGACATCGGTCCCGTGTCGGGCGCCAGCGGGGTCGTGAACACGCTCTCGGCCCTCGCGCTGGAGACCGACTACCTGGATCCGTACTTCACCTCGGGCGTGGCCCTCTTCCACGGATGGTCCCCCGGCTCTGGCGTGGACCTGGGGATCGAGGTGTGGTGGAGGGAGGCCGAGAGCGGGCGAAACGTGGTGAGCGACGGAGGCGGAACGTCTCCGCTGAGATCCGTCAGGCCCGTGGACGAGGGAGGGGAGTTGGGAGGGGAGCTCTCCGCCACCCTCGGCTCCACGGACCGGGGATTCGGCGCCGACGCCCGCCTCCTGGCGGGACGTCTCGAGGGGACGGAATACGGCAGCCTCCGGGGACGTCTCACCTGGAAGCGCGCCTGGCTCCCCGAGAATGTGGAGCTCTCGGCCTCGCTCCATGGAGGCGTCGTCACCGAGGACGCTCCGCTCCAGAGCCTCTTCCTCCTCGGGGGACGCGGCACCCTCCCGGGCTACGGCTACCGGGCGTACGCGGGCGACCGCTTCTGGCTTCTCTCGGCCGAAGGCTCCTGGGGCGTAGCGGCGCCCTGGTTCGGGGCTCGGCTCTTCGGATCCGTGGGCTCCACGGGGTTGGCGGACCACGTCCTCCCCCCGAGCTGGCTGGGGGAACCCGCTCCTTCGGCCCTCGTCTCCGCGGGCGTGGGCGCCGGGTTCCTCTGGGACGTGGTCCACCTCGATCTGGCCCGAGGCTTGAACGGTGGCTCGTGGGCCCTGGACCTCTACGTGAGCCGTCCCTTCCGTTCCTTCCTCTGATCCAGACGCCGCGACGCCTCAATCCCCGGCGGCGAGGGCCTCCTCCGGGGCCTCGATCTTCCGGGGCGAGAGGAGCACCACCTCGCGCACCGTGACCTCGGCCGTGGGAATCGTGACGCCGTCCCGCTCGTAGGAGTCGTACTCGATCCGCCCCTCCACGTAGATCCGGTCGCCCCTGGAGATGTAGTCCTCGGCGAACTGGGCGAGCCGGTTCCAGAAGGTCAGGCGATGCCAGTCGGTTCGCTCCTCCGCCTCCTCGGCGCTCCCGAACCGCCGGTTGGTCGCCAGGGAGAGGTGGGCCACCTTCGTTCCGTTCTGGGTCTCGTTCACGTCCGGATCCCGACCGACGTTGCCGACGAGGATGACCTTGTTCACCGAGCGACTCATGGGACGCCTCCGTGTGGGAATGGATCGGGCCGCCTCCCTTCGGGGAGGCGGTGGTCACGGAGGAACCTCGGAGGCTCGCCGGGGCGCTCCCATGGCGAGGAGGGCCGCGTGCAGGGAAGCAATCCGGGAGCGGGGGCGGCCCCGCCGGATACGGGGGATCGAGGTCGCCGGCCAGCTCCGATCCTCAGGCCTTGCAGTGGTACCAGCTCTCTCCCACGCCCACGTCCACGACCAGCGGAACCTCGAGCTCCACGGCCCCCTCCATCTTCTCCACGACCAGCTCCCGGAGCGCCTCCACCTCGTCGTCCGAGACCTCGAAGACCAGCTCGTCGTGGACCTGGAGCAGCATGCGGGCGCTCCCTCCGCCGGTCTCGAGCTCGGCGTCGATCTCGATCATCGCCCGCTTGATCAGGTCGGCGGCGGTCCCCTGGATCGGCGTGTTCTGGGCCACCCGCTCCCCGAACTGGCGGACGCTCCAGTTCTGGGACTTCAGCTCGGGAACGTATCGTCTCCGCCCCAGCAGGGTCTCGACCCACCCCCGGTCCCGGGCCGTCTCCACCTGCTCGTCGAGGAAGCCACGCACCCCGGAGAAGCGCTCGAAGTACTGATCGATGAAGGCCTGGGCCTCCTCCCGGTCGATGCCGAGCTGGCGGCCCAGGGAAGCGGCGCCCTGGCCGTAGAGGGTGGCGAAGTTGATCGTCTTCGCCCGGGCCCGCATCTCGGGGCTCACGTCGTCGATCTCCACGTCGAAGATCACCGCCGCGGTCTGCCGGTGGACGTCGATCCCCTCCCGGAACGCCTGGACGAACGCCTCGTCCCCCGAGAAGTGGGCGAGGATCCGGAGCTCGATCTGGGAGTAGTCCGCGCCCAGGAAGACGCAGCCCTCGTCCGGCACGAAGCCCTTGCGAATCTCCCGACCCAGCTCGGTCCGGATCGGGATGTTCTGCAGGTTGGGGTCGCTGGACGAGAGCCGTCCCGTGGCGGTGACGGTCTGGTTGAAGGAGGTATGGATCCTGCCGGTCTCCGGGTTCACGAGCTCGGGCAGCGCGTCCACGTACGTGGAGCGGAGCTTCTCGAGCTGACGGTAGTCCAGGAGCCGCTCGGGCAGCTCGTAGCCCCGGCTCGCCAGCTCCTCCAGGACGGAGGCGTCGGTGGAGGGGCCCGTCTTCGTCCGCTTGATCACGGGCATCTCGAGCCGGTCGAAGAGGATCTCCCGGAGCTGGATCGGTGAGTTCAGGTTGAACTCCTCGGCCGCGAGCTCGTGGACTTCGGCCTCGATCCCCGCGAGCCGGGCGGCCAGCCTCTCGCTCATCTTCCTGAAGAGATCCACGTCGATGCGGATCCCGTGCTCCTCCATCCGGGCCAGGACCGGGACCAGGGGCATCTCCAGCTCGTGGAAGAGCTCGTCCAGCTCCTGCTCCTCCAGGTCCGGCTGGAACTCCTCCTTGAGGCGGAGGGCGATGTCCGCGTCCTCGCACGCGTAGGTCGTGGCTTCGTCCAGAGGGACCCGGGCGAAGGAGATCCGGCCCTTCCCCCGCCCGGTCACCTCGTCGTAGCTGGCGGTGGTGTACGCCAGGAAGTCGGTGGCGAGCACGTCCAGGGAGTGCTGACGCCGGCCGGGGTCGAGGACGTAGGAGGCCACCATGGTGTCGAACCAGACGCCCTGCAGGTCCACCCCGGCCCGTCGGAGCACGGTCACGTCGTACTTGAGGTTCTGCCCCACCTTCCGCACGCCGGGATCCTCGAGCAGCTCCCGGAGCGGCGCGATCGCCGACGACGTCGGGGAGGGCAGGTTCGCCACCTCGGACTCGCCCACGCCGTTCAGGTCCAGCTCGCCCGGGGGAAGGTGGCCGAAGGGCAGGTAGAAGGCCTCTCCGGGCCGGTAGGAGAGGGAGATCCCCACCAGCTCCGCGCGCACCGGGTCGAGGCTCGTGGTCTCGGTGTCCACGGAGACCTCCCCCGCCGCCCGGATCCGCTCCACCACCTCGACCACCCCGGCCGGATCGGTGACGAGGCGGTAGCGCACCTCCCCCCCCTCTCCCGCTCCCTCCAGCTCCCGCTCGGGCGCCGCGTGCTTCTCCAGGAGCGTGCGGAACTCCAGGTCGATGAAGAGGTCCCGGAGCTTCCTGCGGTCCGGCTCGCGCACCTTCAGACGGTCCAGGTCGAGCTCCACGTCCAGATCGGTCTGGATCGCCACGAGCTCCTTCGAGAGGCGGATCTGCGGGGCGTTCTCCCGGAGCGCCTCGCGCTTCGCGTCCCACGGAACCCGCTCGGGCTCCTCCAGGAGCTCCTCCAGATCGCCGATCTCGGTGAGGAGGCGCCGGGCCCACGTCTCGCCGATCCCCGGGGCGCCGGGCACGTTGTCGGAGCTGTCCCCCATGAGGGCGAGGAGGTCCACCACCTGCTCGGGCGGCACCCCGAACTTCTCCGGCGCATTCGTCTCGTCCACCCACTCGGCCTCGACCCCGGTGGGCCCCCCGCGACCCGGATTGAGGAGGTGTATTCCGGGACCGACGAGCTGGTAGAAGTCCTTGTCGCCCGAGACGATCACCGTCTCCAGGCCCCGGTCCCGGGCCTTGCGCGCGAGGGTGCCGATGACGTCGTCGGCTTCGAAGCCTTCGAGCTCGATCACCGGATCGTGGAAGGCGTCCACGAGCTGCCGGATCCGGGGAAGGGAGTCCCGGAGCTCGTCGGGCATCTTCTCCCGGGTGGCCTTGTACTCGGGGTAGATCTCCTCGCGCTGGCTCGTCCCCGCGTCGAAGACGATCGCCAGGTAGTCGGGATCGTACTCCTCCCGAATCCGGAGGAGAAAGTTCACGAACCCGAAGGGGGCCGACGTGTTCTCCCCCCGGGAGCTGACCAGGGGACGGTTTATGAACGCGTAGAACGCCCGGTAGATCAGGGCGTAGGCGTCGACGAGGAAGAGTCGGGGCTTCTCCTTGGGGGGTGCGTCCACCATGGGGCGTGGGGTTCCTTCCTGCCGTCGGCGCGAAGATCGGGAGCTGCGGGAGGCGGGAAGATATCAGCGTCCCGACGGTCCGAAAACACGATGGCGCCCCGCGGATCCGACCGCGGGGCGCCGTGGGGTTGGCTGCCGTGGAGTCGGCTCAGTGCCGCTCCACCTTGTCGGCCTGGAGACCCCGCTCGGTCTCCTTGAGCTCGAACTCCACCTCCTCGCCCTCCGTGAGGGTGCGGAAACCCTCACCCACGATGGCGGAGAAGTGGACGAATACGTCGTCCCCCGAGGGCTGGGAGATGAACCCGTAACCCTTCGAGTCGTTGAACCACTTCACGGTGCCCTTCGGCATGCACACATCCTCCGGCAGAGGTCGACCGATGCTGCGACATCCGGCATATGTCCCAGGTGGCGCGCCGGGCGGGTCGGCGTCCTCCCGGGATCTCCCGTTGCAGAGTATCCTCGCGCAAAATGGTGGTCAAGAGACGCGGTCGCCGGGTCTTCCCGGGCGCCGCGCCTCCCGCCTCACTGCTCCCCGTACAGCCAGCGATAGAGGGCGAGATTCCGGGTCACGCTCTTCACGTAGCCCCGGGTTTCGGAGAAGGGGATCCGCTCGGTGAATCGGGTCGGGTCCTCGATCTCTGGAAAGGCCCGCTCCCAACGGCGGGCCCGGGTCGGCCCCGCGTTGTACGCCACCAGGACCAGGGGTGTCCGGTCCCCGAAACGATCCTTCAGCCCGGCCAGGAAGGCCGCCCCCAGGTGCACGTTGACCTCGGGATGCTCCAGGAGCCGCTCCGAGAACCGGGCGGGCCCCACCCGCCGGGCCACGGCCTCGCCCGTGGACGGAACGACCTGCATGAGGCCCACCGCGCCCGCGCCGGAGCGCGCCCTGGCTTCGAAGGCCGATTCCTGACGGATCAGCGCGGCGAGGAAGTAGGGGTCCAGGTTCCACTCCGCGGCCTCCCGGGCGACGAGCTCCCGGTAGGGGAACGGGAAGATCGCCCGGACCAGCTGATGGTCCCAGGGGTGGCCCCGACGCCGCAGCTCCCATCCCAGGCGGATTCCCCGAAGGGTGAATCCCCGCCCCCCCAGCTCCAGGGAGAGGCGCAGGAGCTGCTCGTCGATCTCCTCCACCCGTTCGATCAGGGCCTGGATTCGCGCCTCGACGGCCTCCTCCAGCCCCGCCTCCCTCAGCATCTCCACCCGCTCCATCTCCGCCTCCAGCCACGGCAGCCGGGGCGCGGGCGCGCCGGGGGGAAGCTGGGGACCGAACGCCTCGCCCAGGAGCCGGCCCGCCAGGACCGTGTAGTACGAGAGCGGCTGCTCCCGGATGAGCCGACCGGTATGGGCCCGGGCCGCCTCGGGATCGCCATCCATCGCCCGGCTCCACGCCGCCCAGTACGTCGCCTCGTCCCATCGTCGCCCCCGGGGAAAAGAGGCGAGGTATCCCTCGAACACCTCGGCGGCCTCTCCCGGCTCACCCCGGGAGAGGTGTACCTGGCCCAGGCGCATCCGGGCCTGCCCGGCCCGGTTCAGGGCGGGGGCCATCTCGATCGCCCGGCGGTAGCCCGCGGCCGCTGCGGCCAGGTCCCCCCGGTCATGGCGATCGTCCGCCCGGTAGAAGACGACGTCGACGGCGTGCGGCGAGGAGGGGTGCTCCTCGACGAGACGGTCCTGGATCCTCCGGGCGTCGCCCCAGCGACCCTGGCGCCGCCGCGCCCTGGCCCAGAGCGCCAGGGCCTCCGCGGCGATCTCCCCGTCCGCCGAGGAGCCGAGCTCCCGGAGATCGACGATCGCCTCCGCGGGGCGAGCTTGCGCGACCAGGAGCCGGGCCCGGGCCAGACCCAGAGCCGGCGAGATACCCTCCGCCGACCCGGAGAGCTCGGCGAAGCGCTCCACGGCCTCCAGGGCGGCGGCCTCACGGTCCCGGCCGTCCAGGGCCCGGAAGGCGCGAAGGGCGATCGCGGGTGTGTCGATCGCTCCGGTCTCGACCACCCCCCACGCGGCCTCGGACGACCCGGGGTCCCGGTCCAGGGCGGCGCGGTACGCCCGGGCGGCACTGGCGGTGTCTCCGAGCTGGAGGCGGAGATCACCCGCCCGGACCCAGGCCCGGACGGCGACCGGACCGTCCTCCCCGGCCCGGGCAACCGAAAGGTAGGCGTCCAGGGCCGCCGCCGTGTCCCCCGCGCTCAGATGGGCTCTCGGAAGGAGCTCCCAGGTCTGGGAGGCGTGGGGGCGGTCCACCCACCGGAGTACGCGTCGGGTGAATTCCACGGCCCCTGATTCCGCCGCCGCGTGGGCGAGCTCCAGGGCCGCCCATCCGCGGGTCGACGAGGGGTCTTCGGCGATCGCCGCCAGCACCTCCACGGCCTCGTCCCCCCGCCCCGCGTGGAAGAGGCTTCGGGCCCTCCGGACCTCCACGGGCCGGGCCGGGCCCGGCCCTGCCCCGGTGAGGCCCGGGGCGGCGGCATCCAGGTACCGGCGATACGCCTCCGCCGCCTCGGCCCAGGCACCCTCTTCCTCGGCGGCGCGGCCCCTGAGCCAGAGCGCGTCGGGCGCGTCCCCGACCGACCACTCGCGCTCCGATAGGAGATCCCAGACCGCGGACCAGTGGCCCCAACCCGCCTCCGCCCTGGCCAGGAGGAGGACGGTGAACGAATCGGGGTCGGGCCGCTCCGAGACGATCCCGCGGAGCCTGCGCGCGGCGTGCCACGGCCTGCCCGTCTCCAGGTCCCTCACCGCCTGCGCCAGTCCCGAGTCGGGAAGGGAGGGCGCGGAGCGAAGATGAGAGGCTGGACGATGGGAAGCGGATCCCGGGGGATCGGAGGCGCCGTCGGCGGAAGCGTCGGCGGGGTGGATGTCCGAGACGCCCAGAAGGGCGAGGACCACGACGGAGAGGAAACGCACCGGGGATGCCATCACATTTGAATAATACTTCTGAAACGTCTCCGGGTTCTAGTGGACCGTGCTCCGACGCAGGCGACCGGAGAAAAAAAAGCCCCCGCCGAAGCGGGGGCTCTCCTCGGGGATCGGGCCGCGGATCAGGACGCGGCCGCGGCCCCCTCCTTCTCCATGGCGTGGAGGGCGTCGATCATCTTCTGGGCCGACTCCTCCATGTCGATGACGAGGCTGTCGATGCGGGACACGAAGTAGTTGTGGGCGATGCTTCCCGGAATCGCGATCGAGAGCCCGGTGGCCGTGGTCAGGAGCGCCACCTTGATCCCGCCGGCGACGAGGGTGGCCTCCACCTCGCCGGCCATCTCGATGGACTGGAACGCGATGATCATGCCGATCACCGTGCCGAGGAAGCCCAGGAGGGGTGCCACGTTGTTGATCGTGGCGATCACCACCAGGCCGCGCTCGAGCTTGCTCAGCTCGATGAGGCCCTGGTTCTCGATGGCCTTCATGACGCGATCGGTGCCCTCCTCGTGCCGGTCCAGGCCGGCGAAGAGGATGTTCGCCGCGGGAGCATCCGACTCCCTGCAGACCTCCAGGGCCTCGCGAATCCGGTGCTCCCCGAGCAGCTCGTCCACCTCGGTCAGGATCTTCCGCGTGCGCGTCCCCTTGGCGAGGAGGTCGAAGAACTTCCAGATGACAACGAGCACCAGGACCAGGAGGCACAGACCGAGTGGCCACCTCATGAAGCCCATCTCGTCCCAGGCGAACGCCATCTGCTCCGTGAAGGTCCTCTCCGGGCCCTGCATGCCCGGAATCTGGAGCAGTGCGCCGTAGAGCCTCATCACAGCGGCCAAAGGGACCTCCCACGGTAGAAGAACTCAAACTCTTTCCAACGGTGCGTCTCCCCGCGGCCCGACCCCGGCCGCAAGGCATGGCAAAATGGACGGCCACCCCAACCGTGTCAACCCCCGATCGGGGCCCGGGATCGCCCCCCGGAGGGGGGCTCGTCACACCCCTTCGGCGCTCCGAACGGAACCCTCCACATCCGCCTTGTGGCACGCCGCAAAGTGTTCCGCGGCTTTCGCTTCCAGCGTCGGCAGGTCCCGCGCGCACTCGTCGTCCCTACGCGGATGGGGACAGCGGGGATGGAATGGACAGCCCGGGGGAGGCCGGAGGGGGCTGGGCGGCTCGCCTTCGAGGGGCACGGGGGCCGGGGCGGGCCGGGAACGAACCAGCGCCGGCGCCGACGCCAGCAGAGCTCGCGTGTAGGGATGACGCGGCCCGTCGAAGAGCGGACCGGTCGGCGCGGTCTCCACGACTCGACCGAGATACATGACCGCCACCCGGTCGCTCACGTGCTCCACGACCGCCAGATCGTGGGCGATGAAGAGATAGGTCAGCCCGAGCCGATCCTGCAGATCGGAGAGGAGGTTGAGTATCTGGGCCTGGACCGACACGTCCAGGGCCGAGACCGGCTCGTCGCATACGACGAACTCCGGCTCGGGCGCCAGCGCCCGGGCGATCCCGACCCGCTGACGCTGCCCTCCGCTGAGCTCGTGGGGGTAGCGGAGGCGGTGCTCGGGCCGGAGACCCACCATCTCCAGCAGCTCCGCCACCCTCCGCTCCCGGGCCGACCGCCCCTCGCCCCCTCGGCGGTGGACCCGGAGCGGCTCTTCCAGGGCCTCGCCCACGGTCAGCCTCGGATTCAGTGACCCGAACGGGTCCTGAAAGACGATCTGGGCCCGGCGCCGGAAGCGGACGCGGGCGGCTCCCTGCAGCTCTCCGACCTCCGCTCCGTCGAAGTGAACCGAGCCCCCGTCCGGGGTGAGGAGGCCCAGGACGCAGCGGCCCGTCGTCGACTTTCCGCACCCCGACTCGCCCACGAGCCCCAGGGTCTCGCCGCTTCGGATGTGGAGGCTCACGCCCTCCACCGCGCGTACCGACTCCCGCCCCCCTTCGAGCCAGCCGGACCGTGCCGGAAAGCGCTTCACCAGATCCCGCACCACCACCAGGGCGTCGTCGGGCGGAGGACCTTCGTCGAAAGCCGGAGGCCGCCCGGGCTTCGTTCCCCCTGCGGCGGCACCCGGGCCGTCCCGCCCGGAACGGGGGCTCACCGGCCGTCACCCCCGGACACGCGGGCTCGCCCTCGGCGACCGGGCTCCTCGACGAGCCAGCACCGGGCTCGATGGTCCCTGGCGGTCTCCTCCGGCGCCAGGAGCGGTGGCTCGTCCTCCGCGCACCGCCCCCATGCATGGGCGCACCGGTCACGGAAGCGGCACCCCGAAGGCCAGGCGGTTGGAGCGGGGACCGATCCGGGGATCGCCTGGAGCTCTCCCGGGGCCCTCCCCGTTCCGGGGATCGATGCCAGCAGGCCTTCCGTGTACGGATGTCGGGGCCGGGAGAAGACCGAATCGGCGGGTCCCATCTCCACGGCCCGGCCTCCGTACATCACCGCCACCCGCTCGCACACCTGGGCCACCACCGCCAGATCGTGGCTCACCAGGATCAGGGCCATCCCCCTCTCCCTGCGGATCCGGTCCAGGAGCGCCAGGATCTGGGCCTGGATCGTCACGTCCAGGGCGGTGGTGGGCTCGTCCGCCACCAGGATCCGGGGATCGCCCGCCAGGGCCATGGCGATCATCACGCGCTGGCGCATTCCCCCCGAGAGCTGATGGGGGTGGGCGTCGAGGCGCTCCTCGGCCTCCGGAATGCCCACCTCACCGAGGAGGTCGGCGGCGACGTCCCGGAGTTCCCGCCGGTCCAGGTCTCGGTGCTCCCGGAGTACCTCGGCGATCTGGGCGCCCACCGTGAGCACGGGGTTCAGCGAGGTGACCGGCTCCTGGAAGATCATGGCGATTCCGCCCCCGCGCACTCGCCGCAGCGCGTCCGGGGACGCCCCGACGAGCTCTTCGCCCCGGAGCCGGATCGAGCTTCCCGGAAGGATCCGGGCCGGGGGGCTCTCGAGCAGTCCCAGGAGGGAGAGACAGGTGACCGTCTTCCCGCACCCCGACTCCCCCACGAGGCCCAGGGCCTCGCCGGCCTCCAGGCGAAGGGATAGCCCGTCCACGGCCCGGGCCGTTCCCTCCTCGAGCTCGAAGTGGACCCGCAGCTCCCGCACGTCGAGAAGATGCTCGCTCACGGCCCACTCCCCGCCCACCGCGACCCGCCCCCCGCCGTCACCGGACGGTGCTCCGAGGGTCCAGGGCGTCGCGGAGACCGTCGCCCAGAAGATTGAACGCCAGAACCGTGGCCACGATGGCCAGACCCGGGAAGGTGGAGATCCACCACCCCTCCAGGAGGCGGCCCCGGCCGTCGGCCACCATGTTCCCCCAGGAGGGAATCGGGGGCTGAACACCGATCCCGAGGAAGGAGAGGCCGGCCTCCAGGATCACCACGTTCCCAACGCCCAGGGTGGCCGCCACGATGACGGGGCCCAGGGCGTTGGGGAGGACGTGGCGGAAGAGGATGCGCCGCCGGGAATACCCCAGGGCACGGCCGGCCTCCACGTACTCCCGCTCCCTGATCCCCAGGACCTCCCCCCGGACGAGCCGGGCCGTCGACGGCCACAGCGTGAGCCCGAGCACGGCCACGATCGTGATGACCGAAGGTCGCTCCACGACGGCGATCACCGCGATGAGCAGGACCAGCCTGGGAAAGGAGAGGACCATGTCCACGAGCCGCATCAGGAAGGTGTCGACCTTTCCTCCCACGTATCCGGCGACCCCGCCGACCACGGTCCCGATCGACACGCTCATCGCCACGGCGAGGAAGCCGACGCCGAGCGAGATGCGGGCGCCGTAGAGGACTCGGGAGAACACGTCCCTGGCGTACTGGTCCGTGCCGAGGGGGTGGGCTCCCGAAGGCGGCTGCACGCTCCCCGCCACCAGCTCCCCCTGGAGGGTCGGGTCGTAGGGCGCCAGGATCGGGGCCAGTAGCGCCGCCAGGTAGAGCCCACACACCGCCAGTAGACCCGCCAGGGCGAGCCGGTTTCGGGCGAGGGACCTCACGAACCCGCCCCGTCGGGAGCGTCGCGCCGCGCCCCCCAGGCGCGGCTCCAGGAGCGACCAGGTCGGAGGGACGAGGAGGCCTCCCACCAGGATCGCCACGGCCACCAGACCGTCCGGGTTGGCCACGGCTGCCCGAACCGCCTCCCAGCGGACGGCGAGGAGGATCCACAGCGACAGCCAGACGCCGAGGGCGATCCCTCCACCGAGGCGGCGACCCTCCGCGATCTGGGGCGCCCCGGGGAGCAAGAGCGCGAGGGCCGTGCGCCCCCGGCGCCGCCACGCCTCACTCATAACGGACACGGGGATCGGCCACCGCGTAGAGGACGTCGGCCAGGAGATTTCCGGCCACCACGAGACATGCGAAGACGAAGCTTCCCGCCATCACGACGGGATAGTCCCGCTGGCCAACCGCTTCCACCACCAGCTGACCCATGCCCGGCCACCCGAAGACGACCTCCACGAAGACCGTCCCGGAGAAGAGGATCGGGATCGCGAGCCCCAGCAGGGTGATCACGGGCGCGAGAGCGTTGCGCAGGGCGTGTCCCAGGACCACCCGCCATTCCGGGAGACCCTTCGCCCGGGCGGTGCGGATGTAGTCCTGGCGAATCACATCCAGCATGCTCGACCGGGCGTAGCGGGCGATCCCCGCCGAGAGGACGAGGGTGAGGGTCCCCACCGGAAGCACGAGATGCCGCACCCGATCCAGGATCTTCTCCGGAGGAGGGAGAAAGGCGTAGTCGACGCTCTGCATTCCGGAGGCGGGGAAGTTCACCGGCCAGCCCGCCACCGAAGCGTGGAGGGCGAAGACGAGGATAAGCATGAGGGCGAGCCAGAACGAAGGCATGGAGTAGAAGAAGAGGGTCACCACGCCGAGCGCCTCGTCCAGCAGGGAGTGGTGCCGCATCGCCTGGAGCACGCCGATGACCATCCCCACCGCGAAGGCCAGGAGGAGGGCCGACCCGGAGAGGAGGAGGGTGTTGGGAAGGATCTCCGCGATGAGCCCCGAGACCGGACGGTTCTTCCCCAGGGACCACCCGAAGTCCCCCCGGGCCAGGGCGGCGAGCCACTTCACGTAGCGGACCGGCGCCGGCTCGTCGAGGCCCATGTTCGCCCGGATCCGGTCCACCGCTTCCGGGGGAACGGACGGACCGATGTAGCGGGCCGTCGGATCGCCCGGGGCCAGCTCGAGGATGAAGAAGATGACGGTGGCGACGCCCACGACCAGCGGCACGGCCCCCAGGACCCGCCGGAGGACGTAGCGGGTCATGGATCCGACGGGATCGGGCGCGACGTCGGGTCCCGAGCGGCCGGCCGGCCCGGGAGGGGGGGCGCGCGACCCGCCCGGTCCGGCCCCGGACGGCACCTACGGATCATCCCCCCGGGGGACGCCCCGCGTACTTCCGCTCCGAGGCCGGGATCCACCAGTCGTGGATCCCGCTCCAGACGCCCCGGGCGTCCATGGTCACGCCCCGGAGGCGGGTGCTCACCCCGTCGAGGTGCTCCGGGTAGTAGAAGAAGGTGTAGGGCTGTTGCTCGACCATGAGCTCCTGATATTCGCGCCAGAGCCCGCGAGCCTCGTCCCGGTCGGCGATCAGGGGAAGGGTGTCGAGGAGCCGGTCCACGGCGGGGACCTGGAGCCCGGCGAAGCCGAATCTATCGCCGACGGCCGCGGAGTGGAACAGGTCGTGGTCGTCGATGCGGAAGTCCACGTTCCAGGCGAGGGTGACCCCGTCGAACTCGCGCCGCTCGGGATCCGTGACCTGAGCGATCAGGGTGGCGATCTCCACTCCCCGGGGCTGGGCCTCGATCCCGACCTCGGTCGAGCTGGCTCTGCATGATCTCGGCGATCTGCTGGCGCTGCTGGTTTCCCGTGTTGTACTTGATCGTGATCGACAGGGGCACGCCTTCGTCGTTCTCCCGGACGCCGTCCCGGTCCCGGTCCCGCCACCCCGCCTCGTCCAGCAGTCTCCGGGCCCGGGCCGGATCGAAGGGCAGGGCGTCCTGGAAGGACCGATCGTACGCCCAGTGGAAGGGGGGGACGGGGGTGTTGGCCACCATCCCGTAGCCCCCGAGAATCGCGTCGACGATCTCCCGCCGGTTCGTGGCCCGGGTGATCGCCCTGCGAACCCGGGCGTCCGCCAGTTGGCTTCGCCGGGCGTTCCAGCCGACGAAGGTGTACTGGCGCGACTGGAAGCTCACGAGGTCGGCCGCCTCCGATTCCATGATCCGCTCGGCCTGATCGGGACGGGCCTGGACGTAGACGTCGATGTTGCCGGCGAGGAGCTCGGTCAGGAGCGTGGTTTGCTCGGGAATGATCCGAAAGACGTAGCGGTCCAGGTGAGGCCGTCCGCCCAGGGCTTCGGGGAACGCGGGGTTCGCCTCGAAGGTCCAGGACGCGTCCTGGCGATGCTCCCGGAAGACGAAGGGCCCGTTGCCCACGGGGCAGACCGTGCCGTAGGGATGGCGCCGAAGCTCTTCGGGAGGCACGTCTCCCAGGAGATGCTCCGGCATGATCGGCGTGGCCCGCCACGGGTCCAGGAACTGGGCGTGGGGCCGCAGGCGCAGGGTGACCGTCGAGGAGTCGACGACCTCGACTCCGTCCGCCCCGGCCTCGTAGTAACGGAAGTAGTTGGCGTTGGGAAAGCCCGTGGCCGGATCCGTGGCCCGCAGGTAGGTGAAGCGCACGTCGTAGGCGTCGGTGCGCTCCCCGTCGTGCCAGTAGACGTCGTCCCGGAGGCGGAAGGTCAGCTCCGTTCCGTCGCCGGAGACGGTCCAGGATTCGGCCAGGTAGGGGACCGGACGGTAGGCTCCGTCGTAGCGGATCAAGGTCGTCAGGTTCAGGAAGGTCTGGTGCTGACGCGCCACTTCCTCCTGGGAGACCAGGCCGTTCATCCCGTCCACCAGCTCCCCGATCCCCGCCACCACCGCCGTCCCCCCGTAGCGCTCGCCACGGTCCGCGTCGGGGACCGTGGCCAGGAACGAGTCGACGCGGGCCAGAGCGCCCCGACAGAACGCCGCCGAGGACCGGGGGTCGGTGCCGTCCTCGGAGGAAGGCTCCCCGCAGGCCGCCACGACCAGCACCAGGACCAACCCGATCCGCTTCAGCGGCGCCACGTCCACTCCCGACTCCGGTAGCGATCCTCGAGCTCCCGCCCGGCTTCCCGCTCTTCGGGCCGGAGCCCTCCCCGCTCCCACTGCCCGCCCAGCTCCTCCCGCAGGCCCTCGGTCAGCGAGTCGACGACCTCGTCCAACGTCGGGCGACGGCCCAGGAGGCCGACGAGGGATGCGGGGCGTGCGCCCGCTTCGGCCGCGGCTTCCGGCCCGATCCGGGCCAGGGGGTCCTGGCTCCCGTCCACGATCAGGGAACCGTGCTGGAGAACGCTCCGTCCGATCCGGGCCTGGGCGCTCCCCACCAGCTTGCCCCCCTCGGCCACCACCTCTCCCTCGGCCGGGCGCCGAAAGCAGGGCCCGGCCGAGAGCGCCGGCTCCGGGCCGTCGGGGGGACCGGCCATCTCCGCCGGGACACCCAGGGCCCGGAGCCCGCGGACCAGGCCCCGGTTGATCGCCCGGTAGGCGTCCCGCAGCCCTCCCCAGGCCCGGAGCGGCGCCACAACCGCGTAGGTCAGCTCGTCGTCGTGGAGCACCACGCGACCCCCCGTCGGCCGGCGCACGAAGCCCACGCCCTCCCGTTCCGCCACTCCCGGGTCGTAGAGACCCCGGGCGGGCTCGTTCCTCCCGAAGGAGACCGTGGGACGTGCCCATCCGTAGAACCGAACCACCCCTTCCCCGGGACGAAGCTCCCGGGCCAGGGCGTGATCGGTGGCCATGTTGGCGGGACCCTCCTCGGCCGGATCCCTCAAGATTCGCCATCGCTCGGGCGGGGCATCCCGCTCCACCCCCACGCCGGCGGCCCGGCCCCGCGCCGTCACGGAATCGGACCGGAGCGCCATCAGAAGGCGTGGGTGTCGCCGGGTCGCAGGATCTCGACCCGGGCCGACGGGCCCACCAGCTCGCGGAACCGCTCGGGATCCTGACGGATGACGTCGAACGTGTCGTAGTGCATGGGAATCACCACCCCGGGGTCGATGAGATTCACGGCGCGGGCGGCGTCCTCGGGCCCCATCGTGAAGTTGTCGCCGATCGGGAGCAGGGCCACGTCCACCCGGCCCCGGAGGAGCTCCATGTCTGTGGTTAGGGCCGTGTCCCCGGCGTGATAGAGCCGCTTCCCTCCCAGATCGATCCAGAAGCCCCCCGGCATGGCGCTCACCCGACCTTCGGATCCGTCGACCGCCGTGCCGTGGAGAGCCGGGGTCATCTTCACGTAGCCGAAGGGAAAGGTGAAGCCCCCGCCGATCGAGAGGGGGTGCACGCCTTCCACACCCTTCTCCTGGGCGAACTTCGCGATCTCGAAGGAGGAGACCAGGGTCGCTCCGGTCCGAATGGCCAGGGGAACCGCGTCGGCGAAGTGATCGCTGTGGCCGTGGGTGCAGAGCACGTAGTCCACCCCGTCCACGTCGTCGACCCCGATCTCGGTGGACGGATTCTCGTCGAACCACGGGTCGATGACGATCCGCACCCCGTCGTCCGCTACCAGCGTGAACGTCGCGTGTCCGTGGTAGTGGAGCTCCGCCATCGTACCCCTCCCGTGCTCTTCGCAGACTGTCCCGCGTCGCACCCCGTTCGATCCGGACCGCGCTGGGGGACGGGTGGACGGGAGCCCCTCGCTTCGGATGGGATGAGGGGAGAAAAGTGGGGTTCGTCGTCGGTCGGCGCCACCGGCGCGGGGGTCGTCAGTCCGAAGCGCTCCGGGCTTCACCCGCGACGCCCATCTCCCCGTAGCTCTCCACGGGCGGGCACGCGCACACCAGGTTCCGGTCCCCGTACGCGTTGTCCACCCGCCGCACCGCGGGCCAGAACTTGTGCTCCCGGGTCCAGGCTGCCGGATAGGCGGCCTGCTCCCGACCGTAGGGATGCTCCCAGCGGTCCGAGGTGACCGCGGCCGCGGTGTGGGGGGCGTTCTTCAGCGGATTGTCCTCGGGGTCGGCCACGCCCATCTCCACCTGCTGGATCTCGGCCCGGATCGACACCAGGGCGTCGCAGAACCGGTCCAGCTCCTCCCGGGACTCGCTCTCGGTGGGCTCGATCATGATCGTGCCGGGCACCGGCCACGACATCGTCGGAGCGTGGAACCCGTAATCCATCAGCCGCTTCGCCACGTCCTCCTCGGTCACCTCCGACGACTTCCGGAAGGGACGCAGGTCGAGGATGAACTCGTGGGCCACCCGCCCGTTCTCGCCCCGGTAGAGGATGTCGAAGTGCTCGGAGAGGCGGTCCGCCATGTAGTTGGCGTTGAGGATCGCCACTTCGGACGCCCCGCGGCATCCCTCACGACCGAGGAGGGCGATGTACGCCCACGAGATGAGGAGGATGAGCGAGCTCCCCCAGGGAGCTGCCGAGACGGGTCCGATCGCCTTCTCGCCCCCCACCCCCTGCATCAGCGGATGCCCGGGGAGGAAGGGGGCCAGCTCGGCCGTGGAGCAGATCGGACCCATCCCCGGGCCGCCGCCCCCGTGGGGGATCGAGAAGGTCTTGTGGAGGTTGATGTGGACGACGTCGGCCCCGTAGTCGCCGGGCCGTGCGAGGCCCACCTGGGCGTTCAGGTTCGCCCCGTCCAGGTAGACCAGACCCCCGTGCTCGTGGACGATCCCGCACACCTCGCGGATCCGGGCCTCGAAGACCCCGTGGGTGGACGGATAGGTGATCATGATGGCGGCGAGGCGGTCGGAGTGCTCCACGGCCTTGGACCGCAGGTCGCCCAGGTCGATGCTTCCGTCGTCGTCGGTCTCGACGACGACCACCTCCATCCCGGCCATGACGGCGCTGGCCGGATTCGTCCCATGGGCCGAGGAGGGAATCAGGCACACGTCCCGGTGCCCCTCGTCCCGGTCCCGATGGGCCGCCCGGATGGTGAGGAGCCCGGTGTACTCGCCCTGGGCCCCGGAGTTGGGCTGGAGCGAGACCGCGGGGAGGCCGGTGATCTCGGCGAGCCAGGCCTCGAGGTCCCGGTGGATCTCCCGGTATCCCTCGACCTGGTCCAGGGGCGCGAAGGGGTGGATCCCGCTGAACTCGGGCCAGGTGATCGGCTCCATCTCGGTGGTGGCGTTCAGCTTCATCGTGCACGAGCCCAGGGGGATCATGCTGTGATTCAGGGAGAGGTCCCGGGTCTCCAGCCGGTGGATGTAGCGGAGCATCTCCGTCTCGGAGTGATACGAGTTGAAGACGGGGTGCTCCATGTAGGGGGAGGTCCGCTCCAGGGACGGCGGGAGGGCGGGGGTGTCGATCCCGTCGGCGAGGCCCACGGCGTGGAACCCGGGATCGTCGCCGCCGGCGAAGACCCGGAAGAGGTCGTCCAGGTCCCGGGGCCGGACGGTCTCGTCCAGGGCGACCCCCACGGTCCCGTCGGAGAAGGCGCGGAGGTTGATGCCGGCGGCCACGGCCCGGGCCAGGAGCTCGTCGGCGTTCCCGTCTCCGGGCCGCACCCGCAGGGTGTCGAAGAACGTCTCCGTGTTCACCTCGTGACCGAGCCGCTCCAGCCCTGCGGAGAGCACGGCGGTCTGTCCCCGCACCCGCTCGGCGATCCGCCGGAGGCCCTCGGGACCGTGGTAGACCGCGTACATCCCGGCCATCACCGCCAGGAGCACCTGGGCGGTGCAGATGTTGGAGGTGGCCCGCTCCCGGCGGATGTGCTGCTCCCGCGTCTGGAGGGCCATCCGCAGGGCACGGTTCCCCTCGGCGTCCACCGAGACGCCGATGATCCGGCCGGGCATCTTGCGCTTGAAGTCCTCCCGGGCCGCCAGGTAGGCGGCATGGGGGCCCCCGTGTCCCATGGGGACGCCGAAGCGCTGGGTGCTCCCCACGGCGATCGCCGCCCCCAGCTCCCCCGGCGGGGTGAGGAGCGTGAGCGCCAGGGGATCGGCGGCGATCACCGTCTCCGCTCCCACCGCCCGGACCCGGTCGCAGAAGGCCCGGTAGTCGTGCACCGTCCCGTCCGTGGCGGGATACTGGGCGAGGGTCCCGAAGAAGGTCTCGTCGAGGGCCGCGGTCTCGTGGTCGCCCACCACGATCTCCACCCCCACGGGCGCCGCGCGGGTGCGCAGAACCGCGATCGTCTGGGGATGACACGCCTCCGACACGAAGAACTTCTGCCGCTCGGCCTCCGTCGCCTCGCCGTAGAGCATCGTCATCGCCTCGGCCGCGGCGGTGGCCTCGTCGAGCAGCGACGCGTTGGCGATCTCCAGCCCGGTCAGGTCGATGACCATGGTCTGGAAGTTGAGCAGCGCCTCCAGGCGGCCCTGGGAGATCTCGGCCTGGTACGGCGTGTACTGGGTGTACCAGCCCGGGTTCTCCAGGATGTTCCGCAGGATCACCCCGGGCGTGAGGGTCCCGTGATAGCCCATCCCGATGTAGGAGCGCAGCAGGCGATTCCGGGAGGCGAGGCTCCGGAGCCTCTCCAGGAGCTCGGCCTCGGTGACGGCCTCCGGGAGATCGAGGTCGCCCTCGAATCGGATCGATTCCGGGATCGTGGCCCGGACGAGGTCGGCGAGGGATTCGCAGTCCAGGGCGTCCAGCATCGCCTGGACTTCCTCGTCCCGGGGGCCGAGGTGGCGCCGCTGGAAGTCCCTCGGGGGCTCGATCGACACGGACATGGGTGGACGGTCCCGCTTATTCCCCGATGTGCTCCGCGTACTGGGACGCGTCGAGGAGCTCGCCCAGCTCGCTCTCGTCCAGGGCCCGGATCCGGAGCATCCAGCCGTCCCCGTACGGGTCGGAGTTGACGAGGGCCGGATCGTCTTCCAGGGCCTCGTTCACCGCCAGGACCTCGGCCGTCACCGGGGAGTAGAGGTCGCTCACCGCCTTCACCGCCTCGATCGTCCCGAAGGCCTCCATGCGGTCGAACTTCGCGCCCGCGTCGGGGAACTCGAGGAAGACCACGTCCCCGAGCTCGCCCTGGGCGTAGTCGGTGATCCCCACCAGGTAGACGTCGTCCTCGTCGGTGGGCTTCAGGTACTCGTGCTCTTCGGTGTAAGAGAGGTCGTCGGGGATCTGGGACATCGCTCCTCCGATGAGGGAACGGCCGAAAGCCGGATGCGCCGAGCCGGGGCGCTCAGAATAGAGGGGAGTCGGGGTAGGGCGTCAACCCTGCTGGGGACGCCTCCGGGAGAAGGGGGTGACAGCGCTCAGAAGGCCGCTTTTCGGCCTCGGTCGCGGCCTCTATCTTCACGCTGCGGAATCCCTCCCGACGGCAACTCACCCCGCGCGGAGGCCCCATGAACCTGGACGCCCTGGTCGCTCCACTTCGTGCCGACGTGGTGAGCGGAGCCGCGGTTGTGGGACGGACCGCGGCGGACGTGGTGCGGCGGGTCGCCGAGGGGTCGGGTACCGGGGACGAGAACGGCTTCCGCGACCTCCTGGGGCGCCTCGTCCTGCGCATTCTCGACGCCCAGCCGGCGATGGCGCCTCTGGTGACCCTCGGCTCCCGGGTCCTGGGGGCGGCCGACGAGGCCGAGGGCGTGGAGGCGGCGAGAGAGGCCGTCGTGGACGCCGTCTCCCGGTTCAAGGAGGCGCTGGAGGCGGGGGGAAGAGAGGTCGGCGAGCGGGCTCGCGAGATCCTCCCCGACCGTGGCCGGATCGTCACGATCTCCCACTCCTCCACGGTGCAGAGCGCCCTGTCGGGTCTCGGATCCGGGGAGGCCGAGGTCGTGTGCCTGGAGAGCCGCCCCCTGAGCGAGGGCCGACGTCTGGCCCGGGAGCTGGCCCGGGAGGCGATCCCCGTCCTCTANNGGCGTCGTCAACAAGGTCGGCAGCCGGAGCCTGGTGGAGGCGGGGCGGAGCGAGGGAGTGCCGACCTACGCCCTCGCCGACCGAACGAAGCTCCTGCCCCCCGGCCTTCCCCAGCACACCGACGACGACCGCCCCGAGGACGAGGTGTGGAGCAGCCCCCCGGGGGTCCGTGTCCACAACCGATATTTCGAAGCGGTCCCCCTCGAGCTCTTCGAGGCCGTGATCACGGAGGAGGGGATCCGGAGCCCGGACGAGATCGAAGACGCGCGCCGGGAGATCCCGGTCCCCGAGGAGCTCCGGCGGTGGGCCGCGTCGCGGGCGGGGTGAGCCCCGAAGGAGTCTGGGTCGGCCCGGCCCCACGGCCGGGTTGCAGGGCGCCGTGCCGGGCGTGCCCTCGGGTGTCCGCGGGAGGAACCGGGGCCCGCCTCGAGGGTGTAAACGAGCGCCCCGCCGGTGCGGAGCGCCCGGCGTACCTCCCATCCCGAGGAAGATCCGACCGACACCGCTCATGTCAACCGTGATCAGCGAGGCGAGGCCGGCTCTCACGACCCTCTCCGAGGAGGAGGCGATGTTCCGGGAGGCGGTCCGGGACTTCGCCGAGTCGGAGATCGCGCCCCGCGTCGAGGAGATGGACGCGTCGGGAGAGATGGACGAGGATCTGATCGGCCAGCTCTTCGAGCTCGGGCTCATGGGGATCGAGATCCCGGAACGCTTCGGTGGAACGGGATCCACCTTCTTCACTTCGGTCCTGGTCGTCGAGGAGCTCTCCCGGGTCGATCCCTCCGTCGGCGTCTTCGTGGACGTCCAGAACACCCTCGTGGTCAACGCGCTGAGCCGGTGGGCCAGCGACGAGCAGAAGGACCGGTACTTCCCCGGCCTCGCCAGCGACACGGTGGGAGCCTATGCCCTCTCCGAGGCCGGGAGCGGCTCCGACGCCTTCGCTCTCCAGTGCCGGGCCACCCGGGACGGTGACGACTGGAAGCTCAGCGGCCAGAAGCTCTGGATCACGAACGGAGCCGAGGCGGGTCTCTACATCGTCTTCGCCACGGTGGACCCGGACGCCGGCTACAAGGGGATCACCGCCTTCCTCGTCGAGCGGGACTACGACGGGCTCACGGTGGGCAAGAAGGAGGACAAGCTGGGGATCAAGGCTTCCTCGACCACGGAGCTCGTCCTCGACGACGTACGGGTGCCGCCGGAGAACGTCCTGGGCGAGGTCGGAAAGGGTTACAAGGTGGCGATCGAGACGCTGAACGAGGGACGGATCGGAATCGGAGCCCAGATGGTCGGGCTGGCCCAGGGAGCCGTGGACCACACCCTTCGCTACGTGAAGGAGCGGGAGCAGTTCGGCCGCGCCGTCGCCGAATTCCAGGGCGTCCAGTTCCAGATCGCCGAGATGGCCACCGAGGTAGAGGCCTCCCGTCTCATGGTCTACAATGCCGCCAGGCTCAAGGACGACGGCGAGGCGTTCCTTGTGCCTGCCGCCATGGCCAAGCTCCACGCCTCCGAGATGGCTCAGCGGGTTTCGTCTCGCTGCGTCGACCTCTACGGTGGGTACGGCTTCACGAAGGAGTATCCCGTGGAGAAGTACTATCGCGACTCGAAGATCGGAACGATCTACGAGGGAACCACGAACATGCAGCTCCAGACGATCGCGAGGACGCTCCTGCGATGAGAAGGACTCCTGGACCTGCAGCCCCACGCGTGCACGCCGTTGCCAGAGCACCCTACTGACCCGGGAGACCCTCACCCTTGTTCGGCGGATTCGGTGTCTGGGAAGTCCTCCTGATCCTCGCCCTCGTCATCCTTCTCTTCGGGGCGAAGAAGATCCCCGGCCTGGCCCGCGGGCTGGGAGCCGCGATCCGGAACTTCAAGGGGGAGCTCGGCCAGGGCGGCGGGGACGACGGGGACGGGCCGAGTGAGCTTCCCGGGAGCGGTGGCACGTAGCTCTTCCGGAAGCGACCAGGGCGCCGGGCCCTCCACCACCACCCGGCTCGCGATCCTCTTCCTCACGGTCTTCGTGGACCTGGTGGGGTTCGGGATCGTCCTCCCGCTCCTGCCCTTCTACGCCGACCGATTCGGCGCCTCCGGCCTCGAGATCGGGCTGCTGGTCACGGTCTACTCCCTGGCCCAGCTCTTACTGGCTCCTCTCTGGGGCCGCCTCTCCGACCACCTCGGACGCCGGCCGATCCTCCTCGTGGGGCTCGTGGGCTCGGCGATCTCCTACGTGGTCTTCGCCTACGCCGGATCCCTTCTGGTCCTCTTCGTCTCCCGGATCATGGCCGGGGTCGGCGGGGCGAACGTTTCGGTGGCACAGGCCTACATTGCCGACGTCACCCCCCCGGAGCAACGGGCTGGTAACATGGGCCTCATCGGCGCCGCATTCGGTCTCGGCTTCATCTTCGGGCCGGCCCTGGGAGGGCTCCTCGCTCCGGTCTCCTGGGAGGCCCCCGGGCTGGCCGCCGCGGCGCTCTGCTTCGGGAACGCCTTCCTGGCCTTCTTCCTCCTCCCCGAGTCCCTCCCCGAGGACGACGCGGCGCCCGAGGAGTACTCGGCGGTTCCCGTCCGGCTCGAGGACCTCCGCGTGGCCCTGACGTCGCCACGCCTTCTGCGCATCCTGGGCCTCTCCTTCTTCTTCACGGTGGCGTTCTCCTGCATGCAGCCCACCTTCCCGCTCTTCGGAGAGATCCGCTTCGGGCTCGACGAGCGGACGGTGGGCTATCTCTTCGCCTTCCTCGGGCTGATCTCGGCGATCATGCAGGGCGGCCTGGTCCGCCGTCTCGTGCCCCGTCTCGGTGAGGCCACGCTGATCCGGGCCTGTGCCTTTCCCTTCGTCGGCGGGCTGGTGCTGATCGCCGTGGCTCCGTCGATGCCCGTGCTCCTCACCGGGCTGGCCGCCCTGGCCGTGGGATTCGGGGGCACGCTGCCCAGCATCCACAGCCTCGTCAGCCGGGTCGCGCCCGACGAGCTCCAGGGGAGCGTGCTGGGGGTGGGCCAGAGCGTCGGCGCCCTGGCCCGCGTGGTCGGCCCCGTCGTCGCGGGATGGTCCTTCGACGTCCTGGGGGTCGCATCTCCCTACCTCGTGGCGGCCGGGATCGGGGGCGTTGCGCTCCTCTTCGCCCTGACGGTGCATCAGCCCGAGCCCGGGGAGGGGAAGCCGGGTCTGGGCACCACCGCCGTACCCACCCCCTGAGGAGGAGCGATGCGCGCGGATCTCCTGGACGAGATCGTCATCGTCCTGGACGAGCCCCAGGACCTGGTGAACATCGCGGGCGTCATCCGGGCGATGAAGAACATGTCCCTCTCCCGGCTTCGCCTCGTGCGGCCCGCCGAGTTCGACGCGTACCGGATCGCGGGAATCGCCCACCGGAGCGAGGACCTGATCGAGGCGATCGAGCGCTTCGAGGTCCTGGAGGATGCGGTCGCCGACGCGGTCCACTTGGTGGGGACGACCGCGCGGGGGAGAACCGCCCAGCGAAACTACGTCCGGCCGCGAGAGGCCGCCCCCCTCCTCCTGGCCCGGGCGGCGGACGGCCCGGTGGCGGTCCTCTTCGGGCGGGAGGACCGGGGACTCTCGAACCGTGCCCTCGACCTCTGTCACGAGGTGGCGATCGTTCCCACGGACCCCGAGTACTCCAGCCTGAACCTGGCCCAGGCCTGCCTCCTGATCTGCTACGAGCTCTACCTTGCGGCCGGAGGCGGAGAGGCGCCCCTGCCCGAAGGCAAGCGCTCCGCCCGGCGGGCCACCCAGGAGGATCTGGAGGAGACGTACGCGGCGCTCCGGGGCGGGCTCGAGCGGATCGAGTTCTTCAAGGCTCGCACCCCCAGGAGCGTCATGAGGACCCTCCGCACGCTGATCGGCAGGGCGGAGCCTGACCGGAGGGAGGCCCGCCTGGTCCGGGCGATCGGCTTCGAGATCGGCAACTACCTGGACCGGGTCCTGGAGACCCGCGAAGACCGGGACGATCCCGAATAGAGGCCGAAGACCGGAGCGCCGGGGGGGTGTCGGGCAGGGAGCCGAGGCCGCAGAGATCGTTGTAGCCGGCCCGGAAACCCGGTAATTTTCCGGTACGAGCCCGTCCCCGCCGAGATTTCCATGCCTTCCTCCGCCGAGCGGAACTCCTCAGCCTCGAGCCTGGCCGACCGATACCGCGTTCTCCTGGACGTGGGCCGGATCCTGACCGGCACCCTGGGGATCGAGGACCTCTTCCGCACGATCTACCGGGAGACCTCCAGGGTCCTGGAGGCCAGCGGCTTCTACATCTCCCTCTACGACGAGGAGCGGGACCTGGCCACGGTGGTGTTCTACGCGGACCGGGGGCGGGAGCAGGAGAGCGACACCACGTACCGGGGCTCGGACAGCGAGGTCATCCGCACCGGCGAGCCCAGCATCGTGGCGGACGGCGCCGACGTGGATTCCCTCCTCGTCCTCAGGGGGGCCGAGGAGGGGCCGGACGAGGAAGTGACCCGGTCGGCGATCTCGGCTCCCCTCCGGTACAAGGGGAGCGTCATGGGTGCGATAAGCGCGCAGAGCTACGAGCCCGACAGCTACGGGACCGAAGACGTCGAGCTGCTCCAGGGAATCGCCGATCTCGCCGCCGTGGCGATCGAGAACGCCCGCTACGTCTCGGAGCTCGAGCGCAGGAGAAGGGAGTCCGAGCGGGTCGAGGAGATCGGACGGGCGATCGCCCGCTCCCTGGAAGGCGACGAGGTGCTCCAGAAGGTGAACGACGCGGTCCTCGAGCTCCTCTCCGCCGACGGGGCGGCGGTCTGGCTCATCGACCGGGAAGGCGTCGCCGAGGTCGCGTACTCCCAGGGTACGGTCCGCGTCCCCGAGGGGCTCACCTGGGAGATGGAGCCCGAGATGCTGGGCGCCCTCACCGGTGATCCCGGGTACGTGCTCCTCGACGATCTCTCGAAGGTGGAGCTCCCTCCCGCGGTCCGGGAGCATCTGGCGGGAGGCACGGGCCTGGGCGCGCCCCTGATCGTCGAAGAGCTGGTGGTGGGGGTCCTGACGGCCGGCAGCCGTCGGACCCGGGCCTTCTCCAAGGACGACGTGCACATGCTGACTAGGCTCGCCGCACAGGCCTCGGTGGCCATGGAGAATGCGCGCCTCCACTCCGACCTCCAGTCCCTCTCTCTCACCGACCCCCTCACCAGCCTCCCCAACCGCCGACACCTGGCGGTGCACCTCGAGCGGCAGCTGGCGGCGGCTCGAAGAGGCCGGAGCCTGGCCACGGTGATCTTCGACCTGGACAACTTCAAGCACGTGAACGACACGCTGGGCCACACCGAGGGCGACCGCATCCTCCAGAGGGTCGGGGGCATCCTCGAGCGGGAGGCCCGGAGCATGAACCTGGTCGCCCGCTACGGCGGCGACGAGTTCATCTCGGTCCTGGCCGACACCGACGCCGGCGGCGCCCGGGCCCACGCCGAGCGGATCGCCCGCAGCGTGGCGGAGGACGAGACCCTGTCGGCCCACGGGATCGCCCTCAGCTACGGGATCGCGGTGTTCGATCCCACGATGGAGAGCGCCGAGGCGCTGGTGCGCGCCGCCGACGAGGACCTGTACCGGGCGAAGGGGAATCGGCTGGCCCGAAACGAGATGGACGAGGCGTGAGGGAAGGCGAAGGGTGAGCGGAGGCACCCGCCCCTCGTCGGCCATGGGTGAGGTGGGCCGGAAAGAGCTCAGGGACGCCGCCGCCGCGTTCGCCCGGGAGGCGGGCGAGGTCACCCTCCGCCACTTCGGTGAGCTCCTCGAGGCCGAATCCAAGGGGGACGGGACCCCGGTCACCCGGGCCGACCGGCAGACCGAGAAGCGGCTCCGGGAGCGGATCGGGGAGAGCTTCCCCGAGCACGGGATCCTGGGGGAGGAATACGGGGAGAAGAATCCCGGCGCCCGGGTGCGCTGGATCCTCGATCCCATCGACGGAACCCGCTCCTTCATGCACGGCGTCCCCCTCTACGGAGTCCTCGTCGGGATCGAGGTGGAGGGCGATCCCGTGGTCGGGGTGGCCCACTTCCCCGCCCTGGGCGAGACGGTCGTGGCCGCCCGGGACCTGGGCTGCACCTGGAACGCACGGCCCGCGGCCGTCTCACCAACCGCACGGCATGCCGACGCCCTCGTCCTCACCACCGACGTGGAGCGGATCCACGCCCGGGAGATCGCCTCGGGCTGGCGGGAGCTGGCCGAGGGTGCCGAGTTCTCGCGCACCTGGGGCGACTGCTACGGCCACATCCTCGTGGCCACCGGCCGGGCCGACGTGATGGTGGACCCCGTCCTCTCCCCGTGGGACGCCGGCCCCCTCCTGACGATCGTGACCGAGGCCGGGGGACGGTTCACCGACCTGGACGGAAACCCCACGATCCACGGGGGATCGGGGGTGTCGACGAACGGGCGCCTGCACGAGCTCGTGCTGGGGATGCTGCGGGGGGACCGCTAGGTCTTTCTCGTCGACCAGCGGGAAGGGGCGGCCGGTGTCTCCCTGCAGAGGCCGCTCGCCCACGAAGCCGATCTCGCCGCGGGGGCTCGCTGTGCGACGGGACGCGGTGGGCTCACTCCTTGCGCCCCTTTCCGGGCTCGCGTCCCGCCGAACGCCTCTGCAGGGAGACACCGGCCACCCCTTCCCTTCTGGTGAGTCCCACCCTCGCGTCTCAACAGGGTCCCCCGTGCACGGAGAGAGACGCCCGCTCGTGAGGGGGCTCGGGAGGCGCGATGCCGCGCGTCGCGGTCGATCGCGGCGGTGCGCGGAGGGTCCGGCTCCCCGGAGCGACCCCGCGGCCGGGGCGAATACATGGGGGGAAAGCCGGGTGTCGGGCCGATGAAGCAGGCGACGCCGGCGAGGAAAGCGGTACCCCTATCTCCGAACAAGGGGTGAGAGGCCCGTTCGGTCGCGAGGCCCCGGCGAGGGGCACCCGCCCCCGACAGGGTGTTGACCTGCGGCGCGGCTGCGCCGCGTCCTCAGTCACCTCGCAGACGACCTGATCGCACCCCGTCCGGCACGGATGCTCGGTTCGGCGCCGCGCAGGCGAGCATCGAGGCTGAAGGAGTGACTCTCCGCGCGAGCGCCGTACAGCGAGCCCCGACCGAGGACCCGTCGGGGAAGGCGAGCGGCCCTGGCGGGGGCGG
>JABAHQ010000155.1_pt6 | contig 39689 bp, 45 predicted proteins | sample 7062091 | NCBI WGS metagenome assembly JABAHQ01 (sample SAMN14534359, study PRJNA622989) | marine sediment metagenome | biome: marine biome [ENVO:00000428]; feature: marine pelagic biome [ENVO:01000023]; material: deep marine sediment [ENVO:00002113] | place: India: Gulf of Kutch | collected... | reverse complement strand
CCCCCTGCTGCGGGCAATCCGTCGATGACCACCGCGCGCGTGTATGGCTTGGCGCACGTCCTGCATTGGCGCACGTCTTGCAGCGGTGCCCCGGACCAGGCTGCACCGCGCATGCCGCGTTGCGGGCAGCGGGCGAAGAGCCCTCGCTCGCTGCGGGAAACCGCTCGCCTCGGGCGGGAAAACCCTCACCCACTGCCCGATTTTCCTCGCCGAGCGCGGAATCTCCTCGGATGGATTCGGCCGTCCCGTCTGTCAGACTCGTAGCGCTTCTGCAGCAACCGACAAGCGGGAGAGATCCCATGGCCATTGAAAAAATGAACTCATCGAGCAGCCTCGCCGAGGTTGTCGATCGCATCCTCGACAAGGGCGTCGTCGTGGACGCGTGGGCGCGCGTGTCGCTGGTCGGCATCGAGCTGCTGGCGGTCGAGGCGCGTGTCGTCGTGGCCGGCGTCGATACGTACCTCAAGTATGCCGAAGCGGTTGGTCTGACGGCGGGCGCGCAAGCCGCCTGAGGGGCCTCGGTGCGGGGACCGGGCCCGACAGGGCGCGGCCCCCGCGATCGAGCTGGCGGCAAAGACTCGAAACGCGAGGTGTTCACATGAGCCTGGCGAGCGAAATGACCCGATTGGCGGGCGAGTTCGAAGCGGCGCAGGCTGCGCGGCTGGCGACGGTCGCGGGAATAGCGTCCGCGGCTCGAACGGATTTGGACGACGGCCGCGCGTCTTTGGGCCGAACCATGAGCGAGCTGACCAAGGCCATTCAGGTTGATCTGAGAGGGATCTTCAGCGAGGTGGCGCTCATCCGCGGTGCGACCAAGGATTCGGTCGATGGTTTCGCCGCGGAGCGCGACGCCAGGGCCGAGGCGCTGAGGGCCGAGTTGGGTCGCTACATGGCCGATCTCCACTCGTCCGTCGAAAACCTGTTGAGCGAGTTGGCACGCGCCCGAGAGGCGACGGGCAGGCGCGAAGCGGCGGCGCGGGAGGCGTATCTGAAAGATTTGAGAGCCCGCGTCGAGGCTCTGCTTACAGACGTTCGCAAGCGCATGACCCGCCTCGGCAAGGAGCGTGCGCGGGCCGGCCGAATCTGGCGGCAACACGGGCGCAACTTGCACAAGCAGCGGCGTGAGGCGGCGCGCCCGTCTCCCGCGCCTGCCAAGCCCGAACCGACGGCAAAGAAGAAAGCCGCCAAGGACTAGACGGAACGCGGGTGCGGCGCCGCGGCCGTGCACGCGCCGCGCCCATCGTTGCTGCAGGGGAAGGGCCGGGCCGAACGGCCTGCTAGACGAACTGGGAGCCGATCTTGCGAGCAGGACCGCCGGCGAGCCAAGAGGCGAAGGCCGGGAAACGGTGCCAGGCGAGGATGAGACGATCGATGCATATCGGCAATCGCAATATCCGGTCCGCAGGGCGCGGCAGCGGCAGCGTCGAGATCACTCTGCCCGTCGATTTGGGCGTGCTGGAAGGCGTGAGGTGTCACGTCGAGCTGCGCGATGGCCTGGTTCCTGAGATCGTACTCCGGCCGGATTTGGGGTTTCTCCTGGGGGTTTTCGAGGCCGCGTGGGCCCGGCTGGCCATCGGTTTGGAAACCGTCGGCGAGATCGGCGGCTTTTCCGAGGCCGATTATGTCATGGGACTGTTTCCCGAGACGGGTCTAGGCAGCCGGCCCGGCCTCGCCTACGCCGACGGCCTGCTCTTGCAGCGTCAACCCAGAGCGAAGCGGCGAGACGGTATGGACGGCCGGATGCGGTCGCTGGAAGCTTTTGCCCGCTTGATCGAGGCCATGGCGACGGTGGCCGGGGGTCGTCTCGGCCTGTCCATCGCCATGGCCTCCTTGTTCGGCAACCAGATCGCCTACACGGCGACCGGGGCGCCGGTCGCGATGATCGATGCCTTCGCGCGCAGCTCGCTCGCCGAGGTTTCGAGCGAGATCGGCTGGTGTCACGGCGATCCGTTTGCCGAGGCTTGCTGGCTCGCGGCCCGACCCCGATTGGCGCGCCTTTACGAACGCTTGGCCGACTGGGACGAGGGTGCCGCCGGCTTGCAAAAAGAGCGGGAGAATTGGTACCGCGCCCGCCGCGTGGAGATCCGAGTGCACTCGCTCGGCGGATAAGCCGGGCAAGGAATTGGCGAGAATTCTCGCGAGGAGGAATGACGGACATGTCGACAGCCGTTGATGCGGAGGATTTTTCCGGCGTCACGACGCTGATGCCGCAGGCGCGACCGGGCTTTATGGAGACCGAGAGTGTCAGGGCGGTGACGAAACGCGCCCTGGCCTATCTCAACGCCGGTTTTTCCGTGCATTTCCGCGGGCCTGCCGGAACCGGCAAGACGACGCTGGCGATGCACACGGCGGCGCAGCTCGGCCGGCCGACGGTGATGATTACGGGCGACGAGGAAATGGTGACCTCGAACCTGGTCGGCGCCCAGTACGGCTACAACTACCGCAGGGTTGTCGACCGCTTCATCCATACCGTCACCAAGGTCGCGGAGAGCGCCGACAAGCGCTGGGCCGACCACCGGCTGACCACCGCCTGCCGCGAAGGCTACACGCTGATCTATGACGAATTCACACGCTCGCGGGCCGAGGCCAACAACGTCCTGTTGAGTGTGCTCGAGGAAGGCCTCCTGGTGCTGCCGGCGCAGAACCAGGACGAGCCCTATGTCAAGGTGCATCCTGACTTCCGAGCCATCTTCACCAGCAACCCGCAGGAATATGCCGGCGTGCACGATGCCCAGGACGCGCTCGCCGATCGGACCGTGACCATCGACGTCGGGTATGCCGACCGCGAGCTGGAAACGGCTGTCGCTGCGGCGCGCTCCGGCCTGAGCAAGGCCAAGGTGGCGGCGATTGTCGATCTGGTGCGGGAGTTTCGCGATACCGGCGAATACGACCAGACCCCGACGCTTAGGACCAGCATCATGATTTGCCGGGTCGCGGCGCAGGGAGAAATCAAGCCGAGCATCGAAGACCCCTACTTCGTTCAGGTCTGCCTCGACGTTCTCGGCTCCAAGTCGATGTTCACCGGCGGCTCGGACAGCAAGCGCACACAGCAGCACAAGATGCTGCTGAGCCTGATCGAACATCATTGCCCGGCCGATGCCCGGCAATCGGGGACAAGGGCAAGATCGGCCAAGCGTGCCAAAGACCAGGACCCGGATACCGTGAGCGTCCTGGCAACGGGAGACCAATCATGAGCGGTAAACGCAAGAAGGGCGTCAAGGGGCTGCGTGACCTCGCGACCCTGCTGACGCTGGTGCACGGCGTCGGACCTCGCGATCGCCTTCACCTGGTCAGCCGGTTCGCCCGGTTGGAGACGGAGCGCGCGCGCCTGGAGCGCGAACTCGACATGTGGAACATCCGCAAGCAGGCGGCCGAGGACAAGCTCGCCAAGGTCAAGGCATCGCTTGCACAACTCAGATCCGTGCTGCTGAACAGCGAGCACCCGCAACACCTCCCTCGACACAGAGGAGGAACCGGCAAGCTCCACCGTTCCCGGGCTTCGACCGAAGTGGCCGGGCCGGCCCCACCGAGGAGCCGCGCGATATTCCTCGAATACTAGCCGACCACTGGTGCGGCGTTGGGCCGATCGTGCCCCGTGCGGCCCGAGTGATCGGAGGCAGGCCATGATTAAGAAGGCGAAAAACAGCGAAGGGGAAGGCGGCGATCCGGTCGCCGGCGTTGATCTCGACTTCGGCGAGCTGTTCCGTAGCCTTGGCGATCTCGTCCGTTTGCTGGGCAGGCTTGGCGAGGCGGGCGAGACGCATATGGAGCGTCATGGCGAGTTTCGCATCAAGGGCCTCGGCGAGCGGGCGACCCGGTACACACCATCAATCACGAACGCCTGGCCGCCGTGGTCAGCGATTCTCCCATGATCGAATACGAGAACAGCCGGCGCAACATGATGGCGCACACGCTGGTGCTGGAGGAGGTGATGGAGGAGTTCGACCTCCTGCCGGTACGTTTCGGCACCGTCGCACCGGATGCAGAGGCGGTCGACAAGCGACTGCTGGGGCCGCGCTATGACGAATTCACGCAGCTGCTGGGGCAGATGGAAGGGCGCATCGAACTCGGCCTGAAGGCGTTCTGGTACGAGGGCGCCGTGTTCGACGAGGTGGTGCGGGAAAACGAAACGATCCGCAAGATGCGCGATGCTCTGGAGGGCCGGTCGCTGGAGGAGACGTACTATGAACGCATTCGCGTCGGCGAGGCGGTCGAGAAGGCGCTGAACGAGAAGCGGGCACGCGACGAGGAAATGATCCTGTCGCGGATCCGCCCGCACGTCCACAAGACCCGGACCAACAAGATCATGAGCGAGCGCATGGTGCTGAACGCCGCGTTCCTGGTCGAGCGCGCGCAGGAGCCGGCCGTCGACGCGGCGGTCCGGAAGCTCGACGAGGACTTCGCTCATCGGCTGATGTTCAAGTATGTCGGCCCGGTCGCGCCCTACAATTTCGTCAACATCGTCGTCGACTGGGAGGCCGAGGGAGCAGCATGACTATTCTTGGGCGCATTCTGAGCGCACCGATGCTGGGTCCGATCCGGGGCGTGCTGTGGCTGGGGCGGATGGTCGACGATCAAGCCAAGGCGGAGATCTACGACGAGGACAGGATTCGCGGCGCCCTGGCCGAGCTGGAGTTAAGGCTCGATCTTGGTGAGATCGAGCTCGCTGATTACGAGGCGCAGGAGGAGATCCTGTTGCGGCGTCTGAAGGAGATAAGGAAGGCGAAGAAGGATGGCCGGATCTAGCGGGCCACGAAAACCGCCGCGCGCCGGCAGGCCAAAGAAAGCGCCGAGCACGATGGGCGAACCTGAGGCACCCGGGACCTCGCCGGCCGGGCCCGAACAGGGCGAGGCGCCGAGCGCATCCGCAGGGCGGCGGCCGGTCGATCTGATCGATGAGGCCAAGCGGCAGTTGACGAAACTGACCGGCTATCCGGTCGACAGTGTCGTGGGGTTCAGCAAGACCGACGAGGGTTGGAGGCTTACGGTGACCGTCGTTGAGTTGAACCGGATTCCACCCGCGACAGACGTGCTTGCGGAATATGTCGTGGGCCTGGATGAGGCGGGCGTCGTCGTCGACTACCGCCGCGGCCGCCGGTATTTCCGCGACCAGGTGGGAGAGCCCGAATGAGCCCGGCGGACTCGCACGGACATGGGATCGTCTGTCCCATCGACCTGTTCTCGCGGATCGAGCGGCAGGTCGAGGAGACGACGGCGGCGATCAACCGGGCCTCGACGCCAGCCGAGAAGGCGCAACGAGCGGGCGAGCTCCGCGCCGCGGTGTCGAGATTGCTCGAGTGCAAGGCCTACGACGAAGACAACCTGAACTGCCGCCTGTGCCGGGAGTTCTCGAAGCTCCGGGACCAGACGGCGGCCGTGGTCGAGCAGGCGGCGCGACTGGCTCGCTGAGAGCGGCTGAGGCTGCGCACGGGAGACGGCGATGAACAGCGGACATATGGAGCATTCGGTGCAGGCCGTCGCCTTGGCCGATATTCTCGACCGGGTGCTCGACAAGGGCGTGGTCATCGCCGGTGACGTGATGGTGTCGCTGGTCGGTGTCGAGCTCTTGAACATTCGCCTGCGGCTGCTTGTCGCTTCGGTCGACAAGGCGGTGGAGTTGGGCATCAGTTGGTGGGAGAACGATCCCTATCTGACAACGCGAGCGCGCCAGTTGGACGAACAGAACGCCGGCCTGCAGGAGCGGGTCGAGCGCCTTGAAGCGCTTCTTGCCCGAAAGGCGGGACCGGAGGGAAGCTGATGCAGGCACCACGGCCGACGGGCGGCGAAGCGCATTACGTTTATGCCATTCTGGCGGCCGAACGCTGCTCCCAGGTTCGCGCCGACGGGTTGCCGGATGACCTGGACCTGGTCGAACGGGGGCCTTTCGCCGCGGTGGTCAGGCGTGTCACGGAGGAGCCCTTGGCGGGGCACGACCGTGAGCAGCTGGCCCGTCTGTTGATTGCTTACCAACAGGTGGTCGAGCGCGTAATGGCGCATGGCGCCGTCCTTCCGGTCAAGTTCGGCACGGTGGCGCCCGACCGCGAAAGCGTCGAGCGGTGTTTGGAGACCGGCTGCGCCGACTTCGCCGCCGCTTTGGACTGCGTGCAGGGGAAAGCTCAGTTCGAGATCGTGGTGACCTGGGACCTGGAGACGATATTCGCGGAAATCGCCGCGGATCGCGAGGTTGCGCGCCTGAAGACGGAACTGGCCGCGGCCACCGACGATCCCGACCCGGAGACCTCGGCGCGGCTCGGGAAGGTCGTCAAGCGAGTCCTCGAACGCCGGCGCAGCGAACTCGGCGAGCATCTTTCCGGCGTGTTGCGGGGTGCCGCGATCGACAGTGTCGCCAATCCCTTGATGGACGAGCGCATGGTTTTGAACCTGGCCCTGCTGGTCGATGCCGAACGCACCGACGCGCTCAATCTCTGCCTTGAAGAGCTCGATGCCGTCCATGACGGCAAGCTGACCTTCCGCTGTGTCGGGCCGTTGCCGCCGCACAGCTTTGCGAGCGTCGAGATCGCCTTTCTCGATCCCGGCAGGATCGCCCGTGCCCGGCAAATGTTGGGGCTCGATACGGTTCAGGATGCCGAGGCGGTGCGCGCCGCCTTTCGACGGCGTGCCAAACAGGTGCATCCCGACCTGGCGGCCGATCATGCCGATGGCGAAGGCATTATGGACCTGCACGACGCCTACAAGACCCTGTCCGCGTATGTCCAAGCCGGGGGGCCGGTGATCGTCTCGGTGTCCCGGCAGGAGGCGGCACTTGCCGCCGGGCTCGATTAGGGACTCGGTCATGTCCGTGTCGGCGCCGCCGATTTACGTCTATGGCATCGTCCGGGCCGGTTCGCAGCCGCGTTTCGCCGAGGGCCCGGCCCGTGGCGGCACCGCCGAGCTGGGACGGCCCCGGCTTTTGCCTTGCGGCGATCTCGCTGCCATTGTCGGTGATCTCGTGCTGCCCAATGGCGCGTCGCTCGATGACCTCCTGCGGGAGGCTCGACAGGCTGAGCAACTGGTCCTCGCCCATCACCGGGTGCTCGAGGCGGCGGCTGGCGGGCACACGGTGCTGCCGCTGCGCTTCGGTGCGGTCTTCGTCGATGACGAAGGGGTGTTGCGGGCACTGAAACAGAACCACAGCGTATTGCTCGGCGCTCTCAGCCGCATCGATGGTGCGCTGGAATGGGGCCTCAAGATCTGTTGTGACCGGCGTCGGCTGGGCGCTCGGCTTGCCGGTGAGATCCCGGCGATCGCGGAACTCGAAGCCGAGATCGTCAGCGCCGCGGAGGGCAAGGCATTCTTCCTGCGCCGGCGGCTCGAGCGTCTCACCCGAGGCGAGGTCGAACAGGCGATCGCCCGCTGCGTGACCCATTCGACCGAGCGGTTGCGCGGCGCCGTGCGCGCGTTTGCGCCTGGCAGGATCCAGCCTGCCGAAGTGCACGGGCGTGAAAGCGATATGGTGTTCAATGGCGCCTATCTGGTGGCCCGGGGATCGGAGCAGGGCTTTTTCAATCTGGTCGAAGACTTGCGCGGTGCGTACGCGGGGTTCGGGTTCGACTACGAGAGGAGCGGGCCCTGGCCGCCCTACGGCTTTGCCGATTGCCGGCTGGGAAGCGATGGTCATGGCGCTTGACTCCGGGGGCGGGCAGGAACTGGCCATTGCCGATCTGCTGGACCGTGCCCTCAACAAGGGGGTCGTGATCCGCGGGGAGGCGACGATCTCGTTGGCCGGCGTCGATCTTGTCTATATCGGGCTCAAGGTCCTGGTCGCCTCGGTGGATGCGGCCCAGCGCATGCGTGCCTCGGATGGCGGCCCCGCCCCGGCGCAATTGGAGCGGCGGGCATGACGATGTTCTACGTCTACGGCATCGTCGACGCGCTCGGTTTTTGCAGCGCCGTTCCCGGCGGGCACGAGCAAGCCGAGGTGAGAGCATTTCCTGAGGGCGAGCTTGCTGCCTCCGTGAGCGAAACCAGGCGCTGGCCGATCTATCCCTCGGTGGAAAACGTATGGCGTCATGAGCAAGTTCTCGGTGCCCTCATGGAGCGGCATGCGGTCCTGCCAATGCGCTTCGGCACGGTCTGTGATCGCGACCGGCTGGCCTGTGTTCTTCAACGACGGCAGCAGCCGCTGTTGCAAAATCTTCGCAGGGTTCGCGGCATGGTCGAGATCGCCCTTCGGATACCGGCCGACACTGCCGCAAAGAGTGGGGCCCTCCGAGAGGAGCCGCCGGCCCGCGATATCAAGAGGCCGGGCACGGCCCACCTGCGGTCGCGATTGGAAGCCCGGCGAGGCGCCGCAATCGATGGCGCTCACGCTCGTGCGCTCATGCAAGAGATTCGCGACAGGCTCGAATATCTGGCGGTGGAGGTGCTCTGGGATGTGGCGGACCAACCAACGCTGCCGATCAAGGCGTCCTTCCTGGTCACGCGAGACGGCGTTGGCGATTTCGTCGCCGGCGCCGAGGCCTTGGCTTCGCGCCACCCGGATTTGGTGGTCGGCTGTACCGGGCCGTGGGCGCCGTACTCGTTTGTCGGCGAGAGCCCCGTGGCAGGCGGAGAATTATGACGGCCGCCACAGGCATTGATGGCGAAGCAGCGAAGAAAGTGCTGCTTGGAGACGGGGCGGGCGTCGAATCGGGGGCCCGTTTCGCCGGCGCGGACTCGCCGCCGCGGAAACGGCGGCTGGAGACTGACGAAGAGAATGCAGCGGACGATCTGGTGAAACTCGTCCTGGCGCTCGTCGAGACGGTGCGTCAACTGATGGAGCGCCAGGCGATCCGCCGCGTGGACAGCGGCGCGCTCTCGGATGATGAAACCGAGCGTCTCGGCCTCACCTTGCTCCGGCTCGAGGAGCGGATGGCCGAACTGAAGGAGCATTTTGGCATGCAAGAGGGGGATGTCTCGCTTCGTCTCGGACCGGTAGAGGATTTTGCTGCGGTGCTGGAGGACGAAGGAGCGCCCGGCTCTACTGAAGGGAGCGTAGGGCGCAAGACCTGAGCGAGCGCGCCCGGCGGGCCCCGTCCTTCGGGGCGGGGCGGATGTCGAAGGAATGCCGGGATGGCGGGCGACGAACCCGATCGCGAGATGAGGGAGCGGTGCGAGGCGGCCGGGACACTTGAGTTGCGGGTCGGCGAGGCGATGCAAAAGGATATCGGCCGGGGGCTCGCCCGCATCGACCCCGCAGAGATGGCCCGCATCGGCGCCAGGCCCGGCGACGTGTTGCGGATTGCCGGCGCCAAGGAAAGCGCCGCCAAGGTCATGGCGACCTTCCCCGAGGAGCGCGGTCAGGGACTCGTCCAAATCGACGGCTTGACCCGCGATAACGCCGGCGTTGCCCTGGGCGAGAAATTGAGGTTGCAGCCAACGGCCTGGAAGCCCGCCGTCATGCTGGAGCTGGCGCCGTTGGGGGGCCAAAAACCGGGCCGGAGCGGCCGCCGAGGCCGGCTCATCGGCCATCTTCTCGAGGGCCTCGCGCTGGGCGAAGGGGATCGGGTCCGCGCCAGCCTGATCGGATCGCGCAGCCAGGACTTTTCCGTGTTGCGGACCGTCCCCAGGGGGACCGTGGTGATCCGGTCCTCCACCACGATCGAACTCAAACAAAAAACGAGCGAAGGGGAGCCAGGGCAACGCATCGCCTACGAGGATGTCGGCGGCCTCAAGCGCGAACTTCGCTCGATCCGAGAAATGATCGAGCTCCCGCTGCGCTATCCGGAGATTTTCGAGCAGCTCGGCATCGACGCGCCCAAGGGGGTTCTCATGCATGGTCCGCCGGGGTGCGGCAAGACGCTGATCGCGCGGGCTGTGGCGAGCGAGGCGGATGCCAAGTTCTTCGCGCTCAGCGGACCCGAAATCATGCACAAGTATTACGGCGAGAGCGAAGCTCACCTGCGGCAGGTGTTCGAGGACGCGGCAAGGGCGCCGAGCATCATCTTTCTTGACGAAATCGATGCGATCGCACCAAAGCGAACCGCTCTCGGGGGCGAACAGCAGGTCGAACGTCGGATTGTCTCGCAATTGCTGACGCTGATGGACGGTCTCGACGCCCGCGGACAGGTCATCGTCATCGGTGCGACCAACTTGCCACACTCGCTCGATCCGGCATTGCGTCGGCCCGGGCGATTTGACCGAGAGATTGTCATCGCCGTGCCGGACCGGCTGGCGCGCGCGGAAATTCTGCAGATCCATACACGCGCCATGCCGCTGGCCAAAGATGTCGATCTCCAGCGATGGGCCCGGGTCACGCATGGGTTCGTCGGAGCCGATCTGCAGTCTCTGGCCCGCGAGGCGGCGATGGCGCGGCTGCGACGGATATTCCCCGACCTCGATTTCGAGGCGGACGACGTTCCCGATGAGGTCCTGGAAGGGCTGACGGTCGGCACGGGCGACTTCCAGCAGGCGTTTGCCGTGGTTGAGCCCTCGGCGATCCGGGAAGTGTTTACGGAAATCCCCGACGTGAGATGGGATGATGTCGGCGGCCTCGACGAGATCAAGCGCATGCTCGAGGAATCGATACTGTGGCCGCTGCGTCATCCCGACCTGTTCAGGACGGCTGCCGTCGCCCCGCCGAGAGGCATTTTGCTCAACGGTCCGCCCGGAGTGGGCAAGACCCTGGTGGCGAAAGCCTTGGCCACGGAAAGCGGCGTTAATTTCATCTCCGTCAAGGGCCCCGCTCTCATGAGCAGATGGGTGGGCGAGACGGAGCGGGCCGTGCGGGAGGTGTTCCACAAGGCAAAGCTGGCCTCGCCCTGCATCGTGTTTCTCGACGAGATCGACGGTATCGCGCCGCGCCGCGGCGGCGGCGCGGACGCCGTCACCGACCGGGTGATCGCGCAATTGCTGAGCGAGATGGACGGCATCGAGGAGGCGAGGGGGGTCATGGTGCTCGCCGCGACCAACCGCAAAGATCTGGTGGATCCGGCGCTGCTCAGGGCGGGGCGGTTCGATTTCGTTGTCGACTTGGCGCTTCCTTCCGCCGCCGCGCGCAAACACATCTTCGAGGTGCACACCCGGAGCAAGCCGCTCGCGCGTGACGTCGACCTCGAGGGTCTCGCGGGCGAGGCAAGCGAGGGCTGGAGCGGCGCCGACATCGAACTCCTTTGCCGCAAGGCGGGCACGGCGGCGATACGCGACTTCCTTTCCGGCGGATCCGATCCGTCGACGGATAGGGACAGGCTGGTGATCAGGCAAGAACACTTTGCGGCGGCTTTGCATGACCGACAGACCTTCCGGTAGCGCGCGAGCCCGCACACCGAGCGGCAAGACGCGCTCACGGCGGCTCATTCATATCCCCATCGTTCATAGCCAGGCCGATATGGGCTCTGCTTCGGATGATCTGCGGCAGGCTTATATTGATCGAAAAGGCCCCGAAGGGTGGGAGGAAAGCCGCCGGGCCGTCGCCGAGTTCTGGAACAACCTCGAAGAGGGGATCCTGGCGCTCGAGCTCGATTATGATCGGGTGCGGCTCTACCAGGACGGCCTTGCCGTCTGCGGGCAGGAAACCGAGATCGTCCGTGATCTGGCTGGCAGGGGTGGACCCAACTACCGAATTCTCATCGCCCTGATGGCGCGTGGCGCGGCGCTTGAAGGGACCGAAAACCCCGAGCTGCTGCTCAAGGAATATCGGCTGCTCAAGGCCGGCATGTGGGGGCCGGGCGCGCGCACCGCTCAGGAACCAACGGGCGCTTCCGTCTTGGCGGGGGAGGCGTTGCTCGAAGAGCGGGACCGCTATATCGCACGTCGCATCGACGCGACCTTGCGGCCGGGGGAAACCGGCATGCTGTTCCTGGGTGCGCTGCACCGTGCCGTCGAAAGACTCCCCTCGACGATAGAANNGGTTCAAACATTTATTCGAGATCCGGTCGTGCGGCTTGGACGGTGCGCTTTGTCCGATCCGCCGAGCGAGCTCATGACGCTGCAGAGGAGGCGGACGGGGCTGGCCCGACACCCGCCGCCGGGCGATCCGCATGACGAACCGTCTTGAACGCCTGTTCGTCGAGGCGCGGCGGCGGCTCAAGGTCATGCCCGAGGCGCCCGGCAAGAAAGCCCGTCCTCGCGTCTTTGAAGCCGGTCTTTGAAGCCGGTCTTTGAAGCCGTCCCGGTCGTGGCTGCGCGCGGCCGGGGGGGCGCGGTTGTGCACGCCGGCCCGATGCGGCATGATTTCCCTCGGGCGACTCGGCGTAAGCGCGTTTCATCGGGAGCGGCCATGGCACTGAGCGACGAGGGGGGACAAGACGCGAATCCCGAGGTCGTTCCCTCCGACCTGGACGAGAACACCCACGCGGAACTGCGGCTTCTCTATCAGGACTCGACGGTCTCGGTCCGCTTCGCGCGCGAGCGGCAGTGGAAGCTGGTGGGGGCCGCGCTGCTGCTCTTTGCCGCGGTCGTGGCGATTCCGGAGCTGGTCGCCATCAGCGCCTTCGCGGCCAAGGGCCTCGTCCTCGCCAGCTTCCTGCTCAGCGCCTCGGCGATCTACATCCTGATCGTCTATCAGGTCTGGCAGAACGCGGAGCTGCGCCGGCTGCAAACGATCAGCTCCCGCTTCTCGAATATCTTCGCCCAGCTCGGCGGCCGCAGCGCCGCGCGCGAAGGAAAGCTGCACGGCTACATCATCCTGTTCTTCATGATCGCCGCGATCGCCCTGGGCAACGCGTTGGCCGTCCTGCTCCTGTCGCGGTTCTATTAGTGATACGGGGCAGTGATACGGGGCAGTGATACGGGGCAGTGATACGGGGCCCGGTGGTGCGGGACCGCTTGGCGCGCCGGGGCCCGGCCCTGCGCGCCGGCATCGCACCGCGCGCCCCCCGTGTCCCCCGCCGCCGTGACGCGACGGGCCGCGCCGGCTCAGGCCGGCGTGCGCCGCAGCGGCGCCAGCGCCCGCTCCTCGACCCGGATGCGGTGGGCCAGCAACCCCAGGTTGGCGAGACCGAAGCCGAGCGCGATCTGCCAGGCCCCGAAGGCGAGCGGCAGGAGCGGGATTTCGGCCGCCACGATCATGTAATTGGGGTGGCGGAGGTAACGGTACGGCCCGCGCTCGACGAGCGGCGCCTCGGGCAGGGCAATGACGCGCGTGGTCCAGCGTTCGCCGAGGCTGGCCATGACCCAGAGCCGGCCCAGCTGCAGCAGGCCGTAGGCTCCGATCAGCCACCAGTCGGCCGGCGCCTCCGGCGCCACGAGCACGGCGAGCGCCGCCAGCCAGCCGCCGTGCAGCGCCATGAACAGGGGATAATGCGTTGCCCCCGCCTCGACCCCGCCGGCGGCCCGCAGGCGCCTGGCGTTGCGTGCCGAGTAGCCGAGCTCGGCCAGGCGTTGCACGGCGACCACGAGCGCCAGGACCTGGGGCAGGCCCACCGCGGCTCACGCCTCGAGCAGCAGGAACGCCGCGGTGAAGCCGGGGCCGAGCGAGGACGCCAGGTGGCGTCCGCGCAGGCCGCGCCCGAGCGCGCGCTCGAGCACGAACATGACCGTCGCGCCGGACATGTTGCCGTAGTCGCGCAGCACGGCGCGCGCGTCGGTCATGCCGCCCGGCGGCAGATCGAACACCTCCTCGAGTGCGTCCAGCACCTTGGCGCCGCCCGGGTGACACACGGTGCCGTCCAGATCCTTGCGGCTGAGGCCCTGGCGGGCCAGGAAGCCATCGGCCGCCTGGCCATAGCGCTCGCGTACGATGCTCGGGATGTCGCGCGAGAACAGGACCCCGAACCCGTCCTCCTCGATCCGCCAGCCCATGACCTCGAGCGAGTCCGGCCAGGTGTATTCGCCCCAGCCGGCGATCTCCGGACCGGCGGCCGTGCGGCCGCACGTGATCAGCGCCGCGGCCGCGCCGTCGCCGAACAGGGCGGTGGCGATGATGTTGCTCTTGGACGTGTCGCGGCTGCGGAAGGTCAGGCCGCAGAGCTCGACCACCAGGAACAGGACCAGGCTGCCCGGCGCGGCGCGCGCCATGGCGGCTGCCCGGGCCAAGCCCAGGACGCCGCCGGCGCAGCCCAGGCCGAAGATCGGCAGGCGCTGCACGTCGCGCCGCAACGGCAGCACCTCCATGAGGCGCGCCTCCAGGCTTGGCGTGGCGATGCCGGAGGTCGAGACCGCAACGATGCTGTCCACCCGCTCGGCCGGGACCGCCGCCAGGCTCAGGCAATCGCTCGCGGCGCGGCGCAACAGCTCCACCGCGTGGTGAACGAACAGCGCGTTCTTGTCCTTCCAGCCGCCGGACCTGTCGTACCAGGCGAGCGGCACGCAGGAATAGCGGGTCTCGATGCCCGCGTTGCCGTAGACCGGCAGCATGCGCTCCATGCCGTCGCTGCGCGCCTGGAACAGGACACGCGCCCGCGCCATCACGTCCTGCTGGCGCAGTGCGACGGGCGGCACGGCGGTGGCGAGCGAGAGGATGCGGGCGGGGCCCGGCATGGGGCGGACTCTGGATCTGCGCTAAAGTAGGCTAGTTTACTGTAATCTAGCTTAGCGGCCTGCGCGTCGAATGCCAGCAACACCGGATCACAGTTTCGTGCTCAACGGTTTCCAGCAGACCCGCGTTTCCACCTCCGGCGCCGAAATCAACGTCAAGACGGCGGGCGAGGGGCCGCCGCTGCTGCTGCTGCACGGCTACCCGCAGACCCACGTCATGTGGCACAAGATCGCGCCCCGCCTCGCCGAGCGCTTCACGGTGGTGCTGAGCGACCTGCGCGGATACGGCGACAGCGCCAAGCCGCCGAGCGACGAGACCCATGCGCCCTACTGCAAGCGCACCATGGCCCGGGACCAGGTGGAGGTCATGGCGGCGCTCGGATTCGAGCGCTTCGCGGTGGTCGGCCACGACCGCGGTGCGCGCGTGGCGCATCGCATGGCCCTGGACCATCCGCAGCGGCTGAACAAGGCAGCCGTCCTCGACATCGCGCCGACGCTCGCCATGTACGAGCGCGCCGACATGGCCTTTGCCACCGCCTACTACCACTGGTTCTTCCTGATCCAGCCTTACGACCTGCCGGAGCGCCTGATCGGGGCCGACCCGGACTATTACCTGGACAAGAAGATCGGCAAGTGGAGCAGGACCGAGGGCTGCTTCAGCGCGCAGGCGCTCGCCGAGTACAAGCGCTGCTTCAACGACCCGGCGACGATCCACGCCACCTGCGAGGACTACCGGGCGGCGGCCGGCATCGACCTGGAGCATGACCGCGCCGACCTCGATCGCAAGCTCGCCTGCCCGCTGCTCGTGCTCTGGGGCGCCAAGGGCGTCATCGAGCGCAGCTACGACGTGCTCGCGCTCTGGCGCGAACGGGCCGAGAGCGTCAGCGGCCGGGCACTGCCCTGCGGCCACTTCCTGGCCGAGGAGGCGCCGCAGGACACCCTTGCCGAGCTCCTGGACTTTCTGTGATGGCGCTGGCCGGGGCTGTATTCCTTAAGCAATTGGTGGCACTCTGGCCCGGGCCACTGCCGGGGCGCGGTCCCGGGCGGCGGCAGCGCTGAGGCATGGCCGGCGCCGCGGGCAAGGAAGGCGGGGCGGAGCAGTGATGGACGGGGCACAGGGCATGGACCCGACCGGCGGCAACCCCGGACCGGCACACGGCAAGGAGCCGGGCCGTTTGGGCCCGGCCACGCGCCTGCGCAACTACTTCCTTGCCGGGATCCTGGTCACCGCGCCGGTCGGCATTACCTTCTGGCTGGCCTGGAAGGTCATCGGTTTCGTCGACGACCGGGTGACGCCGCTCGTGCCGCCGCAGTGGAACCCGGAGACCTACCTGCCGTTCAGCGTGCCGGGCCTCGGCCTGCTCATCTCGATCGCGTTCCTCATCGTGGTCGGCTTCTTGGCGGCCGGCTACGCGGGCCGCGCGGTGGTGCGCATCGGCGAGAGCCTGGTCGCGCGCGTGCCGGTGGCGCGCTCCGTCTACAGTTGGACCAAGCAGGTCTTCGAGACCGTGCTGTCGCAGAAGGCGACCGCGTTCAACGAGGTGGTGCTGCTCGAGTATCCTTGCCGCGGGGTCTGGGCGATCGGCTTCATCACCGGCCAGACCAAGGGCGAGGTGCAGGACCTGACCGAGGAGATCGTGTTCAACGTCTTCGTGCCGGCCACGCCCAATCCCACCACCGGCTTCCTGCTGTTCATTCCGCAGCGCGACATTCACCACCTGGAGATGACGGTCGAGGAGGGGATCAAGCTGGTGGTCTCCGGCGGCATCGTGGTGCCGCCGAAGCGCACCGCCGAGCAGGCCGCCGAAATCACCCGCGCCGCCGCGGCGCGGGTGCGCCGGGCCGAGGCCGAGCGGGCGGCGGAGCAGCACGGCGACCGGCTCGGCCCGCTGAAACGGCTGCGCAACTACTTCTTCGCCGGCGTCCTGGTGACCGCGCCCATCGGCATCACCATCTGGCTCGCCTGGGGCTTCGTGTCCTTCGTCGACGACAGGGTCATGCCGCTCATCCCGTCCAAGTGGAACCCGGAGACCTACCTGCCGTTCAGCCTGCCGGGGCTCGGGGTGCTGCTGGTCATCGTGGTGCTCGTCCTGATCGGCTTTTTCACCGCCGGCCTGGTGGGGCGCAACCTGGTCGGCCTGGGCGAGCGGTTGCTCGATCAAATGCCGGTCATCCGCAACGTCTACAGCGCCATCAAGCAGGTCGTGGAGACCGTGCTGCAGGAGAAGAGCAAGGCCTTCCGCCAGGTGGTGCTCGTGGAGTATCCGCGCAAGGAGAGCTGGGCGATCGGCTTCGTCACCGGCGAGACCGAGACGCACGTCCAAACCGGGACGCGGGAGAACGTGGTCAATGTGTTCCTGCCCACGACTCCCAACCCGACCTCCGGCTTCCTCCTGTTCGTGCCGCGCGGGGATCTGCAGCTCCTCGGCATGACCGTGGAGGAAGGCATCAAGATGGTGGTCTCGGGCGGTATCGTGACGCCGCCGAGCCCGCGCAGGGAGACACCGGGGCCGACGGACGAAGCGGTCGAGCCCGAGGTCGCCAGCACCGCCTGAGCGGGGCCGTTCCCGATCGACGGCGAGCGCCATGGACCGTCCCCGTCACGTCCGGGGCCCGGCGCACCAGCGCGATGCCCGGGGCGGTAAACGGCGGCATGGCTCAGCCGGAGCGCAGGTACCTCACGGCTGCGTCGCGCTCGAAGAGGTAGAGCAGGATCCTGAGCGCCCGGCCGCGCGCGCCGGAGAGCTCCGGGCCCTTGCCGATGACCAGCCGCGCATCGTCGCGCGCGGCGGCCAGCAGATCCTCGTGCACCGACAGGTCGGCCAGGCGAAATTCCGGAAACCCGCTCTGGCGCGTGCCGAGCAACTCGCCGGCGCCGCGCAGGCGCAGGTCCTCCTCGGCGATGCGGAAGCCGTCGTCGGTCTCGCGCAGGATGCGGAGGCGCGCGCGCGCGGTCTCGCCGAGCGGCCCCTGGTAGAGCAGCAGGCAGGTGGACTTCGCGGCGCCGCGCCCGATGCGCCCGCGCAGCTGGTGGAGCTGGGCCAGGCCGAAGCGCTCGGCGTGCTCGATCACCATGACGGTCGCGTCGGGCACGTCGACCCCGACCTCGATCACCGTGGTCGCGACCAGGAGGTCGACGGGTCCCTCGGCAAAGGCGGCCATGACCGCATCCTTGTCCGGGCCCTTCATGCGGCCGTGCACCAGGCCGACGCGCGCCCCGAAGCGGCTCTTGAGGGCCTCGGCGCGGGCCTTTGCCGCGGCCAGGTCGCTCGCCTCGGAGTCCTCGACCAGCGGGCAGACCCAATAGACCTTGGCGCCCGTGTCGATGGCCCGGGCCATGCCGTCGATCACCCCGGCCAAGCGCTCGAGCGGGAGCGCCCGCGTGTCGACCGGCTGCCGCCCGGCCGGCTTCTCGCTCAGACGCGAGACCTCCATGTCGCCGTAGGACGTGAGCACCAGGGTACGCGGGATGGGGGTCGCGGTCATGACCAGGACGTCGACGGCCCGGCCCTTGGAGGCGAGCGTCAGGCGCTGGTGCACGCCGAAGCGGTGCTGCTCGTCGATGACGACCAGGGCCAGGTCCTTGAACGCCACCTCCTGCTGGAACAGGGCATGGGTGCCGACCGCAAGCCCGGACTCGCCGCTCTCCAGACGCGCCAGGGCCGCGGCGCGCGCCTTGCCCTTGTCGCGCCCGGTCAGCAGCTCGAGGCGCACGCCGGCGGCCTCGGCGAGCGGCGCGATGGTCTGATGATGCTGCCGCGCCAGGATCTCGGTCGGTGCCATGAGGGCGGCCTGCGCCCCGGCCTCGACCGCGCTCAGCATGGCGAGCAGCGCCACCACCGTCTTGCCGCTGCCCACGTCGCCCTGGAGCAGGCGCAGCATGCGCGACTCGGCCGCCATGTCGGCGCTGATCTCGGCGAGCGCCCGGTGCTGCGAGCCGGTGAGGCGGAAGGTCAGGGCGGCGGTGGCCTTGTCGCGCAGCCGGCCGTCGCCGCGGACCGCCCGCCCACGCTGGCTGCGCTGATGATGCCGGACCAGCGCCAGGGCCAGCTGGTTGGCGAGCAGCTCGTCGTAGGCCAGCCGCCGACGCGCCGGCGCCTGCGGCGCCAGGTCCTCCGGCCCGCCCGGCGCGTGCGCCGCAGTGAGCGCGGCGCGCCAGCCCGGCCAGCCCTCGCGCGCGGCGAGCGCCGGGTCGAGCCACTCGGGCAGCTCGGGCGCCCGCTCGAGCGCGGCGCGGATCGCCTTGCCGAGCGGCTTGAGGGTCAGCCCCGTGGTCAGGGGATAGACCGGCTCGACGCTCTTCAGGCCCTGCAGCTCCTCGAGCCGGGCGATGTGATCCGGATGCGACATCTGCAGCCGGCCGGCGAAGACCTCGAGCCTGCCGCTGACCACGCGAAGCTCGCCCTCGGGCAGGACCTTGCCCAGGTACTCGGCGTTGGCGTGAAAGAAGACGAGCGTGATCTCGCCGGTGTCGTCGAAGCACACGATGCGGTAGGGCTGACGCGGGGTGTGCGGCGGCAGGTGCTGGCCGACCCGAACGGTCAAGGTCGCGACCCGCTCCGGCTCGGCGGCCGCGATCTTCGGCGCGTAGCGCCGGTCGATGATGCCGCTTGGCAGGTGCCAGCACAGGTCGACGATCTGTGGGCCCGCCAGGGCCTCGATCAGCTTGGCGGTGCGCGGCCCGACACCGGGCAGCGACGTGAGCGGGGCGAACAGGGGAAAGAGGATCTCGGGTCGCAAAGGTCTTTTTCCGGGGCTCACCGGCTGACAGGCAGCGCTCGACCCTTTATATCGTAAGCGGACCTGAGAGCCCGCGATAAAAGCCCCACATGGCCGAAAGCCTGGAGATCCGGCGCAAGCGCCTCAAGTTCCGCAGCCGGCACCGCGGCACCAAGGAGCTCGACCTGCTGCTCGGCGGATTCGCGGATCGNNNNTCCCGGACCCGGTGATTTACGGCTGGCTCGCCGGCCGCCACGCGCCGCCGCCCGAGCACGACAACGACGTGACCCGGCTGCTGCTCGACTTCCGCTTCGCGCCCGCAGGGCGCCGGGTCGAAGCGCGGTGAGCGCGCGAGCGCCCGGGTCGCCAACCCAGCCCGCCCCGTAGAGCCGAGGAAACCCTTTGCCAGAACCCGCGAAGCTCCGTGCGACCGGCGTGGCGGCCGCGACGCTCGCGGCGCCGCAGGTCTGCGAGCTGGCGGATCGGCTGTCGCGCCCGGGCCGCGTGCTGATCGCCAATGCCCCCGACGGCCTGGACGCCATGCTGCTGGCCGGCCTGGCGGCGGAGCCGGGGCCCGACCCGATCCTGCACGTGGCGCGCGACGATGCGCGCATGGCGCGCCTCGAGGCGATGCTGGCGTTCTTCGCGCCGCAGGCCGAGGTGCTGACCTTTCCGGCCTGGGACTGCCTGCCCTACGACCGCGTCGGCCCGCACCGCGACATCCTGGCGCGGCGCATCGACACGCTGACCCGCCTGATGGAGGCCGGCCCGGCGCAAGCCAGGCGCATCGTGATCACCACGGTCAACGCGCTGCTGCAGCGGGTGCCGCCGCGCGCGGCCTTCGCGGGCCGCGTCATCGAGGCCGGCCCGGGGACGCGGCTCGAGCTGGATACGCTGAGCGACTATGTCGCGCGCAACGGCTACGTGCGCAGCGAGACGGTGGGCGAGCCGGGCGAGTACGCGCTGCGCGGCGGCATCGTGGACGTCTTTCCGCCCGGCGAGGAGCAGCCGCTGCGCCTCGACTTCTTCGGCGACGAGCTCGAGAGCATCCGCCGCTTCGACCCGCTGAGCCAGCGCACGACCGGCACGGCCGAGGTGGTGCGTCTGAAGCCGGTCAACGAGGTCATCCTCGAAGCCGGGGCGATCGAGCGGTTCCGCGCCGGGTACCTGCGCAACTTCGGCGCGGTGCGCGGCGGCGACCCGCTCTACGAGGCGATCAGCGCGGGCCGGGGGCATCCCGGCATGGAGCATTGGCTGCCGCTGTTCCACGAGCGCCTGGAGACCCTGTTCGACTACCTGCCCGGGGCCGCGCTCACCCTCGACCATCAGGCGGAGGACGCGCGCGACGCCCGCCTCGAGACGATCGCGGACTACTACCGTGCGCGCCGCGACCTGGAGGGCGCCGAGGGCGTCGGCGGCTGGGTCTACAGACCGCTCGAGCCCGCGGGCCTGTACCTCACGGCCGAGGAGTGGAGCGGGCGCCTGGCCGAGCGCGCGCTCGGCCAGCTCTCGACCTTCGCCGCGCCGGAGCAGCCGCCCGAGGTGTTCGATGCCCAGGGCCGGCGCGGCCGCGACTTCGCCGAGGCGCGGATGAGCGCCGAGGCCAACCTGTTCGACACCGTGGACGCCCATATCAAGGCCGAGCGGGCGGCCGGGCGCCGCGTCCTGGTGGTCGGCTACAGCGCCGGCACGCGCGAGCGCCTCGGCGCGCTGCTGCGCGAGCACGGCCTGCCCGAGCTGACGCCGCTCGAGACGTGGGCCGAGGCGCAGGCGCTTCCGCCCGGCGCGGTCGGGCTGACCACGCTCGAGCTGGAGCGCGGCTTCACCACCCCGGGGCTCAGCGTCATCACCGAGCAGGACATCCTGGGCGAGCGCATCGCCCGGCCGCAGCGCAAGCGGCGCCGCTCCGAGGACTTCCTGACCGAGGTCTCGGCGCTGCACGAGGGCGACCTGGTGGTCCACGTCGACCACGGCATCGGCCGCTACGAGGGGCTGGTGGCGCTCGAGGTGCACGGCGCGCCGCACGACTGCCTGAAGGTGATCTACCACGGCGGGGACCGCCTGTTCGTCCCGGTCGAGAACATCGAGGTGCTCTCGCGCTTCGGCTCCGAGGACGCCGAGGTCGAGCTCGACCGCCTGGGCGGCGCCGGCTGGCAGGCGCGCAAGGCCCGGGTCAAGCAGCGCCTCAAGATGATCGCCGAGCGACTCATCAAGGTGGCCGCGGCCCGCGCCATGCATGCGGCCGAGGTTCTGCACCCGCCCGCCGGCCTCTACGACGAGTTCGCCGCGCGTTTCCCCTACCCGGAAACCGAGGACCAGGAGCGCGCCATCGACGACACGCTGGACGACCTCGGCTCGGGCCGCCCCATGGACCGGCTGATCTGCGGCGACGTCGGCTTCGGCAAGACCGAGGTGGCGCTGCGCGCCGCCTTCGTCGCGGTCATGGAGGGCAAGCAGGTCGCGGTGGTGGTGCCGACGACGCTGCTTTGCCGGCAGCACTACCGGACCTTCCGCGAGCGCTTCGCCGGCCTGCCGGTGCGCGTCGAGCAGATCTCCCGCCTGGTGAGCGCGCGCAAGGTGGCCGAGACCAAGGCGGGCCTGGCCGAGGGACAGGTGGACATCGTCATCGGGACCCACGCGCTGCTCGGCAAGACGGTGCGCTTCCGCGACCTCGGCCTGCTCGTGGTCGACGAGGAGCAGCACTTCGGGGTCAACCAGAAGGAGCGCCTCAAGGAGCTGCGCGCGAACGTGCACGTGCTGACGCTGACCGCCACGCCGATCCCGCGCACGCTCCAGCTCGCCCTGTCCGGGGTCAAGGAGATGAGCCTGATCGCGACGCCGCCGGTCGACCGCCTGGCGGTGCGCACCTTCGTGCTGCCCTACGATCCGGTGGTGGTGCGCGAGGCGATCCTGCGCGAGCACTACCGCGGCGGCCAGACCTTCTACGTCTGCCCGCGCATCGAGGACCTGGCCGGCGTCGAGGACCGGCTCGCCAAGCTGGTGCCCGAGGTCAAGGTCGCGGTGGCGCACGGCCGCATGGCGGCGCGCGAGCTCGAGCGCGTCATGAGCGGCTTCTACGACCGCCGGTTCGACGTGCTGCTGGCCACCAACATCATCGAGTCGGGCCTCGATATCCCCAGCGCCAACACCCTGGTGGTGCACCGCGCGGACATGTTCGGGCTGGCGCAGCTCTACCAGCTGCGCGGCCGCATCGGCCGCTCCAAGGTGCGCGGCTACGCCTACCTCACGCTGCCGCCCGGCCGGCTGCTGAGCGCCGCGGCCGAGAAGCGCCTCGACGTCATGCAGACGCTGGACACGCTGGGCGCCGGCTTCACGCTGGCCAGCCACGACCTGGACATCCGCGGCGCCGGCAACCTGCTGGGCGAGGAGCAGTCGGGCCACATCCGCGAGGTCGGCATCGAGCTCTACCAGCAGATGCTGGAGGAGGCGGTCGCGGCGGCGCGCGGCGGCGCGGCCGCCGAGGCGGCGGAGGCGCCCTTCACGCCGCAGATCAACATCGGCACCTCGGTCATGATCCCGCAGCGCTACGTCGCGGATCTCGGCGTGCGGCTCGGCCTGTACCGCCGGCTCTCCACGCTGGTGGACAAGGCCGAGATCGAGGCCTTCGCCGCCGAGCTGATCGACCGCTTCGGGCCGCTGCCCGAGGAGGTCGAGAACCTGCTGCAGGTGATCGCGATCAAGCGCCTGTGCCGCGACGCCGGCGTGGACAAGGTCGAGGCCGGGCCCAAGGGCGCGCTCGTCTCGTTCCACATGGACCAGTTCGCCAGGCCGGCCGAGCTGGTCGCCTTCATCGAGCGCCAGGCGGGCACGGTGCGATTGCGCCCCGACCACAAGCTGGTCTATCGCCGGCGCTGGGACGACCCGGCGGCGCGCCTGCGCGGCGTTCGCCGCCTGCTCGACGACCTGGCCAAGGTGGCGTCGTGAACCTCACGCCCGCTCGGCGCCGGCGTCCTCGGCTTGCGTCTCCTGGTTGGCCAGGTCGAAGAGCTGGTGCAGGACCTCCGGCGGGTGGGCGCCGGCCAGCGCGTGGCGGCGGTTGAAGATGAAGCAGGGCACGCCGTTGATACCGGCCCGGCGCGCGCTCAGGTCCTCGGCCCGAACGTCCTCGCCGTCCGCGCCGCTCGCCAGGAAGGCGCGGACCTCCTCGGCATCGAGCCCGGCCGCCACGGCCGCGGCGACCAGAACCTCGGGATCGCCGATGTCGTCCACCTGCAGGAAATAGGCGTCGAACAGGGCCTCGACCACCGCGTCCTGCCGCCCCGTCCTGTCGGCGAAGCGGATCAGGCGGTGCGAATCGACCGTGTTCGGCGTCCGCCTCATCTCGTCGAAGGCGAACGCGATGCCCTCGGATTCGCCGGCCTGGCGCACGTGCTCGTAAACCGCCCGGGCATTGACCGGGCCGCCGAACTTGGGCTCGAGATAGCGCTCCCGGTCCATGCCCTCGGGCGGCATGTCCGGGTTGAGCTGGAAGGCGCGCCAGCGGATGGTCAGGGCCGGCTGCGGCCGCTCGGCGAGCGCGCGCTCCAGGCGCCGCTTGCCGATGAAGCACCAGGGGCAGATCGTGTCGGAGAAGATGTCGATGTCCATGGCGCGCTCGCATCCTGGTTGAGAAGGGGCCTTGGGCTTGACCTTTGCCCGGCTGCGCCCAACCATAGCGCACCTTCACCCGCCGGTGCACGGCCCCGTTGGCCGGAGCGCGGCGAGCGGGAGGAAAGGGAGGATCGCTCATGCCCGAGGAGGCCGGACGGGTTTCGGTCTTCGACCGGAACCTGGCGCGCAACGAGGCCAACACGGCGCCGCTCACGCCGCTCACGTTCCTGCGCCGGGCCGCCGCGATCTATCCCGACAAGACCGCGGTGATCCACGGGGCGCAGCGGAGCCCGTACAGGGCCCTTTACGAGCGCGCGTGCCGGCTGGCCTCGGCGCTGGCCCGGCGCGAGGTCGGACGCGGCGACGTGGTGGCGATCATGGCGCCCAACACGCCGGCCATGCTGGAGGCGCACTACGGTGTGCCCATGGCCGGGGCGGTCCTCAACTCGCTCAACATCCGGCTCGACCCGGCGACCATCGCGTTCATCCTGGAGCACGGCGGGGCGAAGGCGCTGCTCAGCGACCGCGAGTTCTCCGAGACCGTGGCGCAGGCCCTGGCGCTCATGGCGGCGCCGCCGCTCGTGGTCGACATCGACGATGCTCTGGCCGAAGGCGGCGAGCTGATCGGCGAGCTGGACTATGAGGCGCTGCTCGCCGAGGGCGAGCCGAGCGTCGACCTCGGCGAGCCGGAGGACGAGTGGCAGTCGATCTCGCTGCTCTACACCTCCGGCACCACGGGCAACCCGAAGGGCGTCGTCTATCACCACCGCGGCGCCTATCTGAACGCCTTCGGCAACATGATCACCTTCGGCCTGAGCCGCGATTCGGTCTACCTCTGGACCCTGCCGATGTTCCACTGCAACGGCTGGACCTACACCTGGGCGGTGACCGCGGCCTGCGCCACCCACGTGTGCCTGCGCAAGCTCGACCCGGCCCGGGTCTTCTCGCTCATCCGCGAGCACGGCGTCAGCCACATGTGCGGCGCGCCGATCGTGCTCAACGCCCTGGCCAAGGCGACGGCCGAGGCAAAGGTCGCCTTCGACCACAGGGTCGAGATCGCCACCGGCGGCGCCGCCCCGCCGAGCGCCGTGATCGAGGCCATGGAGGCCGACGGCTTCCGCGTCACCCACCTCTACGGCCTGACCGAATCCTTCGGCCCGGCGAGCGTGTGCGCCTGGCAGCCGGGCTGGCAGGACCTGCCGCAGGTCGAGCGCGCCGGCAAGCTGGCGCGCCAGGGGGTGCGCTATCCGACCCTCGAGGAGATCAGGGTCGCCGATCCCGAGACGGCCAGGGAGCTGCCGTGGGACGGGACCTCCATGGGGGAGATCCTGCTGCGCGGCAACACGGTGATGAAGGGCTACCTCAAGAACCCCGCGGCGAGCGCGCAGGCCTTCGCCGGCGGCTGGTTCCACACCGGCGACCTCGCGGTGCGCCACCCCGACGGCTACATCGAGGTCAAGGACCGCTCCAAGGACATCATCATCTCGGGCGGCGAGAACATCTCCAGCCTGGAGGTGGAGGAGGCGCTGTACCGCCACCCCAAGGTGCTGGAGGCCGCGGTGGTGGCGCGGCCGGACGAGACCTGGGGCGAGACGCCGTGCGCCTTCGTCACCCTCAAGGCCGGCGAAAGCGCCGGCGCCGAGGAGATCATCGCCTTCTGCCGCGAGACCATCGCCCACTTCAAGGCGCCCAAAACGGTGGTGTTCGGCCCGCTGCCCAAGACCTCCACGGGCAAGATCCAGAAGTTCGTTCTGCGCGAGCAGGCGCGCGCGCTCGGCGAATGAGCGAGGCCGCCTCCCTGTTCGACCTGGACGGCCAGGCCGCCATCGTGACCGGCGCCTCGAGTGGCCTGGGCCGCCACTTCGCCCTCACGCTGGCGCGGGCCGGGGCCAAGGTCGCGGTCACCGCGCGCCGCGTCGACCTGCTCGACGAGCTGAGCCGGCAGATCGAGGCCTTCGACGGCCGCGCCATTCCCGTGCCGTTCGACGTGAGCGACCCGGACGGGGTGCGCGCCGGCGTGCGCGTCGCCGAGACCGAGCTCGGGCCGATCACCATCCTGGTCAACAACGCCGGGGTCGCGCTCGACAAGCCGGTCTTCGAGCAGCAGGAGGCGGACTGGGACCGGGTCCTCGACACCAACCTGAAAGGCGCCTGGCTGATGAGCCAGGAAGTGGCGCGCCACATGGCCAAGTTCGGCCACGGCGGCTCGGTCATCAACGTGGCCTCGATCATGGGCCTGGGCGGTGCCAGCCAGCTCGCGCCCTACTGCGCCTCCAAGGGCGGCCTGGTCAACCTGACGCGCGCGCTCGCGGTGGAGCTGGCGCGCCACCAGATCCGGGTCAACGCGCTCGCGCCGGGCTACATCGAGACCGAGATGAACCGCGACTTCCTGAACAGCCAGCAAGGCCGGGCCCTGGTCAAGCGGGTGCCGCAGCGCCGCTTCGGCCTGCCCGAGGACCTGGATGGCGCGCTCCTGCTGCTGGCCTCCAAGGCGTCGCGCTACATGACCGGCGCGGTCCTTCCAGTCGACGGCGGCCAGTCGGCAAGAATATAAATAATATCAGTAACCAGTACTGAGACTCTCAGAATGGACTTCACCCTGTCACCCGAGATCGACGATGTCCGCCGGCGGGTCCGCGGTTTCGTCGCCGAGCACGTGATGCCGCTGGACTCCGATCCGGACTCCTTCGATGAACACGAGAACATCCGCCTCGAAGCCCTGGAAACGCTTCGTGAAAGGGCCAAGGCCGAAGGGCTCTGGGCGGCGCAGATGCCGGTGGCGCGCGGCGGCCTGGGCCTGCCGCTCGTCGGGGTGGCGGCGTGCTACGAGGAGATGGCGCGCTCGATCTTCGGCCCCGTTGTTTTCAACTGCGCCGCGCCCGACGACGGCAACATGCTGCTGCTCGAGAAGACCGCCAGCGAGGCGCAGAAGGAGCGCTGGCTGCAGCCCATCGTGGACGGCGAGGTGCGCTCCGCCTTCGCCATGACCGAGCCGGCGCCGGGCGCCGGGTCCGATCCCTCGCTCATGCGCACTCGCGCGGAGAAAACGGGCGACACCTGGGTGATCAACGGCCACAAGTGGTTCATCACCGGCGCCGAGGAGGCGCGGCACATCGTTCTCATCGCGCGCACCTCGGAGGACACGCGCAAGGGCCTGACCGCCTTCCTGGTCGAGCGCGACCAGCCGGGCTGGAACATCCTGCGCCGCATCCCCGTCATGGGGCCGGAGGAGCACGGCGGCCACTGCGAGATCAAGATCGAGAACCTGGAGGTCGCCGACGAGAACCGCCTCATGGCGGTGGGCGAGGGGCTCAAGGTCACCCAGATCCGCCTGGGCACGGCGCGGCTGACCCACTGCATGCGCTGGCTCGGCATGGCCAAGCGGGCGCTCGAGATCGCCGCGCCCTACGTCGCCGCGCGCGACAGCTTCGACATGAAGCTGAAGGACCACGAGGGCGTGCAGTGGATGCTGGGCGAGGCGGCCATGGAGATCGAGATCGGCCGCCTGCTGACCATGAAGGCGGCGGCCAAGCTGGATGCCGGCGACTTCGCCCGCAAGGAGGTCTCGATGGCCAAGATCCAGGTCGCCGACACCCTGCACAAGGCGGTCGACACCGCGATCCAGCTCTTCGGCGCGCGCGGCTATTCGCGGGACACGCCGCTCGAGTGGATGTACCGCTATGCCCGCCAGGCGCGCCTGGTGGACGGCGCCTCGGAGGTGCACAAGATGGTGCTGGCGCGTTTGCTGCTCGCCGAGGGCGTCGACTTCTGGAGCTGGGCGTGAGCCTGGCGGAGCAGCGCCTGGCCGCGGCGAAGCCGGCGCTCGAGGCGTTCCTGGCCGCGCGCGCCGGGGCGCGGGCGGCGCGCATCGAGCAGGTCGCGCCCCTGAGCGACGGCGCCATCCAGGAGAACTGGCTGCTTGAGATCGACTTCGAGGGCGGCTCGCTGGCCGGCCGCCAGGAGCTGGTGATGCGCACCGACGCGCCGTCCGGCGTCGCCGCCAGCTTGGCCCGGCCCCAGGAGTTCGCCGTGCTGCGCGCCGCCTGGCGTGCCGGGGTCACGGTACCGGAGCCGCTCTGGCTGTGCGTAGAGCCCGAGGTGCTCGACACGCCGTTCTACCTCATGCGCCGGATCAACGGCGTCGCGCTGGGCCGGCGCGTGGTCGCGGATGCGCGCCTGGGCGGCGAGCGCGGCGCGCTGGCCGAGCGGCTCGGCGAGGAGCTGGCCAAGATCCACCGGATCACGCCGCCCGAGCCCGGGCTCGAGTTCCTGGAGATGCCCGCGCCCGACCCGGCGCGCCACGCCATACGATCGTACCGCGCCTACCTGGACGCCCTGGGGCGGCCGCACCCCGGCCTCGAATGGGGCCTGCGCTGGTGCGAGCTGCATGCCCCGCCGGCGGGCGAGGTCGTGCTCGTGCATCAGGACTTCCGCAGCGGCAACTACATGGTGGACGAGCACGGCCTGACCGGTGTGCTCGACTGGGAGTTCTGCGCCTGGGGCGATCCGATCAGCGACATCGGCTGGTTCTGCGCCAAGTGCTGGCGCTACAGCCGCAAGGACCTGCCGGCCGGCGGGATCGCCCCGCGCGAGCCGTTCTACCGCGGCTACGAGCGGGTCTCCGGCCGCACGGTCGCGCCGCAGGCCGTGGCCTACTGGGAGCTCATGGCGCACCTGCGCTGGGCCGTCATCGCGCTGCAGCAGGGCGAGCGCACGATCTCCGGCGGCGAGTCCTCGCTCGAGCTGGCGCTGACCAGCCGGGTCTATCCGCCCGAGCTGGAGCTCGAGATCCTCGAACAGACGGCACCCGGGCGCTGGGAGGCCGCGTGATGCGCGACCGGCCCGAAGGCCCGGCGCTGCTGCGCCATGCGCGCGCCGCCCTGCTCGAGGACGTGCTCGGCGCGCTGCCCGAAGACCTGCACTACCAGGCGCGCTTGGTGGCCAATGCGATGGCCATTGCCGCGCGCGAGCAGGAGGCCGGCGAGGGCCCGCTCGAGGCGGAGTACCGGGGGCTTGCCGCCCTCTATGGCGAAGACACCGCTCCGGCGGCGCGCCGGGCCGAGGCGCTCGAGGAGGCGCTTCTTCGCCTCAACTGGTGGCTGGCGGCCGAGATCCGCGGCGCCAGGCGCGACGGCGAGCCGCAGGTCTACGCCTTGCTGCGCGAGGCCATGCTCGCCCGCCTGCGCGAGAACAACCCGAGGGTCCTGGAGGAGGCGGGGCTCGCGGCGCCGGCCGTGCGGCTCACCAGGGCAGGCCGCAAACGTCGATGAGCCCGGCCCGCGGCGCCGGCCGGGCGAGCCCGCAGGTCATGGCCTCGAATCCATCGAGCGGCGCCTTTGTCCCGTGCCGGGTCACCACGACCTCGCCCGCGAAGGGCGTCCAGCCGAGCCTGTCGTAGAACGGCGCGACCTCGGGCGCGCAGAACAGCAGGGCGAAGTCGAGCTCGGGCTGCTCGGCGAGAAACGCGACGAGGCGGCGCACCGCGGCGCCGCCGTGGCCCAGGCCGCGCGCCCGCGGATGGCTCTTGACGCCGCCGATCCCGCCGATGCGCACCGGCGCGCCGGCGTGCCGGCCCTGGCGCAGCAGGGCGCCGGCGAAGGCGACGAGCCCCTGGTCCGGCTGCCAGACCAGGGCCCCCCAGTCGTGTCGCGCCCAGGTGAGCCGCTGCGCCGGGTGGCGCGCCCGGAGCGCGGGCGGATAGACCGCCGCGGTGAGCCCCTCGAGGGCCGTGCTCCGTGCGCCGCTCAGCCGTGACAGGCGACAGAGCTCCACGTGCATGGCGCCACCCCCGGGGGCGCGGCTCAATAGACCGCGCGGCCGCCGGAGACGTCGAAGACCGCGCCGGTCGAGAACGAGCAGTCCTCCGAGGCCAGCCACGCGATCAGCGCGGCGGCCTCCTCGGGCCGGCCGAGCCGGCCGATGGGCATCTTTGCGAGAACCACGGTGTCGAGATACTCCTGCGTCACCCCGCAGAGCATCTCGGTCTCGATGCCCGACGGGGTCACGCAGTTGACGATGATCCCGCTTTTGGCGAGCTCCTTGCCCAGCGCCTTGGTGAAGCCGATGGCGCCGGCCTTGGCCGCGGCGTAGGCGGCGTTGGTCGGCGCCCCTTCCATGCCGGCGATCGAGGAGACCACCACGATGCGGCCGTAGCCGCGCTCGAGCATGTGCGGGACCACCGCCCGGCAGCTCAGGAAGACGCTGGTCATGTCGATCCGGACCAGGCGGTTCCATTCTTCCAGGGTGTAGGTCCAGGCGTCCTTGATGAGTCCGGAGATCCCGGCGTTGGCGATCATCACATCGATGAGCGGGCAGGCATCGAGCGTGGTCTCCATGGCCGAGGCCACGGCCCCGGCATCGGCCACGTCGGCCACCACGTTGTGCACCTCGCCAAGGGCGGAAAGCGCCTTGGCGGCCGCGGCAAGGCGCGGTTCGTCGATGTCCCACAGACACACGGTTGCGCCGGATCGCAGCAGGCGCTCGGCGGTCGCGTAGCCGATACCCTTGGCGCCGCCGGTGACGATGGCCGAGCGGCCTCGGAAATCCAGGGTGTTCATCGCGCTCTCTCGCGGCTCGTGGACGGCAAACGGACGCGGCCCGGCCGGCTGCCGGGTCGGTGCGGCCCCGGCCGGGCCGCGCCCCAGGCTAGCCGCATCGCGCGCGTAGAAAAACCGAAGAGTGCGGCCGGCGCGTCGACTCGCCGTCCCGCCATGGTGCGGAAGGGCGCATGACGCAGATCAAGGCGGCACGCTCTCCGGCAGGGTAGCGTGCCGGGTGCCGACGGGTGCGAATACGAGAGAGGGCCAGCCCGTGACCGACCCTACCAAGCGCATCATTGCCCGCTTTCCCGAATACCAGCGGACCATCGTCTCGATGAGGGAGCCGGGCAGCAACTTCAACACGCTGTGTCACGAATACGAGGAGGTCGAGGACGAGCTTAACCGCCTCGAGGCCTCGAGCGAGGCGGATGCGGAGGCGCGCGCCGACCGCCTGCGCCAACGCCGCGACGCCTTGGAGCAGGAGTTGCTCGCCATGATGCAGCAGACCCAGAGGGTCTGACCGGCCAGCACAGCCAGAGGGTCTGACCGGCAGGCGTCCCTGCGGTGCGGCCGGTGTGGCGGCCGCGGCCAAGGACTTGTCGCGCGCGGGCCGCACGGCCCGTTTGCCGCCTGTTTGATGGAGAGCCGGCTCACGTGTTCGCGCGGGCCTGCGGAGTGGGTCCGGGCGAACGCGATCCGCTGTAGGCGTGCGCCGGCTCGCGCGTGCCGTCCAGGCAGCGGGCAATGAAGGCCAGGGTCCGGGGCGAATGGTCGAAGCTGACCCCCATGTCGTGCGAGCCCTTCCAGCAGGTCCTGGCATAGGCATGGCCGAGCCAGCGATGCTCGATCCGGAGCTCCAGGTTGCGCGGCATCTCGCCGTCCAGGCGCAGCCTGGCGCCGCCCAGCGAGATGTCCACGATCCGGCACGCATGGATACGGCCGTCGGCCGTCAGGGTGAAGGGCTCCGCGCCGCCCAGCCCGTAGCGCGGCCAGCTGCGGCGGTCCACCTCACGCGGCGCACGGGCGCGGTGCAGCGTGCTCACCAGGGCTCTCCACGTCCCCAGCCGGCCCGGTCCCCCGGTCTCTTGATAGCTCCGGTATGGTTAACGAATCCTCAACCTGGCGCCGAAGGCGCGAAAGGCAAGGCCCGAACGTGGCGAACGGGGCTGCCGGTGCGGCGCGAGATCCGGCGCGGCCTTAGCGATCTCTTATCAAAGCCGGCGGATAATCGAGGGTGCGGCAAAGCGCCCCGCCCGGCGCGGGGCCGTGGCCCGACAGCGCAGAGTGGGTTTCAGGCCATGTACGACCCGCTGGAACGATCGGACGACGGCGTCTCCGACGACGCGCCGGGAACCGGTCTGCTTTGGCGGACGGCGCGCAACACGGGGCTGCTGCTCGTCGGCTGCCTGCTTGTTTTCGGCGCCTTGAGCCAGGGCCGAGACGAAAGCGCATCGGCGCCGGAGCCGGTGAGGCAGGGGCGCCAAGGCGCCGAGGCGGCGATCCCGTATGCCGGCGGGTCGAGCGGCGCCACGGACGAGCTCGTTATTCCGGCCGGCCCGGACGGGCATTTCATGGTCGATGCGGCGGTCGGCGGGGTCGAGATCCGCTTCCTGGTCGACACCGGGGCGAGCCGCGTGGTTCTCACCCGGGAAGACGCCGAGCGCCTCGGGTTCCAGCCGCACTTGCTCGACTACAGCGAGCTTTACCGGACCGCCAACGGCGAGGTCCCGGGTGCGCCGGTCGTTTTGCCGGACCTGAGCATCGGCGAGCTGGTGATCGATGACGTGCGCGCCTCGGTGATCCAGAGCCCGATGGTCACCTCGCTGCTCGGCATGAGCGTCCTGGGCCGTCTCGACGGCTACGAGGTGCGCGACGAGGGCCTGGTGCTGCGCTGGTGAGGCGGGGGGGGGCCGGCCGGGCCAAGCGGGGCCTGGGCCCGGCCCTGAGGTGCGGCCGCACCACGTCCGGAGCACCTGGTGACGATTTGTTAAAGGTCTGGGAGATGTCAAATGAATATCCAATTTTAGACAAATAATATAATACAAAATGTGCTTGATTTGCTAATTTGTCTATCATTCTTTAAAGATTTCATTTATAGTATTTGTGCGATTAACCGGAGTAGCGCCGCATGATCACGATCGGGCTGTGCCTCATCTACTACGGCGTGGCACTTTGGTGCTACCAGCTCTACGGCTGGTTGGCCTATGACGAGTGGACGGCCTATCCGCTCATGGTGGCGTGGAAGGCGGCGTTCGGGACCCTGGATGTGCCTGCCCCGGTCATCGGTCCGCTCGTCACGTGGTTCATGGACTGGCCGCTCAGCTTGAGCTTGATCGTGCTCGGCTGCGGCCTCCTGGCCACCGTCACCGCCGTGCGGGAATACGCCAAATTGCGCCTGCAGCGGCTGCGCCTGATATGGGTCGGCCAACATGCCAACGCCGCCGGTTACGAGCCCTGGACCGTGCCCAGGATGATCGCCGATTTCAAAAAAGAGGTTCTCGACCGCGAGAAGGGCGACGACCGGCGGATCCGGTGACCCGGGCGGAGATCGGGCCCGGTCGGCGGTCCCCGCACCTTGGCCGGGGATGCCGGCACAGGGCCCGCCGTAACCGGAGGGGAGAGGCGATCCTGTCCGAAAGATCGAGGAGTCGAGATATGAGGTTCGACAATCGCGCCGGCCCTGTCCCGTCCTGGTCGAAGCGGGCGGCCGCGGCGGCGCTGGTCGCGGTCTGTGCCGCGGTGTGGAGCGCGCCGGCGAGCGCCGACCCGCCGCCCTGGGCGCCGGCCTGGGGCTATCGCGCCAAGCACAAGACCAAGCACAAGCCCAGACTTCAGCACGCCTATCAGCCGCCCTTCGACATTGGCCTGGGCCGCTGCAACCGGGAGCTCCTCGGCGGCCTCCTGGGCGGCGCGGCGGGCGGCTTCCTGGGCTCCAGGGTCGGCAAGGGCGACGGCCGGCTGGCCGCCGTGGCCGGCGGCGCGCTGCTCGGCTTCCTGATCGGCGGCCGCATCGGGCGCAGCATGGACGAGGTGGACCAGACCTGCGTCGAGCAGAGCCTGGAGCACGCCCGGGACGGCCAGGAGATCACCTGGAACAACCCCGAGACCGGCGCCCGCTACGCGGTGACGCCGACCGACACCGTTCAGGTCGCTCAGGATCGCTATTGCCGCGAGTACACCACCACCGCGACGATCGGCGGCAAGACCGAGACCGTGTACGGCCGGGCTTGCCGCCAGCCGGACGGGAGCTGGCAGATCAAAAGCTGAGCCGGGCGCGGCGTCGCCGGGCTCGCGTTCACTCGAACTATTCACGCTCCTCGCACGATTTGACCGAGGCGAGCGGGATCGTCCGGGTTGACGGCGGTTTTTGAGGCGGGTTTTCAGAACGGGTTGGAGGTTGACGTACGGGGTTCATCCCGCGGCGCAAGCCGCTTGGATCAGGGGCCTTGGGCGGCGGTGCAGCCGGTCATCGCGATCAGCGCTGTGCGATAGGGCTAGCACCTGATCGCGGACATTCGTGAGTCGCCCGAGTCACGAATTATCCGCGTGAATCAGGCACTTGAATCCGAGACCCTGTAGCGGCTTTCCGCGAAAGCCGGTACCGGGCCGAGGGCCGGGCGATCCTGACTCGGGACTTGAGCTCCTCGATGCGCACGGCGATCTCGAGCCGCGGCCGGCGGCGCCGGATGCGGCGGACGACGTGCCTGAGGATGCGCGCCGCCGGCCCGCCGGAGGGCCGCTTGCCCGGGCGCAGCGGCGAGAGAACCGGCTTGCCGCCGGCCCGCCTCGAAGACGTGGATGGGCTGGACCCGGTACGCGTCGTAATGGGCGTTGAACGGCGCCGGCTGCGGGCCGCCCGTGGACGCCGTCGCGAGCGCAATCCCTCGGAGCAGGGGAGCCAGCTTGAGTCCCTTGGGCTGCCGGCCCGCGAGGATCGCCTGCGTGAGATCGGGGGCGAGCAGGGTCGGGCAGGGCGTCCTCGAGAGGTAGGAGCCCGCGATGTTGCCGTGGCCGGCCGACTCGGAGCCTCGGCGAAACTGGCCGGCGTCGATCTGCCGCCGCCGGCGATGCGCGCGCCCGAACCCGATCGGCGTGACAAGACCCCCGGCCCTTCGGATAATGAGCCCGGCCGGGCGATCCCGCGCCGACCTTGGGCAACGGGGAGGTGAGGCCGTGCTCGGCGCCATTGCCGGCGACATCGTCGGCTCCATCTACGAGGCCGCGCCCATCAAGCGCAAGGACTTCGTCCTGTTCGGCCCGGGCTGCCGGTTCACCGACGACACGGTGCTGAGCGTCGCGGTCGCCGACTGCCTGCTGAACGACGGCGACTTCGCCGGGTCTCTGCGCGCCTATGCCCGGGCCCACCCGCGACGCGGCTACGGCGCCATGTTCCTGCGCTGGGCCCTGTCGGACGACATGCCGGCCTATGGCTCGTGGGGCAACGGCGCGGCCATGCGGGTCAGCCCGGTCGGCTTTGCCGCGCGCGACGAGCGCCAGGCGCTCGAGCTCGCCGCGCGCTCGGCCGCCGTCAGCCACGATCACCCGGACGCCGTGGCCGGCGCGCAGGCCGTGGCGCTGGCCATCTTTCTGGCCCGCCGTGGCCGCGACGGCCAGGCGATCCGCAGCGAGATCGCGGGCCGCTTCGGCTACGACCTGTCCGAGGGCGTGGCGGAGATCCGTGCCCGCTACCGCTTCGACGTGTCCTGCGCCGGCACCGTGCCGCCGGCCGTGGTCTCGGCCGTGGAGGCGGTGGACGTCGAGGACGCGCTGCGCAACGCGGTCTCGCTCGGCGGCGACAGCGATACCCTGGCCTGCATCGCCGGCGGCCTGGCCGAGGCGCTGCACGGCCTGCCGCAGGCGATGGCGGACACGGCCAGGTCCTATCTGAGCCCCGACCTCGAGGCGGTGGTGGACCGGTTCTACGCCCGTTTCATGGCGCCGCCGGCGCCCTGAGCCGCGCCTTGTGTGCGGCGCGGGCGCAAGGATCGCACGCCGTGTCAGGGGTCCGGCAGGGCCTGCCCGCGGCCCTGGCCACTTGCGTGCGCCGTGATATACACTATCTCAACAGACGACAGGCTGGGGTGCCGGCCCGCACGGCCGGCTGAGAACAGACCCATCGAACCTGATCTGGATTATGCCAGCGAAGGGAGCCGGGCCATGGCACAGACCTCCAAGACATCCCGCGAAGCGAAGCCGGCGCGCCCGCGCGTCGCCGTCATCGGGGCCGGCGTGTGCGGCCTCGGCATCGGCTGGCGCCTGGCCCAGGCCGGCTGCGAGGTCGCGGCCTTCGATCGCGGCGAAGCGGGCCGCGGCGCGAGCTGGGCCTCGGCCGGGATGCTGGCCGGCGGGCTCGAGACCGAGCCGGGCGAGGAGGCGCTGCTCGAGCTGGCGCGCCTCGCCCAGCGCATGTGGCCGGATTTCGCCCGCGAGCTCAGCGGCGCCTCGGGCATCGACGTCGAGTACCGCGACGAGGGCACGCTGGCCGTGGCGCTGACCCACGACGACCTCGAGCAGCTTCGCTTCACCTACGAGTTCCAGAGCGGGCTGGGCATCGATCTGCACTGGCTGAGCGGGGCCGAGGCGAGGCGGCGCGAGCCGCACCTCAAGCCCGGGCTGGCGGGCGCGCTGTACAGCCCGGGCGACCACCAGGTCGAGAACCGCAAGCTGTCGCTGGCGCTCAAGGAGGCGTTCGTGCGCGCCGGCGGCACGCTGCACGAACACAGCGAGGTGAGTGCGATCGACGTCGAGGCGGGCCGGGTGCGCGGCCTGTGGCTCGGCGAGCGGCAGGTGCCGGCCGACGTCGTGCTGCTCGCGGCGGGCGCCTGGTCGCGCCGGATCGCCGGCCTGCCCGAGGCGGCGCGCCCGCCGGTGCGCCCCCTCAAGGGGCAGGCGCTGGCCGTGCGCATGGATCCCGAGGCGCCGCTGCTCAACCACGTGGTCTGGGTGCCCAAGGGCTATCTCGTGCCGCGCCGTGACGGCCGGCTCGTCATAGGCGCCACGGTCGAGGAGCGCGGCTTCGACGACTCGCTCACCGCCGGGGGGATCTTTGCCCTGCTCGAGACCGCCTGGCGCGCTCTGCCGGCGATCGAGGAGCTGCCCATCGACGAGATCTGGGTCGGCTTCCGCCCGGGCAGCCGCGACGACGCGCCGATCCTGGGCGCCACGCCCGTGGACGGGCTGGTGCTGGCGACCGGCCACCACCGCAACGGCATCCTGCTCGCGCCCGTGACCGCGGAGGCGCTCGCCCGCCTTGTGCTGACCGGCAAGCCGCTCGCCGGGACCGCGCCCTTCGGGATCGACCGTTTTGCGACGCCGCGGCCGGGCGAGCCGGCGACGGCCTCGGCCGGCGCCTGAGGGAGCTGGGTGCCATGGACATGAACGCGACCATCCGGGTCAACGGCGAGCGCCGGCGTCTCGAGGCGCGGACCGTCATCGGGTTGCTCGAGGCCGAGGGCCTCGACCCCGAGGCGCGCGGCCTGGCGGTGGCACTGAACGGCGCGGTCTTGCCGCGCCGCGACTGGCCGGGGACGCCGATCTCGGCGGGCGACGAGGTCGAGATCGTCAAGCCCTTCCGGGGCGGCTGATCCGGGCCGCCGCGAACCTTGCGATGACAGCCATGGCCGATGCCTTCACGATCGCCGACAAGACCTTGACCTCGCGCCTGTTCCTGGGCACGGCCGGGTATCCGAACCAGCAGGTCATGCTCGACGCGCTGGCGGCGAGCGGCGCCGAGATCGTCACCGTCTCGATCCGCCGCATCAGCCTGGAGGGCTACGCCGAGAGCATGGTGGACCTGCTCGGCGGGCGCTACCGCGTGCTGCCCAACACCGCCGGCTGCGCCACCGTGCGCGACGCGGTGCTCACCGCCCAGCTGGCGCGCGAGGCGCTCGAGACCGACTGGNNTGGTCGGCGACGGCTTCACCGTGCTGCCCTACTGCAACGACGATCCGGTCACCTGCCGGAAGCTGGTCGATGTGGGCTGCGCCGCGGTCATGCCGCTGGGCGCGCCGATCGGCTCGGGCATGGGCGTGTGCAACCCCTACAACATCGCGCTCATCTGCGCGCGCAGCCCGGTGCCGGTGATCCTCGACGCCGGCATCGGCACCGCCTCGGACGCCGCCCTGGCCATGGAGCTCGGCTGCGCCGGCGTGCTGCTCAACTCGGCCGTGGCCAAGGCGCAGGACCCGGTGGCCATGGCCGCGGCGATGCGCCACGCGGTGGAGGCCGGGCGCGGGGCGCGCCTGGCCGGACGCATCCCCAAGCGCGACTACGCCGAGCCCTCGAGCCCGCAGCTCGGCCTGATCGGCTCGTGAGCCTGCGGCCCGTGCGGCTGCCCGCACCGGCGCTCCTCGTCATCACCGACCGACGCCAGAGCCGCGCGCCGCTGGACGAGCTGGCCGAGGCCGTGTTCGCGGCCGGCGGACGCTGGCTCCTGCTGCGCGAGAAGGACCTGCGGCCGGCGGCGCGGCTCGCCTGTCTGGGCAGGCTGCTCGCCGTGGCCAAGCCGTACGCGGCGCGCGTGAGCGTGAGCTCGGACCTGGCGGCAGCCGGGGCCGCGGGCGCCGCCGGGGTGCACGTCGCCGCGGGCGGCGACCCGGGCGCGGCGCGCGCCGCGCTCGGGCCGGACGCGCTCATCGGCTATTCCGCGCACGAGGCAGGCGAGGCGCGGGCGGCGGCCGAGGCCGGCGCCGATTACGTCACGCTGAGCCCGGTCTTCGAGAGCCGGAGCAAGCCGGGCTATGGGCCTGCGCTCGGTCTTGACGGCCTGCGCCGGGCGTGCGCGCGCCTGCCGCTGCCGGTGCTCGCCCTCGGCGGCGTCACGGCTGAGAACGCCGCGGCCTGTTGCGCCGCCGGCGCGGCCGGCGTGGCGGTCATGGGCCCGGTCATGCGCGCGGCCGATCCGGGCCCGGTGGTGGCCGACCTCCTGGCCGCGCTCAGCGGCGCCGCAACCGGTCGCTGAGCGCGCGGTCAAGAAAGCCCCCGCCGTCAACGATTTCGATGGATGGCCGCGCTAAGCTGAGGCATAAGCCGGGGTTCGGGTCCTGTTTCGAGGGAGCGGCAATGGCGGGTGTGGTCACGACCTCCTGGGCGCTGTTCCTGGGCATCGCGCTGATCATGCTGGGCAACGGGCTGCACGGCAGCCTGCTGGGCGTGCGCGCCTCGCTCGAGGGCTTTCCCACCGCCGTCACCGGCTTCGTGATGAGCGCCTACTTCGTCGGCTTCCTGGCCGGCTCGACCCTGGTGCCGCGCCTGGTCAGGCGCGTCGGCCACATCCGGGTCTTCGCCGCGCTGGCCTCGCTCGCCTCGGTCGCGGTGCTGGTGCACGCGGTCTACGTCACGCCGCCGACCTGGGGCGCCATGCGCCTGCTCACCGGGTTCTCGTATGCCGGTCTCTACGTGGTGGCCGAGAGCTGGCTCAACGACCGCGCCACCAACGAGACCCGCGGCCGGCTCCTGTCGATCTACATGCTCGTCATGCTGATCGGCATGGGCGCCGGGCAGCTCCTGCTCAACCTGGCGCACCCGGGCGGCTTCGAGCTGTTCATCCTGGTCTCGGTCCTGGTCTCGCTGGCGCTGGTTCCGATCCTGCTCACCGCCGCGCCGGCGCCGGAGTTCCGTACGCCGAGCCCGGTCAGCCTGCGCCAGCTCTACCGGATTTCGCCGCTCGGCGTGGTGGGCGCGCTGGGCACCGGCATGGCGCAGGGCGGTCTGGTCGGCATGGGCGCGGTCTTTGCCAAGGAGGCGGGCTTGTCGCTTGCCGAGGTCTCGATGTTCATGGCGGCTGCGTTCCTCGGCGGCGCGCTCCTGCAATGGCCGATCGGACGCCTGTCGGACCGCTTCGACCGGCGCCGGGTCCTCACCGTCGTGACCTTCTCGGCCGCCGTATGCGCCCTCGCGGCCACCGTGGTGGCCGGACCGTTCGCCGAGATCGCGCCGCCGTGGATCCTCTATCTGCTGATCGGCCTCTTCGGCGGCATGAACATGCCCATGTATTCCCTGACCATCGCGCACACCAACGACTACCTGATGCCGAGCCAGATGGTCGCGGCGAGCGGCAGCCTGGTTCTCGTCGGCGGCATCGGCGCCGCGTTCGGCCCGGTCACGCTGGCCGGCATGATGTCGGGCGTAGGTCCGACCGGGTTCTTCTGGGGTCTCGGGCTGCTGCATGCCGCGATCGGGTTTTTCGCCCTCTACCGGATGTCGCGGCGGGCCGCGCGGCCGGTCGAGGAGCAGGGCACCTTCGTGGCCGTGCCGCCGCGCGCCTCGCCGGTGGCGGCCTACCTGTCGCCGGAGAGCGGCGAGGCGCCGGGCGGGTCGGCGCTCGCGGAGGGCGCCGAGGCGGGGCCGCGCGGCGAGGCGTCGCAGACCTCCGCGGCCGAGGCGCCGGCTTGACCGAGCGCGGGCCGGGGACCGCGCGGCGGCAAA
>JABAHQ010001788.1_pt5 | contig 39790 bp, 34 predicted proteins | sample 7062091 | NCBI WGS metagenome assembly JABAHQ01 (sample SAMN14534359, study PRJNA622989) | marine sediment metagenome | biome: marine biome [ENVO:00000428]; feature: marine pelagic biome [ENVO:01000023]; material: deep marine sediment [ENVO:00002113] | place: India: Gulf of Kutch | collected... | reverse complement strand
CCGTGCTCGACGCGCCGGACGAGAGTCTGGTCGTCTACGCACTCGACGTGCGTCTCAAAGGCGCCATCGCCGCTCTCTTCGAAGGCGTCTTCGTCGAGCGCTCCCTGCGCGAAGCGACCCGGTGGCTGAAGGCGCAGGCCGAACGGCGCTACACGGCCGCGGCACGCCTGTAGGAACCGCCCCGTGATCTCGGTCATCATTCCCGCCTACAACGAAGCCCGGGCACTTCCCGAAACGCTCTCGCACCTGTTCGCGCAGGAAGGTGATTTCCAAGTCATCCTCGTAGACGGTGGCAGCACCGACGAGACCCGCGCGCTCGCCGCCGCTTGGCCCGGCGTGCACGTCATCGAGGCACCGAAGGGCCGGGGGTCCCAGATGAATGCCGGCGCCGCGCGCGCGCAGGGTGAGTGGTTGCTGTTTCTGCACGCCGACACGCTTCTACCCCCGGACGCGCTCGGCAACATCGCGCGTCTGGGAGCGGAGGTGCACGCAGGCGGCTTCCGGCACCGATTCTCCGGTAACGGATGGTCGCTGCGGCTCATCTCCATCATGGACAACCTGCGCTGCCGCTCGACCCGTATCATCTATGGCGACCAGGCGATGTTCGTGCGACGCCGGTTGTTCCACCTGTTGGGCGCTTTCCCGGAGGATCCCGTGCTCGAGGACTTACGTTTTTGCGAAAAACTCGTCCGGGTCACGCGACCGGTGTTCCTCGATGCCACCGTGGTGACCGACTCGCGCAAGTTCGTCAAGATGGGAATCTGGCGCAGTCTCGCCCGCGTCGCCGTCATCCTGGTGTGCGCCCAGCACCGTTGGCCGATTCCGCCGACGGCGGCCCGCTTCTTCCAGGACGTCCGCTAGCCCGCACCTCTCGAGCCCCGCCCGATCTCGCGCGCCGGCACACGCCGAGCGCGAGTGTTTAACGAATCGTTATGGTTTCGTGACGGGCGCGTGTGGGAGGCGGCCGAAGATGCGCCGGTGTCGAGACGCTCGAGCCACTCCCGGGAACGCGTCGGGGAGGTGGCGTACGCCCGCCGAACGCCGGGGAGCCCGGAGCGCGCTCTCCCTGGAGCACGAACGGATGCCGGATCGAACAGCATGCGCCGCGCCCGCACCTGCCTGCACGAGCCGCGAACAGAGCGCGTGCCCGCGTAGCCGACACGATCGCTTCCAAGAGTTGATCATGGCCCATGCGCCGGCGCTCTACCGCCGGGCGCGATGGCTGTGCAGACAGCGGGAGAGCGGCGAGGAGCTCGCCCAGGAGACCCTGCTGCGAGCGTGGAAGCACCTCGACCGCCTGCACGAACCCGCGGCCGCCAAGCGCTGGCTGTTCACGATCCTGAACCGCGAGCATGCCCGCATGCTCGCTCGACCGCGCATTTACACCACCCGCGTCGATGTGGACACGCTCGCCGATGAGCTGGTGGAGATACCGGTGAGCCGCTCGGCGCTTGGCCGTGCCCTCGCCGCCCTGCCCCAACGATACCGCGAGCCGTTCGTGCGCCACGTCCTCTGGGGCCACGGGGTGGACGAGCTGGCCCGGGACCTGGGTGTCAAGCCCAACACCGTCAAGACTCGCCTGTTCCGGGCCCGTGCGAGACTGCGCAGACACTTCGGTAGCGCGAGCTTCTGTGGTCATCTCGATGCGTGTGCGCGGATGCGCCGAGACACGGGGCATCGGACTCGCGGCGGATAACGACCCGCATTCCCGAATACCCCCCGGCCTGCTCTCCTCCGACGCACAGCCGCCTCGTGAGACCGTCACTGCGTTTCATGCGTAGTCGGATTCGATGATGAGCGACGGATGCGATGGCACAATGTGCGCGTGACGGGCCCCTTGACGCATCGTGACCCGCATGCGCGCCTCACCCGGGCCGGCACGGGGCACGGTGCACGCGCGGCGGCGCGGCGCTTGGAGATTCGATGAACGAGCGCGCGAACCCACCGGCTCGGGCGAGTGGCGAGATGATGCGTATCTGTGTTTTCTGTGGGTCCAGCCTCGGCACGCACCCGCAGTACCTGGAAGCGGTGCGTGGGTTCGCCCGTGAGGCCGTCGCCAAGGGCATCACCCTGGTCTACGGAGGCGGAAAGGTCGGGCTCATGGGCGTTCTCGCTGATGCGGCCCTGCAGACGGGCGGTCAGGTGGTGGGCGTGATGACGCGGGCGTTGCAGAATCGGGAGATCGCCCACGAAGCGATCACCGAGCTGCACATCGTGGAGACGATGCACGAGCGTAAAGCGAAGATGGCGGAGCTGGCCGATGCCTTCGTCGCGCTGCCCGGCGGCGCCGGCACGCTCGAGGAGATCTGCGAGCAGTGGACGTGGGCGCAGCTCGGGATCCATCGAAAGCCTTGCGGATTCTTGAACGTGCAAGGGTACTACGACCCGCTGCGCTCGCTCATCGACCACATGACCGCCGAGGGTTTCGTGCGTTCCCAGCACCGAGCCATGCTGCTCTTCGAGCAGGACGCTCCGCGGCTGATCGCGAGCTTTCGCTCGTACACCGCGCCGGCTTCGAAGTGGGAGGAGGGCGAGACGCCGAAGCCCTGAGCGGGTCCGGCGCCGCCGGCATTGATCTCCGGGGTCCGGGGCTTGCAACATGCCCTTCGATCGCAATCGATCGGATACGGAGCAGCCCATGATCACGGTAGACAAGCGCGACGAACGCACTTTCGAGGTCACCGTCAGCAACGGACGCACGACGCGCCACGAGGTGACGGTAGACCCCGACTATCACCAGAAGCTCACCGGCGGCCGGGTCGGCCCCGAGACGCTGGTGGAGAAATCCTTCGAGTTCCTGCTCGAGCGCGAACCCAACAGCAGCATCCTGAGCCGCTTCGACCTCCCGGTGATCGGCCGCTATTTTCCCGAGTACGAGGAGGATATCCGCAAACGCCTCAAATGAGCCGAGCAGGCATCGTTTCCGTGCTCTCCGCCTGCGGTGCGCACGACACCGCATCGCGCGTCGAGAAGACGGATCCCTCGCCGGGTCCTACACCGTGAACAGCCATCTCTACTACGTCTTCGATCACCTGGTCGTCTGGAGCATTCCCGGCACGCACCGCTACGAGCGGGTCTCGGAGGACCACGCGCGTCGCTGGCTGCGGCGGGCCTCACAGCATTCCGCCCGGGTCAGAAACCACGCCCGGGACCTCCTCACTTGCGGCTATATCCTCAACCACCTCGCGGCCGACGTGCGCAATGCGGCGTTTCGCCGGGAGTTCCTGCGCGAGGACAAGCCCCCCGAGCCCCCGGCGCTGCAACCGGGCGACGAGGCGCTGGTCATCTGGTGGAACGACGGGATCTCACCGCCCGACTGGGAGCACGGGGTCCTGGTCAGGAAGTAGAGTGGCCTTCGCTGCGCTCAGCTCACCCCGCGTCCGCTTGTGCGCGGACCGACCGGCTGCAAACAGGTTCGCGGCCAACGGCCGCTCCTACGCAGGCTCATCGATTCAACACGTGAGATGCAGCGCGGCAACCACGTCGGCCGCCTCGCGCATGGTGTTGAACAGATCGACGGCCTCGGGCGTGCGCGCGACGTGCAGCTCGATGCCGTGGGATTCGATGCTGCGCCGCGTCTCTTCCGGCACCTTCATGTTGCCGTAGTAACCGGTGCCGACGATCAGCACCCTGGGCCTTGCGGCGAACACCGCTTCGAGGTCGTCCGCGTCGAGGCGATGCCCCTCCTTGCGCCACCAGGGGCCGTACACCCGGTCCGGGTAGATGACGACGTCCTTGTCATGGGCTTCGTCGTCGACGCAGATGTGCCCGAAGCGGTACTCGGTGATGGTTCTCATGCTCGAGATATCCGTGGGTTCGCCTCGACTAATGGATGTCATTGATGGGCTTCGCTGCGCTCAGCCCACCCTGGGAACTCCGATCCCCGTGCAGCGCGGGTTGCGGGCCACTCACCCCTTTAACCCGCCCGGCGGGTCTCCGCGCTCCCCGCCGCGGCAGGCTGCCTCGCCTCCCCGTAACGCTCGCGCAGCTCGCGGCGCAGGATCTTACCGACATTGCTCTTGGGCAGCTCCTCCGCGAACTCGACGTGCTTGGGCACCTTGTAGCCGGTGAGCTGCTTGCGGCAGTGCGCGCGCAGCACCTCGGCGGTGAGGGCGGAGCTCTTGCGCACGACCACGATCTTCACCGCCTCGCCCGAGTGCTCGTCCGCCACGCCGATGGCGCCCACCTCCAGCACTTCCGGATGGGACGCGACCACGTCCTCGACCTCGTTGGGGTACACGTTGAACCCGGAGACGATGATCATGTCCTTCTTGCGGTCGACGATGCGCACGAAGCCCTCCTCGTCCATGGTCGCCATGTCGCCGGTGCGCAGCCAGCCGTCCGCCGAGATGAGGCGCTCGGTCTCCTCGGGGCGGTTCCAGTAGCCTTTCATCACTTGCGGGCCGCGCACGCACAGCTCGCCCACCTTGCCCACCGGCAGCAACCGGCCCTCTTCGTCCTGGATCGAGCACTCCGTGGAGGGCACCGGCAGCCCGATGCTGCCGTTGAACTCCTCCAGGTTGTACGGGTTCGCGCATACGATGGGCGAGGCCTCGGTCAGCCCGTAGCCCTCGATGATCGCCTTGCCGGTCACCTCTTTCCAGCGTTCGGCGACCGAGCGCTGCAGCGCCATGCCGCCCGCGACCACGAGCCCGAGGCGCGAGAAATCCAGCTCTGCGAACCCCGGGGCGTTCAGCAACCCGTTGAACAGGGTGTTGACCCCGGTCATGGCCGTGAAGGGATGATGCTTGAGCTCGGCCACGAACGCCGGCATGTCCCGCGGGTTGGTGATGAGATGGTTGACGCCGCCGATCTTGATGAACACGAGGCAGTTCGCCGTGAGGGCGAAGATGTGGTAGAGGGGCAGCGCGGTGATGACGATCTCTTTGCCCTCCTCGAGGACCGGGGAGAGCATGCCGAGCGCCTGGAGGGTATTGGCCACCATGTTGCCGTGCGTGAGCATCGCGCCCTTGGCGGCGCCGGTGGTGCCGCCCGTGTACTGCAGGAATGCGAGGTCGTCGTGCCCGAGCTCGACCCGGGTGAACTCGTGCCCGGCGCCTCGGGCGAGGGCGCGGGGGAAGGGGATCACGCCCTCGATGCGGTAGCGCGGCACCATTTTCTTCACATGGCGCACGACGAAGTTGACCAGCGCCGATTTCGGAAACGGCAGCAGATCGCCCACCCGGGTCAGGATGACCGTCTCGACGGGCGTGCTCGGCAGCACCTCGGCGAGCACGTGCGCCAAGTTCTGGAGGACCACGACGACGCTCACACCCGCGTCCCGGAGCTGGGCCTCGAGCTCGCGCGGCGTGTACAGCGGATTCACGTTGACGACGATCAGCCCGGCACGCAGAACCCCGAACAGCGCGATGGGATAGGCCAGCAGGTTCGGCGTCATGATGGCCACCCGCGCGCCCTTCCCGAGCCGCAGGTCGTGCTGGAGGAAGGCGGCGAAGTCGCGGCTCTTCTCGTCGAGCTCACGGTAGGTGAGCGTGCGGCCCATGTTGAAGAACGCCGGCCGCTCCGGATAGCGCGCGACGCTCGTTTCGAACAGGTCCACGAGGGAGGAGAACTCGTTGACGTCGATGTCTTTCGGCACCCCCGGCGGATAGCTTTTGGTCCAGAATCGTTCCATTGCTCTCGCTCGTTTCAGAGTCGCGCCACCCCGCCGCGGTGCTCACCGTGAGGGCCGGCGCGCTGAGGGCCAGCACCCGCGGGGTGCCTTCCTTTAAGAGGATAGCAGCCCCCGGGAGCAGTCATCTCCCGGGCGCGGCCCGGCTCGCGGGAGCCATCCACGCCGATCGCCCTCCGCGCTCAAGGGCGCACCCGAGTCCACTGGTGCTCGAGCCGCTTCACGGACACCGGGTGCGCGGTCCCGAGCTCCTGGGCGAAGAAGGACACCCGTAGCTCCTCCAGCATCCAGCGGTAGACCGCGAGCTCCGGGTCGCGGATCCCGCGCTGCTCGTGGGACCTGCGGCGCGCCTGGTAGCGGCGCCACAGCACCCCGACCGCTTCGGCCTTCGAGGCGTCGCGCGCGGGGTCGCGCTCGAGCTTGCGAATGCGCATCCCAGCAGCCCTGAGATAGCGGGGCAGCTCGGTCAGGTACGAGTATGGTGTATCGGCCACGAACCCCCGAAACACGAGGTGCGCGAGCTGGGTGTCGAGGTCGGCGAGGCTCTTCTCGTGGGCGCCGCCCGGAGCTTCCCGGCGCAGGGCGCGTACCGCCCGGTGCTCGTTCAGGACACGCTCGACGAGCGCGCACAGCTCGTTGGCCACCGATACGAGCGCATCCCGCCCGGCCTCGAGGCGGGCCTCGAACGCCCGGGCGCTGCGGATGCCGGGGGCACCGCCCTCCAGGAAAGCGCGATCGAAGGCGGCGCCGAGCAGATCCTCGCGCAGCTCGGTGCACGCATCGCGCGCCCGGCCCTCGCCCCGTCGTGATGCGTGCCCGTCGCCGGCGCACTGAGGCACCAGCGCGTAGGCGAGGCACATCTGCTGCAGATTCGGCAGGTTCTTGCGCAGGTGCCGCGTCTCGCGGGCGAGCCGGCGCATGAACAGCCGGCGCAGTCCGCGGCGGTGCGCGGCGTCGGCCGCGGCCGGCGTGTCGAGCACCCGTAGGGACACCGATTCGCCCTCGTCCACGAGCGCCGGATAGCCGGTGTAGCGGGCGCCGCCGGCCTCGAAGTCCGCCGTCTCGGGCAGCTCGCCGAAATCCCACTCGGTCACGTCCGCGCGCTCGATGCCGCTCGCGGGGAGACGGGCAAAGCTGCGCGCCGCTGCGGCGCCGAGGCGTCTCTGCAGCGCGCCGAGATCGCGCCCCTGCGCGAGCACCGACCCCTCGCCATCCACCACGCGGAAGTTCATGCGCAGATGCTCGGGCAGGCGATCGATGCGCCAGGCGTCGGCCGGGATCTCGACGCCGACGCGCCGCTGAAGCGCCCGTCCCAGCACTTCGATGAGCGGGCCCTCTTCCGACCCCAGCTCACTCAGGCACGCATCCGCCACGTCGGGCACGGGCACGCAATGGCGCCGCAGGCTCTTGGGCAGCACCCGGATGAGCGCGATGACCTTCTCGCGCAGCAGCCCGGGCACCAGCCGCTCGAAAGGTGCCGGATCGAGCTGGTTCAGGACCGCGGCGGGCACGGTGGCCGTGACACCGTCCTCCTCCTGCCCCGGCTCGAAGCGGTAGGCGAGCGGCACGCGCACGCCGTTGACCGCCAGCGCCTCGGGAAAATCGGCCTCCGTCGGCAGCATCGCAGGGTCGGTGAGCAGAAAGTCGCGCTCGAGCCACAGGCACTCGGGATCGCGGCGCTCCGCCTTCGCCCGCCAGGCCTCGAAGTCCGCGCCGCTGCGGACCTCCCGTGGGACGCGCTGGTCGTAGAACTCGAAGATGTGTCGATCGTCGACCAGCAGATCGGCGCGCCGCGCACGGTGCTCGAGGGCGCGGATCTCGGCGAGCAGCGCATGATTATGGCGGGCGAAAGGCGCGTCGGTGTCGTAGCGACCCTCCACCAGCGCCGACTGGATGAAGATCCCGCGAGCCTCCACGGGACTCACCGGCGCGTAGGGCACGCGCCGCCGGGCGGCGAGGGTGAGCCCGTAGAGCGTCACCCGCTCGTGGGCCCACACCTCCGCGCGCCGCGCGTCCCAGTACGGCTCGAAGTAGCTGCGACGCACCAGGTGCGCGCCCGCCTGCACGACCCATTCGGGCCGGATGCGCGCCGCGGTGAACGCGTAGAGCTGGGTTGTTTCGATCAGCTCCGCCGCCACCACCCACTTGGCGCCGGCGTCGGCCAGCCCCGACCCGGGTGAGATCCGAAAGCGGGCATTGCGGGCCCCCGCGTACTCGCGCTCGCCGTCGCGAATGCCGATGTGGCCGAGCAGCCCGCTCAGCAGCGAGCGGTGGATGCGAGTGTAGGAAGCCGGGCGCTTGGACGCACGCAGCTTGAGCTCCCGCCCAAGGTCCGAGAGCTGACGGTGGACGTCGACCCACTCGCGCATGCGTACGGGCGACAGAAAGTGGGCCTGGCACCATCGGCGCAGGGCGTTCCTCGAGCCCTGGCGCGCCTGCTCGTGGTACTCGCGCCAGAGGTTGAGCACTGCCATGAAATCGGATCGCCCATCGCGGAAACGCGCGTGGGCTTCGTCCACCGCCTCGCGCGCGTCCAGGGGCCGCTGGCGTGGGTCGGGAATGCTGAGCGCCGCGGCGATGATGAGCACCTCCGGCAGTGCGCCCTCCTCCGACGCCGCCAGGATCATGCGCCCGATGCGCGGATCCACGGGCATGCGTGCGAGCCGCGCCCCCACGCGGGTGAGCGCATTGTCCGCGTCGAGCGCGCCCAGCTCGCGTAGCAATCGATAGCCGTCGGAGACGAAGCGGTCGTCAGGAGCGTCGATGAAAGGAAACTCGGTGATGTCGCCGAGCCCGAGCGCCTTCATCTGCAGGATGACCGCGGCGAGATCGGTGCGCGCGATCTCGGGGTCCGTGAACTCGGGGCGCGCGCGGGCGTCGTCCTCGGCGTACAGGCGGATGCAGATGCCCGGGCCGATCCGCCCGCAACGCCCTTTACGTTGCTCCGCCGAGGCCTGCGATATCTTCTCGATGGGCAGACGCTGCACCTTGGCGCGGTAGCTGTAACGACTGAGGCGGGCGAGCCCCGAATCGATCACGCCCCGGATGCCGGGCACGGTGAGGGAGGTTTCGGCGACGTTGGTAGCCAGCACGATGCGCCGCCCGGGGTGGGGCTCGAACACGCGATCCTGATCCCTCGAGCTCAGGCGCGCGTACAGGGGCAGCAGCTCGGTGTTCTCGTAACGGCGCTTGCGCAACGCCTCGGCCGCGTCACGGATCTCCCGCTCGCCCGGCAGGAACACGAGCACGTCGCCCTCGACGGCGGGCAGCATCTCGTCGGCTGCCGCCACGATGCCCTCGATCATGTCGCGCTCGCGCTCGTCGTCGTCTTCATGCGCGAGCGGGCGGTAGCGCACCTCCACCGGCCAGCTCCGCCCCGAGACCTCCACCACCGGCGCGTCGTCGAAGTGCCGCGAGAAACGCTGGGGGTCGATGGTGGCCGAGGTGATCACGAGCTTGAGGTCGGGCCGCTTGGGCAGCAGACGCTTGAGGTAGCCGAGGAGGAAATCGATGTTCAGGCTGCGCTCGTGCGCCTCGTCGACGATGATCGTGTCGTAGGCGTCGAGGAAGCGATCGCGCTGGATCTCGGCGAGCAGAATGCCGTCGGTCATGACCTTCAGGTACGCGTCGCGGCTCACCCGAGAGGTGAAGCGTACCTGGTAGCCGACAGCATGACCGAGCTCGGTGCCGAGCTCGCGCGCGATGCGCGCGGCGACGCTGCGCGCGGCGATGCGCCGCGGCTGCGTGTGTCCGATGAGGCCGGCCGCACCGCGTCCGAGGCTCATGCAAATCTTGGGGATCTGGGTGGTCTTGCCTGAGCCCGTCTCGCCGCACACGATGGTGACCGGATTCGCGGCGATAGCCTGGGCCACGCGCTCACGCTCGGCACTGATGGGAAGCTCGGGGGGGAGCTCGGGCTTGGGCAAACGCGCGAGGCGCGCCGCGCAGCGCTCGCGCGAGCGCCCTATCTCGCCCGCGAGACGCTCCCGCGCGGCGCCGTCGCGGCTCCGCGCCCGCAGCTTGCGCAGTCGCCGGCGAAAGGCGGGGCGATCGGCCAGCATGCACTGCTCTATCTGCGCCTCGAGCCTCTCGGCCATACCCTCCGGCTTGCGATCTGCGTGTGGCGATCTTTGAAATATTTCAGCAGATTACACTCGGACGCAACCTGAACGCGCCGTTCACGGAGCCTTCGCTCCGCGCATGCGCTTGATGCGGTTGATGAGGCCGTTCGTGGAAGCGTCGTGAGCGATCACCTCGCCCTCGGCGGTGAGCTCGGGGAGGATGGAGCGCGCCAGCTCCTTGCCGAGCTCCACGCCCCACTGATCGAAGGCGTTCACCCCCCAGCACACGCTCTGCACGAATACCTTGTGCTCGTAGAGGGCGATGAGCGCACCGAGCACCTGCGGCGTGAGCCGCTCGTACACGATGGTGTTGGTGGGCTGGTTGCCGGGCAGCACGCGATGCGCGAGCTGCGCCTCGAGCACGGCGCCCCCGGAGCCCTTCGCCCGCAGGGCGGCGCGCGCCTCCTCAGCGGTGCGCCCGTGCATGAGCGCCTCGGTCTGCGCCAGCGCGTTGGATAGCATGGCCTCCTCGTGCTCGGGGAGTGCGTGCCGCGTTCGCGCCGGCACGATGAAGTCCGAGGGCACCAGCGCCGTGCCCTGGTGCAGGAGCTGGTAGAAGGCGTGCTGCCCGTTGTTTCCGAGGCCACCCCAGAGGATCGGACACGTGGCATAGTCGACAACCATCCCCTCGCGGGTGACGCGCTTGCCGTTGCTCTCCATCTCGAGCTGCTGCAGGTGCGCGGCGAGATCGCGCAGCGCGTAGTCGTACGCCAGCACCGCATGCGTCGGCGCATGGAAGAAGTTTCGATACCACACCCCCAACAGCCCGAGCAGTACGGGCATGTTGCGATGGAGCGGCGCTGTACGGAAATGCTCGTCCATCGCGTGGGCGCCCGCGAGCAGCTCCTCGAAACGCTCCATGCCGATGGATGTCGCGATGGACAATCCGATGGCGGACCACAGCGAGTAGCGCCCGCCGACCCAGTCCCAGAATTCGAACATGTTGGCGGGGTCGATGCCGAACGCCGCCACGCGATCGCGCTGCGTGGAAACGGCCACGAAGTGCTTCGCCACCGCGCTGTCATCGCCCGCGTGGTCCATGAGCCAGGCCCGCGCGCTGCGCGCGTTGGTCAGCGTTTCCTGGGTGGAGAAGGTCTTGGACGCGACGATGAAGAGCGTCTCCTCGGGCCTGCACGCACGGAGCACCTCTGCGAGCTGCGTCGCATCCAGGTTGGAGACGAAGTGCGCCGAGAGCCCCTTGTGCGCGTACGCTGAGAGCGCGCGCGTCACCATGGCGGGACCCAGATCCGATCCCCCGATGCCGATGTTCACCACGTGACGGATGGGGCGCCCCGTGTACCCGCGCCAGGTGCCGCCGCGTACGGCTGCCGCGAACGCGTGCATGCGCGCCAGCACATCCCGCACCCCCGGCATGACGTCACGCTCGGCCGAGGGGAACGGGCCCTCGCCGCGGTAACGCAGCGCCATGTGCAGCGCCGCGCGCCCCTCGGTGCTGTTCACCGCCTCCCCCGCGAACAGCCGACCCGTCCAGGCCTCGAGATCCACCTCGCGCGCCAGATCGAGCAACCGCTCCAGCGTCTCGTCGGTGATCCGGTTCTTCGAGTAATCCAGGAACAGCCCGCACGCCTCGAGCGTCAAGCGCGGAAAGCGACTCGGGTCCTGGGCGAAGAGCTCGCGCAGGTGCCGGTCGCGGATCTCCCGATGGTGCGACTCGAGCACGGCCCACGCAGGCAGACTGCTTGACAGCTTGCTGTCCACCACACTCCCTCCTCAGCAAAAAATCAGTGTCAGAGATGATTTTTCGGCGCAGGAACGAAAAATCATCTCTGACACTGATTTTTGGGCGTGGTGCGCCCGTAGAGCGCGAGCAGACGGCGCAGCCAATCCCGGGTGCCCGCGGGCATCTGATCCCACGAGAACCGCCAGCTCCAGTTGCCGCCGGCCACGCCGGGGGTGTTCAGGCGGTGTTCGGACCCCAGCCCCAGCACATCCTGCATGGGCACGACCGCGAGTCTGGCCACCGAGGCGAAAGCGGTGCGCACGAACGCGGCGGGCATGTCCCTCCCGGAGACCGCGAGATAGGCGCATACGTATTTGCGGGCCTCGGGCGCGAGTGATTGGAACCAGCCCAGGCTCGTGTCGTTGTCGTGGGTACCCGTGTAGACGACGCAGTCGGGCACGTGATTGTGCGGCAGATACGGATTGTCGGCGCCGCCGTCGAAGGCGAACTGCAGGATGCGCATCCCCGGCAGCCCGAAGCGGACCCGCAGCGCGTGCACCTCCTCGGTGATGTAGCCGAGATCCTCGGCCACCAGCGGCAGCGGATCCAGCTCGCGCTGGAGCACGGCGAACAGCTCCTCCCCCGGCGCCTTGACCCAGCGGCCCTCCGTGGCGCTCTCGGCTCCGGCGGGGATCTCCCAGCAAGCCTCGAAGCCGCGGAAGTGATCGACGCGCAGGAGGTCGAAGAACTGGAGCTGGGTGGCGACGCGTTCGCGCCACCAGCGGTAGTCGTCGGCGCGCAGGCGCGCCCAGTCGTAGAGCGGATTGCCCCAGAACTGCCCGGTCGCCGAGAAATAATCCGGTGGCGTGCCGGCGACCACGACGGGGCGCCCCTCGTCGTCGAGCCGAAAATACTCGCGCGCGGCCCAGACGTCGGCGCTGTCGTGCGCCGTGAAGATCGGCATGTCGCCGAAGAGGAGCACGCCCCGTTCGTTGGCATAGGATCGCAACGCGCGCCACTGGCGGTGGAAGACGAACTGCTCGAAGCGATGGCGTGCCAGCGTCTCGGCATGCTGCTCGCGTGCCCGCGCCAGCGCACCGCTCTCACGATCGCGCAGCAGGGCGGGCCACTCCCACCACGGCGCAAGCCCGTGGGCTTCGCGCAGCGCCTGAAACAGGATGTAGTCCTCGAGCCAGGCGGCATTCTCGCGGACGAAGCGTTGGAACTCGGCCCGCGTCTCTTCCCCTGCGACTTCAACGAAGCCCTGCATCGCGGCGCCGAGGCAGCTCCCGCGATCGACGGCCTCCCCCTCCGGCACGTGTTCGACCCAACCCCACGCCGCGAGGTCGTCGAGCGCGATGAGGCGCGGGTTGCCTGCATGCGCCGATTGCACCGCGTACGGTGAGAGATCCTCGTGGGGCGGTCCCAGCGGCAGCATCTGCCACACGCTCGCACCGACGTCGACGAGGAAATCCACGAAGCGGCGGGCCTCGCGACCGAGCTCGCCGCCCTCCCGCGGACCAGGCAAAGACGTCGGGTGCAACAGAATGCCCGCCCGCCGGCGGTCGAGCACGGGGCACGATGTGCGTCGGGCGTGGGGGCTCGGCATGGGCGGTCGACGAGACGCGATCACGTCCTTATGCGTAGGCGGCCCCCGCAGATTAACCGGCGTCCCGCGCGTTGGCCACCTACGGGTCAGGATTCGGGGCGGTCATCCTCAGGCGCCCCGGCGCATCGTGCCCCCCGCCTCGGGCTGCCCCCCGCCGTGGGTGAACGGCCGCGACAAATACTCCGGCCGGTCCTGTCCCAGCAGCTCGTAGAGTTTGCCGAGGTGCATGCGAAACAGGCGATCGAAGTCGCGCACCGAATCGACCGGATTGTAGTCGCCGAACCACCAGAACCAGTCCGAGCCTTCGCACACGGCGAGCTGGCGACTGACCGCTTGCATCCGTTCCGGCGACAGCGTCTTCGCTTGCAGCGCCGAGCGGTAGGCGCGCTCTGCGTCGGCGAGCATCTCCCAACCGCGGTTCTTGTCGCTATCCCCGATCCAGGTCGAGAAGTTGCCGTACACCCAGCTCCCGGCCACCAGCGTCTTCAGCTCCCCCGCGGGCAGACCGGCATCCAGGCAGCCGGAGAAAGTCATCGTCTCCAGCTTCGGGTGCTCGGCCAAGCGCCGGTATAGCGCACTCAGGAAATGGTAGCCGTTCTCGGGGTAATGCTCCCACGCGTTCTCCCCGTCGAGGACGATCGCGACGACGCGCTCTTCGGGATTGGGGCAGAGACCCGCGATGCGTTCGAGCTGAGCGAGCAGATGCGCGACGGCGTCGTCGGCGTGCCAGTCGGCGAAGCTGAACCCGATGAGGTCCGACAGCTTGTCCGAGCGGAAGAAGCAGCGGTGCTCGCGTCCCGCCAGGCGCCAGGGACGGTACACGCGCCCCTCGGGTTCGGCCTGCTTGGCCTGCCCGCCCCGCTCGAGACTGTTGCGCAGCACCTGCTCGCCCGTCGCCGACCAGTGAAACCCCTGCTCCTCCAGCAGCTCGAGGGTCGCCCGGCTGACGCCGCCCTCCGAGGGCCAGCAGCCTCGCGGTCTGAACCCGAAGAAGCGCTCGAAGGTCGCGAGCCCTTGCTCGATGTGCCAGCGCGCGCGCTCCGGCCCGCCGTGGTAACCGTCGAGCATGGGCAGCTCGACGCCGGGCAGGGCTTCGCGCGCCGAGCTCGGATCGATGAGCAGCGGCAGGATCGGATGCGCGTAGGGCGTGAGGGAGAGCTCCACCTGCCCGCGCGCACCGAGGGCACGGTAGCGCGCCGGAATGGCGGCGAGGAGCCCGCCGATGATCTCGAGCAGCACGCGCCGATCGCGCAGCGTGTAACCGGCGCTCTTGTCCATCAGCGACTTCACGCGCAGATCCTGGCGACGCACGGTCTCCCCGAGCCACGCCAGGTGATACCACACGAGACAGTCGGCCACGAACTGCTCGTCCACATAGTTCAGGGCGTGCGGATTCGCGATGAGCCAGCGCGCCATATCGACCAAGCGCCGATAGGCCGGGAAGCGATCGATCAGGCGTTTCTCGTTGGCGCGCAAACTCCCCTTGAGCAGAAGCAGCATGTGCTCGCGGTCATCGGGCAACGCCGCCATGTTGAGGGCACCGAGCAAGGGATCGCGGATGGGAATACCCTCGCGCAGCGAGTCCTGGACCTGGGTGGCATAGTCCTGGATCTGCTCGAGCAGGGTGGGCACGAAGTTGACCACCGCGCGCGCATCGGGCACCGCCTCCAAGTGCCCGGCCATGTCCACGTAATCCTTGATGGCGTGCAGGTAGGTCCAGGGGAGCTGGAATACGCCGCTCAAAGGCTCGCGGTACTCCGGCTGGTGCATGTGCCAGAACAGCACCACCTTGAGCTTTCCCTTGCTTGTCATTCGTCTCTTGTCATGCGTCATCTGTTCGTTGTCGCCGGTCCTTCGGCACCAGATATGACCTTGAAAAGGCTGGCGCAGGGCCGGTTGAGCACACCGAGGTGTTCAGGAGTTGCCGACACTCGACCATTGACCGATGACAGATGGCGTCCCGTTCACGAATCACGAATCCCCAATGCCGAATCACGAGCTCAAAGCCACACCATGAGACCAACCTCGAAGGGGTGAGTCAGCAGCTCATGATAAGGGTACATGCGTATCTGGTAGCTCAGTCTCCCGCACCACTCGGGCTTCAGATCCAGGCGGTAGCGGTACCCGCTGCCGTCGAGCTTTTGCACGGCGCTGAACTGCGCGCGTGCATCGTAGGGACTGGCGTCCCCGAGCAACCATCCCGGCCGACTGGTGCCCTCATTGAACATGCCACCCACGATGGCTTCCTTGGACTCGTGCCGACGCGAGATCAGCAGCTCGACCACCACATCGTCAGGCTCGAGCCCGGCCAGCTCCGCAGCCACCTCGAACGAGAGCTGCTCGCCGTAGCGGATCTGCGGGAGCGGGTTATCCAGACGCTTGAGATTCACTCGAGGCCACGCCTTCTTCACGCGCGCCTTCCAGCGCGCCAGTGTCTGCGCGCCGGCGTGTCCGTCGGCGTCGAGCCGCCGCCCCTGCCGCGCCGCGGGCACGTAGAAGTCGTGGATATACTCGTGCAGCACGCGGTTCATGTTGAAGCGCGGGAGCACCGTCGCCACGGATCGTTTGGCCATGTGCACCCAGCCCGGCGAGTATCCGTACTTGCCGCGCTCGTAGTAGAGGGGAATGACGTCGTCTTGCAGGATCTCGTAGAGCGTGCGCGCGTCCTCGGCGTCGCGGCGCGCCTCGTCCTCCTGGTGCGGCGAGGGCTTGATGGCCCAGCCGTTGTCGCCCTGGAACCCCTCGCCCCACCAGCCGTCGGTGACGCTCAGGTTGATGGTCCCGTTGACCGCAGCCTTCATGCCCGACGTCCCGCTCGCCTCGAGCGGGAACACCGGATTGTTCAGCCACACATCCATCCCCGCCACCATGCGCCGCGCTAGGGCGAGGTCGTAACCCTCGACCAGCAGGATCTTGCCGACGAACTCCGGCACCTGCGTCATCTCGTGGACGATCTTCAAGTGCGCCTGCCCCGGCTCGTCCGCCGGATGGGCTTTGCCAGCGAAGATGAACACCACCGGGCGCTCGTCGTCACCCATGAGCTCGCGCAGCCAATCCATGTGGTTGAACAGCAGGGTGGCACGCTTATAGGTCGCGAAACGGCGCGCGAAGCCGATGGTCAGTACGTTGGGATCGCTCGGATTGATGAACTTCCGCATGCGCTCGAGGTGCGGCTCGCTCACCTGGTTGCGCAGGTGCTGCTCGACGAGCGCATCGTTCACCGCATGGAGCATCTTGGATTTGATCGATTGCTTGACGCTCCAGAACAGATGGTCCGGAATGTCGTGTAGACGCTGCCAGTAGTCGTAGTCGGAAAGATGGTTGCGCCACTCCGTGCCGAGGGAGCGATCGAAAAGATCGCACCAGTCCTGGGAGAGCACTGTCGGTATGTGAACGCCGTTGGTCACGTACGCCATGGGGTTCTCTTCCGGCGGTATTTGCGGCCAGCACCTAGCGCACAGGCGCGCGGAGACGTCCCCGTGGATACGGCTCACGCCGTTGTGGTGGCGGGAGCCGCCGATAGCGAGCGTCGTCATGTTGAACTCGCGCGTGTGGCCGCCGTCCATCAAACGCCCGACGGACAACAACTCCTCCTGCTCGATACCGAGCTCGCGCACGAGGGGGTCGAAATGGAACCTCGCCAGGCTCTCATCGAACACGTCGTGCCCCGCCGGCACCGGGGTGTGCGTGGTGAACACGGTGCTCGCCGCCACCGCCTCCAGCGCGGTATGAAAGTCGAAGCCTGCGTGCACCATCTCCCGCACGCGCTCCAGGATCAGAAACGCCGGATGACCTTCGTTGCAGTGCCAAACGGTGGGGCGGATCCCAAGCGCCCGCAGCGCTTTTACGCCACCTTCACCCAGGATGATCTCCTGCTTGATACGGGTTTGCCTGTCGCCGCCGTAGAGCTGGTAAGTGAGTTGCCAGTCCTCGGGCGTGTTCCCCTGAACCGCGGTATCGAGGAGATACAGCGTCACGTGCCCGACCCGAGCCTCCCAGACCTTGACGAGCACTGTGCGATCGACGAGCCGCAGCTCGACGTAGAGCTCTTTGCCCTCAGGCGTGCGCGCCGGCTTGACGGGCAGATTATCCACGTCCGATTCCACGTAGGTGGCGATCTGGTTGCCCTCGCCGTCGATGCGCTGGGTGAAATAACCCGCGCGATACAAGAGCCCCACGGCGATGAACGGCACACGCATGTCGCTGGCCGTCTTGCAGTGGTGACCAGCCAAGATGCCCAATCCGCCGGAATAGATGTGCAGGCTCTCGTGGAGACCGAACTCGGCGCAGAAGTAGGCGACCAGATCGTCCGCGGCGAAGTCGGCGGCGGCGTTCCACCGCGTCTTGTCGCCGTGATAGGTGTCGTAGGCGCTCAGCGCCTTACGGTAGTTGGCGAGGAAGACCTGATCCTTGGCTGCTTCGTGCAGAGTTGCCTCGTCGATGCGGCGCAAGAACAGCTTCGGGTTGTGCCCCACCTGATCCCAGAGCCTGGGGTTGAGGGGTCCGAACAGCGCCCGCGTCGGCCGATCCCAGCTATACCAGAGATTGTTGGCGAGCTCCGGCAAACGGCAGAGCTCGTCCGGTATGTTCGGATGGACGTCGAGAATGTACTGCTGTCCTGGCATGTCGCTGGGCCCCTACCCGTCATCGGCGCAGAGCGTGAAAGCTTTCATCCGCCCCTGGGTGTCGCCCCGGTCTCACCGCACGACCGGCAACGACACCGGCTGTTGCCGCAATTCACGATACGTTCGAGGGATGCTCCGCTGACAGGCGCGGTGCGGGCCCCTATCGTCGAGCCCGGATCACACAACGCCCATGCTACCCCCACGCGGAGAGTCGGACATCGAAGGTCCTGCAACCGGTCATCGAGTGTTCCGGTGTTGCGGTCAACATATTAGAGTAGATCACTCCTGCGAACGATATCCACCCTACGTGGCTCGCGCCGTCGGGGCTCGACGAGCGCGGGCGCGAAGGGGACGCGGCGTTGGCCGCCCGAGACCGAGGAGCCGTTTCATGGGATTCATGCCCGTCGCATTCGTGGCACACGGCGCACCCACCCTGGCCAGCGACGCCACCAAGGGCGCGCAGCTTTCCGCGTGGGCGGCATCCATGCCCAAACCGCGTGCGATCCTGGTGGCCTCCGCGCACTGGCAACAGTCTCCGCCCTGCCTCGGGACCCAACGCACGCGCGAGCTGATCTACGACTTCTACGGCTTTCCGGAGGCCCTCTACCGGCTGCGCTACCCGGCACCGGGCAGCCCGGAGCTCGCCGCGGAGGTGAAAGGGCTGCTCGATGAGCAGGGGATGGCGTGGAGCGAGGAGCCGGCGCGAGGGCTCGACCACGGCGTGTGGGTGCCGCTGCTGCACATGTGGCCGGATGCCGACGTCCCGGTGCTCCAGATCTCGCAGCCCGCCACCACCGCCGCGGGCGAGTTCTTCGCGCTCGGGTGCGCGCTCGCCCCGCTGCGTGAGCGCGGCGTGCTCATTCTCGGCAGCGGGAACCTCACCCACAATCTGCGCAGGCTCGATTGGCAGGGCCGGGCGAGCCCGCCGGAATGGGCGCGGGCATTCGACGACTGGTGCCGGCGCACGCTCACCGAGTTCGATGCGGACGCGCTGCTCGCCTACCGCACCCGGGCCCCACAGGCCGGTGAGGCGCACCCGACGGACGAGCACTTCACCCCCCTCCTCATCGCGGCGGGAGCGGCCAGCACGCACCGCCGCTCGGTGCTCTTTCCCGTGGAAGGGTTCGAGTACGGCTCGCTCAGCCGGCGCTGCGTACAGTTCAACTGAGTCCGGTGAGCTCCTGGTGCGGCGACGGGCGCGTACCAACGGGGAATACGTGGGTGGGACGGCCGCTCCCTTGGTTTGAGCGCAGCGCAGCGGGTATACTCCTCCCGGCGCCGCGGGGCGCGAACGCCCGTGGCGCGTGCGTGAAGAAATAAGAAGCCGAGATCCCCGAAAACCAGAAGGCGCCTGCTCCGCTCCCGCGCGCGTCTTGCGCGTGGCACGACGACGGTTGACAAAATGGCAATGACGATCAGAGCGCGCTTGCTCCCGGCTCTCGTGTTGGCGGCTCTCGCCGGTGTCACCTCGGCTCAGGAGGGCGATCCCGAGCGCGGAAGCTTCAAAGCCACGCCGTGCATGGGCTGTCACGGCATCCCGGGATACTTCAACGTGTATCCCACCTATCACGTGCCGAAGGTGGGCGGACAGCACGCCGAGTACATCGTCTCGGCTTTGAAAGCCTACAAGGCCGGGGATCGGCAGCATCCCACGATGCAGGCCCAGGCCCGCTCTTTGAGCGAGCAGGACATGGCCGATATCGCGGCCTTCTTCGCGTCCTTCGCCGGGGAAGGCGGCTGAGGCCCGTCGATGAGGAAAGGAGCCCCATGATGCCGTCCAGGATCAACCGGCTGCTCACCGCCCTCACCGCCTGCGTGCTGGTTCTGGGGCCCGGCTCCATCGCCGCCCAGGGCGGTGACCCCGAGCGGGGCAGGGAGAAATCGCAGCAGTGCGCCCAGTGCCACGGTCCCGAAGGCAACAGCGCCGCCGCGCAGTTCCCGCGTCTGGCCGGTCAACACGCCGACTACATCGTGAAGGCGCTGGAGGACTACAAGAGCGGCGCCCGTAAGAACGCCATCATGGCGGGGTTCGCCGGCGGCCTGAGCGAACAGGACCGCAAGGACCTGGCGGCCTATTTCGCGAGCCAGACCGGTCTCAAGACCATCACTCACTTCGACTGACGGCAAGTCGGGTCGCACCCGTGTAACGTGCTGAAATCGAAAAAAAGATCTGCCCGGAAGCCCCTATTTTCAGGGCTTAGAAGGTCGTTTTCGGGGCTCAAACGCGCTCTCTAACCAACGGCACCCGACGGATGACCCGCCCCGGTCGAGACGGCGGCGAGCTTAGAGGCACCATTTCGGCCCGAAAAACTTCGTTCTAAGCCACCGACGACTGGCTTTGGGGGGACAATCTCGCGTTCTTTCAAGGAATTGCGTTGGTCCGACCCGGGCCCGAGCCCCTTGTTTTTATAATGTGACGAACCGTGCGGCTTGGCGGACAGACCAGGTGACCGTGCCCGGAGATGAGCTCCAACAACGCAACGTCGTGACGGCCTTTCTGCGCCACGCAGGCAAGATCCTGGTCGTTCGACGCAGCGGGGCCGTGGGCACGTACCAGGGACGCTGGTCGGGCATCAGCGGGTATCTCGAGACCACGCCCCTGGAGCAGGCGCTCACCGAGATCCGCGAGGAGACGGGCCTCGCGGGGGCGGACGTAGAGCTGCGAGCGCAGGGCGAGCCGATCTTCATCGACGACCCCGACCTGGGGGTGCGGTGGACCGTGCACCCGTTCCTCTTCGAGGTGCACGCGCCGGAGAAGATCCGGCTCGATTGGGAGAACCTGGAGATGCGCTGGATCGACCCCGACGAGCTGTCTCGATTGGAGACGGTGCCGGCGCTCGCCGAGGCTTACCGAAGCTGCGCGCGAGGAGGCCGAGCAGGTTCTTCGCGCAACATCCGGTAGCCGCGCAGGGTGGGCTTCGCTGCGCTCAGCCCGCCCTACGGCCTTGCGAGGCAGCGGTGCGCGCCCGGGAACCTGTACGCCAAAGCCGCGGTTACGCAAGATTTCGGGCCTTCCAGTGAACACCGAGCAGATCGAGCGCGAAGGGCTCGCCGAGATCGCGCACGACAGAGAGCGCGGTGCCAGCGAGCTCGCGCGCCGCTCGCTGGCGCTGCTCGCCGCCTACGTGCGCGAGCACGCGCATGCGCCGAGCCTGCGCGAGGATGCCCGAGGCTTTGCCCGTAAGTTGCGCGCGACGCGCCCGAGCATGGCGCCGGTGCAGAACCTGGTGGCGGAATGGATGGCCTCGCTCGACGAGATGCCCGATGCTCAGGACGATGCCCCCGGCTATCTCGCGGGGCAGGCGGATTCTTTGATCGAGCGCTCGCGACGCGCCGTGACCGAGGCGGCCACCCACGCCGTGCAGCACCTCGCTCCGCAGACCACGATCATCACCCACAGCTCGAGCTCGACGATCCGCGAGATCTTCCGTCTCGCCGCGCCCCGAGTGGGCGCCATCGTCACCGAGTCGCGACCGTTGCGCGAGGGCGTCGCCCTCGCCCGCCACCTGTCGGCGCTCGCCGTCCCCACCACCTACATCACCGATGCGCAGATCGCGGCCTTCATCGGTGCCGCGGACGTAGCCGTTATCGGCGCGGACACCGTGCTCTGGGACGGCTCGGTGGTCAACAAGGCCGGCAGTCGCCTGCTCGCACTCGCGGCCCGCGACGCGGGCGTGCCCTTCTACGTGTGCTGCGAGAGCTTCAAGCTCTCCCGCACCCTGCCCCACGAGGCGACGCTGGAGGAGATGGCGCCCGAGGAGCTGGACGCGCCCGCGCTCGCGCACGTGACAGCGCGGAACGTGTACTTCGACGTCACGCCCGCGCGCCTCGTCAGCGGCTGGATCACCGAGCGGGGAATGACCGCAGACTTTCGCGACGCCGACTGGATGCGGGCGGGAAGCTGAATGCACGCACCATCGACCGGCGGGAACCGGTCTCAGGCTACGACCGTCGCGCACGAAGCGCTTCTCCCACGGCCACGTTTCCCGTAGGAGCGGCCGGTCGGCCGCGAACGCCTTGACCGTCTCTTCCCCAGGAGCGGCCGTGGGCCACGAACGGTCGCGGCCGAACGGCTGCCGGGTCAGAGGTTCAACAGTCGCCGGAAGTACTCGATGGTCGGCGCCAACCCCCGCTCCAGCGGCACCCTGGGCTCCCAGCCCAGCGTCTCACGCGCGAGTGCGATGTCCGGGCAACGCTGCATGGGATCGTCCTGCGGCTGCGGCGCGTAGTCGATGGACGAGGCGGACCCGGCGAGCGCGATGACCTTTCGTGCGAGCTCCGCGATGGTGAACTCTTCGGGGTTCCCGAGGTTCATCGGACCCGTCACGTCATCGGCAGTGTCCATGAAGCGCAATATCGCCTCGACGAGATCTTGTACGTAGCAGAACGAGCGCGTCTGCGAGCCGTCGCCGTAAATGGTGATCGGTTCGTTCTTGAGCGCTTGCACGATGAAGTTGGAGATCACCCGCCCGTCGTAAGGATGCATGTTCGGGCCGTAGGTGTTGAAGATACGCGCCACTTTCACCGGGACGCCGTGCTGGCGTCGGTAATCGAAGAACAGCGTCTCTGCGCAGCGCTTCCCCTCATCGTAGCAGGAGCGCGGGCCGATCGGGTTCACGCGCCCCCAGTAGCCCTCCGGCTGAGGATGCACTTCGGGGTCGCCGTACACCTCGCTCGTCGACGCCTGGAAGATCCGGGCCTTCACCCGCTTGGCGAGGCCCAGCATGTTGATGGCGCCGTGCACGCTGGTCTTGGTGGTCTGCACCGGATCGAACTGGTAGTGGATGGGCGACGCGGGACAAGCCAGGTTGTAAATTTCGTCCACCTCTACGTAGAGCGGGAACGTGACGTCGTGGCGCATGAACTCGAAGCGATGGTCCCCGAGAAGCGTCCGAATGTTGTCCTTGGTGCCTGTGAAGAAGTTGTCCACGCACAGCACATCACAGTCGCGCTCGAGCAGCTGCGCGCACAGATGCGAGCCGAGGAAGCCGGCGCCGCCGGTCACCAGCACGCGTTTCTTATGCCCCACTCGCATGATCAGTGTTCTCTCCCTTGGGTTCTCTTACTCGGAACGCCCAGCAGCGCGTGGAACCGGACCCAGTCGAATCCGGACCCGGGATCGGTCTTGCGCTCCGACGCGATGTCACTGTGACCGACGATGCGATCGACGGTGATGGCGGGCCAAGCTCGCATCAGCAGGCGGGCGAGCTCAGCCAGGCGGTGGTACTGTACCACCTCGTACGCGTCGTCGTCCGTTCCCTCGAGCTCGATGCCGATGGAAAAATCGTTGCACCGCGAACGTCCCCGGTAGCTGGAGGCGCCGGCGTGCCAGGCTCGCCGGCGAAAGGGCACGTATTGCACGACCTCACCGTCGCGGCGGATGAGCGCGTGCGCTGAGACGCGCATATCCGCGATGGACTCGAAGTACGGATGCGCACTCGCGTCCAACTGATTGGTGAAGAGGGCGTCGATGGCTCCGCCCCCGTAGACCCCCGGCGGCAGGCTGATGCTGTGCACGACCAGCAGGTCGATGTCGCACTCGGGAGGGCGCTCGTCCCAGTTGGGCGAAGGAACGCGGCGCACACCCTCGAGCCAATCGTTTTGCGTATCCAGATTCATCATCTGTGCGCGAGTGCGGGAATGTGAGAGAGTATAGGCGAGGGTAAATTGCTCGTCCGAGCGTCTCCTTCCGGGATTCGAGCACCGTGACCGACCGCGAAAACGATTCGAATTTCTCCTCGGGGCGCCTAGGGGCCGGCATGATCGCGCTGGCCTGGGTCCTGTTGCTCGGGCTGCTCACCGTCTATTTCGGCGGCTTCCTGGAGCGGCAACACAATCCGAACCAGCGCATCGCCAGCACCGTGCTCTCGGATGGTGCGCGCGAGGTGGTGCTCAAGCAGAATCGCAGTGGCCACTACGTGGCGTCCGGCGCCATCAATCACGAGCCAGTTGTCTTTCTGCTCGACACCGGAGCGACCACCGTCTCCGTCCCCGCCGCGTTGGCGGACAGGCTCGACCTCCCGCGCGGCGCGCCGGTGCCGGCCGAGACGGCAGCGGGTGTCATCACCACGTACTCGACGCGTCTTGATCGCGTGACACTCGGCAACATCGTCCTGTACGACATCCTCGCACACATCAATCCCAAGGCCCGCGGGGAGGAGGTACTGCTCGGAATGAGCTTCCTCAAGCACCTCGAGCTGCGCCAGCAGGGCGATACCCTGACGCTGCGCCAGCGCCCATGAGCAGACGGTCGGTGCCTGCACGCGTCTGCGGCTTGACCACGAAGTAGCCCTGAACGCCGCCCACGCCGAGCTCGCGCAGGATGCGTAGCTGATTCTCGGTCTCCACGAACTCGGCGATGACGTCGATGTCGAGGAGGCGAGCGAGGTCGATCAGCGAGCGCACGAAGAACCGGTCGTCGCGATCCTTGTCCAGGCCGTTGATGTAGCTACCGTCGATTTTGACGTAGTCCAGCGGCAACTCCTCCAAGTAGGAGAAGGAAGGGGCGCCCATGCCGAAGTGGTCGACGCCGAATTGCGCACCCACCTCCCGCAGCCGGGTGCTCAGCCGGCGCGCCGCGTCCAGGTGCAGGTGGGCGCTGCGTTCGGGCGCCTCGAAGGCGAGGCGTTCGGCCAGGCCGTTGGCCCGCGCCAGCTTCTTGCACAGCCAGCTCCCGAAGCGCTCCCTGCCGAGCGAGGCGGACGAGAGATTGACGGCGTGGCGGGCACGGTCTGCACTGTTGGCGGTGAGATCCTCGATGACCATCTCAACGATCACCCGCTCGAGCGCACTTGCCAGTCCCACCCGTTCCGCCATCGGCATGAACACCCCCGCAGGCACGAGGCGTTCGTCCTTTCCACGGATGCGCGCGAGCACCTCATAGTGGGTGACGGATTCGAGGTCGGTGGACTCCACCGCCTGATACATGAGCACTACGCCGCCTTCATCGATGGTCGTCTGCAGAACGGCGCGCCATTCCTCGGTACCGTGCGCCTCGAATCGGGCAAGCGCGTCCTCCCGTTCGAACACCTGCCACTGGTTCAATCCCCGCTGCTGCGCCTGATGCAGAGCGGCATCGGTCTCGGCAAAGAGCTCAGCCGCAGGTCGCCCCCCGCTCAGACAGCTCACCCCGATGTGAACGCCCACGCCGCGTTCGACATCGGCGTGGCGCAGCGCCGCGATCTCGCCCACCGCCTGCTCGGTGCGCTGGCGAACCGTCTCCGCGTCCACGGCGTTCATCAGAACACCGAACTCACCACCGCCGACGCGGGCGACGAATGCATCCCCATCGCCGTAGCAGTCGCGCAGCACGATGGCGGCGGTGCGCAGGAACTCGTCCTCCGCGGGGCGGCCATGCCTGCGGTTCAGCACTTCCATCCCCTGCAGGCGCACGCGCACCAACGCCCCCACCGCGTGCTCGTCGGGGGCACCCAGCATGTGCGCGAGACGCTGCTCGAAGCTGCGCCGGTTGCCCGACCCCGTCATCCGGTCGGTGTACGCCTCCTCGCGCAATCGCATCGCCAGCTCGATCTGCTCGTTCAGCATCCGGCGGACCTTGTCCGACGTCTTCTTCATCGCCACCACCACGCGGCGCAGGTCACGCGCCGCCGGTAGATTCTCCTCCAAGGAGCCGAACCGCCGCTCAGAAATCGCCTGCGCCTGCCCCTCCAACTGTGAAAGGGGTCGAAGCAGGTAGCGTAAGGTGGCTACCACCAGCAGCGTGCCCAATGCGAGGGTACCGACGCACCACCGGAAACTGGCGACCGTGCTCCTCCAGAGCACCCGGTAGGCATCCGCGGGATTGCTCGTCACCGACACGCGGCTGGGGGGCCCGGGGCTGGCGATCAACGCCTGAGCGGGAGGACTGAGCAGCGGCACCGTGTCCACGAACCACTGGGGGACACCGGCGACCTGCAATCCGCGCGAGCGATGCACCACTCGCTCACCCCCGAGGGACGAGACGAAGATCTCACCATAGCCGCCACCGTCGAAGACCGCGTCCACCGTAGACTCCAGCTCCTCGGGGTCGTGCCATCCCGCGGTGGACGACAGCGAGGCGCCGAGGGAGCTGGCGGCGTTGCGGGCCTGCGCCTCGAGGTGCTCGTTGAGGTACTGGCGGGTGGTCTCGACGCTGATCAAAAAGATTCCGCCGAAGGCGAGCAGGAGCACGGCCAGCATGACGGCCAGGAGTTGCCGCGAAAGAGTCATCGAATACCGCGCTCTTCGATATGGCACCCCGCGACGGCCGCGCGCACGGAGCGGCTACCCCGCTCCGCGCGACCTTCACTCGCGCCCTGACGATCGCCCTGGGGTGGTCCGTGGCGACGCGCCCTACCCCGCCTGCACGCGCTCCCGGAAGTCGCGGGCGCCGCTGCGCACACGCGATCCGTATGGTGTCGACCACCGCCGACCATCACTTGAGCAAAAAATCGCCAGTTTCGAGCTGTCCACTCGGAACATCTCCCGCGAGAACCGCATGGTCCGCGAAAAGCGCGACAGGGCCCGCATCCCGACACTGCCCGGGGAGAGACTGCGGTGAGGAGGCCGGCGGCGCACAGCGCGGCTATGGCGCCGACGCCGCCGGCTCGGTGCTATTGGCTGGTGGGCCTCAACACGCCGTGCTCATCGCGGCGCAGCGGCGCGGGCTGCTTGGCCAGCGGCGCACCCGGCGCCTCCAGAACCGACTGGCCGTGCGTCCAGTCCGGCGGGCAAATGGCCACGTAACGGGCGTAGCCACCGGTACCGCCCTCGGGCTTCGCGAAGCCGATGGACACCAGGCAGCCCGATTCGGGCACCTGATCCAGATTGGCAACGCCCTCGGCCTGGGCGAAGTGGTTGTGCATGAGCCAGTACTCCCCTTCCAGATTGGGCGTCGTGTCCGTATCCAGCGGCTCGTGGCCGTGGAACAGGATGTTGCGCTCGCGATGCAGGAACTTGAGCGTGTCCAGCCCGACGCTCGGGAAGGGTTTCTTGTTGAAGCGCTCGGCGTCGTCCCAGCGCTTGTGCCAGTCCGAACGGAACATGACCACCGAGCCCGCGGGGATCCGGCCGTGCTTGTCCTCCCACGCCTTCACATCGTCCACCGACGCGAAGTAGGCGGGATCTTCGGCCACTTTTTCGTGCACGTCGATGACCACCAGAGGCCGCACCGCATACGTCGCCGGCAGGTCGCTGATGGTCGCGCCGTACTCGTCCCAGTGCGCCGGCGGGTCGAGCTGCGTACCGTACTGGTCGGTCGGCAGCTCGTATGACGTGGCGATGAACCCGTGCTGCTCGTAGGTGAACTCTTGCCCGACCTTGACGTAGCCCTCTATGGGCTGGCCGGCCTTGGTGGGCTTGAACTCGGCGTGTCCGAAACCGGGCCATACCGGGATCGTGGGACTGAAGGCATGCGTCAAATCGATGTATTTCGCGCGCTTCAGAACGTTGTTGTAGATACCCCACAGGTCGGTCTCCTGCGCGGCTGCGGGTAGAACGAACGCCGCTTGCAGGGCGAGAATCGCGGCGGCCAATACGGATACTCTTTTCACGACAGCTCCCTCCTTCCGTTTTGCCGTTTTTCGCTTCGGCGTTATGACGCCCCATCTGCCACACTCGCGGCATTGGGACCACGCCGCATCATCTTTCGACCGCGAGTGAGCCGAGTCAAGCACCCAGGGGAGAAGGTGCGGCCCGGCAAACCGCCCACGAGCCCCTTCCAGATGGGTCCCGAGGTACGTGCCGTCGCAGGGTCGCACGGTGGCCTTCGCCTTCGGCTCGGCCCTACCCCGCGGCGGTGAGTGGCGTTGGAGTCCGCGCCGATTACCGCAGGAAACCGGGTGTCAGCATGACGACGATCACGCCGACAAGCAGAGCATAGCCGACGACTCGCCACCGTGAAACGCGGCGCCCACTGGAGGTCGTCAGGAGCCGAAGGGTCGGAGTCTGGTCGTCGTACACCGTCGTTATCCTCTCATTTCCGTTTCTCGTTGCCGGTAGGAACCCCGTTCGTGCCAGGCAAAACAGGCCCTTACCACAATCTAACCGACGAAAGCGCGGAAACCTTGATAGCCGTGACGTCTGAGGTGTGACGGCAATCACACCAGCGCTTCTCACGCACCATGGAACCGGACAGGGATCGTATCTGCCTCGGTTCACGCCAGCGGATTGAGGTGGCTTCGCTGCGCTCGGCCCACCCTGCTTCGGTTCGACCCACCTCGCCCCGAGTCCGGATGCGCCGGGGCCGATGGGCCGAATATACTGGCGTGTGCGCGCTCCATAACCATAACCTCGCACCCCTCGGGGAAAGAGAGCCCTGCGTGATTCAGGTCGTCTTCGACAGCCTCATCCGGGCGTCGGAGCTCGCCTTGCTGGCCCTGGGTCTGACCATGGTCTACAGCGTGCTCCGCTTTCCGAACTTCTCGCACGTCGAGTTCGCGCCCATCGGCGGCTACATCGCGCTGCTGCTCTCTAGCACCCTCGGGTTCAATCTCTACGTGGCGGGCGCGCTGGCCGTCGTCGCCGCCGGGCTCATCGGCGTGGGCTGCGATCGGCTCGTGTTCGCGAAGCTCCGCGAACGCTCGCCCATCATGCTGATGATCGCCGCCTTCGCCCTGGGCATCGCGCTGCGCGAGACCATCCGCGCCGCGTGGGGCCCCTCGCCCTTTTTCTTCGAGCTCGGCCTGCAACGCCCCATGACCGTGCTCGGCGCGCACCTGACCCCCGTCCAGCTCACCATCATCGTGACGGCGTTCGCGTGCATGCTCGGCTTTCATCTGCTGCTCAACCACACGAAGCTCGGCATCGCCATGCGCGCGGCAGCCGACAACAGCGAGCTCGCCCAGGCGAGCGGGATCTACACCGAACGCGTGATCCGCGCCGTGTGGTTCATCGGCGGCGCGTTCGCCGCGCTGGGCGGGATCCTCATCGGCCTCGACACCCAGCTCCAACCCGACATGGGCTTCGGGATCATCATTCCGGTGTTCTGCGCCGCCATCCTCGGAGGTATCGGGCACCCCTACGGCGCCATGCTCGGCGCCCTCGTCCTCGGCTTCGCGGAGAACATCGGGCTCAGCATCGACTGGGGCGCGCTCGCGAGCCTCACCGGCCTGGTGTCGGTCGAGCACGTCTATATCTCCACGGGCTACAAGGAAGGTATTCCCTTCGCCATCCTGATCCTGGTGCTGCTGCTGCGCCCGCAGGGGCTCGCGGGAGGGCGGCGGCGATGATCGACTTTCTCGTCTATCTGCTCACCATCGTCGCCATCTGGGGGATCCTGAGCCTCAGCCTCAACGTCCAGTACGGGCTCACGGGGCTGGTGAACCTGGGGCACGTCGCCTTCTTCATGCTCGGCGCGTACATCTCCACCATCCTGGTGATGATGGCGGGGCTGCCCATCGGCGTGGGCTGGCTGGGCGGCATCGCCGCGGCCGCGCTCTTCGGCGTGCTCATGGCCTTGCCCACGGCCAACCTGCAGCAGGACTACTGGGCCATCAGCACCCTGGCGGCGGCCGAGATCGTGCGCCTCATCTTTCTGAACGAGGAGCTTCAGGGCCCCTATGTCGGTGCGTCCTTCGGCGTCGGCGGCATCCCGCGGCCTTTGCGTGATCTCTTCACCACCCAGGCCTATGGCTATTTCTACCTGGCACTCGCGCTCGCGTGTCTGTTCACCACGTACCTGCTGGCGCGCTGGGTCACCCGCACGCCCTTCGGGCGCGCGCTCAAGGCGCTGCGCGAGGGCGATGAGGTCCCCCTCGCGCTGGGCAAGAACGCCCGCAGCCTGCGCATCCGGGGGATGGCCCTGGGGGGCGCCATGGGCGGGCTCGCGGGGGCGCTTTTCGCCCACTACAACGCCTTCATCCAACCGAATTATTTCTTGCCGCTCGAGACCTTCCTCGTGTGGGCCATGGTGATCCTGGGCGGCGCGGGCAACCATCTCGGCGCGCTGCTCGGGACCGTGGTCGTTCAGACCATCATCAACTCGACCCGCTTCGTCGACGACTTCGTTCCCATCGACGCCTCGATCCTGGGCTCGATGCGCATGATCGTTGTCGGCGTGCTGATCATTTTGGTGATCATCTATCTCCCCAACGGGGTCCTCGCGGAGAAACCACCGCGCTATGAACGCAGAGGTCCTGCTCAGCGTTGACGACGTCCACGTGAGCTTCGGCGGTCTCAAGGCCCTCGACGGCGTCTCGCTGGAGGTGACCGCAGGCCACGTGTACGGGCTCATCGGGCCCAACGGCTCCGGCAAGACCACGCTGTTCAACGTGATCACCGGGTTCATATCGCCGGATCGCGGTCGCATCGTGTTCGAGGACCGCCCCATCGGCGGCCTGTCGCCGGACGCCATCGCGCGTCGCGGGCTGTGCCGAACCTTCCAGGCGAACATCAACCCGCACCGCATGACGGTCATGGAGAACATGCTGCTCGCACCCCAGGGTCAGGTGGGCGAGCGCGTCCTGCAGGCGCTCCTGCATCCGCTGGAGGTGAGACGCCAAGAGCGCGAGAACCTCGGACGCGCCTGGCATCTGCTGGCGCTCGTGAAGCTCTCGGACAAGGCAAACGCGTACGTGGGCAATCTGTCCGGCGGCCAGAAGAAACTCCTCGCACTGGCGCAGGCCCTCATGGTGAAGCCGCGCCTGATCCTGCTCGACGAGCCCGTGGCGGGCGTGAACCCGCGACTCATCGAGGACATCCTCGAGGTCATCCGCAGGCTGCGCGGGGAGGGCCAGAACTTCCTCATCGTCGAGCACAATATGCGCGTCATCCGCCAGGTGTGCGACGGGGTCTCGGTGCTGGATGCGGGACGCGTCATCGCGCAGGGGCCCGCGGAAGAGACCCTGCGCCGTGACGACGTGCTCCAGGCCTATCTGGCGCGCCGCCCCGTGGTGGACGAGGAGCGGGACGCCGCGCCCTGAGGCCGACGAGCGCTGGAGGAAGCAGGATGGCGTTGCTCGAGGTCGAGGAGATTTATCTGGGTTACGGTGACAGCGAGGTGCTGCACGGCGTGAGCATGCATGTCGAGCGGCGCGAAGTCGTCACCATTATCGGGCCCAACGGCGCCGGCAAGAGCACCCTGCTCAAGGGCATCATGGGCTACCTGCACCCCTACCGCGGGCACATCGGCCTGCGCGACGAGGACATCACGGCGTTGCGTCCCGACCAGCGCGTGCAGAAAGGCGTGGCCTACGTGCCGCAGCTCGACAACGTGTTCCCGTCGCTGACCGTGGAGGAGAACCTCACCATGGGTGGTTATCTCCTCGCGCGGGACCAGGTGGCGGAGCGAGCGGAGGCACAGTATGCACGTTTCCCGCGTCTGGCCGAGCGCCGCAAGCAGCGTGTGCGCACCATGAGCGGCGGGGAGCGCCAGATGCTGGCCATGGCCCGCGCGCTCATGACCGAACCGGAGCTGCTGCTCCTGGACGAGCCCTCCGCCGCCCTCTCACCGCGCATGGCGGGCGAGGTCTTCGACAAAGTGGGCGACATCCAGGCCCAGGGCAAGGCCGTGGTCATCGTGGAGCAGGAGGCTCATCGCTCGCTGGAGATTTCGGACCGGGGGTACGTGCTCGCCGACGGCCGCAACGCCTTCGAAGGGCCCGCCAGAGCCATCCTCCAAGACGAGAAGATCCGCGCGGCCTACCTGGGAAGCGGGTGAGAGCCCGCCCACGTGCTCCGATGGCCGGGGACCCCGCAATGCTGCCGCGCCAAAATTTCCTACCTCCGAGAATCAGATGGTTACGTAGCGCATGCCCGTGCCCCCTGGGCGCCGATCGGCATAAAATAAAGGCAATGTCGGCGAGCGCGGGGGTCGGTTCACCCGCACCCCGATGAACCAAGGGTGGTTCGCCGGCTCCAACAAGAAAAGCGGGCTCGGGCGACCGCGCTGTCCGCCCGAAAGAACGAAGCCAAACGAAGAAGGAGGGGAGCATGACACGACTCACAGCAGCCTTGCGTCTGATGCTGGCCGCGGTGGCGGGGCTCGCCGTGGCCTCGGCCGCCATGAGCAAAGAGGAGGGTGTGGTCCTCGGGATGATCGCACCCCTGACCGGGACCAACGCGGTTCAGGGTCAGGACATGGAGCGCGGGATGCGTCTCGCGCTGAATCGCGTCAGCGGCGGCTACGAGGTGCCCCTGAAGGGCGATCGCACCCGCTCTATCGGGCCGGGCGTGCTCGGCAACCCGGTGCAGGTCATCGTCGAGAACACCGAATCGCGCCCCGCGTCCGCGATGGACGCGGTACGCAAGCTGGTCAACGTGGACAAGGTGCCGGCCGTGATCGGCGAGTACTCGAGCGGCGTGTCCGTGCCCACCGGCCAGTTCACGAACGAGAACAAGGTCGTTCAGATCTCGGTGGCCTCCACCTCGCCCAAACTGCGCGAGATCGGTCCCTACATGTTCAACGCCATCGGGCTCGACAATGTGGGGGGCGCGGAGCTGGCCGAGTTTGCCATGAAGGATTCCGGCGCCAAGCGTTTTGCCTCCATCGTGCCCAACAATCCCTTCGGCATCGGGATCGAGATCAGCACCTGCAAGACCGTGGAGGAGATGGGCGGCGAGTGCGTCTCCAAGATACGCTACGAGCTGGGCAAGCCCGATTATCGGGCCGAGGTAAGACAGCTCTTCGCGGCGAATCCAGAGGCCGCTTTCTACACCGCCTATGGCACGGAGTCGCGGCTCATTCTGCGCCAGGCGTTCGAGCAGGGCCTGGAGCCGCCCAAGGGCTGGTACGCAGACTACATGACCATGTGGTCCAACGAGCTCAAGGAGATCCCCGAGGCCGCTGAAGGCGTCAAGGGCTGGGTGGTCGGCGTCTCCGGCGACTTCTTCCGCCGCGAGTACGCCGAAGCTTACGAGCAAGAGTATGGCGAGCCGCCCACTACGGCATTCGGCGCCTATGCCTACGACGCCACCATGCTTCTGCTGCTGGCCATCGACGAGGCGGGCTCCGCCGATGCAGATGCCATCCGGCAGGCGCTGCCCAAGGTCTCGGAGTCCTATCTTGGCGTCACCGGCGACAAGTCCATGGACGAAGACGGCATGCAGGTGACGGAGAGCTATCAGACCCGGGCCTATACCAAGGGACGCCTGGTCGAGTACCCGTAACCGCCACGACGCCCGCGCGCGAGCGCCCTTTGACCCGAAAGCGCCCCGGTGCCGCCCCCTGGCACCGGGGCGCATTAAGGGGTGTCAGACGTCAGACACCACTTTTCCGTTCTTCCGGATTAAGTAGTGTCTGACACCACTTTTACTGCAAGCGGGCGAGCACCTCGCCTTCGGATCCGTCGAAGGGACCGTAGCGTTCCATCTTGAGCGTGGCGAGCGCAGCGGCGAAGCGCCCGGCCGTCGCCACGTCGTCGGATTGCAGGCGGCGGTAGATATAGCCTGCGAGGTAGGTGTCGCCGCAGCCGGTGACATCCGCGATGCGGCGCGGTGCGAGCGCCGGAATGCGATGCATCTCTCCATCGGCCAGGATGAGAGACCCTTCCCGCCCCAGTGTGACGATCACCTCGCGCACCCCCTCGTCGGCCAGGGCGCGTGCCGCGGCTTCGGGAGCCTCGCGCCCGCACAGCAACCGCGCCTCACCCAGATCCGCCTTGAGACCGTAGATACTCCCGAGGACGCGGGCTCGCTGCGGCCAGCCGCACGGCACGATCTCACCGTCCACCACGGCGCGCAGCAGACCCTGCACGTCGAGATAAACGCGCTGACCGCGGCGAGCGATGGCTTCGAAGAAGGGCGGGCCCATGTCCCCTCGAGTCAAGGGACCGAGATGCACGTATCTCGCCCTGACCTGGCACAGGTCCTGGGCGGTGAGAGGGTCCGCCAGCGACGTGACCCGTTGCTCGCGCGCGTCCCGCTCGGGCCCGTAGCTGTTCTCGAAGCGGGTGGTGCGCAGGCTCGTCCGGCACGAGGTCGTAACCGCCGCCCCACGCAACGGCGCGAGCAATGCCTCAGCGTCGTCCGCGGCGGCCTTCGTGACCACGGCCGTCCTCGCCCCGAGGCTGCCCAGGGCGACACCGGCATAGTGAACCGCCCCCCCTGGCATGCATCGCACGGGCTCGCCGGCAATACGGATCACGTCGCGGGTGATCGGACCGACGACGCAGACGTCGAACGTGCGCACGCAAGGAACTCCGTTCTTCGCGAAGGAATCTCGAGGAATGAGAACATCGACGAAGCGGTGCGTGCCCCGGGGCCCATGCACTGCATATATGCCGCGACGCGTCAGATAGGCGGTGAGGCGGATACGTACGGCCCCGCTCAGGATTGGCGCGCCGCCGGGCGCGGTATCTCCGGGGCGTCGGCTGCGGACGCCTCCCCGCCGCGGATGAAGGCGTCGCACAGATCGCGCGCGACGGAGTCGCGCATCTGCGCCGGCGGATGCTTCATGTAGTAGGCACAGACCGCGTCCAGGGGACCGGCGATGCCGCGAACCAGACCGAGCTTCGCGCAGCGAATGGCGTCGATGACCACCCCCGCGCTGTTGGGCGAGTCCTGCACGGAGAGCCTGAGCTCGAGCTCGATGGGCGCGTCGCCAAAACCGTGCCCTTCCATACGGATGAAGCACACCTTGTTGTCGCCCTGCCATGAAACGTAATCCGAAGGCCCGATGTGGATATTGCGCGCATCCAGCGGCGTGTCGAGCTGCGACTGCACGGACTCCGTCTTGGAGACGCGCTTGGACTTCAACCGCTCCAACGCCAGCATATTGAGGAAATCCGTGTTGCCGCCGGTGTTGAGCTGATAGGTACGATCCAGGCTGACCCCGCGGTCTCCGAACAGTCGCGCCAGCGCGCGGTGAACGATGGTGGCGCCTACCTGACTCTTGATGTCGTCCCCCACGATGGGCAGGCCCGCACACCGGAAGCGCTCCGCCCACTGGGGATCCGAGGCGACGAACACCGGAATACAGTTGACCATGGCCACGCCCGCCTCGAGACACGCCTGCGCATAGTGGCGTGTCGCCTCTTCGGAGCCCACCGGCAGAAAGCACACCAGCACCTCCGCCCGACTCGCGGCCAGCATCTCGGCGACATCCACGGGGGGCTCGTCCGCCGGACGAAAAGCGTCGTCTTCGGGAAAATCCACCATGTGCCGCGCCACGCCGTCGAGAATCGGACCCATGTGCACCTTCACGTGCGTCACGGGCAGCGCACGCTGAAAGATGCGCGTGCAGTTCGGCCTGGCGAAGATGGCCTCCTCCACCGGCCGCCCCACCTTGCGGCGGTCGACATCGAAGGCGGCGACGATCTCGATGTCGCTGCACCCCCACTTCCCTATCTTGGGGTGCATGAGGCCGGCCAGCTCGTGATCCTCGCGCCCCTTGTAGAACTCGATGCCCTGGACGAGCGCGCTCGCGCAGTTGCCGACCCCGGCTATCGCCACTCGGATCTTCCGCATCGCTAATTGTCCTCCTGGTTCGACTTGTTATCGCCCGCCCGGTAGCAATGCGTCGGACAAGAATCCCCCCGGGCTCATCGACGCCGACACGGATTGCCCCCACAGCTCGGCCGGGTGTCGACGATGGCTGCGCGGCTCACCGATGCCGCGGCCCGCGGAGTATGATAAAAAAATTTATGATACTCTGTCGCCTGCTTCTTCGACGGGGTTGTGCTCCCGCGCGGGTGCCGATCCAGTGACCAGCAAATACACCGCTCCGGAGACTTACGCCAGCGACGCCGCGCGGGCCGTGCTGCACGATCCCACGCCGGACATCATCACCGGCAGCGGCGAGCAGGCGGTGATGCGATTTCACGAGTTCTTCGGCGCCTTTCTGCTCAACATCAACACTCGCACGGCCTACCGGCGGGCCATCGAGCGCTTTTTGGCCTGGTGCGAAGGCCGGGGCCTGAGGCACCTCGACCAGATCGAGCCGCGGCTGGTCGCCACTTACGTCGAACAGCACTCCGGGGCCCGACCCACCGTCAAGCAGCACCTGGCGGCGATCCGGATGCTCTTCGACTGGCTGGCGGCACGCCAGGTGATCCGCTTCAATCCGGCGTCCTCGGTGCGCGGACCGCGGCACGTGGTGACGCGGCGCAAGGCGCCGCTGCTGACTCCGGCGCAGGCCCGGCAGTTCCTGGACGACATCGACACCGACACCGTCGTAGGCGCGCGCGACCGGGCCGTGCTCGGCATCATGCTGTACACGTTCGCGCGCGTCGGCGCGGTGGTGGGGCTGCGCGTGGCGGACTACGCGGCGCACCGCGAAGGCTACCGCTTCCGGTTCCGGCGCCTGGGCGGCCGATTCCACGAGGTTCCGGCCCACCCCAAGGCCGTCGCCTACGTGGATGCGTACCTCGAGGCCGCGGGCCTGCGCGGCGAGCACGACAAACCCCTCTTTCGGACCGTGGACCGACACGGCCGCCTCACGCAGGCGTCTCTCACGCGCACGGACGTGCTGCGCATGATCAAGCGCCGCGCCCGTGCCCAAGGTCTCTCCCGGCGCATCTCCTGTCGCACCTTCCGGGCGACGGGCCTGGCCGCTTATCTCGAGAACGGCGGCACACTCGAGGAGGCACAGGCCATCGCCGGGCATGCCACCCTGCGCTCCACCCGGCTCTACGCCCGCGCGGCACGAGAGATCACCCCGGCGGAAATCGAGCGCATCGTCATCTGAACTCAAGCCGAAGCGGCCTGCCGCACGGGCCTGGCGAGCGATGCCTCCTTGACGTGCACGTCGCGCTGCGGGAACGGAATGGTGACGTTCTCCGCGTCGAGCCGCTGCTTGGCGCGCTTGGTGAGATCGAAGAGAAGATCCCAGTAGGCATCGGCGTTCGACCAGCAGCGCAGATTGATGTTCACGGAGCTGTCGGCCAGCGCCTTCACCATCACCTGGGGCGCCGGATCTGCCAGCACCCGCTCGTCTTTCTGCAGCTCATCCATCAGCGCCTGTAGCGCCCCGTCGATGTCGTCCTCGTAGCTGATGCCCACCACCAGATCCAGGCGGCGGGTGGGCAGGCGCGAGAAGTTCTTGATGGTGCGGTTCCAGAGCTGGGAGTTCGGCACCGACAGGTAAATGCCGTCGAAAGTCTGAAGCTCGCTGGTGAAAAGCCCGACCTCCTTGATGGTGCCCATGATGCCTTCGGCGTCGATGAAGTCCCCCGCCCGGAAGGGTCGCAGGAACAACAGCATCATTCCGGCGGCCACGTTGGACAGGGTGCCCTGCAACGCCAGTCCGATGGCCAGGCCGGCGGTGGCGAGAATGGCGAGGATGCTGGCGATCTCGACGCCGAACTGCGAGAGCACGGCGATGATCACCATGATGAGCACCGCATAGCGCACCGTGTTGGCGATGGGCGCCTTCAGGGTCTCGTCGACCTTGGCGGCGCGATCCAGCGCCCGGTGCACGAGCCGCTTCACCCAGCCGGCGGCCAGCCACCCGAGGACGAGCACCAGCAAGGCGCCCACCACGTCGGCAGCGTAGCGCACGGCGAACTCCGTGAGCGGACCGAGAATCTCGTTGACTTGTCCTTCCATTTTCTTGACTCCTGCTCGTTTGTGGGCAAGAAGCTCCTAACCAAAAAAAACGATCCACACGGACACGTTCACGACTCGTTCGGTGCACGGGGGCGGATCCCGCCCCGGCCACCGACGAATCTCATCCTTCGGATATTAACGAACGCTCTTCAAACGTGATTCCTCAGCATCAACTCCTTGGGGTGCGGATTGAGGTAGACCTGCTGCGCGACGTAAGGATCGGGATGACGGCGGAAGTGATGATTGAGCAAGGTGATCGGAACGACGAGCGGAACGTAACCGAGACGATAAGCATCGATGATCTCGCGCAGCTCGGCCTTGTCATCGGGGTCCAGCTTGCGCTTGAGGTAGCCCATCAGGTGCATCAGCACGTTGGCGTGCCGCTTGCGGGTTGCGCGCCGTTTCATGGCGTCCATGAAGCCGCTGACGTACTCCTCTGCCAGCTCACCTAACGGTCGCTTCCCTGCGTCCGCGACCAGCCGGCCCAGGTGCCGGAACTGCTCGGGGCCGTGAGCCATCAGGCTCAGCTTATGAGCGGTGTGGAACGCGACCACCTTGGCCGGAGTCAGGTGCGACGCCACCACGTCCTGCCAGCGCCGGTACGCGAACACCCGCTCGATGAAATTCTCCCGCAGCACCGGATCGTTCAGGCGCCCCTCCTCCTCCACCGGCAGCAGCGGACGCCCGCGCATGATCTCGCGGGCGTACAGCCCGACCCCGTTCTTGCTCGCGGGCCCCCTGCTGGAGTAGAGCTTCACCCGCTCCATACCGCAGCTCGGCGACTTGCTCTTGAAGATGTAGCCGCTGATGTCGTTCAGCTCGTTCGCCATGCGCCGACCGTAGTCGACGAGGGCGCCGGTCACGTCCAGCGACTCGGTGCGAACGCCCACGGCACGCGGCCCCTCGGCGTCGCCGATCAGACGGATGGGCTCGCGGGGCACACCCATGCCGATGGCGACCTCGGGGCATAACGGCACGAAGTCGAAGTACTGGCTCAGCGTGCCCGTGATGAACCCGTCACGCTTGTGGCCCTTGTCGAAACGCACCGCCTCGCCCAGGAGGCAGCTGCTGATCCCGATCTGGACCTTCTGGCTTGGCTCGCTGGAGTCACTCATCGGAGCCGCGGGATGTCGCTCCCGCCCGGGTGTCTGTATCGGCTCGCATTCCAATGTCGCTCGGTGTGACGCGCAGGGCTTCGTGTTCACATCCATGTCACAATCCCCGCGATCCCCGCGTTGGTCGCCTGCCAACGTCACGGGACCGCCTCCACTTTTTGCCCCGCACACCGTGCGGGGTCTTTGTTTGGATCCTCGCGCTTACCCGGCCAACCCGTCGCTTCACGCCTCAGGCACCGTTCGAGCGCTTCGTGCCCGTGAACATGGCCTTGATCAGATTCTCCCGATGCACGTAGCTGGCGAGCAGCACGCCGGCCACGTGCACAATCACCAGCGCGAGGGTCAGGTTGGCGAAGAACTCGTGCAGCTCCTCCCAATACTCGCCGGCGCCTTCCTCGCCCTCCTCCTCCTCGTCGTCGTCTTCCTCCTCGTCGCTCTCCCCCTCTTCGGCGTGCTCGGAAGCGTATGCCGTTGTCGCCGCCGGCGCCGGCTGTGCGCTGGCGTATCCGGCCAGGGGGCCTGCTCCTTCCTCCAGCGCGAGGACCATGAGTCCGCTCCAGACCGTCGCCGCCAGCGCGACCAGCAGCACCACCACCATCAGCCCGCCCGTGGGGCTGTGGCCCAGGTAGCGCTTGCCTCCGCGCAGAGTGAGCAGGTCGATCAGGTAGCGGGCCACCGCAGCGGGCGAGTAGAGAAAGTCGCTGAAACGCGCGCGGTGCGGCCCGACGAAGCCCCAGATCACGCGCAGCACCACCACGGCGCCGGCCGCGTAGCCGGCCCAGGTGTGCGCGGTCAACAGATCCTCCTCCGTGAAGTAGGCGACAAAAAAGGCGATCACCACGGTCCAGTGCAGCACGCGCACCAGTGGATCCCAGACGCGGATCGTGGTGCCGTGGACATCCGAGCGGGTGCTGTACGCTTGTTCCATGTGTTCCCTGTCCAGTGCGTATCCTTAAGCGAGCCCGAGAAACAAGAGCATCGTCGAAGGACCGAGTTCCCGAGCCTCGAGACATGGTCGCGCCGCGCGGAGTGGGCGTAGGGTGGACTTCGCCTTCGGTCCAACCCGAGACGAAGCGCGCCTGCCGCCGGACCCCTCCCGACGCCCAATCGGAGCCTCATGATGTTGCGCGAAGTACGGCGCAAAGCTACGGCATCCGCTGGCCGACGCGCATTGACGCCGATCAACACACTCATCGGGGGCAGCCACGCACGGTCAGCGGCGTCGTCACTCCGCGCGCAGCGCATCGAGCGGTAGCAGCCCTGCGGCCCGGCGCGCCGGGAGCACGCCCGCAGCCAGGCCGATGACCACGGCCAGGGCCTCCGCCAGCAGGCTGAACTTCCACGAGATGGCGGCGGGCAGGGCGGGGACCACAAGGTCCAGCAGCAGAGCCAGGCCGATGCCCAGGCCGAGACCGGCGGCCCCGCCGACGGCGGCGAGCAACACCGCCTCTCCCAGGAACAACGCCAGCACCTGTCCGCGCGCCGCACCGATGGCACGCATGAGTCCGATCTCGGCGGTGCGCTCCGCCACCGCGATGACCATGAT
>JABAHQ010006615.1_pt1 | contig 39813 bp, 38 predicted proteins | sample 7062091 | NCBI WGS metagenome assembly JABAHQ01 (sample SAMN14534359, study PRJNA622989) | marine sediment metagenome | biome: marine biome [ENVO:00000428]; feature: marine pelagic biome [ENVO:01000023]; material: deep marine sediment [ENVO:00002113] | place: India: Gulf of Kutch | collected... | reverse complement strand
AACGATGGGATAGTCCCGTTGAATCACCGCCTGGTAAGACAAGAGTCCGAGTCCGTCGAGCGTGAAGATTTGTTCCAGAAGCAGCGACCCGGTAAAAAACATCGCCAGAAATCCAATGGGGAACCCGGTGACCAGCGGAATCAGGGAGTTTTTGAGAATGTGCTTGTACAACACCCTCTTTCCCGGAAGTCCTTTGGCGCGGGCGGTCAGCACGTACTGTTTTTTCATTTCTTCCAGGATGGCGTTCTTGGTGAGCATGGTCAGGGTGGCGAACCCGCCGATGACATAACACAGAAGGGGCGCGGCCAGGTGGTGCAGGTAATCGACCACTTTTTTCCAGAACGGCCAGTCTTCGTAGCCCGGGGTCCCCGCAGAGGTCAGCCCCGAGAGGGGGATGAGGTGCGCCACCGCGCCGTCGCCGGGACCGAAGAGGACGATCAAAAAGATCCCCAGAACAAACCCGGGAACGCTGTATCCCACCAGCACGATGAAACTGGTAGCGGTGTCGAAACGAGTCCCGTTTTTGACGGCTTTGGCGATCCCCAGGACGATGCAGACCAGGTAAGTCATAAAAAAACTGGTCACCCCCAGGGAAGCGGACACGGGCAATTTTTCCTTGATCAATTGAAGGACCGATTTGTTCCGGTAGAACGAATCGCCGAACTTGAACACCAGGAACCCTTCCCAGCTGTCGTAATTCATGAGGTTTTCCATCAGGGGACGGGACGGATCCTCGGGCGAGTACCAGAGAAAGGTGCGCAGGTACCGTTCCCAGAGGGGGCGGTCGAGGTGGTAGATTTTTTTCAATTGCTCCCGGAGTTGGGGATCCATCTCCCCGGGTTTGCGTCCCGGGCCGCCCTCCAGGGCGCCGCCGCCCGCTTCGGTCATCACTCCGGTATGGCCGCGGAGCAGCGATTTCATCTGATCGATGGGACCCCCCGGAACGAACTGGGTGACGAGGAAGGTGATCGTCACGATCCCCACCAGGGTGGGAAACATCAACAGAAGACGACGGATAAGGTAATGAGTCATGAAGATTCCCGCTCGCCGGAACCGTGAAAAGTTCAGGCAAAAGCTATATATTAAAAATGGATATTCCTTAACCCCTGCGTCGGGTTATTTCCTCAATATATCACGTGGCCGGAACGCCGAGAAAGGGCTATGAAAAAAAGGGGCGGGAGGATCATAACGGTTCTGTTGGCCGGGATGGTCTGGGTTTTTTGGGGGGTATCGGCGGCGGCGGGGGAGTCTTCTCCCTGGTACCAGGTGGAGGAGCCCCGGCAAGTGACGGTGGATTTTTATTTTTTCTGGTCTCCTCAGTGTCCGCATTGCCGAAAGGCCAAGCCCTTTGTGGAAGAGTTGACAGCCGCCCACTCGTGGATCCGGTTGCATTCTCTAAACGTGCAGGGCAATCCGGAAAACGGACGCCGGTTTGTCGAATTGGCCCGGGAAGTGAACCAGACCTCCTTTGCGATTCCCACGTTCATGTTCTGTGGGACCTCCACCATCGGTTACCGGTCCCGCGACACCACCGGAGTAGACTTGCTGAAAAGCCTCGCCCGGTGCCGGGCCCAAATCTTGAACCAGGTCCGGCAGGGGCAGCCGGTGACATTTTCGGAGTTGGAGGAAAAGAGCGTTTCTCTTCCCTTCTTCGGAAAAGTGGATCCTGCCCGGTACTCCCTTCCCGTTTTCACTCTGTTGCTGGCGGGGGTGGATGCCTTCAATCCCTGCGCCTTTTTTGTTCTGCTTTTCCTGCTCAGCCTTTTGGTGCATGCCCGGAGCCGGATGCGGATGTTTCTCATCGGCGGCATTTTCGTGTTTGTTTCCGGGCTGGCCTATTTTGTTTTCATGGCGGCGTGGTTGAACGTCTTCTTGATGGTCGGGGAACTGCGCTGGGTGACTTTCCTGGCGGGACTTTTTGCCATCTTTATCGCGGTGGTGAACATCAAGGACTATTTTTTCTTCCAGAAAGGGTTTTCCCTGACCCTATCCGACAGCGTCAAGCCCAACCTCTACCACCGGGTTCTCGGGCTTTTGAAAAGCGACAGCACGGTGTACCTGACGGTGGGCACCGTGTGTTTGGCCATCGCCGCCAACGCGTATGAACTGTTGTGCACGGCGGGGTTCCCTATGGTATTTACCCGGGTGCTCACCCTGAACGATCTGTCCGTGGCCCAATATTATTTTTACCTCGTGTTTTACAACCTGGTCTACGTGATGCCGCTCCTGGTCATCGTGCTGCTGTTCACCTGGACCCTGGGATCCCGGAAAATGAGCGTCGAAGAAGGACGGGTCCTGAAGCTACTCTCCGGCCTGATGATGCTGTTTCTCGGACTTCTGATCCTGTATGCCCCGGAACTGCTGAGCAACCTGTTGACCGCGGTCGGCTTGGTCGGGGGAGCCGTCCTGGCGACCCTGGCGATCGTGGGGCTGGACCGCCTCCGCAAAAAATGGGTGTGAGGGAGTCCTTTTTCAGGATNNTTGAAATTCGAACCGGACCCGGTGGGTTCCAGCCGGAACAAGCACCCTTTGGAAGTTGGGAGGAACGCGTTCGATTCGTCCCTCCCGCCCATCGATATAAACGGTCCATCCGGGATGATAATTTTCCAGCCGGAGCAGGGAGGTCTGGCGGTCCGCCTTCACCGTCACCTCGACCCGGTTGGGGTTTTTTGATGGATGTTGTTGGACCCGCCCGGGGACGCGTTTGCGGGGGACCGGAGAAGCGGAGGCGGACACCGGGGTCAAGGGTCCCCGATCCGAATCGGGTTCGGGAGCGGTATCCATCAGGTAAAACAATTTCCCCTGGAAGGGGCCCCCGGTGCGGATGGGATCCAGGAGCTGTTCCGCGAAATCTTTTTGCAGCATGAAAATGTAGTTGTCGAGGGGATGGCTCCATATGATTTTCTTTTCGACCACCGGATAGATTTGGAACGGAACATATTCGCAGCACGAGGTGCACACCGATTTCCAGGTTCGAGGATAGGCGATTTCCTGGAAGGGAGGTGCGTTTAGGCGGCAAAAGGTCGACACGGATTGATACGAAAACATCCCCAGGTCTCCCAGGTTAAACAGGAGTAAAAAAACTCCGCCCAGGAAACGATACCGTTTCAGGTCCGCCGGACGAATAGCCCCAGCGAAGGCGATCATACCCCACCAAAGCAAGATAAAAAACAAGAGCGAATAGAAATTCAAAAAAGTCCCGAACAGGAAGAGAATCCCGCCGGATAACGCCAGGGCCAACACTTTGAACCCGCGGGGAGGGGCGCTGGATAAAAACGATTTCAGCCCGCCCATGGCCGCCACGATCAGTAAAAAGCTGGCCGCCGAGGCGAACGGAGCGGGGTGGCGGATATAGTGGGCAAAGGGAAGGTGCTCCACCACCCACCCCCAGACGGGGGTGGACTGTCCCGCTCCCAAAATCATGATCCCCAGCGTCGTCCCCACAAGAGTCCGCTGGACGGGCGATTTCAGAACCCCCACCCCCGCGAGGGGGAGCAACAAAAAGGCGGTCATGCCGAGGTAAAATCCGTGGTGCCATTTCCGGTAGGATCCGTGATTCCAACCCGGAGGATTGAATTCAGGAGCGTGCAGGGTGGGGTCGAAAAGAACCCGGTACCCCGGCAGATACGCTTCCACCGGGGTCTGGGGCCCGGTCTCGGAGGCGGACGAATTTTCCTTTAAAGACATGGCCCGCGTCGGGCTGACGAAATCTTTCTGCTCCGCGTAACTGTGGAGCATGGGACCGGCGGTGAGGCAAAACAGAATTCCGCAAAGAGCCAGCTTGGTCCCGCTCTTCCGTCGCCACAGGCCGACGGCCCATTTGGAAAACGGGACGGGATGGGCCGCCCAAATCAGAAAAGCCAAGAGCAGCAAAAGGCCGAGATACACCGGAATGTAATGGTTGACCGCCTCGCCGAACCAAAGCGAAAACAGGATCAGGCCGATCCAGGTTCGGGTTTTCAGGGAATGAATCAAAAAGAAAAGCAGATAGGGGAGCGGAGCCGCCAGCAACAGGGGCCACGGTTGGTGCAGGTTGTTGAAGAAGGCCCCGCTCAGTAAATAGGTCAGTCCCCCGAATATCGAAATGAACCGGTCCTTGTACAGGAGCTGGAGCAGCAGGACCAGTCCCGTGCAGGTTTGAAAGTGATACCCCAGGAAAATCAGGTTGGAGAAGGAAGTCGGACGGAGTTGGATTCCGAAGAGAGAAAACGCCTCGGCCAGGATCAGGGCAGGGGCCCAGAAGATCAGGTTGGAAATCACCGAAAACGGCTGTCCGGCTCCCAGGTAAGGGTTCCAGTCCAGGGCCATGCCCGCATCCTGCCACTGTCTCAGGAGGTTGAAGTAAAAATGAAAGGAAGCAAACGCGTCGTGGCAGGCCGTCTGGTGGCCGAGAACCAGTTTCTGCACCAAAACCGTGAATAGAAGGTACAGGAGGAAAAAGGGGAGCCCGAGTTCTCGGGTGCGTCTCCAGAAAAAAATGGGGAGAACGGCGAACAGCGTAATTCCAACTACCGGGAGAATTAAGTCCAGCATGGGGTGGCCCGCTTCAGGAAACCGGGACGGAACGTTCGCTTCCCCGACGGGGGAAGAAAACCGAAAGCCGTTTGGGTTGGGCCAAACGGCTCTGCCCGCCAGGGGACTCAAATAATAAATCTTTAAATTTCAATAAGTTATATTATAAACCTTAAACCCGGAGAAATGCCAGAGCGTTCTCCCGAAGAGACCGGAACTGCACTCCCGCCAAGGAGATCCGGCGTTGTGAGGGGAAGCAAATTATAAAAGCGGTTTGCCTGCGGCGCGGGCTTTTTTCAATTTCAGGGCTTTTTCCTTGTCCCACCACCACCATTCGATGATGTTGTTCAGGATGGAGGACTGGGAAGGGTTTTTCTTGGGGTGGGAGAATTTGTTCCAGTACACCACCCGGTCGTAGGCGATGTACCAGTGGGGCACCACGTAAAACTGGTGCGTGAGAATGCGATCCATGGCTTGGACCGCATGGACAAGTGCCTCGCGGCTCGTCGCCTGGATGATTTTGTCGATCAATTCATCGATGGCGGGATTTTTGATCCCCATGTAATTCCGGGTTCCCGGGATGTCGGCCGCTTCGCTGCCCCATAAGTAACGTTGTTCGTTTCCCGGGGAGCGGCTTTGGGGATAGTTGACGACGATCATATCGAAGTCGAAATTGCGCAGCCGTTCTTCATATTCCGCCACTTGGACGACCTTAATGGTCAACGATGCGCCGATCTTTTTCAGATTGTTTTTGTACGGTTCGGAGATCCGCATGAAATCCGGGCTGGCGAGGAGCATTTGAAACTCCAGCCGGGTCCCGTTTTTGACCCGGATGCCGTCGGACCCCATCTTCCATCCCGCCGATTCCAGCAACAGGTTGGCCATTTCGATGTTTTTCTGGATCGGGAGGCCCTGACCCGGCGCTCCTACGGGTTTGGTGAGGGCGGTTTTGGGAACATGTTTTTTGCCGTATTTTTCCCGCAGTTCCAGCAGCATCTCCTTCACTTTGCCCTGAGGAAGACCCGCCGGTTTCATTTCCGGATTGTTGTCGAAATAGCATTCGCTTCGGGTGTATTGCCCGTAGAACAAGTTTTTGTTGCTCCATTTGAAATCGAACACCATGGCGAGGGCCGCCCGGGTCTTGCGCGATTGAAACAGGTCGTTTCTCAGGTTCATCGCGTAACCCTGCATGCCCGCGACCCGGCGGTGCGGAACTTTTTCCCGGATGTAGTACCCCTTCTTGACGAAATCCCCTTTGTAGTCCAGGGCCCAATCGCGGGAGCTGTTGACCAGATTGACGTCGAATTCCCCGCCCTTGAACGCTTCCCGGAGGGCGACCGGGTCGAGGAAGATTTTCCAGGTGATGCGATCGTAATTGTACCGGCCCTGGTTGATCGCCAGATCGTTCCCCCACCAGTCCGGGTTGCGCTTGAGCGTGATGAATTTGCCGAACTCGAATTTGTCGACCACGTACGGCCCGCTGCCGACAGTGATCTCGTCGAAATCGGAACCGAACGATTTTCCCTTCTCTCCGTAAATGTGCTTGGGAAAAATCATCATCTGACCCGTGATGAGGGGCAACTCCTGGTTGTACACCTTGAAATGATATTTCACCGTGTGGGTATCGATTTTTTGGACCGATTCGATATCCTTGAAATACTCTTTGAAGATGGGGTGATATTCGGGGTCCTGGAGAAGTTCGAAGGAGAACACGAAATCCTCCGCCGTCACCGGGTGGCCGTCGGAAAATTTCGCGTGTTTGTAAAGGTGGTAGACCATGGACATCCGGTCCTCGGCCAGGTCCACGCGTTCCACCAGGTTGCCGTATTGGGAAAACGGCTCGTCGTCGTCGGGGGAGCTGTCCATGGGGGTCTGAAACACCAGTCCGCCGATGCCCGGGGCGACGACTCCCTTCAGCGAGGCGGGGTTCAACTTGGTGAAGGCACCGAAATCCGCCAGCACCAGGTGGCCTCCTCGGGGGGCATCGGGATTGGAAAAATCGTAGGGTTCCGCGGGGCCGTATTTCAGGTCCTGGGGACCGTATATGGAGAGCCCATGCGTGGGTTTGCCCAGGGCCGGGTGGACCCCCACGACCCAGATAAGCAAAACCAACAAAGGAAATAGAAAAAACAACCGGGGCATGGGATAGGTCTCCTGAAAAGGCACGGAATGTTTCTATCTTAATCCTTCCCCCGGAGAGAGAAAACCCCTAAATTGAGCTCCGCTTCAAGGAGCCCGGTTTTTTCTTCGCTCCGACCCCGGGCGTTCGGCGGCGTTAAAAAATCCGGAGGGAATCCCCCTCGGACCAACGAGAGGAGCGCCCGGCTCCGGCAAAGAAGTTCCTGCCGGCTGGAGGGGGAGACGAGGCGCAACCGGGTGGGGCCGGGGATCGGTTCATCGCAGGGATGGTTTCCACTCCTGCAATTCCCGGGCTTTGGAAAAACCTTCCCGGACCCCCTTCGCGGGCCCCGGGCCGGGGCAGGAGGGGACTCGGCTTCTTATGGAATGAAGGCGGATTCGGGCGACGCAGGCCGAACCGGGAGGGGACCCCAACGATGGCCGGGGCAGGGGATCCCTGCCCGCGGGTTGTCCAACCTCCGAAACCGGTTCCCGGCGGGTGGAGAGGGGGGCCGCAGGCGGGGGGAAGGAGCGGGGGGCGCGTCCCCGGCTTGCTTGTGAACCCGAAAGATTTCTGCTACTCTTTTTCCTGTTACGAGTTAGCGGTTCCGCCGCCCCGGTGCGGGCGGCCCGGCCCGCCCCCACAAATCGGATCGAAAATTGAGCATGCAACCCAGACAGACCCGGAAAATCCGTATCGGACCCCTGACCCTCGGCGGGGATGCTCCGATTGCCGTTCAAAGCATGGCCGCGACCCAAACGCGGAACCTGGAAGCGACTTCCCGGCAGATCGAGATTCTCGAAAAAGCCGGCGCCGATGTGATCCGCATCGCCGTGGACAGCGAGGCCGACGTCGAGGCCTTGAAAACGCTGCGGCGAAAGCACCCCGACGCGGTGCTTTCGGTGGACCTGCAGGAAAACTACCGCCTGGCGCCCCGGGTGGCGCCCTGGGTCCAGAAGGTCCGTTACAATCCGGGGCACCTCTACCATCTGGAGAAGAATAAAACCATCCGGGAAAAGGTCGCCTTCATCGTCGAGGCCGCCAGGCAAAACGATTGCGCCATCCGGATCGGGGTCAACTGCGGATCGGTGGATCCCGATTACAAGGCGCGGTATTCGGGGGATCCCGTGGAGGCGATGGTCCGATCCGCGGTGGACCACTGCGCGTTCCTGGACGAGCTGGGTTTTGAAAACTACTGCGTTTCTCTCAAGGACTCCGACGCGGGCCAGGTGATCGAGGCCAACCGCCGGTTCGCCGCGGAACGGCCGGATGTGCCGCTTCACCTTGGCGTCACGGAAGCGGGCCTGCCGCCGGAAGGCATCATCAAAACGCGGATCGCCTTCGAACAACTCATTCCGGCGGGCATCGGCGATACCCTCCGGGTGTCGCTCACCCTTCCCAATGACGACAAGGGGGAAGAAATCGCCGTCGGACGACAGATCCTCAAGGATATTCGNNATATTCGGGAAGGCCGGTTCCGGTCGGTGCCGGAAAACTTTCTGGAAGGACTGAACATCATCGCCTGTCCGAGTTGTTCCCGGGTGGAAAACGATAAATTCGTCGACCTGGCGCAGGAGGTTCGGAAAATGACCGAATACGCGGCCCAATACAAGTTGACGATCGCGGTCATGGGCTGCCGGGTCAACGGCCCCGGCGAGACCGACGACGCCGACCTGGGGCTCTGGTGCGGTCCCACCCGGGTTAACCTGAAGAAGGGGACCGAGTGCCTGGGGTCCTACTCCTATGAAGAAATCCTGGGCCGGATGAAAAAAGAACTCGATCAAATGATTCTGGAACGTTTTGGAACCCTGGAGCCGACGGGTCTCTGAGAGTTTGGGCCTTTTAACCCGCATTGTGTTTGAGGAAGCACTATGGATTTAATCGTTGAGGAATTGGAACGAAACCGGAAAAAACTCAAGATCACCATTCCCAAGGAGGTCGTGTCCCGCAAGGTCGACGGTGCCTACAAGGAATTGAACCGGCAAATCCGGATGCCCGGATTTCGTCCGGGAAAAATCCCGCAGGCTATTCTGGAAAAACAGGTTCCCGTGCAGTCGTTCACCAAGATGTTTCAGGAATTGATGCAGGAGTATTACGACGAGGCTTTGAGGGAAACAGGGATCACCCCGGCGGGACAGCCCGAAATCGATAATTCGGAGATCCAGGATGTGCGTAAGGATGCGCCTTTCAGTTTTTCCGTCGTTCTGGACATCAAGCCTGAGATCGGGATCGACCTCAAGCAATACAAAGGGCTCAAGTTGAAACGACTGGAAACCGGAGTGAGCGAAGCGGAGGTGGAGAACACCCTGCAGCATATCTTGACCCATTATGGGCATTTCGAACATTACGAGGACGGACACGAAGCGCAGCTAAACGACCACCTGGTCCTCGATTTCGACGGGTATCTCGATGACGAACCCCTGGAAGGAGGGAGTGCCCGGAAGATCGAGGTTCGGATCGGCGAGAAAAAGTTGATCGAAGGGTTTGAGGATCAACTCGTCGGCCACAAGGAAGGCGAAGAGTTCGAGGTAAAAGTGTTTCTCCCGCCCAACTGGAACCAAAAGGTTCGCCGGGTGAGTCTTCCCATCCCCGGCGCGGATCCGGAAAAGCACCAGGACCTGGCCCGCTTCCAGGTCAAAATCCGGGAAATCAAAAAGCTGGTCAAGCCGGAATTAAGCGATGAAATCGCCCAGAAAGAAGGGTTCGATTCTGTCGAAGCCTTGCGGCGGGGAATCAAAACCAATCTTCAGGCTCAGAAGGAACAAAAGGAAGAGCTGAGGATCAAAGAGGAAATCTTCAACAAACTGGTCCAAGAGCACGAAGTCCATCCCCCCGATTCCCTGGTCAAACGGGAACTCAAATACATGATCGAGGGGATGAAGTATCAGATTGAACAGTCCGGGATGAAATTGGAGGATTCCGGGTTCGACGAAAAGAAAGCGGAACAGGAGTGGCGCGAACGGGCGGAGTTCAACACCAAGGGCTACCTGGTGCTGGAGGCGATTGCGTCCCGGGAAAACCTCCACGTCACCCAGCAGGATCTCGACGCGGAATATCGGCAGCTGGCCAAGCAGACCCAAAAAGACCTCGACCAGGTCAAGGCATCCATGATGAACAATCCCGAATCCATGGGCCAAACCACCTCCAAACTGCTGGGCCAAAAGACGATGAACTTTCTATTCTCGCATTGCGAGTTTGAATTTGTGAAAGAACTTCCGCGTCAGGAAGAAGCCCCGAGCGGTCAGGAAGAAGCCCCGAGCGAAAGCGGGCGTTGATCCCGGGAGGTTTTTGTGGGGCCCGCGGGCCCGGAATGGGGTAAAGGGTATGATCCGGTTTATACGAGTCATGAAAACGGAGGATCTCCCAGTGGGCAAATCGGCCATTGTGACGGTCGGCCAGGAAGAGATCGCTCTGTTCAACTATAAGGGCCAGTATTATGCGCTGGCCAATAAATGTCCTCACAAAGGAGCGCCCCTCGGGGAGGGACGCATCGAGGAAGGGGTGGTCATTTGTCCCAACCATGAATGGCGGTTTGAGTTGGAAACCGGAAACAACCTGCAGAATCCGAACCTGAAAACCGGGTGTTATCCCGTCCGAGTTCGCGGGGAAAGCCTGTATATCGGGTTCCGCAAGGAGGAAAAGAAACTTCTGGGCAAGGACGCATCGGCTCTGCCCTCCACGATCAAATGGAAGATTCCCACCCTTCAGAAACCGAGGAATCCCGAAGAAGAACTTTGACCGGCGGAAGAAAGGCAGGATTTTTCGCCCGGCCGGAGGGGGTCGGCCGACGGGCGATCAATCGTCCGGGATTTCCACCCACTTGGGCTCCCCGTGGGCCTTGTAGTTTTCCGTTCCCGCAAACGTGCCTTTGTGGTAGATGTTGACCTTGAATTTTCCTCCCCCGTATTTCTCGCCGATGAAGGGAACCGGATCCTCAATTTCGATCAAATCGGGAGTGTCGTATTTTCCGATGAGTTTGAATTCCATCCCCATTCCCGCGGGAACCAGGGCATAAAATTTCAGGTTGGTCTGGGGCAGGATTTCTTTTAAATCCTGTTCCATGTCGTCCCGGCTGTATTCCGGCCCCACGCGCTGGCGGGCGCGCCGTTTCAGATAATCTTCCATCAGATTCCAGAACCACCAGTTCTTCGACTTCCTTTCGTCGTGCAAAAAAGGATATTCGACGAATCCGTATTTGTTGATAAACGGCTTTTTTGCCATATTCCAATTCTCCTCGTGGGCGAAACGGGATGAACTGAAATTATTATATGCGCTCGATGGGGTCGTCACAAGTCGATTTAAAATAGGCGGTGGGCAAAGGCGATCCCCGCTCCCGGGATCGGCTTCGTCATGAAAATTTCTCCCGTGGCTTCTTTTTACGAGCAAAATTACTGGCGGGCCGGATTCCAGACCCGGCTCTATGATTTCTTAACCGTGGAAGCGTATTTGGAATCGCTGCGGAAGGCGGTGGCGTGCGTTCCGGAAAAGGAGGGCCAGGTGTGGCTGGATGCCGGCTGCGGCACGGGCCGGGCGATGGAATTCTTGGGGACCGGGGGGCGACGGGAAATCCGATACCTGGGAACCGATGTGCTGGAGGCGGGGCTTCGCCGCTTGCGTCGGCGGGCGGAAGAGGGGGGCTCGAACCAGCGGGTTTTGGGGTTCCGGGGGGACCTCACCCTCGGCTTGCCTTTGCCGGAAAATTCGGTGGACGTCGTTTTGGCCCATTTTTCCCTGTACACCCTGCCCGGCGAAGGGGAACGTCGAAAGGCCCTGCGCCTCCTGGGAGAGGTGCTTCGACCCTCGGGACGGCTGGTTCTGGTGAATCCCTCCAAGACCTATGACCCCCGGGCCATCGTCCGCGAAAGCCTGCAGTTGCTCCATCACCGGAAGGGATGGTTCAGCGCCGGATGGCACCGGTGTTTCGTTTATCCCTTTAGCCTGCACCTGGGACTCAAGTTTGTGGCCCGGCAGCTTCGGTCGGGCCGTTGGAAGGCGTACGAACTGGACGAATTGTGCCGGGAGGTCGAGGAGGCGGGGTTTCGCATTCAACACCGCGAAACCGTCTACGGGGGCGGCGCGTTTTTGGTCACGGCCGGTCCGGAGAAACCGGCGGGAGATTTGTCCGGACCGATCACGCGGGTTGCGCTTCCCGCCGCATCCGAGTGACCAGGAGATGGGCCAGGCGGGTGGGCTCGGGAATGCGGTAGCCGGCGGTGCATTCCAGGGTCCGGCGGATCGCCGTTTCCAGGTCGATCTTGTGACCGATGGAAACGAAAACCGGCTTGCACCGTTCGCGCGTCCGCACCACGGCTCCAAGCCGGGTTCCGTCGGCCTCCACCAGGGGGGTATGACTCCCCGCCGGGACGCCGGGCTCTTCAAAGGTCCCGATCAACCGGCTCTTGGCACAACCGATGGACGGCCGGTCCAGGAACAGGCCCAAGTGGCAGGCGAGACCGAATTTGCGGGGATGAGCCAGCCCCTGACCGTCGAAAAACACCAGGTCCGGCGCCGGCTTCACTTGTCTGAACAGGTCCAGCAAAAGGGGCGCTTCCCGAAAGGATAAGAGTCCGGGCACGTAGGGAAACCGGACGGTTCCCCGGTGGGTGAATTGGGCGAGGACCTCCAGAGAGGGAAACCGGAGCAGCACGACCCCGGCAAAGGCCGTGCCGGAGGATTTTTCCAGGCTGATATCGGCCCCGGCGACCACACGGGGCGGCCGTTTCCCGCCCTGCTGGCGGACCATCGGGGCCAGCTTTTTTTGCAGCTCCGGCGCTTCCCGAACCGATACTTCCCAGCGGTGCAGGGGCCGCAGGTTCATCGTTCCAGCTCGATCCGCCGGCCGTTTTCCTTCCAGGAGCGGATCACCGCCTCCGTGAACCGCATGTATTCCACTCCCGTCTCGAAAGAAGTGTGCCGGAATTTTTCCACCCCCCGAATGGCGTTGACGAACTCCTCTTCCACCCGCCAGGAATCCCGCGCCTCCGGGGGCAGGTCCACCTCTTGAAGAGCGGTGTCCTCGCGGGTGCCCTTCCACAATTTGCCGTCGGGGAGGAACTCGCACTGAAGCGTTCCCTGATCGCCGAAGATCTGGACCCTGGGGGTTCCCGCCAAGTGTCCCACCTCGCTGATGAGAAAGGTGCCTTCCATTCCGTTTTCGAGTTCCATCTGCACGGACAGATAATCAGGAATTTGGACGGCCACGGTTTGGCCCGTATCGGGATCCACCGCGGTATCATTAAAAACCTGCGCCGACGCGTTGACCCAGCGGGCCGGCGGCAGCCAGCGGAGGAGGGATTCGTAAACGATTCCCAGGACCATGGTGTTCACGCCGCTGTAACGGATGTTCCGGCGCCAGTGCAGGGTCGGGCCCGGGGCGGCCAGAGCGCTCGATTGATAATTCACCTGAAAATACAGAAGACGGCCCAGGTCCCCCCGCTTTAGACGGCCGGCGAGGGTCCGGTCGACGTGGAACGTGAAGGGCGCGGGAACGAGTTGGGCCACCCGGTCGGGGTGCTTGCGGGAGGTTTCCAGCATTTTCAACGCCTCGGCGGTGTTCATGGCCATCCGGGCTTCGCACAGGACATGTTTTCCGGAGTCCAAGGCGAGGCAGGTGGCCTCGCAGTGCAGGTAAGGCCAGGTGCCGATGACGACGGCATCGAGATCCGGCGAGGTGGCCACTTCTTTCCAGGAAGTTCTCACTCGCGGGATGTGGAAGTCCGCCGCGACCTTTTGCCCGGATTCGACGGTCCGGTTGGCGACCTCCAGGATTTCGACTCCGGGCAGACTCAAGAGCCGGGGGAGGTGCATTTTTCGGGTATTCTGTCCGGCGCCGATGAGGCCGACCCGGATTTTCTTCGCTTCGTTCATCGGTCTACGGATCTTAAAAAACGGTTTTCCAATCGTTTTTAGATGGAAAGTGACACTAGAGTGAACTAAATTTAATCATTGTAAAAAAAGGAGTTTTATTGTATAGTCCAAATGTTAATGTAATTGAGTCCTGATGAGAAAACGATTTTCATTGGGAGGGGGCTGAACGATGAATTACGGCATTCGAATTCTGGTGGTGGAAGACCTGCTGACCACCCGGTTGTTTTTTAAACGCACCTTGAAGAAACTGGGATTCAACAACGTCGTGGTGACGGAAAACGGTCATTCCGCTCTTAACGAATTGAAGGCGGGAGAATTCGACCTGATCATTTCCGATTGGCACATGCCCAAAATGGACGGGCTGGCTTTTTTCAAAGCGCTGAAGAAAAGTTCCATCCTCAAGAAAATTCCCTTTGTCCTGATTACCGTGGAAAAGGAGAAGAATCGGGTGATGGAAGCCATGAAAGCGGGGGTGGACCAGTACCTGGTCAAACCCGTTGATCCCCAGGAACTGGATACCCGCATTCAAGAGGTGTTTGCCAGCCTGGAAGCTTGATCCCGGGTCCCCGAATCGTCCCCCCTTTCCGGGAGAGGCCCCCAGCCTCGCGGTAGGGTCTTCCCCGGCTTGCCGCATCCCCTAGAGTCGCGTGGCGGCCTTTTTCAAGACGTCTGCCTTGTCCGTGCGTTCCCAGCTGAATTCCGGCTCATTGCGCCCGAAATGGCCGTAAGCCGCGGTGGCCAAATACCGGGGTTTAATCAGGTCCAGGGTTTTGATGATGCCCGCCGGCCGCAAGTCGAAGTGGTCCCGGACCAGCTGATCCAGTTTGTTGGGATTGACCTTGCAGGTGCCGAAGGTTTCCACGTAGACCGAAACCGGTTCGGCCACTCCGATGGCGTAGGCCAGCTGCACTTCGCACCGCTCGGCCAGCCCGGCCGCCACGAGGTTCTTGGCGATGTAGCGGGCCATGTAAGCCGCCGACCGGTCCACCTTCGAGGGATCTTTTCCCGAAAAGGCCCCGCCTCCGTGGCGGGAAAATCCGCCATAGGTATCCACGATGATTTTGCGTCCCGTCAGGCCGCAGTCGCCGTGCGGGCCGCCGATCACAAACCGCCCCGTCGGGTTGATGTGGATTTTCATTTTCTTGGCCCGCAGTTTCTCGGGAATCACCGCATGGATGACCTGCTCGGTGATCTCGCCCCGGAGTTGTTTGTTTTTGATGCCGGGGTCATGCTGGGTGGAGATGACGACGGTTTCGATGGCCACGGGTTTGTGTTTTTCGTAGCGGACGGAGACCTGGGATTTGGCGTCCGGGCGGAGGTAGGGNNGTAGCCGAACATCATGCCCTGGTCGCCCGCTCCCTGTTCGCGGTTCTCGTTGCTGACCCCCCGGGCGATATCCATTGATTGCTCGTCGAAGGCGGAAAGGACGCCGCACGTCTCGAAATCAAAACCCATTTCGGAATGACGGTACCCGATTTTCCGGACCGTTTTTCGGACGATCCGCGGGATTTCCACGTAGCAATTGGTCGTGATTTCTCCTGCCACGACGGTAAACCCGGTGGTGACCATGGTCTCGCAGGCCACCCGGGCTTTAGAATCGTTGGTCAGGATGGAATCCAGGATGGCATCGGAAATCTGGTCCGCGATTTTATCGGGATGGCCCTCCGAGACCGATTCAGAGGTAAAAAGAAAATTACCGAAATGCATAGGGTTTCCTTTGTTGGTTGAATGTGTTGACGGTGAGGTTGATATCGATGGTGTTCATGGCATACGAAAACAGGTTCAACTGGAATTTCGGCCCGCGGGTTTCAGTTTTTCTTCGAACGTCACGCCCCGGTCGAAGTCGGACGGAAAACGGGATCGCATTTCCGTGGTAATAAAACGGTTGATGGCTTCTGTGGAAGACAAACTGAGGACATGATCGGCGATTTGCCGAGATTCTTCAATCGTGATTCGTCGAATGATTTTTTTGACCTTGGGCAGGGCCATGAGGTTCCATGCTGAGTTCCGTCAAGGTCCCCAATCCCAGCAAAAGCATGGTGGCCATGGGGTCTCCCCCCAGTTCTCCGCAGATGGAAACCGGTTTGCCGACCCGTTGCGCCGCACTCAATATGGTTTTTAAAATTCGTAGGACCGAAGGATGAAACGGTTGATACAGGTGCGCCACACTTTCGTTAATCCGGTCCACCGCCAGGATGTATTGAATGAGATCGTTGGTGCCGATGCTGATGAAATCCACCTCCTGGAGCAACGTGTCCACGCAAATCGCGGCGGCCGGGGTTTCGATCATGGCGCCGACCCGGACGTCTTCGTTGAAGGGCACTTCCTGGGCTCTCAATTCCTCTTTGGTTTGTTCCAGAAGGTGGTTGGCACGGAGAATTTCATCCGTGTCGGAGATCATGGGATAAAGAATCCGCACGTCGCCATACAGGCTGGCTCTCAGGATGGCTCTCAACTGGGCCTTGAACGGTCGGGTTTCGGCGAGGGAAAAACGAATTCCCCGCATTCCCAGTGCGGGATTGGACTCATCGTTCAGGTTCGTGGAGCCGGGGTGCTTGTCCATTCCGATGTCCAGGGTGCGGATGACCACCGGCATGGGATCCATTTCCCGGGCCACTTTTTTAAAATTTTCGTAAAGCTCCGTTTCATCGGGTTCGAACCCGCCTCCCATGTATAAAAATTCGGTCCGGTACAGGCCGACCCCTTCGGCACCGAACTTCCTCAAGACTTTAACCTCGTCGGCGGACTCGATATTGGCCAGCAGTTTGATCCGGACTCCATCCAGGGTTTCAGCCGGACGGTCGATATCCTCGAGCAATTTTTCTTCGTAGCGTCGATAATTGATTTGCTTCTTTTTGTATTTTTCCAGGATCTCCGGTTCGGGATGGATGATCAATTCGCCGTTGATTCCGTCGACGATCATCGGGTCGCCGGTATTCACCTGGGAGGTCAGGTCCCGGACCCCCCCGACGGCCGGAAGTCCCAGGGCGGCGGCAAAGATCCCGAAATGCGAGGTTTTTCCCCCCACTTCCGTGGCGATTCCCAGAACGAATTTCTTGGGCAGGATGATGGTATCGGACGGGCTCAGGGAATGCGCGACCACGATGACGGGCTCATCGATTTCCGAAAGGGTTTCCTGGCTGTGCCCGATGAGATTGCGGATGATGCCGTGGACCACCAGGTCCAGATCGTCCTTTTTCCCCTTCAGGTATTCGTCGTTGATGTTGTTGAACAGTTGGGTGAATTTGTCGAGGGTTTCCGTGAGCGCCCACTCGGCGTTCAATTTTTGAGTCCGGATGTTGTCGATCGTGTCGTTGACCAGGATGTCGTCCTCGAGGAGCAGGGCGTACGTATCCAGAATGACCGCGTATTTGTCGGCCACTTTTTTGGCGCGCTTTTTGATGGCCCGGATTTGATCCTTGGCCTGCTGGATGGCTTCGCGGAACCGGCGGATTTCCTTGTCGATCTCATCCTCCTGCAATTTTCGCTTGAGGATGCAAAATTTGGTGCGATCGACCAGGAAAGCCCGTCCAATGGCCACCCCTTTGGATACTGCGATTCCTTTCAACACGCTGTCTTCCTCGGACGAATCAATGGTTCATGAATCCCCGGCTCAGCCCGAGCCGGGAGGAAGGGGACCGATCCCGGAAAATCAGATGAATTTCGAATCTTCTTCCAGCAGGATCGAATATATTTGCTGCCGATTTTGGGCTTTCAAGATGCCTTCCCGAAGGTTTTGACTTTTCAACAACCGAGAGATCTTGGCGAGGGCCTTCAAGTGGTGTCCGGTGGAGGTGACCGGGGCGATCACCAGGCAAACAAAATGGACGGGCTTCTTATCCAGGGATTCGAAATCGAGCCCCTCGACCGACCTCCCAAACAGAGTCAGAATATGGTCGATGTCTTCCGACTTGGCGTGCGGAATGGCCACGTTTTCGCCGATGCCGGTGCTGCCTAATTTTTCCCGCTCCATAAGCTCCGTGAACAGGGCTTCTTTATTTTGAATGGCATTTTTTTTGAACAAGAAATCGACCAATTCGTGAACCACACTTTCCTTATTTTTTCCTGCCAGATCGGCGATGATGAAATCCTCTTTCAAAATTTCGTTCAGTTTCATGGGAGGGTCGAGGCAAGCTTGAGTCAAGCGGGACGCGGCGAATTATAGGGTGTATTTATTTTTGGCTGCGGTCGCCTTTTTGATCCGGAGATCCTTCGCCCGGTCTTTGTGTTTCCGGAGCTGTTTTTCCACCTTGTTCAAGGCATTGGCGATGGCCACATAGAGATCGGTATTTTCCTCTTCCCCGTGAACCGAAAAACCTTTGGTTTTGACCGTAATCTCGGCATAGTGCCGGTGTTTTTCCACGGAAAGAGCCACATGGACATCCGTTGCTTCCCCCAAATCCTGAAGGGTTTGATCCATTTTTTTGTTCAAATGATCCTTGATGGCCGGGGTGATATCCAGATGTCTTCCGGTAACCGTTAGTTTCATGGTGATTCTCCTGCGCTTCGATCGTGAGATGGGCTCTAAAGGGTTAGGTTAGCTTAGATGAACGCGCTAATTCAAGCAATGAAATGGCTTGGTGTCAAAATATTTTTTTCCGTTTGCTGGCGGGGGGGATGTGGAGTTCCTTCCGATACTTGGTGATGGTCCGGCGGGCGATTTTGGCGTTTTTCCGCATCAGCACCTGGACCATTTCATCATCGGTCAAGGGGTTGCGGGGGTCTTCCTGGGCAATGATCTCTTTGATCATGTTTTTGACCCGGATGGAGGACAGGTTGTTGCCCATGTAGGATTTGATGCCGCTGTGGAAAAAAAACTTGAGCTCAAAAATGCCCTGGGGGGTATCGATGTATTTGTTGGTGGTGATGCGGCTGACGGTGGACTCGTGCATNNACCATGGGTTTGAGGTAGGAGAGCCCGAGATCGAGAAACTCTTTCTGGAGCTTGACGATACTTTTTCCTACCTTGTAAATGGTTTGCCGGCGCTGGTCGATGCTCTTGATGAGCCATAAGGCGGACCGGTACTTGTTCTCCAGGTATTCCTTCGTTTTTCCCTCCTGGGTTTGGCTCAACAGGCTCTGGTAATAGGGGTTGATCCGCAACCGGGGGATGCCCTCATCGTTCAGCGCCACATCGTAGCCCTCTTCGGTCTTGATCACGACGATATCCGGGGTGACGTAATCAATGCCTTCGGAGCTGAAAGTGAGCCCGGGTTTGGGGTTGAATTCTCTCAAGCGGCGGACGGCGGCTACGATATCTTCCAGAGGGCATTTGAGCTCGGAGGCGATTTTTGCATAATTCCGTTCCTCCAATCCGTCCAGGTACGACTCGATCAGGGTGATCACCAGGGGGTCGGGCCGGGAGAGCGACCCGGCCTGAATCAACAGGCACTCCTTCAACGTCCGCGCGCCCACGCCGCTCGGCTCAAACCCCTGAATGATCTTGAGAACCCGTAGGACTTCCTCCTCGGGGACCTGGGCCATGTCCGCGATTTCTTCGGGTTCGGCGCACAAGTACCCATCGTTCTGGATGTTGCCGATGATGTACTGGCCGATCACCTTATCCAGCTCGGAATCGACGGAAAGTCCCAATTGCCAGTGGAGATGATCGGCCAGGGTGGGGTCTTTTTTATAGGTCGCCTCGATGGAGGGTTTTTCCGGATAGATTTCCAGGGAGCTCCCCTGGTCGTAACTGTTTTGAATGAAATGCTCCCAGTCGATTTCCTGGTTGTTGGTGTTTTCCTCGGCCGGGGAGTCCTGGGTGTACTCGGGATATTCGCTTTCCAGAGAGTTTTCGGTTTTTTCGTTGTCCGGCCCCGAATCCTCGAGATCCGGGATTTCTTCCAAAACCGGGTTTTCCGTGATCTCCTGCTGGACCAGTTGGGCCAGTTCCATGCGGGCCAGGGGAAGCAACTTGATCGCCTGCTGGAGCATGGGGGTCATCACCAGCTTCTGGCTCAGCTTCAGGTTCAATCGCATTTCCATGGCCATCGCTACACCCCTTGCCTCCTTAAAACGAGAACTGCTCTCCCAAATAAATCTGCCTCACTTTTTCATCGCGCGCCACTTGCGCCGGTTTCCCGGAGGCGATGATCTCTCCTTCATTGATGATGTAGGCCCGGTCGGTGATGCTCAAGGTTTCCCGCACGTTATGATCCGTGATGAGGACGCCGATCTCCTTATTTTTCAAATGGGCGATGATGGACTGGATGTCCGACACGGCGATGGGATCGATGCCGGCGAACGGCTCGTCCAGAAGGATATAGACGGGAGAGGTGGCCAGGGCCCGACTGATTTCCACCCGCCGGCGCTCGCCCCCGGACAAGGTGAACGCCTTGGCATTTTTGATATGCAGAATATTGAGTTCCCGAAGCAGGGCCCGGGCCTGCTTTTTGCGCTCGAAACGGGTCAATTTCTGTTGTTCCAGAACCGCCAAAATGTTCTCCTCCACCGTCAGTTTGCGGAACACGGAAGGTTCCTGGGGCAAATAGCTCATTCCTTTCCGGGCCCGAACGTGCATGGGACAGTGGGTGATGTCCTCATCGTCCAACAGCACTTTGCCTTGGTTGGGGCGGGTCAGTCCCACCACCATGTAGAAGGTGGTGGTTTTTCCCGCGCCGTTGGGGCCCAGCAACCCGACGATTTCTCCCCGGTTGACCTGAATGCTGACCTGTTTGACGACCTCCCGCTTGCGGTAGGCCTTGACCAGGTTTGACGTTCGTAAACCTTTCACCTTGGCCTTGTTAGGGAATCTCTGGGGTGCGCCTCATTTCCGCGCGTTCACCGAAATTTTTTTTTTGTCCGGGCCGGTTTCGGCGGTTTCTTCCTTGGGGTAAAACTTCATGCGCACCCGGTCGTTGACCAGGAACCGGTCTTTATCCAACAGGAAGATCATTTCCCGGCCCTCGATGATGTTCTGATCTTCCCAGGCTGTGGCCCGGGGGGTTCCGGTTAAAATGATTTTCTGCAGTTTGTCCAGGTACACGGCGCGGTCGCCCTTGGCCCGTTTGTTGTCCCGGGAGATGAAAACATTGCCGATGGCTACGATTTCCTCGGTTTCCTGCGTGTCTTCCGAGTTGTACAACTCGAGAATGTCTGAGGTGATTTTCAGGTCCCCCCAGAACCCCACGACGTTTCCGGAAAAAACGATTTTCTTCCCGCCGTTTTCTGAACGCATGCGGTCGGCGTTGATTTCGATGGGTTGGTCTTTTTTGGGGTCCGCGGCCTGCCCTTGCGTCGACTGGCTCGATCCCGAACCCGGCACCAAGAAGCCCCAAAAAAAGAGAACCGCTAGATAAATGTGAAGTTTTGAATGGCTCACAAGCCCTCGGGTTAAGGGGGGGGCGGGGAGTCCCCGGGTTGGTTTTGGGTCAACCGTTCTTTCACCAGGCTGCTTTGCCCGACCAGTTGCACGTTGCCTTGAAGTTCGATTTCCTGGTGATCGTTTTGCAACAGACCCGAATCGGCCGAAATCCGGAACTCCCGTTTCTCCCCGCGGCTCAAAAGCAGTTCCACGTTTTTCAACCGGGTCCGGTTTTGATCCTTATCGACCTGGGCGAGTTCGGCGGTCAGGGTCCACTTCTCTTCTCCTTCGTCCTCCTTGACCACTTTGAAATTCTCGATTTCCACGTCCACCCCGGCCGCCAGGGGCTGCAGGTGGACCTGGTTCACCGGATTCTTGAAACTGGAGACCAGGTAATGGGCCCCCAGCCCGAGGATGCCCGCGGTCACCAGCAAGAGCAGAATCCGGATTTTGTTTATCATTATAACCGATTTAATTAGAATTAGTTATATTTTTATGCAAATGCCATACCAATTTTTTCGATGATGCCACAGGGAGGGCTCATTGTAAAGAGAAAACCGGAAGAACCCGGTTTTTCATTTGCACCGTTTGAATTGTAAACGTCCGGGTGGTTTCGCCCTGGATTTTGATTCGAATTTCAATCCGTTCTTCGATCCCGAACCCCGGCGTCCCGGAAGGCCGAAGAAGCTTTTCCGGCCATTCCACGAGGGTGACTCCCGCCCCGAAAAAAATTTCCTCCAGCCCCAGGGTTTCGATCTCTTCCAGGGAATCGATCCGGTAAAGGTCGACGTGATAAATGGGAAGGTTTCCGGCGTATTCGTTGATCAGGGTGAACGAGGGGCTCCGGATGTATTCGGTTTTTGGAAACCCCAAGCCGTAAGCGATGCCCTGGGTCAGGGTGGTTTTGCCCGACCCCAGGTCACCGAACAGGAGGAGCACGTCCCCCGGGCGCAGGTGTTTCCCCAGTTGTTCTCCCAGAGCGAGTGTTTCTTCCCGGCTGTGGGTTGCAATTTCCATGATTTTAATGGATTTTCAATCCATCAGGGCAAAATGGTTTTCATCGCCCGGGGAAAGGCGGCCAGCAAGTCGCTTGCGGTCAGGCTGATTTCTCCCTGGTCCCGCGCGTATAGGTCGCCGGCCAACGCGTGCAGGTAGGTTCCGGCGATGGCGGCCTGCATGCCGTTGAGCCCTTGGGCCCGGAATCCCGCGAGGATGCCGGTCAACACGTCCCCGGAACCGCCCGTGGCCATGCCGGGATTCCCGGTGGGATTAATGTAAGTCGATCCCCCGGGCAGGGCAATGATCGTCCGAGCGCCCTTGAGAATCAGGATGACTCCCTGATCGCGGGCGAACCGGGAAGCCAATTCGACCCGGTTTTCCTGGATCTCCAGGGTGCTCCAGCCGGAGATCCGGGACATTTCCTTGGGATGCGGCGTGAGAATTTTTTCGGTTTGAATTTCCCCCAGCAGGCCTTTGCTTTGGGCCAGGCAATTCAATCCGTCGGCGTCGATCACCAGGGGACAGCGGACCTCGGGCAGGAATAATTTGAGCAGTTGACGGGTGTCGGGATCGGTGGACAGGCCGGGACCCAGGGCGATGACCGATTTCCCCTCCGCCTGCTTGAGCAAAAGATCCAGCGCCGCGGGGCCGAGCACCCCCTGATCGGTTTCGGGCAGGGGGACGGTCATGACCTCCAGGGGCTGATTTTGGAGAACGCGTTCGCAGCTTTCCGGCAGGGCGAGGGTCACCAGGCCGCATCCGGCCCGCAGTCCGCCCCACGCGGTGAGCCCGGCCGCTCCGCCTTTGCCCCGGGATCCGGCCACGACCAGCACGTGGCCGTAGGTGCCTTTGTGGGCGTCCCCGGCTCTCGGCGGGAACCACGCCGCCAGATCCTTCTCCTCCGGAACCTGAACGCGGATCGACTGGGCTTCCACCGCCGCCGGGGGGATGCTGATGTCGATCACCCGCACTTCGCCCATGATGCCGGCTGCGGGAAAAAGCAGATGGCTGCGTTTTTTTAAAGCCAGGGCCAACGTCAGGTGGGCTCGAACGTGGCTGCCGATCAGCTGGCCGGTATCGGACTCCACGCCGGAGGGCAGGTCCACGGCCACGACGTACCTACTCAGTTCGTTGATTTTATTTATCATTTTCTCATAGACCCCGGTGGCTGGGCGGGTGAGGCCGGTACCGAAAAGGGCATCCACCACGAGGTCGGCATGGCGCAGCCGGTGATCGGTGGCGTTCAGGTTTTTCTCCTGGATTTCTTTCAGGGGAATCCCCATCTTGAAGGCAATGTCCGCATTCAGGCGGGCGTCGTTTTTGGTGTCAGCCCGTTTTCCCAGCAGGGTGATCTCCACGTCCGCGCCCAGGTTGTGGAGATGCCGGGCCACGACGAATCCATCGCCCCCGTTGTTCCCCTTTCCCGCCACGACCTGGATTTTCTGGTGCGCCAGATCGGGAAATTTTTGTTGCAGGGCCTGGACCACGCCCCGGCCGGCGTTTTCCATGAGCAGGCAGCCGGGAATCCCGTATTCCTCGATGGCTCGTTGGTCGATGGCCTGCATTTCGCCTGCGGTGACGACTTTTTGCAAGGGAAGCCTCTGGGAAATTCAGGGAACGAGGGGAAACCCCGGAATCGGAGGGCCGGGTTTTCAGAAAATCGTCGCCTGGGATTTTTCCATCCTAAAATCTCTATTATAAACGTTTCCCATAGTTTAGGGGAAACGGGGTGAATCTGAAACCGGGTTCTCCCCGGGAGCAAACACGGGGTTCGCCCTCCCCGGGATGGAACCAGGACCCGGTGGAAAGGACCTCCGGAAAAGTTTCAAAGCGTTAAAAGGGTTCCCGGCTCAGACGTAAATGGAATAGGGATAGTCTTTGGACGCTCTCAACTCCAGTTCCTCCCGGGTCGGAGCGAGCCCGTGGATCACCGCGAATTGACAAGGACAGGTGAAGCCTCGGCTTTCTTTTTCTTCGCGGCTTAAGGCGTTGTACTCGTCTTCGCTCAACAGAAACACGGTATTGAAGAAAAATTCCTCGACGAAACGGTCGAAAGGGACTTCGCGCCCCTGGAGCTCGGGCAAGGTTTGCAGGCGCTCCACCCGGTTGTCATGGTTGTAGTTGAAGCAAAACCGGGCCAGGATGTCATACAGGAAACAAAAATGGTACGTGTTCATATGGTACCAGGTGGCGGGTTCGGCCCAGCCTTGCTGGAGAATCGTCAGCAGTTTGCGGAAGGTGGGCAGTCCGCCGACCTTGTGAGCCCGGGGGTAAAATTTTAACGCGTCTTCTTTCCAGAATTCTCGTGGCTGACGCTCCAGAAAGGAAAGCGTGTCCCCTTCTTCCCGCAACCCCTGTTCCAGGAAATGGCCGGGATCGAATCGGGGCCGGGAGAGGTGGGGATCGGTTTCGCCCCACGGACGGAAACCGGAGGAACCCGGGTCGTGGATATTGTTTTTGAAAACCAGCATAACGGGGCTTTCCCTCCAGAAACCTGAGGACCCTCTAGGGGGCTTAGGGGAACGTGCCGGACCGCTTCTTTCTTCCTGCCGATCATTATACTGAAAACGGCAAAAAAATTAAGCCGCCTCCGCCCATTTCCGGAAGAGCCAGAGCCAAGGGAGACGGCGATCCGCACGCTTGGGGATCCGGGAGCCCCCCGGCCGCCGGGAGGAGAAAAGCGCTCGTTCAGAGGTAGGGGTTCTTCGGCTCTTCTTTCAGGCGGATTTCCTCTTCCGTGGGCAGGAGTTTATTGATCACCCCGAACAGGCAGGGGTCGTCGGATCCGAGATTTTTCTTTTTATCGCTGTCGAGGTTGTTGAAGCGATCCGGATCGATCAAAAACGCGGTGTTGATGAAATATTCTTCCAGAAAACGGTCGAAATCGATGGGATGGCCATGCAACTCGGGAAATATTTCCACGCGTTGTTCGGGGGGCTCGTAACTGTATTCCTCCACGGTTCCGTAAAGACTGTCGTACAGGTAACAGAGATGGTAAGCGTTCATTCGGTACCAGGTGTCGGGTTGGACCAGCCCCTCGATGAGTCGCTTGGACAGGGCATTGAGGGTTTCGACGGACCCGAACCGGGAGGCGTGAGGAAAAAAAATCCTGCACTGTTCGCTGCTTTTCGTTTCGTCCATTCGGGTCAGGCTGATGAAAATCTTGCGGTCGGTCATCAACGCCTGGAACAGGAAGTTGTAGGGGTCCAGACGGGGCCGGTCCAGGTCTTCTTCGGGGTGTCCGGTGGGAGGCTCATAGATGTTCTTTTTGAAGATCAACACGAGCGATCCCTCAGGCTGGAAAAATCTTGTACAGATCGGGAAGCGGTTTGATGTTCCAAATTTTTTCCGCGTATTCCCCGATGGCCCGGTCGCTGGAGAACTTTCCCATGCACGCGGTATTGGTGATGGCTTTTCGGCTCCAAGCCCGGGAGTCTCGGTAATCCTCTTCGATATCCAGGTGGGTTTTCGCGTACGATTCGAAATCGGCCAAGACCATGAAAAAATCGCCCTTGTTCAGCAGGGAATGGATGATGGGATGGAACAGGGCGGGATCTTCCGGGGAGAAAAAGCCCTCATTGATCATGTCGATGGCCTGTTTGAGTTCTTTGTTGGCCAGGTAAAAGTCCCGGGGCCGGTAGCCGCTTTTTTTCAGGCGGGTTACCTCGTCCACCCGGAGTCCGAAAATGTAGATGTTTTCATCCCCGACTTCTTCCCGGATTTCCACGTTGGCCCCGTCCAGCGTGCCCAGCGTCAAGGCTCCATTCAAGGCCAGTTTCATGTTGCCGGTGCCGGAAGCCTCCATGCCCGCGGTGGAGATTTGTTGCGACAGGTCGGCCGCAGGGATGATCAACTCCGCCAGCGCCACGGAATAATTGGGGACGAAAATGACCTTGAGCCGGTCCCCGATTTCGGGATCGGTGTTGACCACTTTCCCCACCCCGTTGATCAGTTTGATGATCAGCTTGGCGATGGCGTAACCGGGCGCGGCTTTCCCGGAAAAAATGACGGTCCGGGGCAGGTGGTCCCGGTGGGGTTCTTTTTTGATCCGATTGTAAAGGGTGACCACGTGGAGAATGTTGAGAAGCTGGCGCTTGTATTCATGAATTCGCTTGATGTGCACGTCAAACAGGGAATGCGCGTTGATTCGAAGGCCCAGGTGCCGCTGGACCCAGTCGGCCAACTGATGTTTGTTCTGGGTTTTGATGGCCTCCCACCGGCGGCGGAAATCCTCGTCTTCCCGGTAGGCGAGCAGGCGTTCCAGTTGGCTCAGGTCGTTGACCCAGCCGGCGCCGATTTTTTCCGTGATCAATCCGGCGAGGCCCGGATTGCACCCTTTGAGCCAGTGCCGCTGGGAAATGCCGTTGGTGATGTTCAAAAACCGGGTGGGATACATTTCATAAAAATCGCGGAACAGGCGGGTCTTGATGATCTCTGAATGAAGCGCCGCGACGCCGTTGACCGCGTGGCTGCCCACGATGGCCAGGTGGGCCATGCGGACCGATTTGATGGGGCGTTCTTCGATCAGCGACATGCGCCGAAGCCGGTCGGGATCCTTGGGAAAACGCGCCTTCACCTCCTCCAGGAACCGGCGGTTGATTTCGTAAATGATGTGCAGATGGCGCGGCAAAACCCGGCCCATGAGATCCACGCTCCATTTCTCCAGGGCTTCCGGCAGGATGGTGTGGTTGGTGTAGGCGAAGGTGTTCACGGTGATCTCCCACGCCTTTTCCCAGGACAGCCGTTCCCGGTCCATCAAAATTCGCATGAGTTCGGGGATGCCCAGGGCCGGGTGGGTGTCGTTCAACTGGATGGCGATTTTGTCGGGGAACGCGTCGAATGCGGCGTGGGTTTTCTTGTAACGGCGGACGATGTCCTGGATCGACGCCGACACGAAGAAGTACTCCTGCTTCAGCCGGAGTTCTTTCCCCTGGATGGGGATATCGTTCGGATAGAGGACCTTGGAAATGGTTTCGGTTTCCTGCTTGTGACGCACCGCTTCGATGTAATCGCCGGCGTTGAAATCGTGGAAATCGAATTCCCGGGTGGAGCGCGTCGCCCACAGCCGGAGGTTGTTTACGGTATTGTTTTTATACCCGGGAAGCGGAATGTCGTAAGCCATGGCCATGACATCGTCGTGCGTGTCGACCCATTCATACCGTTCCGTGCCGTCGGGCTGGGTGATGTGTTTGATCCGGCCATAAAATTTGATTGGCAGCAGATGCTCCGGCCGGGGAATTTCCCACGGATTCCCCTGTCTCAGCCAATTGTCCGCGGATTCCACCTGGAATCCATTCAGGATTTTCTGGTAAAAGATTCCAAATTCGTAACGGATGCCGTAGCCATGGGCGGGCATGTCCAGAGAGGCGAGCGCCTCCAGGAAGCAAACCGCCAGCCGGCCCAGGCCGCCGTTGCCCAATCCCGCTTCGAGGTCCATCTCTTCCAGTTCTTCCAGGGAATGACCCAACTCGGAGATCACCTTGCGGCAATCGGCTTCCAGGTCCAGGTTGACGAGGTAATGCGTCAGGGCCCGGCCAAGGAGGTATTCCATGGAAAGGTAGTACACTCGCTTGACGTCGTTTTTGTAATACGCCTGCTGGGTCTGGACCCATTTTTCCACCAGCCGGTCTCGAATGGAGAGGGCGATTCCTTTATAAAGGTCCAGCTTGGTGGTCGAGTATTTGTCCTTGAACAGGGAATATTTGATATGGTTGGCGAAGGAATCCCGGAGGGATCCGTTGTTTTTCGCGGTGTGGAAAATCTCCTGGTTGGATTTGGCTAACCTGTCGAGGATGCTCATGGATCGATCCGTCGATTCAATTTAAGGGTTTTCTAAAGAATAGGGGCAGTGTCCTGGAAACTGAAAGGAACCACAAAACAAAACGAGTTCCAAATTAAATATTACTGGATCCTTTTTTTCAACCTGATTTATAGTTCACGCCATGGATTTGGAAAGAGCGATATCGGATCTCCCAATGGACGAAATGGCCGCCCGCGGTTTTTTGAGGTTGGTGAAAAAGTATCGGGCCGGACCCGCCCGGGTGACCCGCTGGGACTCCCTTCGAGCTCCGGACGCGGATCATCTCCTGTCCCATTCTTCTTTAGCGGTTCCCCCATCGTCGGCTTTACCTTCTTTGCTGCGCCGGGTGGCGGTGTGCAAGTTGAACGGAGGCCTGGGCACCAGCATGGGCTGCCGGGATCCCAAGTCGGCTCTCATCGTTCGCGACGGCCAATCGTTCCTCGACCTCACGGTGGAACAACTGCTCCACCTGCAGGACCGGCATGGCGTCCGCATTCCTCTCTTGTTGATGAACAGCTTTTACACCCATGAAAAGAGCCAACGCCTTCTCCGGGACTACCGAAATCGTTTGGACATCCGCTCTTTCCAACAGAACCGCTACCCTCGGTTCCGGGAAGGCGCGGAGACCTTTCTTTCGGAAAAGGAATTCGGCCGGGACGCCTGGTATCCCCCCGGACATGGAGACTTTTATACCTGCTTTCAAGACCATGGTTTGCTGGACCAATTGATCCAGGAAGGTCGGGAAATTCTCTTCATCGCCAATGCGGATAACTTAGGGGCGGTGATCGATCCGGCCCTTTTGAGTTTCATGATTCGGGAAGAGTTGCCATTTCTGATGGAAATGACGCCTAAGACCCCGGCGGATGTGAAGGGCGGAACCCTTTACCAGGAGAACGGAAAGTTGAAACTGCTCGAGATCGCGCAAGTGCCTGAAAAGCATTTAGAGGAGTTTTGCGGCCAGGAGAAATTCAAGGTGTTCAACACCAACAACCTCTGGATCCATTTGCGGCACTTGAAAAAACAATTACGATCGGGCCCCCTGGACCTGGACGTGATCGTCAATCCGAAAGAGGTTTCCGGGATCCCGGTCATTCAACTGGAAACCGCCATCGGGTCTGCCCTGGACTGTTTCGAGGGCGCCCGGGGGGTCATCGTATCCCGCGACCGTTTTTTGCCTGTGAAAAAAACCAGCGACCTGCTCTTGGTTCAGTCCGATCTTTACCTCCTGGACGAGGGGCGGTTGAAGCGAAATCCCCAGCGTCAAACCCCCGGCCTGCCCCGCGTTTGCCTGGGTTCGGCCTTTTCCCAGCTGGAGGATTACGGGAAAAGGTTTCCTGTGATTCCCAGCCTTTTGGAGCTCGACTCGCTGGACATTGAGGGGGACGTCCGTTTTGAGGGTCCGGCCACCTTGAGCGGAAGGGTTCGCCTGGCCGGACGCACGCAACCCCTGGTCGTTCCTTCCGGTTCGGTCTTGAAAAACCAGACCCTTGAGCGATGAGTTGCGCTGCCGTTCATTCCGTTTCCTCCGCGGGTTTTTTAAAATTAAGGGCCACCCGCCCTTTCTGCCGGTTTCGGATGCGAAAATACAAGGTCACCAGAGACAGCAACACGAGGAGGAGGAGGGCGGCCCGGAATTTCGGAGACCCAATGTCCAACAAAGTGCTTCCGAAAAAACCGTAGGCGAAGGCCCGGGGGGTCAGCCCCAGAACGTGGGCCAGGATATAGTTCTTGTAAGTCATCACGGAAAGCCCGGCGCCGTAATTGATGACCGTCACCGGCATGACCGGAATCAAGCTCAAAAGAAAGACCACCCCGAAGCTGAACCGGGTGTTTTCGATCACTTCTTTCCCCAACTTCAACTTGCTCATCACAAAATCATGACCCATCCGCCGGGCCAGCCAGAAACCCAGCGTTCCTCCCAGGGCGGCGCCGACCGAAGCGTACAAGGGTCCCAAAAACGGGCCAAAGGCCAACCCCCCGGCAATGAACAGAGCGATGGAGGGAATCAAGAATAAGGGGCGGATGACGAAAATACCCGTGTAAAGGATCGGTCCCAGAAGACCCAGGGCCAAAACGAAATCGCGGAAGGACTCCGGGGTCAGGCGCATGCCCCGCCGCATCGTGAGGTAGCTGGTGACCAGCCCGAGCAGGATTAAAAGAATGAACTTGATAAAGCGTTTTTTCGCATTCCCCCCGAACAAAACCCGGGCCACTGGCCTGACAATCGGGTTATCAATCAACGAATGAGTCCAGAACTTCCTCATGGAAACCAGGCTGGAAATCTTGGGGTTGGGGTGAAACGATCTCCGGATTCAATTCCTAATCCGGGTCGGAGGGAGTGACATCCCTACATTTCAGTATAAAACATTGAAAACTGGAAAATATAGTAAATTTTGAGAGGTTTCGCCGAAACCGGGATCTTTTCCGAGGCCTTGTCGTGGAGAGGTCCCTCGCCCAAAAACCATCTAAAAATGGGGGATTTTGCCGCTCCGTGGCAGAAATAATTATTGACAGCGGAGGAATCCTGGGTATACTTCAACCATTCCTATGAGAAGTAGGAAGAAGCCTTTTTCTTGCCATTGGAAGGAATACCCCGAGGGGAGGCGGTACGGGTCTGAAAAACGCATTGAAGTCCTTAAAAATTAAGGATTGAAATAAAAGGGCAAGTCTGTTTATTCAGCTTTTTTTGAGGGGAGGAGGTGAATCCTGACCCAAATTCACCGCATGGTTTGGTTTTGAAAGAAGTTGTTAACTAGGGTAAGGGAGGATTAACTCATGAAAAAACTCGCGCTTTCTGTATTAACGGCAATCTGTGCTTTTTGTCTCGCGGCTTCCGCCTTTGCTGGCACCATCGGTCCCGGTGAAAAAACGAGCTGCAATGATGCTCAATCCATCACCCTGGAAGCCTCCGGGAACTCGTCTGCGGGCGACCGTGGAAACGCCAATGCCGTCCTTTGGAAATCATCCAACTTCACCACCGTTCCCATTACTTTGGGGCCGACCGATGAGCATGGTCTTAGCGGATCCCGGGGAGTCGGGATGTCGGACAAAAAATCTCAGGGCCGGCAGAAGGTCACCTTGAACCATCAGCCCAATTTCAGCCGGGGCGATTCCATTGGCGACATCAGCGGCGAAGTCCGCATCACCAATACCGGCACGGTGCCGATCAGCGTCAACTGCCAATAAATCATCCGGACAAGAAAGATAACGGTAACTCTTATCCAAGCCGGTTTGAGGATTGTCCTCAAACCGGCTTTTTCTTTTTTCATTCCACCGGGGGGGGGGGGACGGCCCCCTGTTTAGGCGAAGATCCCGGAGGCCCTTCAGGAATAAAGGAGGATCGCCGTCGCCAGGACCGCCCGGTAAAGAATGAAGGGAAGAAGCCCCAACCGGGACACGATTTCCAAAAGCACCTTGATCGCCAAATACCCCACCCCGAAGGTCACCAAAAATCCCATACCCAGTTGAGCCGGGGTGTACGCCATATGGTCGGGGGGGAGGGAAAAAAACGCCCCCAGTTCGTACAATCCTGCCGCCAGGATGATGGGAGTCCCCAGAAGAAATGAAAACCGGGCCGCCGTGGTGTGGGATAAACGGGAAAACAGCCCGGCCGCCATCGTCACTCCAGACCGGGACGTCCCCGGAAGGAGCGCCATGGCTTGAGCCACCCCCACCCACAGCACCTGGCCCAACGTCAGATCTTTTATCCCCAAATCGGGCCGGCGCTTCCGGTAGGCCCACCGGTCGGACACCAGGAACACCAGAGACCAGAACAACATGTTCCAAGCCACGAAGGAGGGGTTGCGTAAATGGGTCTCGATCTGCTCGTTCCAAAGCAGCCCGGCCAATCCCGCAGGAAGGGTGGCGATCAAAATATACCAGGCCAACCGGTTCATGGCGGGATCGGAATGGCGGTCGAAGAGGCTGAAAAGCAGTTTTGACAAGTCCCGGCGAAAAAAGATTATAATGGCAAGCAACGTCCCGAGATGCAAAATGGCGTCCAGGATAAGTCCTTGATCCTTAAACTCAAATACGATCGGTGCCAGGATCAGGTGGCCGGAACTGGAAATCGGGAGAAATTCCGTCAGGCCCTGGATGAGGCTCAACAGAAGGAGCGTGGTATCGTCCATGGGATGGGGATCAATGAATTTTTTTCAGGGGCAGAAGAACCGAAAAGGTGTCGAGTCCGTTCTGTGCAGGGTGATCGGGGGGGTGGCTCTGGATAACCGAAGACGCCTCCAGACCCACCCGGACAACACTTATATTAAGAAAATTAAAAAGTTCCGCCGCCTCCTGATCCCTCCCCCGGGCAACGAACGGGAAACCCAATGGATCGGTCCAGGCATCGACGGCGAAGAAAGAAGACGGAGGTACTGGCAAGCCGCCGCCCCCGTCGTCAGCGAAACCCGGCCAAGCCGGGATGCCGGGGTGTTCCCCGGCCCCCGATGGATCGCCACCACGACTCATGTGCGGGAGGGTGGAAATGGGCGTAGGCTCCTTGCCTGGGGTTGAAGAGACGGAATGGGCCCGTCCCGGACGGGCCCTTGAGGGGGCTTCCGTGCACCGGGTCCCCGGCCGGGACCGGGCTTTGGTCGGCACCCGAGAGCCTTATGCCCATCGGCTCAACCTGGGAAGCCCTGATGCGGGGGACGACCCCCCGAGGATCGTGGAGCCTCCCAAGGGCAAATATTACTCCCTGCAAAAGGCCCGAATCAAGAAAAAAGAATTGCTAACTTCTTCAAATTCCGTGGCCTTCAAGGACAACGAAATCTTTTTCGGCCGCTCCGGAAGGCCTCGTCGGGGGTTCCGGAAACCTGGCGGGCGGGGGGAGCAGGAGGTCTCGTTTTCAAAATCCCCGGCTCAAACGGGGGATCGGGATCGACGCCCGAAGGGCGAGTTGGTATGCGGTCCCCGGCGAAGAACGGGCGGCCGCTCATCTCCCTCCCCAGGGGCTTGGCAGGGAACCCTTCGGGGCCCCGGAGCATTTCCGGAATTGATCCAAAAACCCTTTAACTTTAAGAGGATAAAGTTTGTAGGGGGCGGAGAATTGTGCTAAGTTACGCCAGCAATCAAAGGATGGCTTGGAAACAAGAAGTTCGCCCACCTGCTGAGGCTGGAATGGACCATGGAGGTTGCGAGTGCGGGGCCGTTCCAAGACCAAATCGACAAAAAATCCAAAAAGAGCGGCAGGGTTCTCGGCCGTTAGGATCTCCGTGATCCCATTGCCATCGGGACACACCATCTCATGAGAGAATTTCCCAGAATCAAGCGCTTGCCTCCTTACGTCTTCGGGATCGTCAACGACCTGAAATACCAGGCCCGTCGACGCGGGGAAGATATTATCGATTTTGGCATGGGCAATCCCGATCGGCCCACCCCGCCGCACATCGTCGCCAAACTGTGTGAAGCGGCCAAAAAATCGCCCAACCACCGGTATTCCCTGTCCAAGGGAATCTATAAACTCCGGTTGGCGATCACCGACTGGTACCAGCGAAATTTTCAGGTGGATCTCGATCCGGAAACCGAAGCCATCGGCACCATCGGTTCGAAAGAAGGCCTCTCGCATCTGGCCCTGGCCATCATCGGTCCGGGAGACTCGGTTCTGGTGCCGACGCCCACGTACCCGATCCATACCTACGCCTTCATTCTGGCCAATGGGGACGTCATTCAGGTTCCCTTGGGGCGGGACCGCGATTTTTTCGATGGATTGCTGCAAGCGTTCAAGCGAAACTGGCCGCGTCCCAAGGCCATGATCATCAATTTTCCCCACAACCCCACCACGGCCGTGGTGGAACTGGAATTTTTTGAGAAAGTCGTGGCCTTCGCCCAGGAGCACGATTTGATCGTCGTCCACGATTTCGCCTATGCGGACCTCGTGTTCGACGGCTACCGGGCGCCCAGTTTTCTTCAGGTTCCGGGGGCCAAAGAAGTCGGGGTCGAGTGTTTTACCCTGTCCAAAAGTTATAATATGCCCGGCTGGCGGGTGGGATTTATCGTGGGCAACCGGGAAATCATCCACGCGTTGGCGCGCATCAAGAGTTACCAGGATTACGGCATGTTTCAGCCCATTCAAATCGCCGGGATCATCGCCCTCAACGGTCCTTACGATTGCGTTGAGGAAATCCGACAAACCTATATGAAACGTCGCAATGTGCTTTGCAAGGGGCTCCAGCGGATCGGTTGGCCGGTGGAACCGCCCAAAGCCACTATGTTTGTCTGGGCGGAAATTCCCGATCCCTACAAGAAAATGGGNNGAATTTTCCAAGCTGCTTCTGGATAAGGCCAAGGTGGCCGTTTCTCCGGGCATCGGCTTCGGAGAGGGCGGCGACGAGTTTGTCCGGTTTTCCCTGGTGGAAAACGAGCACCGGATTCGGCAGGCCGTTCGGGGCATTCGAGAATTGTTTTGACCCTCTCCAACCGCGGATAGAAGACGAATCATGAATACCGTAAAAGCAGGGCTGATCGGGTTCGGCACCATCGGGACGGGGGTGCTCAAGATTTTGAACTCGAGCGCCAAATTGATCAAGCAGCGGCTGGGAGCCGCGGTGGAAATCGTCAAGATCGCCGACCTGGATGTGAAGACCGACCGGGGGGTCGTTCCCGGACCCGGGGTGCTGACGCAACATGCCGACGAGGTGATCCATCACCCCGACGTCGATATTGTGATCGAGCTGATCGGGGGATATGAGCCCGCCCGGACGTTCATCCTCAAGGCCCTGGAAAACGGGAAACACGTGGTCACGGCCAACAAGGCGCTCCTCGCCATGTACGGGGATGAAATTTTTTCCACCGCCGAGGATCGTCGAGTGTCGATCGGTTTCGAGGGCGCGGTCGGGGGAGGCATTCCCATTATCCGGTCCCTTCGGGAGGCCTTCGTGGCCAACCGCTTCCATTCCATCGAGGGCATCGTCAACGGGACCGCCAACTACATACTCAGCCGCATGTCCGACGACGGCTGCGATTTCGCCAGCGCCCTCCGGGAAGCCCAGGATCAGGGGTTTGCCGAATCCGACCCCACCTTCGACATCGAGGGGATCGACTCGGCCCACAAGATCGCGATTCTTTCCCGGCTCGCCTACGGCACCCCGGTGACTTTTGATGAGATCTCGGTTCAAGGCATCACCCACATCACCCAGGAAGATATCCAGTGCGCCCGCGATTTCGGGTATTGCATCAAGCTCTTGGCCATATCCAAATACGATGGGGAGGCCCTCGACATCCGCGTCCATCCGGCGATGATTCCCATGACCCACCCGATGGCCAACGTCAATGGAGTGCTCAACGCCATCCGGGTTTGTGATAACCTGATGGATGAAAGCATATTAATCGGTCATGGAGCCGGCGCCCTGCCCACCGGCAGCGCCGTGGTGGGAGATGTGGTCGAGATCGCCCGCAACCTTTTGGCCGGGGCGCCTCACCGGGTGCCCGCCCAGTCGTTTCAAAAGTCCGAGGTGCAGCGGATCCCGTTCCGGGAATTGTACGAAATTGAAGCCCAGTATTACCTTCGGTTCCACGTGCTCGATAAACCCCGGGTCCTTTCCAAAATTGCCGGCATTTTGGGCGACCATTCGATCAGCATCGAATCGGTGATCCAGCGGTCTCCGGGGCCCCACGAACGGGGCGTGCCTCTCGTGATGATGGTGCATCGCGCGAACGAACGAAACACCCAGGCGGCGTTGAAGGAAATCGATCAGCTCGATGTGGTTTGCGATAAATCCAACCTGATTCGGGTCGAAAAATAATTATGGAATTCCGCGCGTGGTTTCAGTGCATCAAAGGATGCCCCCAAAAATACGAACTGACCGAGGTCGTTTACCGGTGTCCCCAGTGCGGCGACCTGTTGGAGGTTCAGCACGACCTGGAACGCCTCCGCCAAAAAAGCGGCGAGGAATGGAAGCAGCTTTTTGAAAAACGCTACCGCATTCACGAGTGGCCCTACGGCAGCTCCGTTTGGGGCAAAAAGGAGTTGGTCTGCCCGCGCGTCGAAAATGAAAACATCGTCTCGACGTACGAGGGAGGCACCAACTTGTTTTGGGCCGAACGGCTGGGAACCCAGTTGGGCCTGGAAGAATTGTGGGTGAAACAGTGCGGCATGGCCCATACCGGATCTTTCAAAGACCTCGGGATGACCGTCCTGGTGTCCATGGTCAAGCAAATGATCGCCGAAGGGCAGAACATCCGCGCCGTGGCCTGTGCGTCCACGGGCGACACCTCGGCGGCCCTGGCGGCGTATTGCGCGGTGGCGGGCATTCCGGCCATCGTGTTTCTTCCCCGGAACAAGGTGTCCCTGCCTCAATTGATTCAGCCCATCACCCACGGCGTGCTCACCTTGTCTCTGGACACGGACTTCGACGGCTGCATGAAACTGGTCCAGAAAATTTGCGCCGAAAACCAGATTTACCTCGCCAACTCCATGAACTCGCTCCGGATCGAAGGGCAGAAGACCATCAGTTTCGAATTGGTCCAGCAATTCAACTGGGAGGTGCCGGATTACGTGGTGGTGCCCGGCGGCAATCTCGGCAACGTCAGCGCCGTGGGACGCGGATTCCAGATGCTTTACGACCTGGGCGTCACCCAGAAGCGGCCGCGGCTCATCTGCGCCCAGGCCGAGCGGGCGGATCCGCTGTATCGGAGTTTTAAAAAGGAATTCAAAGCCTTCAAACCTATCCGCGCGCGGAAGACGTTGGCTACCGCCATCCAGATCGGAGACCCGGTCAGCGTCAAGAAAGCGATTCGGGTGCTCAGGGATTTCGACGGCATCGTGGAAGAGGCCACCGAAAATGAACTGGCCAATGCCGCAGGCAAGGCCAACCGAACCGGGCTGTTGTGCTGCCCCCATACGGCGGTGGCTCTGGCGGTGGTGGAAAAACTGGCCCATAAGGGCCTGTTCAAACGACAGGACCGGATCGTCGTCCTGTCCACCGCCAACGGATTAAAATTCACCGACTTCCTTTACAAATACCACACCAACAAATTGAAAGGGATCGATGCGCAATACGCTTTCTCCCCCATCGAACTGCCTCCCCATTACGATCAGGTGCGTGATACCATCTTGAAAAAAATCGAAGGATGAATCGCGCCATTCAAAAAATGAAAAAACAAATCGGCATTTTCGGCATCTTAACCTTCGTTTTGGTTTTGAGCGGCGGGACCGCCCGGGCGGCCGGCGCGGAGTCTCCGGTTTCCGAGGACCGGGTGGAGATCCCGGGCGGCGAGTTCATGATGGGAAGCCATTACTGCGCCGAACGGCGAAACAACGATGAGTGGTGCCGCGACGAAACACCGCATCGGGTGTTTTTAAACGCTTTTGAAATGGATAAATACGAAGTCACCAACCGCCAATACCAGAGATGCTTTGAAGCCGGGATCTGTGAGCCCAACGAACTCCACGAAAACCGGCCCTCCGACTTCAACAGGCCCCACCAGCCGGTGGTGTTCGTCACCTGGAGCGACGCCCGCACCTATTGCACGTGGAAGGGCGGGCGGCTGCCGACCGAGGCGGAATGGGAACGGGCCGCCCAGGGGGAAAACCGGGGAGACGCTCATTTCGGTCAACCTTACGATCAGGGCGCGCCACGAAAGGTCGGAGAGGGCGACCCCAATTCCCAGGGATTGTTCGACATGATGGGGAATGTGTACGAATGGACTCAGGACTGGTACGGCCCGTATCCCACCCAGGGCCTGCAGAAAAACCCCCGGGGACCCGACCAGGGACACGAGAAAGTGGTCCGGGGCGGCGCCTGGAATTCTCCCTTTTATAAACTGAGGCCCTCGGATCGCGTGGCCCGGTCTCCCGAGCTTCGGTACAGCGATGTCGGGTTGCGTTGTGTCTATTCGGTAAATCAAGAGCCATAGACCTGGAGAAAGGCGGAGTAATCATGGCGGATGAACAGAAACTGGTGATCATTGGTTCCGGTCCGGCCGGGCATACCGCGGCCATTTACGCGGCGCGGGCGGACCTGTCTCCGTTTATGTTTGAAGGATACATGCTGGGAGGACCCGCGGGCGGCCAGTTGACGACGACCACCGATGTGGAAAATTATCCCGGTTTTCCCGACGGCATCAACGGACCCGAACTGATGGACCTGTTCCGCAAGCAGGCCGCCCGGTTCGGCACGCAAATGGTCCAGGAAGATGTCCAGGAAGTCGACTTTTCCACCCGGCCCTTCAAAATTAAAAATGACGAGCGCGAGGTGCGGGCCCATTCCGTCATCATTTCCACGGGGGCCACCGCCAAGCGCCTGCACGTCCCCAATGAAGAAAAATTGTGGAACAACGGGATGTCCGCCTGTGCCGTTTGCGACGGGGCGTTGCCCATGTTTCGCAATCAGCCGCTGATGGTGATCGGCGGCGGCGACACGGCCGTGGAAGAGGCCACCTTCCTCAGTAAATTCGGCACCCGGGTGTACGTGGTTCACCGGCGCGACCAGCTTCGGGCGTCCAAGATCATGCAGGACCGCCTGCTCAAAAACCCCAAGATTGAAATGGTTTGGAATACCGTTCTGGAGGATGCCCTGGGAAACGATTTTGTCACCGGCGCCAAGGTTCGAAACGTCCAAACCGGCTCCGAGGAAGAGTTAGAAGTGGCCGGGATTTTTTACGCCATAGGCCACACCCCCAATACCCGTGTTTTCAAAGATTATATTGAACTGGATGAAAAAGGATACGTGATCCTCAAACCGGGAACCCAGGAAACCAGCGTGGAAGGGGTGTTCGCCGCCGGCGACGTGCACGATCAGAAATACCGGCAGGCGGTGACGGCCGCCGGAACCGGCTGCGCCGCCGCCCTGGAAGCCGAGCGCTGGTTGGGCGAACAAGGTCTTCTTTAAGGGATCCTTTCCTTTCCGTTTCCTTTGTCCTTCCGTTTTTTCCGCCCGCCTCTTGATTTTCCAGAGATTTCTCCTTTTTATACGCCTGGCTTGACATCCCCCCCATCCGGTCTTATTAAACTCTGAATGGATTCCATTGTCCCTTCAGGAGAATCAGCATGCGTTTTGACCGGATGACTATCAAATTGCAAGAGGCATTTCAGGCCGCCCAAGGTCTGGCCGAGGAACACCGGCACCAGGCTCTCGAATGCGAGCACCTGCTTCTGTGCCTTTTGAAGGATCCGGACAGTATCGCCGAAACCCTGGTGAAAAAAGTGGGAGTCGATCCCGGACGATTGAACCAGGAACTCACCGAAGCGCTGAAAAAGTATCCCCAAGTGACCGGGGGTGGATCGACCCAGCTTTACCTGGGGTCGTCCTTGAAAGAGGCGGTCGACAAAGCCTTCGAAGAGGCCCGCAACATGAAAGACGATTTTGTCAGCGCGGAGCATCTCCTCCTGGCCGTGGCCCAATTCCCGAAGACTTCTGCCGGCCGGATTTTTAAATCCCTGGGGTTGAACCGCGATGACCTGCTCAAAGCCTTGATCACCCTTCGGGGCAGTCAACGCATCACCGATCAAAGCCCCGAGTCCAAATACCAAGTCCTGGACAAGTTTTGTATCGATCTCACCGATCGGGCCCGGAACGATCAGCTCGATCCGGTGATCGGCCGCGATGCCGAGATTCGGCGGGTCGTCCAGGTTTTGTCCCGCCGGACCAAGAACAACCCGGTTCTCATCGGCGAACCGGGGGTGGGCAAAACCGCCATCGTGGAAGGGCTGGCGCAGCGGATTCATCATCGGGACGTTCCCGAAGGACTCAAGGACAAGCGCATTCTCGTGCTCGACCTGGCCCAGCTGGTGGCGGGCACCAAGTACCGCGGGGAGTTTGAAGACCGGCTGAAGGCGGTTCTCAAGGAAATCCACCAGACGCAGGGCGAAATCATTCTTTTTATCGACGAGCTGCACACGCTGGTCGGCGCCGGATCGGCGGAAGGCTCGATCGATGCCTCCAACATGCTGAAGCCCGCCCTGGCCCGGGGCGAACTCCACTGCGTGGGCGCCACCACGCTCAGCGAATACCGGAAACATATCGAAAAAGACGCCGCCCTGGAGCGGCGGTTCCAGCCGGTGATCGTCGGCGAACCGACCGTGGAAGACACGATTTCCATTCTGCGCGGGCTCAAAGGCAAATACGAGGTGCACCACGGGGTGCGCATCCAGGATGCGGCCCTGGTCGCCGCCGCGCGGTTGTCGCACCGTTATATTTCCGATCGGTTTCTTCCCGATAAGGCGATCGATTTGATCGACGAGGCGGCTTCCAGCCTGCGCATGCAGATCGATTC
>JABAHQ010000972.1_pt1 | contig 39954 bp, 41 predicted proteins | sample 7062091 | NCBI WGS metagenome assembly JABAHQ01 (sample SAMN14534359, study PRJNA622989) | marine sediment metagenome | biome: marine biome [ENVO:00000428]; feature: marine pelagic biome [ENVO:01000023]; material: deep marine sediment [ENVO:00002113] | place: India: Gulf of Kutch | collected... | reverse complement strand
CTGAAAAGCATCGGGGACATCGAAAAAATACCGGTCGGGGTGGATAACCGGGGCACGCCCATCCTCGTACGCGATGTGGCGCGCGTGCAATTGGGCCCGGAACTGCGCCGCGGCCTGGTCGAGCTGAACGGCCAGGGAGAAGTGGTGGGCGGTATTGTGATTCAACGCTACGGCGAAAACGCCCGAGAGGTGATCAAGCGGGTCAAAGCCAAACTGGAATCACTGAAAACCGGCCTGCCCGAGGGAATCAAAATCCAAACCGTTTACGACCGGTCCGGACTGATTGACCGGGCGGTCGCCAATCTCAACGAAAAGCTCATCGAGGAAATTATTATTGTCTCGCTGGTTTGCGTCGTGTTTTTACTCCATCTGCGCTCGGCCTTTGTCGCCATTCTGACCATTCCCATCGGAATCCTGATCGCGTTTATCCTGATGAACCTGCAGGGGTTGAACGCTAATATCATGTCCCTCGGCGGGATCGCCATCGCCNNGCAGATCATCTACGAAGCCGCCAGCGAAGTGGGACCGGCCCTGTTTTTCAGCCTGCTGGTCATAACCGTTTCTTTCCTTCCGGTGTTCACCCTGCAGGCCCAGGAAGGACGGCTGTTTTCCCCACTGGCCTTTACCAAAACCTATTCCATGGCCGCCGCCGCGCTGTTGGCGGTCACTCTGATTCCGGTGATGATGGGGTTTTTCGTCAAAGGACGGATTCTGCCCGAAAAGAAAAATCCCATCAATTGGACGCTGATCACCCTGTACCGCCCCGTCATTTGGCTGGTGTTGAGAGCCAAATCCATAGTGGTGCTGATCGCCCTCCTGATTTTGGTGGTCACCCTTATTCCCCTGAAACAACTCGGTTCCGAATTCATGCCACCGCTCAATGAGGGTGATATTCTGTACATGCCGACCACCCTGCCGGGCATCTCCATCACCAAAGCCCGGGAATTGCTCCAACAGACGGATAAAATCATCAAACAGTTTCCGGAAGTCCATCACGTTTTCGGTAAAGTGGGGCGGGCACACACTGCAACGGACCCCGCTCCGCTGAGCATGATCGAAACCACTATCATGCTTAAGCCGGAGGATCAGTGGCGGCCGGGGGTCACCCTGCAATCGCTGATGGATGAAATGGATGCCGCCATTCAATTCCCGGGCCTGACCAACGCCTGGACCATGCCGATCAAAACCCGTCTCGACATGCTGTCCACCGGAATCAAGACGCCGGTGGGTCTCAAAATCGCGGGCGACGACCTGGAGACTCTGCAAAAGCTCGGCCGGCAGGCGGAAGCGGTGATCCGAAACATTCCCGGCACCCTCAGCGTATTCTCCGAACGGGTGGTCGGCGGCAATTATTTTGATTTTGAAATCAACCGCGACCAGGCCGCCCGTTACGGCCTCACGTCCGGCGATGTGCAGGACATTATTCAAACCGCCATTGGAGGCATGAATATCACCACCACTATCGAGGGCCGGGAACGCTATCCCATCAATCTCCGCTACAGCCGGAACCTGAGAGACAACGTCAGCATGCTGCAACGCGTATTGATCCCTACGCCCCAGGGTCAGCACATCCCGATGGCGCAGGTCGCGAACATTTCGATGAAAAAAGGACCGTCGGTGATCAAAAGCGAGAATGCCCGGCTGAATGCATGGGTTTATATCGATCTCAAAGGAATCGATGTCGGCACCTATGTCGAAAACGCCCGGCAGATCATCAAGGATCGGATCACCCTCCCCCCGGGCTACAGCCTGTTCTGGAGCGGGCAGTATGAATATATGGAACGCGCCAAAGAGCGCCTCAAAATCGTAGTGCCGTTTACCCTGTTGATCATTTTCGTACTGCTGTTCCTGAATTTCAAAAACCTCACGGAAACGCTGATCGTCATGCTCTCCCTTCCTTTTTCACTGGTTGGAGGAATCTGGTATATTTATTATCTGGATTATCATATGAGCGTCGCGGTGGCGGTGGGCTTCATCGCATTGGCGGGGGTAGCGTCGGAAATCGGCGTATTGGTACTGGTGTACATCGACCACGAGTTCCGGAAAAAATCCAACGCCACCGGCATCCACAGCCGTCAGGATTTGTACGAAGCCATGATGGCGGGCACCTCGGAACGTGTCCGGCCCATTATGATGACCGTCACGGCCATCATTGGCGGCCTGCTTCCCATCATGTGGGGCCATGGTACCGGTTCGGAAGTGATGCAACGCATCGCCGCGCCCATGGTGGGAGGGATGGTGTCCGCCACCGTACTGACATTAATTGTTATTCCAGCCATTTATGGCTGGGTGCTGGAACACCGTCTTAAAAAAGAAGGACGATTCATTCAACAGGAGATCAAATGAAATCCATAAAAAATATATTTGGAATCGTCATGGCGTCGTTCCTTCAAAATTCCTCCACCCGGACCGTTCATTTCAGGGTAAAATGGTTTTATCTATATTTGGGAGAATCAATGAATGAAAGATGACGTGAAAGGCAGTGAACGGCCCCATCAGAAAGTCACCATCGGGGGAGTGCAATTAACGCTGAGTCCGCCGGATACCAGTGAGGTGACGTGGATCGGGCAGAGCGAAATTCTCAAGCAAATCCTCGCCTGCTGGCTCGTGGTCGGCGAAAAAGATTTGCCCCTGTCCCCCCGCATCGTGGGGATGCCGGGTATCGGTAAAACCACTTTGGCGATGGTGGGGGCTCAGAAAAGAAATCAACCGCTGTATATTTTCCAGTGCACCGCGGATACGCGGCCGGAGGATTTGCTGGTGACACCGGTACTATCCGAAGCCGGGAAGATTTCCTACCATGCGTCTCCACTGGTCACGGCGATGATTCAGGGCGGCATCTGCATTCTTGACGAGGGCAACCGGATGAATGAAAAAAGCTGGGCCTCGCTGGCGCCTCTGCTGGATCACCGGCGTTACGTCGAGTCCATCATCGCCGGCATTCAGGTTCACGCCCACAAAGAATTCCGCGCCTGCGTGACCATGAACAGTGACGAATCCACTTTCGAGATACCGGATTATATTCTTTCGCGCCTGCAACCCACACTTAAGTTAACTATGCCTTCGCATGTGGACGAACTGGCCATCCTGAAATACCATCTGCCTTTCGCGGAAGAGGATTTGTTGAATATGACGGTGGCTTTCCTGCAACGGGCGCATCAGCTCGATCTCGACTTCTCGCCGCGCGACGGCATTCATATTCTGCAATACGCGATCAAACGCATGAGTCAGGATGGCGACCATCCCCTTTCCAGGGATGAGGTCTGGAAAGAAGCGGTGGAAAAGGTGCTCGGGGAGGAGGCGCTGGACCTGGAGGACCTGGCGGAGAAAAAACAGCGGGCTCTGGGTTCGGAGAACCTTCCCATGGGTCTGGGCGATTTTTTCTTTGACGAGGACAGCCCCCTGCATCCCGATTCCGATCAATAAATTCCACCCTGGTCTGAAGATGGACTCCATTTTTTCACTCAGCGAAAAAATCAATTTCCTGCCGGTGGTTCACGGTAGCGGCAACTTTTCACGGGAAGTCCGCCAGCGGATCCTGTCCTCCGGTTGCGACTGCCTCGCGGTCTGCCTGCCTCCGGAATTTCAGTCGACGGTCGAACAGGGAATTCATAAACTGCCCTACATCAGCATCAGCGGTATGGAGGAAGCGCAGGGCACCTTGAACTACGTACCGATCGATCCGGTTCAACCCGTCATCATGGCCCTGCGCATCGCCCTGCAGGAGGGGATTTCCCGGAAATTCATCGACCTCAGCGTTCCCGAATACGAATTGCGGGACTTTTATTTTCCGGATTCATTCGCCCTGCGCGGCCTGTCGCTGGAAAAATTCGCCGCGGCCCTTCTGCCCGCGATTCAGCGTCCGGCTTCCGGCAGCCAGCACGATCAACGCGCCCGCTGGATGGCGTATCAGTTGCACCAGCTGGAATTGGATTATTCGCGCATTACCCTGGTCTGCTCCATGCTGGACTGGCCCTGGATCAAAGAAGCGTACCGGGAACGCCTGCCCTATCCCCAACCGAAACCGGCCCCGGGCCTACCCGCGTTATACGGGGTGGAGCACGACACGTTGTTTTTCGCGCTGGCGGAGTTTCCTTACATCACCTATCTGTACGAACTCAACCGGCAAAACCTCAAATCGGACAGGGATGTCGCCATCGACGGCGTCAAGGAGATCATGTTGAGGGCCCGGGATATTTTTCTGGATAAGCACAAGATTCGGTACCACAACCTGACCGCGCAAACCCTACAGGTCTTTCTCAAATACGTGCGCAACCTTACCCTTTTGGAAAACCGTCTGACCCCGGACCTGTACACCCTGGCAACTTCCGCCAAGCAGATCGGAGGGGACGCCTATGCCATCGCGCTGATGGAAGCGGCCCGGGATTATCCTTTTCAGGAGGCAGAATCCGAAATGGACAAACTGGAGCTGGGCATCAATAAAGCCGCCCTGGACGAAGACCATGTTCTTAATATGAAAAACCGTCTTTCCGAAACCGAGCTGGAATGGCGCACACTGGATTTAAAGCCGGACCCGGAAAAATTCAAACAGGAACAATGGAAATACACCTGGAATCCCTACGGCCAATGTTCCTGGCCGCCGGAAGACGAGAAAATCGAAAGCCTGAATACGCATGTCCGCGAGCAGACCAAAGTCCTGCTGTCCAACGATCTGGCGCGGACCGAAAAGTTCACCTCTTCCGTGAAGGACGGCATTGACATCCGGGACACACTCCGCAACTGGCACACGGGAGACATCTACGTCAAAGAAATACCGCCGTCCCGCGGCACCATCGAGGTGGTGGTCTTCCTGTTTGAGATGGAACCGCATCCGGAGCGTTATCCCTGGCGGCAAACCTGGTACGCGGAACACAAAAGCGAATCCACCCTGTGCTTCTTCGCCACCAATTACGGCGACAACCTGATCGGCCCCGGCATCGGCCAGGCGACATACGGCGGATGCATGATGATCTACCCTCCCCGCCCGATCATCAATATCTGGGAGGACCCGCGCATGTTCATGGGAGAAACGCTGGAGGAGAAGTTACTGGAGGCGGCGTTTTTTCATTCGCGCGAGAAGCATATCACCCTGGTCTCTCCCGGCCCGCCACAGCCCGGATGGCGGCGTATGGCCCGCCAGTACCAGAAACGGATCATCCATATCCCGCTCAAACGGTTTTCCATCCAGACCATCGAGAAAGTGCGGCGCTTTCACGTGCTGAACGGCAAACACATCCGTTCTTTCGCCACCCGCTTCATCCAGGACATCTAAGCGGAAGCTGTGTATCTGTTGAAATTTTTGTTATAATTTTTAATCAGGCCGCCGTATCCATTTTCCTTTCATCGGCCTGAACGATGGGTTTCCTGACAGGCGCGCATTTCTTGCCCGACACCAACCGCACGCCGGAGTTCTTTTCCTTCACGCATGGAAAGCAATAAAAAAGTAAGCAGAGCCGCCGGAGCGGTCGGTTCGTTAACCATGGTCTCCCGCCTGTTCGGTTTCGCCCGCGATCTGGTGCTGGCGATGACCTTCGGCGCTTCCGCCTCGGCGGACGCGTTTTTCGTGGCGTTTCGAATTCCCAATATCCAGCGCCGGATTCTGGGGGAAGGCGCGGTCAGCGCCGCCATGATCCCGGTCTACGGCGAATACGTCAACACCCGCAGTGAAGAAGATACCCGGGCCTTCGCCTCCAATTTATTCAACATCCAGCTGGCCGTGCTGATTATCACCTCACTGGCGATCGTCGTCTTCGCGCCTTACCTGATCATGGCTTTCGCTCCCGGCTTTATAGATGAACCGGACAAGTTTGAGCTGACGGTGACTTTGACGCGATGGATGGGCCCTTATCTGATCCTGGTGGGCATGAGCGCCTACTGCATGGGAATCCTGAACACGCACGGGGTCTTCAGCCTGTCCGCCGCCGCGCCCATCCTGGTGAACATGATGATGATCGTGGGAGCGCTGATTCTGTCGCCGTATCTGGAGCAACCGATTCTGGGGCTGGCCATCGGCGTTCTGATGGGCGGGGCGCTTCAGTTTCTGGTTCAGTTCCCCACCACCTTGAAGAAGGGATTAACGCTTTCCTCAAGATTCGATTGGAAAGAAGCGGGCATCATTAAAGTCGGAAAACTTTTAGGCCCGGCGGTGCTGAGTTTCGGGGTCTACGAAATCAACCTGCTGGTGGATACCCTGTTGGCCTCTTTGCTGGCGGCGGGGTCGGTTTCCTACCTGTATTACGCCAACCGGCTGGTGCAATTGCCGCTGGGGGTATTCGGGGTGGCGCTGGGGGTGGCGATTCTGCCCATGCTGACCGGCCAGGCGGCGCGCAAGGAGATCGAGGAACTCCGCGAGACGCTGGCCTTCGGCATCCGCCTGATTCTGTTCATCACGGTGCCGGCCACGGTGGGACTGATTATTTTGAGTTTCCCGATCATCAACACCCTGTGGGAGCGCGGTGAGTTTGTGCGGACCACCTCGGAAGGCACCAGCCTGGCCCTCGTTTTTTATTCGGTGGGGTTGTGCGCCTTTGCGGGAACCCGAGTAATGGTTTCGGCGTTTTATTCGTTTCAGGATACGAAAACGCCGATGAAAATCGGCATCTATGCCATGCTCATCAATGTGGTTCTGGCGGTGATTCTGATGGGGCCGCTCCAGCATGGAGGTATCGCGTTGGCCACATCCCTGGCGTCCATTTACAACGCGGGGGCACTGGTGCATCTCATGAGAAAGCGCCTGGGCCGGATGGGCGGCCGAAAAATCCTGAGTTCCATAACCCAGTTGGGCATCGCTTCGGCTTTCATGGGATTGAGCGTTTATTTTGCCAATGAGTGGTTGTTCGACCCCCAGGCCCCCCTGCTCCAGCGATTGTCGGTTCTGTTCGGCGAAATCCTGCTGGGCGTCGGTGTGTACACCCTGGTCTCCTGGGCGATGAAAAACGAGGAATTGAAATTCATCCATCAACTCATCCGGGAAAAAAGAAGTTAACCCGCGCGGGAAAAATATGCTGAATCCCTCTTGAGTTATCCCGCCCTTTCCCTATAATGGGCCTCCCGATTTTTTTAACCTGAAACGAGGAAGATCCTATGCTGGCCTGTCTGGACCTGGAAGGTGTGCTGGTTCCCGAAATATGGATCGCTTTCGCGGAACAAACCGGAATCGAAAAACTGCGCCTGACCACCCGGGATATCCCGGATTATGATGAGCTGATGCGCGGCCGCCTGAAAATTCTGGACGACCATAACCTCAAACTCCCCGACATCCAGAAAGTGATCCGGGAAATCAAACCGCTGGAGGGGGCCTATGAGTTTCTCGGCTGGCTCAAGTCGGAGTTTCAGGTGATCATCCTTTCCGATACGTTTTATCAGTTCGCCGGGCCGTTAATGGAACAACTGGATTACCCCACCCTGTTCTGCAACGATCTGGAGGTGGCGGAGGACGGACGGATCGCGGATTACCGCCTGCGCCAGGCCGACGGCAAAACCAGGGCGGTCGCCGCTCTGCAAAGCCTCAACTTCAAGGTCGTGGCTTCGGGAGATTCTTACAACGATACCGGGATGCTGAAACAGGCGGAGGCGGGAATATTTTTCCGGCCGCCGGAGAGCATCACCAAGGAATTTCCTCAATTCCCGGTGACGCATGAATACGGGGAGATGAAGAAGGCCTTTCAGCAGGCCAAAGCCTCCCTGACGCAATAAAACTCCAGTTCCAAGCGCGGTTATTCAATGACGGGAGACAGCAGGCGGGTGGCGATATATCCTTTGGTGCCGTTCAGGTCTACCTGGGTCCAATGCTCTCCCTTCACGCCGACCACCACCAGCTTTTCGTTTTTGCCCACACTGGTGATGATTTTTGATTTTCCGCTAGGTTCGGCACGGATATTGGCAAAGGACACATTGACATAGTGGACCAGTTGATAATCCTTATCCTGAGGAATTTCCTGGGTCTTCTCACCCGCCACCGATTGTTTCATGCGGGCGAAAAACTCCGCATAATCCCAATTCGTCTTCACCGCCACGATGATTGCAAACATCAGGGTTAGAAAGGCGATCTGCTTTATCGCCTTGCGAAGAGGCATTCCGTTTTCAGGTTCATCAGCGGGAAGAACCGGAGGACCGCAATTCTCGCAAAAAATCGCACCCTGTTGCAGGGGTTGACGGCAGGACATGCAGATTTTTCCGGCCAGGGTCATTTGTTTTAAGGGTTCGTCTTCGAATTTCATGATGGCGGTTTCAGTCCAGGTTCAAACGGTAAATTTCGCGGTATTTGTTTTTCAAATAAATTATGAAATGCCGGGGGCTCAAGGGTTCCCCGGTCACTTCCTTCAACAGGGTTTGGGTGGAAAACAGCATACCCTGAGAATGGATATTCTTGTTCAACCATTCTTTAATGACCCCAAAGCTGCCGTCCCGTATCCGGTCTTCCATGCGGGGAATCTGCTGTTTCGCGGCATTATAAAACTGGCAGGCATACATGGCGCCAAACGTGTAGGACGGAAAATATCCAAATCCGCCACCGCTCCAATGGATATCCTGCAAAATGCCGTCCGTGTCCGTGGCCGGCCGGATTCCCAGATATTCCTGCATTTTATTATTCCATATTTCGGGAAGATCAGAAACCCCATATGTGCCGTCAAAAATTCCCTTTTCGATTTCGTAGCGCAGAATGATATGCATGGGATAGGTGACCTCGTCCGCCTCCACCCGGATGTAAGAAGGCCGGCTGACGTTGATGGCCTCATAAAAAGCCGCCGGCCGGACGCCATTCAGCTGGGCGGGAAAGGCCTCGGCAAACATACCCAGATAATGTTCGCAGAATGCCTTGTTCTTGGAGATCATCCGTTCCCAGAACAGGGATTGCGATTCATGGATGCCCGTGGTCAGCGCCTCGGAAACCGGCAACGCCCGGTCCTGTTCCATACGGCCCTGTTCATAAATACCGTGGCCGGTTTCATGAATAACGCCAAACAGCGAATCCATGAAATTGCCGGTATCGTAACGGGTGGTGATCCTGACGTCGGTCGGATCCGCGCCGCCGCAGAAAGGATGAACGGAAACATCCATTCGGCCCTGATTGAAATCAAAGCCCAGAGCCTCGCTTAATTTCCGCGCCAACTCCTCCTGCTTCTGGATGGGAAACTCGCCCTGGAGAAAGGAGGTATCCGGCTGGTGGCGGCTTTCCTGAATGGCTTGGATCAATGGGATCAATTCCGATTTCAAACGCTCGAAGATGGGATCGACCTGGTCCATGGTCAGGTCCCTTTCATAAATGTCCATCAGAACATCGTAAGGCGGTTTTTCCCGGTCGATGCAGCGGGCCCATTGCATTTTGAGCTCGATCAACCGCTGCAGCACGGGAGCAAATTCCGAATATTTGTTTTCCTCTCGTGCCCTGGCCCACACCTGATGTCCTCTCGAACCCAATTCCGCCAACTCCTGCACCAACTCCACAGGAACCTGGGTCTCCCGGTCATATTGCCTCCGGGCTTCGCGAATGTTGCACCATTCCCGGGAATTGAATTCGTCCGCGGCGGCGGTTTCCAGTTGATCCAGTAACTCGCCGATCCGGGGGTCGGTGGACTTTTCGTGCACTACTCCTGCCAGGGCAGACAATTGATGCGCGCGGCTTTGGGCACCGCCGGGAGGCATGATCACTTCCTGATCCCATACCAGAATACTCCGGGTCTGACTCAAATATTCGGTTTCTTCCAACCGCCTGGCCAGTTCATCATATTGAACACGCATGAGGCAAAATATCCTTTCCTTAGGCAAACTGATCATCCCGTCCGGTATTGATCATCAAATATTAAATTTTATTATATAATTCCATCCGAGGTTCTGATTCCCTGATTCGACAATTCACCACAGGAGAAACCATGGCCCCCGAAAAGGAAACTCAGAAAACCATTCAGGCTCGACTCAATATCCTTCAAAAGTCCCTGGTAAGCGAGGAAAACTCCGTTCAATATTATCAGACCCTTCTGGATAACACCGCCGCCGATACTGAGGAAAACATTGGCGCCCGCCGCATGTATCTGGACCTGCAAATTGAGGAAAAAAAGCACGTCAAAACCATTCAGGACCTGATCCAGCATTGGGAGGAACAGCTTAAGAATTTGAAAAATGGTTAGTTCTTTTATTTTCAATGGATTATATTTTATTCTTTTAGAATCTGAATTAATTCTTTCTCAAGCCGCCACCCCCATTCCAAACGGTCGGCAACCTGCACAATATTTATTTCCTAAGTATTTGACATCATTTCTCCGTTAATATATATTGATAATCATTCTCATTATTAAAAATGACAAAATAATTTCCCGGTCCCTGATTCTTTAATTTTAAACTTTCGGAGTTTGTCCTATTAAATCCTCAAAGCTTATTCCAAGCGGCTTACGGCACCTATTATGGGGTACCGTTTTTATTGCCACCATGTCCTTTCTGTTCCTGCCGGAGGGTTATTCCCAGACCGCTCAGTTGGAATCCAAGGTCAAAAAAATTGTAATGATGATGAACATCGTCAACAAGGAATACCATGAAGGAATTTCCGGGGGAAAGGTGATCAATGCCGCGGAATATGAGGAGAGCCGGGTTTTTCTGAGTCAGGCCTTCAACCGTTATCAGGGCCTTCTGCCCGCCTCGCCTGACTCACCGGCCGGTGACCCTCTCAGCCAGTCCTTTTCGATTCTGATACAGGACATTAAAGACAAAAAAGACCCCAGCATCATCCAGGCGGCGGTGAATGAAATCAATTCCGGCTTGCTGAAGAAATTCAATATTCAATTGAGCCAGACACCCTCCGAACCGGTTTCTCTGGAAAAGGGCCGTCAGCTTTATTTGAACAACTGCAAAATCTGTCACGGATTGACCGGTCAGGGGGACGGTCCGCTGGCCTCGCAATTGGACCCCAAACCGGCGGTGCTGGCCGACCCGCAACTCACCGGCGATCAATTTTCCAAACCGTACGATAATTTTCAGATCATCAATGTCGGCATCGCCAACACCGCCATGGTGGGCTGGGCGGACCAGTTTTCGGAAAAAGAGCTGTGGGATGTCACTTATTACATTCGCACGTTTTCCAACGAAAACGTAAAACTTCCCCCGCGGGTATCGGATGCGGGCATTGTGGAAGCCGCTCAAAGCAAAACCGAATCCACCCGCAAGGTTTTTGACGAGGTCTTCGCTCTGCTGAATCAGAGTCTGGCCGACTATCGGTCCGGCAAAACCCAGGAGGCCTATGAAGCGGCCTTCGACGCTTATCTGACCTACGAGATGGTGGAAGCGCCACTGATCACCAAACGCAAGGAATTGGGTTTGAAACTGGAGTCCTCCTTTGGGCGGTTGCAGGCGGAAATTAAACGAAAAGCCCCGGTCGACCTGGTGGAAAAAGTCGGGGGAAAAATTTCCGCTGATCTGACGGAAGCACAGCACATCCTGATCCAGGAAATCGGGTTTACCGGATTATTTATCCAGTCCTTTTCGATCATTATCCGGGAGGGTTTTGAAGCCATTCTGATTATCGCCGCGCTGATCACGTTTCTTGTCAAATCCCGAAATCAGGACAAGCTGAAAGCCATCTACCTCGGTGTACTGATCGGTATTGCCGGCAGTTTCATTACCGCCTACATCCTTCACAGCCTGCTGAATATCAGCTTGTCCAGCCAGGAAATGATGGAAGGCATCATTATGCTGGTGGCGGTGGCCGTGCTGTTTTACGTGAGCTATTGGCTGGTTTCCAAAATCGAGGCGACCAAATGGCAGAGCTACATCACCGGCAAAATGCAAAAAGCCGTGAGCACCGGCAGTATGTTTACCCTGGGAGTGGTCGCTTTTCTTTCGGTTTACCGCGAAGGATTTGAGACGGTTTTATTTTACAAAGCGCTGTATCTCTATGCGGGAGATACCACCGCCGGAATTATTCCGGGGTTTTTGGCCGGGTGTGCGGTTCTGGGAGTGGTTTATTTTCTGATCAACAAACTGGGTATGCGCATTCCGGTCAAGTGGTTTTTCGTGGTCACCAGCGCCTTTTTGTATTACATGGCGTTCATGTTCATGGGTAAGGGACTTCATGAACTGCAGATGGGTGGCGCCATGGTCATGACGCGCGCCGACTTTGCTCCGGAAATTCCCTGGCTGGGCATGTACCCGACATGGGAAACCTTCATCGGCCAGATGGTGCTGGTGGTGGCCTATGTCGGGGCACTGGTGTACACCTTCGGCATCAAACAGGAACGCGCCACCCAGCAATTGAAATCCGAAGCCAGCCAGATTCAGGACAATATCACCGCGGTTCATGATCTGGTCGAACATATATCGCACCACGCCAAACGGTGTGAAATTTTCCTGAAAGACACCCGGGACCAGGATCTCAAGGAACTTTCGGAACATTTGAAGGAAATCGACTCCAAGGTTCACGAGCTGTTCGACCAGGTGCTCTATTTTGAAAACCGCCTTTCGGATGAATACGACCGGCTGACCCAGCCGCTCGACTCCAAGGAAAAGGAACTGCATTGAAATTCAGGTTTTCAGGACCTCGCGCGATTTTCACAAATGGACCGGAGTTGTGTGCGCGATTTTTCTGTTGATCCTTTCTGGGAGCGGCGTTCTTCTCATGCACCGGAATTCCGTGGACCTGGGGAATAAGGAGAAAAAGGAAATCGATACAATTGGAATGCATATTTCCACACTGGACGGGAAAATGCATCACCTGATGGAGCGGATTGAGGAATTCTCCAAGCTGTCCCAGAGGTGACGGGGGCTCAGTGAAGCAGGTTTTTATCTTTGGCGTTGGAACTGCTCATGGACCCGAGGTTCCGGTGGGTTTCCATTTTTTTAAACTCTTCCCAATTATCGCGAAACAGGTTGAAACCGACAAAATCCAGGGCCTGCATGAGCTCCAGGTCGGATATCTTGTTTTCCCCGGCTTCTGATTTCGCATCATGGATGACGTCTTCGATATATTCACACAGGCGGGCAAAGCGTTCTTCATCCTCCCAGTGCAACATACTCTTCATAAAATCAAAACTCATTGGGACCCCTTCCAGGAAGAATAGGTACGGCCATTTTTATTTCATTGTATGCAAAAAATTTTTTACTGCAAACATTATTTCTTTCAAATGATTGTGTATCTTTGAATATTCCCCGTTTACCATTCGGGAGACGCTGAAGACGGAACCGCCGACGGCCACCGCGGAAGCGCCCTGGCCCATGAAGGTGGGGATATTATCCGCTCTCACTCCGCCCACGGCCATGAGAGGGATATCGGGAAAAGGCCCCTGGATTTCCTTGAAATAATCCGGCCCCCATTGAGAGGCGGGAAACACTTTAACCATGTGAGCGCCCGCCTGCCAGGCTTTTTCGATCTCCGTGGGAGTGAGCGCCCCTGGAAAGTAGGCGATTTTTTCGGCCAGGCAATAGGCCGCCACCTCTGCATTTAAAGTGGGACCGACCAGGAAGGCCGCTCCGGCGGCCATCGCCTGCCGGGCGTCATCCAGAGAACACACCGTACCGGCACCGATACAGAGCGAATCCCGGCACTGCTCCACCGCGGCCGGGATCAAATCGAGGGCGTTATCGGTATTGAGGGTGATTTCAAGGAATTTCAGATCTGCGTCCCGGGCCGCCTGGAGCACTCCCTCCAAGCTGGACCGGGTAACTCCCCGAAGGATGCCCAGGACCGGTTCCTGCAGAAAAAGGCTGGGATTAAATTTCAAACCGGCACCTTCCCTGCTCAGACGTTCGCTTCGTTTAAAACTTTATCGTAAAACTCCAGGAACCCATTTTTATTTTCAGACTTCATCAAAGCCATACCCGACCGGGGATGAAGGTCCAGTACTCCGGTAATCATGTAAGGAATGATATAACCCCATTCGATTTCCTCTCGAATCTTCAGGAAATCCGTTCCAATAATATTGATAACGGGACGAATATCGAATTTCGGATTCTTCAGAAATCCAAGAAGCAGTTCCAGCGGGCAGTTTCCCGCCGCCCGGCCAATTCCGTAGATGGTGCCATCCAGGTAATTAATGTTGTTGATAATCGCCTCGATGGTATTGGCGAAAGCCAGTTGCTGATTGTTATGGGCATGGATCCCCAATTCCTTGCTGGGCATCAGTTGTTTATACTTTTTCGCCAGATAGGCAATCTGTTCGGAATACAGGGCTCCAAAACTATCTACCAGATAAATCACATCGGCGGCGCTTTCTTTTTCGACCTGTTCCAGGGCTTCGTCCAATTCCCGTTCCCGTGCATGGGAAACGGCCATAATATTGATCGTGGTCTCATAACCTTTGGCTTTAAACTGATTTACCAGGTCAATGGCTTTATCGATGTCTTTCACATAGGAAGCCACACGGAACATATCAATATGACTTTCACTGCTGGGTATTACAGCGGAAGGATCGAATCGGCCGATATCCGCCATCACGGAAATTTTGACGTTCTTTTCGATACCTTCGACCACCGCTTCAATATCTTTCTCGCTGCAAAACTTCATGGGGCCAAATTCCGACCGGGAAAATTGAGATTCGTCGGCCTTATATCCCAATTCAATATAATCAATTCCCGCGTCATTGGCGGCTTGGTAAACTTTACGCACCAATTCTTTTGAAAATTGATGATTATTCATCAATCCGCCGTCGCGGATGGTACAATCCAAAACCTTTATTTCAGGGCGATACATAGCGTTGCAAGCTCCAAGGTCAAATCTACCGCTATTTGAGTAGATGGGTTTTCTAATTAAACTAATTGATTTTGCTGATTATATTTAGGTCGGACGATTCAGTCAATTAGATTATCTGAAATTAACATTTTATTTCAAAAATCTGCAAATTAATTAACTCTTTCTAATTCATAAAGTTAGCTTATTAGTTCAAGTTTCTCTTTAAAAAAAACTCGCATAACCTTTTGGAAAGGAAACGAAAATGAAGTTCTGGCTGGTGAAGCAGGAACCGTCAAAATACAGTTGGGAGCAGTTTGTAGAAGACAAGGGAACGTATTGGGATGGCGTCCGGAACTATCAGGCCCGAAATAATCTACAGGCCATGTCTCGGGGCGATCTCGTCCTGTTTTACCACAGCGTGACCGGTAAAGAGATCAAAGGCATCGCTGAGGTGGTGAAGGAATCCTATCCGGATCCCACCACGGACGATGACGCCTGGGTGGTGGTGGATTTGAAACCTGTCAAGCCGATGCAATCTCCGGTCACCCTGGACCAGATCAAAGCGAATTCAAAATTGAAGGATATCGCACTGATCAAGCAGTCCCGTCTGTCGGTTATGCCTTTAACGGCGGGAGAGTTTAAAGCCTTGCTCAAAATGGGTAAAACTCAGATCAGCCAAGCGGGTTAGGACGGTAGCGTTCAAAAAGGTAATTGACTTGCGCAATGAGGGAGTTTAAATTGACTGGGAATGCTGGTAAATCATGGATTATAGTCCAGCCACCGTATCCCGACCACCCAGTTTTTCTGTACGTTTAAATTCCATGCAATCACCCAAGACTTTCTTTGCAGCCTTAGGGGCGCTGATTCCGTTCATGGTTTTTCAGCCCGCCTGGTGCGCGGAAAAACCCGATCCCTGCGGGCCACGGATCGCGGTCCTCAAAAAAGTCAAAAATAAGGTCATCAACCTGGGAGGCACGTGGTCTCTTTTCCAGAGTCATCAAGCTTTGCGCCCCAAGGGCAGTCATGCCCTGCAACTGGACAAAAAAATTCAACAGGTACTGGTGCTTCTGGTTTACCTGTGTGAAACGCTGGATGGCGTCCCCTTAAACGATCTGGCGACTTACGTAACCCAGCATTTGAAAAACCAGACTCCAGAAGAGTTTAGAAAAAAGCATATTATCCTTGGAAAAACCCCGGAGGAACTGGACATCTGGCTGGAATTCGCAAAACTCTCGTTAAAAAATGAAAACCGGAAACTGGATTCGAAAATCCTTCTGGCTTCTATTGCAAAGGTCCAACCTTTGTTGGAACAGTATAAAACTCTGGCTATGGAACTCCAGGCCTCGCCTGATCAGAAGCACGCCAGGGAGGTGGACCGCTTATCGCAAGCCATTGAGCGGTTGATCCATTCAGATGGTTACCTTTCCCAGGCGCTCCGGGAAACCTCGCAGGTCCCCTACTGGGATCTGGATGAGAACTACGGAGGCTCCTGAGGACTGGAGCCGCGTTACCATTAATTAATTTTATCCATTCAGGGAGAAGGTTATGGCAAATTTTCTAGTGATCGGAGGATCCGGGGTGATGGGGTCGGCAGCCATCCAGGCGATTCGGGAAGTCTACGGCGAAGGAGCCAACATCATCGCCAACTGGNNCGGTTTGAAAATTGAAGGCGCCAATCATACCTTGTTCGGGGATGTGACGGATCCCGGGTTCCTCGATTCGGTCAAGGCGCTGGCCACCGATTATGAATACATGTTTTACGCTACGGCTCTGGGAGATGTGGGTTTTCCCATTAAAAGCACAACACCGGAACAAATCGCCCATTCCAACCGTTTGTCCTTTGATCCCATCCCGGTTTTGGAATCCGCCCTGAACATTGGCACGATTGTGGCTTATTCCACTTTTTACCTGACCCGTCACCAATTGGGCAGTTACGGCGCCATGGGATACTCCAAGGAAGCCATCGAAAAATGGACCCTGGAATCGGGAAAATCCAAGAGGGTTTGTATTCGCGCCGGGCTTTTTGAATCCCAATCCTCACGAGGCATCAAACTTTTGTTGAGAAAAAACGCCAAAAATCTGGATAATCTGGAGGATCCCCTCATCCGCTCTTATTTTGAAAATGTGCCGACTTCCAAGGGCATTGAAAATTACTTCGAGGGAATTGTGAAGGAGGAAAAGGAGTTGTTCGGCGACAGCCCCACCACGGCAGAAGATTTGTATAAAGCCCACTTGGAGATATTTCGTTCTGAAAATCCTAAAATCGTCAATGTCTGCGGAAAGAAAATCTGGCTCACGAAAGATGCCCAGCTGATAAAGGATTATATTTGAACGGATACCGTATTCAGGCGATTTATCCTTTTGAAATCGTGGCGTTTGGTTTGCCGGTGCCCTTGCTTTTATATTGGATTTAGAAGATAATACCTCAAGTATTTTCCAACTTTTTATCGAGCGGGGCATTCCCCAGGTTCCCCATGGCACAGCCGCATTCAGGAAAAACACCTCCCCTTTCCGGAAAAGAAAATCCTCTCCTCGATTTTTTAGCCACCTCCGGAGACACGAATAATCCCCTGGTCGACAACCTGAATCATCATATCAAGCGGTTATCCGAGATCGGTCGCGCCCTTTCCGGGGAACACGACCTGAAAACCCTTCTGGAAAAAATTTGCGACGAGGTTCGCAGTTTCACTCAAGCCGATGCCTGTACCCTCTATATCGTTCACAACAATCAGCTTCATTTCGAAATTGTCCAGAACCGGAGCATGGGTATCCGGATGGGAGGCAAAACCGGAGAGAAAATCCAATTGCCTCCGGTGGATATGGTGGAATCCAATGTCTCGGCTTACGCCGCCCTCAAGGGAGTATCGGTAAACATACCCGATGTTTATGACACGGATTTGTTCGATTTCACCGGTCCCAAACAATTCGACAAGGCGACCGGTTACCGGTCCACCTCCATGCTGGTGTGCCCCATGCGCAACCACGAGGACGATTGTATTGGCGTGCTTCAACTGGTCAACGCTCTAAATCCCGAGACGGGAGAGATCGTCCCGTTTTCGCCGGATTTTGTCAGCCTCACCGAATCTCTGGCTTCCCAGGCGGCGGTATGTATCACCAACGCCCTGCTGATCCATGATATGGAGAAACTGTTCGAATCGTTTGTCGAAGTCATGGCGACCGCCATCGACGAAAAATCCCCGGTCACCGGCGGTCATATCCGCAGGGTGGCCAATTTGACCATGGTCATGGCGGAATCCCTGAACGAATGCGATCAGGGCATTTTTAAGGATATTCATTTTTCGCCGGAAAAATTCCATGAACTGCGGGTGGCTTCCTGGATGCATGATATCGGCAAGGTCACCACACCGGTGGAGATCATCGAAAAAAGCACCAAGCTGGAAACCATTTTCGACCGGATACAAATGGTGGATATGCGCATGCGATACCTGATTCAGAAAACCCGGTTTGAAGGGATACAGGCGCAAATGGCCGTATTGCAAAACGGCGGGCCGGCGGAGAATATCAAAGAGCTTGAAATGTCCTCAGCCCGCAAAATAGAAGAGTTGGAGCAAGTTCGTTCGTTTTTGCTGGAATGCAACCAGCCCTCAGAATTTCTTGATGACGAAAAGCTCGCCCGTCTCAAGCAGATCGCGCAAATGACTTATCTGGATGACAATGGACAAGTGCAACCTTTTCTTACCTCAGACGAACTGCTCAACTTGTCTATCCGTAAAGGCAGCATTAATGAAAACGAACGTCAGATCATGAAGAATCATGCCCAAATCACCCTGGACATGCTTAACCGGATCCCCTTCACCAAAAAACTCAAAAATATTCCCTTTTTCGCCGGAGCGCACCACGAGTTCCTCAACGGGAAAGGGTATCCCCTGGGGCTGAAGGGTGACGATATTCCTTTTGAAGGTAAATTGATGGCGGTAACCGACATCGCCGAGGCGTTGACCGCATCGGATCGGCCCTATAAAAAAGCCATGCCTCTGGAAGAGGTTTATAAAATTTTAAGAATGAAAGTGGAAAGGCAGGAGCTGGACCACGACCTGGTCGAATTTTTTATTAATTTCAGAATATATGAAAAATACCAGGCCCAGTTCGAAGGCGATACCCACCCTTCGCAAGGCAAATCTTTCTTAACAAACCCGAAAGAATCCTAGGCGCTCCAAAATTCAGGAAAACGGGGACAGCGGACTTTTGAGAGAAGGGTTATTTCTTCTTGGGGACGTACCATCCGGTACGCATGTAAGAATCATTCATCTTAACATGTTCGTCAATCTTGGCATCAGGGTTGATCTTTTCGTCCGGGTCATGGTCCTGATCAAACTTTTTAAGAACCTTTTTCATCGTTTTATCGGTCAGCAAGGTGGTCCTTTTCTTACGGGTCCCCGTCGGCCGGCGATTGCGCCGCTCCCGCAATTTTTTGATTTCTTTGTCTGACAAACCATCTATAACCATAAAAACCTCTTTTAAATTCGGTTTTTGATTTATAATCCAAAACGGATTTAGCAGTTCAGTATCAATGAATTAATCATACCAAAACGATGCCGATCGACCAATTAAAATCCATTTTTTCCGGTACCTCCGTCAACGAAGCCGATACGAAAAAATTGATCGAAAGCATGGATCATTTTGATCTTGCCCGATTGCTTCACCAGCTGCCGGCGGAGGCAAAAGTTATTATTTTCCAAGGGCTTAGCGATGACATCAAGCGCCAGGAACTGTTGTATGAAACGGATACCGAAAGCCGGATGCACCTGGTCGACGCTTTGGGTCATGAGTTCATGGCGCCCTTCCTGGAAGGCATGCCCAAGGATGAAGCGGCCGACATTCTTCAGGAACACGAACCCGAGGTTCAGGAAAAAATTCTGGATCAAATGGTTCCCGACGAAGCGCGCACCCTGAAAAATCTGCTCCGCTACGAGGAACTGACCGCCGGGGGCATGATGACTCCCCATTACAACCGCGTCAATCCGAATGACTTGGCCAGTGAAATACTGACCCGCATGATCCGGCAACCCGGCATTGATTCCGGGGCGGACTTTTTCGTGGTGGATTCCGACAATCAATACCTGGGGTATTTTTCCCTGCGGGATCTGTTAAACGTTCAACCGAACGCCACAGCCATTAATATCGTCCGGAAGGATTCTCCAACCGTGACTCTGGAGGAACCCTGTGAAAAAATCGCAAACCTCATGGATCATGAACATTTAAGCGCTCTTCCGGTGGTTGATGACCAACACGTCCTGCACGGCATCGTAACCTTTGATGATATTTTAAGAGGCCTCAAACACACCGCCAACGAGGAAATTTATACCATGGTGGGAGCGGCCGAGGCGGACCCCTTCGCCAAAAGAACCAAGGGTAAAATTGCCGCCCGAGCCCCCTGGCTGTTCACCACCTTTCTCGGAGGAATGGCCAGCGCATTTGTGTTGCAATCGTTTCAGCTTTCACTGATGGATTTTTCGGCGGTGATATTCTTTATCCCTTTTGTTCTGGGCCTGGCGGGGAACGTGGGGATTCAAGGGGCCACGGTTATTGTTCGTGGTCTGGCCACGGGGGATATCCAGAACGACAATTTGAAATCCGTCCTGCTCAGTGAAATTCAAGTCGGTATTTCCAATGGGTTTATTTTCGGATCCTTTTGCGGATTGGTGATCATGACACTTTCAGAATCCATTTTAAAAACCACTCCCGCTCTGGGCGCGACGGTTGCATTGGGGATATTTTTAGCGGTGGCGATGGCCACTCTCATCGGATCTTTTACTCCCATTCTGCTTATTAAATTGAATATCGATCCCGCCATCAGCACCGGGCCGGTCGTGACGGTCATCAACGACATCATTGGATTGGTTATCTATCTTTATACCGCCACCACCATATTTTCTTTTCAATAGACAAACACTTACTTCTGCTGGAAACCCTCAGGAATTTCTAACTTGCAACCCGGGGTGAAAAAATTATATAACATAGAAAGCGGCTCGCCGGCGGTATCAATCATTTTCGTTGATTGATTTTGTAAATGGCGATCTCTGAAATAAGGATTAAACGTTAGATGAGGATTCGTTCCAAATTCGCGGTATGGCTTTCCCTCCTTGTGGTCAGCGTCTCCGTCCCCGGCCTGGCATCCAACGGTCCCCTAAAAAATTCCAAAGCACTTAAAGGGAAAGGGGTTCAAGGTTCAAAAGGAATCGATTACCGATTCAAGCCCTGGGGGGAACACCTGCTGTTCAAATGGCCGCTGGGCACGCTGATTTTTCCCGAAACCAACGACCCCGACAAGGGCAATGAGGTTTTTCTCCTGGATCATGCTGATGAACCGGGCCCTCAAAGGACACTCCTTCACCGCCATTACGGATACCAGTTACTGCAAAAGAAAAAGTTCAGGAAAGCCGAGATCGAGTTTCGGAAAGGATTGAAAATGGCGCCCAGGTCCGCCGCCATCCTGGGGCAATTGGGCGTGGCTCTGACCGCACAAAAAAAATACCGGACCGCCGAAAGAAAATTCCGCCTGGCCATTAAAATGAATCCGCGCAATCCGGAAGCCCACCTCAACCTGGGAAATTTTTATTACTATTTTCGTAAAAACTACAAGAAAGCCAGAGTCTCGTATTGGCGGGCTTTGAAACTGAATCCAAGATTAAGACTGGCGAGGAAGAATCTACGGGACATCAACCGAAAATTCAAAAAATGGCGGATCAAAGAAGACAAATTTGAAGATTCCTGGACCTATGATAACGATTTCGATCTCAACAGCTACCGCGATGGGACAGGGCACGAAATGAGACCTGAGGAGGAAGCAGACAAATCCAAAACCCGGAAAGAAAAGGGTGTATACAAACCCCTTTTTTAGGGATTGCGGCGGACTATTCGGATATTTCTTCTATTTCCATGATGGGAGTATCCACCTCCACGTACTCTCCTTCATTCACGTAGATTTCCTTGATCACCCCTTCATACTCAGAAACCAGGGTATAATAACCCTCGGCGACGATTTCCGCCACGGGCATACCCACTTTGATCGTGTCTCCAATCCCCACCAAAAACTCATCGACTTTACCGGAAGTCATGGTGGCATACATGGGTGCCATGGTAATATAGGCCATATCCTGTTTCTCCGTTTTGCTCTATAGTTTAATATTTGATTGAAGATAATCGAGGGAAAAACCATCCCCCGGACCCACATTTAAATATATCAGGTATTTTATAACCGGGTGCTCTGCATGAAAGTCAAAGTCGGCGATTGCCTATACGAACCCTTATCACGCAACAACGGCGAAGTCACTCAGATCATCAATCATCCTAATGGGAAACTGGTGACGGTACGCTGGCGGGTGGACGATTTCCCCCCCCACGATACCGAACACTTTTATTCCAAATTGATCAAAAGCATCAAAAAGGGAGAGCTGGAATATTCTCCCGGTCCTGACAATCAGCCGCATTAACCACTGCCAGCCATACACCGGCAATATGAAAACCCTGCATGGCGCCCAGCGATTGTCCATAGCCGAACGGCCGGCAAAGCGGGGTCCAGCGGCCGGCGAGATCCCCTCGCCAGAGGGTTATTGCCGGTAAACATTATGGCTGGGCCGCCCCGCCAGAATGTTTTCCTTACCCCAGTCGACCACCCCGGCGAACTTGTCGGAATTGATGAAGGCCTGGTACGCGTCTTCGGAATTCCAGTCGGAAACAATCAGATACGAATGGGAATCGTTGACGTCCTTGTATAACGCGGATTGAGTGTGGCCCTCCATTTCATTCATTACTTTTAAAACATTTTTAAAAGCATCTTCAAAGATCTGTTCTTTGCCCGGGATAATTTTATAGTTCATTCCAATGGTTACCATATTGATTTCCTCTATTTAATCAAGATCATCGTTCTAATTATGGAGATTTAATTCCAAGGTACTGAGTTCGGCGGTCGGTTGGAAAACAAAGCTCTTACCAGGATACCGGGATTTTAATGCCTTGATATTGGCTTTACAATGGCCAGTATAATTTGAAACCCGGCGCAAGGGAACTTTAAAAATCACTCGCTCCGGCAAAACTCCGGCCCGGTCCAGCAAACGGACCATTTGATCCAGGCAAAGGCTCGATTCCACCAGAGACCTTAAGGCGGGATGGTGCGGCCCATCCACATATCCTTCATGCAACGAAGGCTCGGCATGGAGACCCATCCGTATTACGGGAATACCCGCCTGATCCAGCCTCTGAACAGCTGTTTTAAGAGCCCTCACTGTTTTTTCCAGGTCCCACGGACGGTACTCCCCCCGTTGATACATTGCATGCAGAGCGGTTCCACGCATGACCAGGGCGGGATATATTCTCACAAAATCAGGACGCCAATTTATGACGTCATCAACCGTTCGTTGAAATTTGGATTCGGAATCCCCGGGAAGACCCATCATCAATTGCAATCCCAATTGAAACCCATTGCGTTTGACTCGTTCCCCCGCCTGCGCCAATTGGCCGGGTGTATCCCCACGCCCGGAGGCCGTCAACACCCCGGGGTCTGTCGATTGAATCCCCAATTCAATGGCGGTGACTGAAAAAGGCTTCAGGAATTCCAGTGAGGGCTCATCGACCGCCATAGGATGGGTGGAAAGACGGATGGAGCGTACCCAGCCCTGCTCTATCCAGTTTTGAACGGACGCTAACAGAAATCTCTGCCGGGCGCGCGGCAGGGCGGTAAATGTTCCTCCGTAAAAAGCCGCTTCCCGATGCGCGGGCAACCGGCTTCCCGGTCGCGAATTCAAATACTGGTTGAAAGCCCGGTCCAACCGCTTTCCGTCTTCCAGTTTTTGCGCGCCGGAAATCCGATTCTGGTCGCAATACACGCAACGGTAGGGGCATCCCTGATGCGGGATAAAAATGGGAACGATCATGCGGTCACGAGCCATTGGCCTGGTTTTCCGTATCCTGGTTGAAACTCTCTAAAGCCGCCCGGGCGGCGGCCTGTTCGGCTTCCTTCTTGCTTTTACCCTTGCCCGCGCCTCGAATTTCATCCTGAACTTTGACCGTCACTTCAAAGGATTTGGCGTGGTCCGGGCCCGTTTCCCCGACAATCGTATATTGGGGGGTACATCCGAAACGGGTTTGGGTGTATTCCTGCAAATCGCTTTTAAAATCCTGGAAGCCCGAGGTTTCAAAGTAATTTTCGATTTGGCTCTTTAAAACCGGCAAAAAAATCTCTTGGGCCGTTTTCAGGTTACTGTCCAGAAAAACCGCGCCGGCCATCGCCTCATAAGCATTTGCCAGCAGGGAGGATTTTTCTCGTCCGCCGGAAGATTCCTCTCCCTTTCCAAGGCGCAGATACTGACCCAACTCGATATCCCGGGCCATTTGCGCCAGACACGATTCATTCACCACCGAGGCTCTGATTTTAGACAGGGTCCCTTCCAGGAAATCGGGATACGTTCGGACCATAAATTCGCTGATAATGAGATCCAGAACCGAATCCCCCAAAAATTCCAAACGCTCGTTGTCTTTTAGAGGGAACGTGCTTTCATTGACGTAGGATTTGTGGGTCAGGGCTTTATCGAGCAGTTGCGAGTTTCGGAAAGTATACCCGATTTGCTTTTGGAGGGGAACCAGTTCTTCAATACGTTCGGACATGGGGCTCTGGCTGTTAACCGGTCATGGCTTTAAAAATAATGACTCCATTGGTCCCTCCAAAACCAAATGAATTGGACAAGGCGGCGGTCACCTTCTGCTCACGGGCCTGATTGGGAACATAATCCAAATCACATTCCGGGTCGGGAGTTTTATAATTGATAGTGGGTGGAATAACCCCGTGGTGAATGGCCTTAATGCAGAAGATCGCTTCGACGCCGCCCGCCGCTCCCAGCAGGTGGCCGGTCATCGATTTGGTGGAGCTGACGGCCAGATTTCGTGCATGGTCCCCGAAAACGGCTTTAATCGCCTGGGTTTCGCTGGCGTCGGCGGCAGTGGAAGTGCCATGAGCATTAATGTAACCAATCTCATCGGCATTGATTTGACCGCTGTCCAGGGCCAGCTTCATGCACCGCGCCGCCCCCTCGCCGCCGGGTGACGGGGCTGTGATATGGTAGGCGTCGCCATTGAGGGCGTAACCCGCCACCTCACCATAAATCCGGGCACCCCGTTTTTTGGCGGATTCCATTTCTTCCAGAATAACAATTCCACAACCTTCTCCCATGACGAACCCATCCCGGTCCTTGTCAAAAGGCCGGCTGGCACCCTGCGGGTCATCATTGCGGGTGGAAAGGGCTTTCGCCGCGGCAAATCCGCCGATGGCCAAAGGAGTGATCACTGACTCGGTCCCTCCGGCGATCATGGCCTCCGCCTTGCCGGCCTGGATCATCTGATAGGCATCTCCAATGGCATGAGTTCCCGTCGCGCATGCTGTGGCGACACAGGTATTCGGCCCTTTGGTTCCCAGATGAATGGATATCTGCCCCGAGGCCAGATTGGGAATGAGCATGGGAATGAAGAAAGGCGTGATTTTACGAACGCCTTTATCCAGATAAATCTGCTGGTACTTTTCAATCGTGGGCAGTCCGCAAAGCCCGACCCCCACGAGAGTTCCTATCCGTTCCGCATTTTCGTCGGTGATTTCCAGCCCGGAATCCTCAAGAGCCATTTGACCGCAAGCCACGGCGTAATGGATAAAGCTATCCATTTTTTTGATTTCTTTATGGTCGAGATAATCCTCGGGCAGAAACCCATCGACCTCTCCGGCGAATTTTACCGGGAAATCATCCTGGACCTGAAACCGGGTAATATTTCCTATCCCGGATTTACCTTCACACGCGGCGTCCCAGTTGGCCTTCACCCCAATTCCCAATGGCGAAAGCATGCCGAGCCCTGTAACAACCACTCGTCTTGTCATGAAAATTCTCGAACGAATTACTGATAATTAATTGGTATGCTTGTTGATGTATTCGATGGCGTTTTCAACCGTCACAATTTTCTCGGCCTCATCATCCGGAATCTCGATTTCAAACGCCTCTTCCAGCGCCATCACCAATTCCACGATATCCAGCGAGTCGGCTCCAAGGTCGTCGATGAAGGCCGCCTTGCCGGTTACCTGTTTTTCATCAACGCCCAACTGATCTACAATGATATCCTTGACTTTTTCTTCCACAGACATATTCAGCAGCTCCTTAAAGATGTCACATTAACATCCCACCATTAACACTAATGACCTGACCGGTGATATAACTGGCCCGATCCGAAACCAGAAAAGAAATACAATGGGCAATATCTTCGGGAAGACCCAATCGAGCCAGCGGGATTTGCTCGATCAGCCTGTCACGAACTTTATCTTCCAACACCTGGGTCATTGCGGTATCGATAAAGCCCGGCGCAATCGCGTTGACCCGTATATTCCGGGAAGCCACTTCCCGGGCGGTGGTTTTGGTGAGTCCAATCAGCCCCGCCTTGGACGCGGAATAATTCGCCTGCCCGGGATTTCCCATCAATCCCACGATGGAAGCGATATTGACAATGGATCCGCTCTTCTGTTTCATCATCTGCTTGACCGCCTGCTGGGAACAGATAAAAGCCCCCTTCAGGTTAATCGCCAGCACCGCATCCCAATCCGCTTCCTTCATCCTCATCAATAAACCGTCCCGGGTGATTCCGGCATTGTTTACCAGGATGTCTACCAGTTTAAATTCTTTGGAGATAGAATCAAAAACTTTTTGCACCTCCTCGGAATCCGTCACATTCAGTTTAACAGCAGAAGCCGACCCACCGTTGCTTTTTATTTCATCGGCCGATTTTTCAGCACCTTCCAGATTCACATCGCCCAGGATCACATGCGCTCCCTGCCGCGCCAGGTCCTCTCCCACAATTTTGCCGATGCCCTGCGCGCCACCGGTGACCAGTGCAATTTTGTCTTTTAGTTCCATATTCATAGAATTATTTTTTTCAGGTTATCCTTTTAAGGCTGTTACGGTTTTTTCCAAAGACTCGCGGTCTCCCACCTGATGACATTCCACAGATTTATCGAAGCGTTTCATCAAACCCGACAAAACCTTTCCCGAACCAATTTCGACCATGACCTGAATCCCCTGATCCACCATGTACCGCATGGTCTCCAGCCAGCGGACCGGGGAACACACTTGGCGGACCAAACCCTCACGCGCCACGTCTCCCCGGGAAACGGGTTGAGCTTCAACATTGGAAATGACCGGAATTTCCAAATCTTTAAATTCGGTCTTATCCAGTTCTGCCTTCAGTTTAATTTCCGCGGGTTTCATGAGAGAACAATGGAAAGGAGCGCTGACCGGTAACAGGACGGATTTCTTGGCGCCGGCTTCCCTGGCTTTTTCGGAAACGTCTTCAACCAATTCCTTGTGACCGGCAATGACGATTTGCTCGGCGCTGTTCATGTTCGCCGGTTGAACAATTTTACCGTTGGAGGACAGTTGATCGCAGAGTTCCTGGATTTTTTCTAAAGGTAAACCGATGATGGCCGCCATGCCGCCGACGCCCACGGGAACGGCTTCCTGCATAAAACGTCCACGTTGGCGAACCAGATGAACGGCATCACGAAAGGTTAAGGCTCCCGCCGAGACCAGGGCGGAATATTCTCCCAGGCTGTGGCCCGCGGCCATTACCGAACTAATACCATGCTCCTTCAATCTTTTCAAGGCTATAGTACTGTGGATCAAAAGTGCGGGTTGAGCGTTGGCGGTGAGTTTCAATTTGTCCTCGGGACCGTTGAAGCAGATATCCGCGATATCCTCTCCCAGCACCTCATTGGCTTCTTCAAACATGGCCCGGCATTCCGGATCCGAATCATAAAAATCCTTACCCATCCCCACAAATTGTGACCCCTGACCGGGAAATACAAATGCTGTTTTTACCATCGAATCGCCGCTGCTCCCCAAGTTAATCCCGCACCCAATACCGTTAATAGACACAAATTTCCGGCTTTTATTCTCCCGCTCTCACGCGCTTCATGGAGAGCAATGGGAATAGAAGCGCCTCCGGTATTGCCGTACTTGTGAATGTTGATAAAAAAGTTGTCGATATCCATTGATAATTTCTGCGAAACGCTCTCAATAATTCTCCGGTTGGCCTGGTGAGGCACCACCAGATCTATATCGGCCGTGGTCAGCCCGTTAAACTCCAAACATTCCGCAGAGACCTGGCTCATCTTGGTGACGGCCATCTTGAAGGTCGATCCGCCGGCCATCTTCAAACAATAGAGTTTATTCTCGATCGCCTCATGGTTCACCGGCTCCCGGCCGATACCGCCGGGAACAATCAGGGTATCGGATTGATTGCCGTCGGAATAAATATGAGAAGACAAAACACCAAGGGGCTCCTCCCCATCCACCCTCTGCAAAATGGCGGCCCCGGCGCCGTCCCCAAACAACACACAGGTGGCGCGGTCGCTCCAATCCATGATCCGAGAGTTGACTTCGGTGCCGATCACGATGATATTTTCATACCGGCCGCTTTTGATATATTGCTCGGCAATGGACAAACCGAAAACAAATCCCGAGCAGACCGCAGAAACATCGTAAGCGGCGGCCCGGGTCGCGCCGATATTCTTCTGGACAAAACAGGCGGTCGATGGATAGATCACGTCCGGCGTTGAGGTGCAGACAATAATCATATCCAGCTCTTCCGCCTTCATCCCGGCCGAGGCCAGAGCCTCCTTCGCCGCGTGCGCGCCCAGGGTGGAGGACGATTCATCCTTACGGGCGATGCGTCTTTCCTGAATCCCGGTCCGCGTTCGAATCCATTCATCGGAGGTATCAAGGGTTTTTTCCAGTTCGTGATTGGTCAGGATTTTTTCCGGAAGATAACTCCCGGTCCCCACAACGGCTGCTTGATACAACGATTTTTTTCTCATGCGCGATTGGTATTGAATTAATATTGAATAGCTGAAAAATCCTTATGAAGGCGGTGAAGAGGAATCCGGTTTTTTGGTTTCTTCGTCCAATCCTGTGACAATATCTTTCAGATGTTGCCAGAAGGATCCCTGGCCGTTGAGGTTGGTTTCAATGTCCTCGCAGATATGTTCGTTGATCCTCTTCTGGATAAATTCATGTGCGCGATAAATGGCGTTTTTGATGGCTTTGGGGTTGGAACTGCCATGAGCGATGATGCACACTCCGTTGATTCCCAGAAGCGGCGCCCCACCCTTCTCTGAATAATCCAGGGTTTTTTTCATTTCCGCCAGATGAGGTTTCAACATCATGTAACTCAGTTTGGTGGTCATTCCCGATTGAAACAGATTTTTCAGGATGGCCCCAAACATCTCGGCCAGGCTTTCACTGATTTTCAACGCCACATTACCGGTAAACCCGTCGCAAACAATAACATCCGCATTGCCCCGATAAACCTCCTTGCCTTCGACATTGCCGATAAAGTTAATATGGCTTTTCTTGAGCATTTTGAAGGCTTCTTTCGTGGTCTCGTTGCCCTTGCTGTCCTCTTCTCCAATACTCAGAAGGCCGACACCGGGATTATCGTTCCCTAAAATATATTTGGCGTACACATGGCCCATGATTCCAAACTGAAACAACTGAATGGTTTTGCAATCCACATTCGCCCCGGCGTCCAGAAGAATCGACGATCCTTTCGCGGTCGGCAATTGAATGGCAATCGCCGGTCGATCCACGCCTTTCAGGGGCCGTAAAATGATGGTCGAGTACGCCAGAACGGCGCCGGTATTGCCGGCACTGACGAAAGCGGAGGCTTCCCCTTTCTTGACCAGGTCCAGACCGACCTTGATGGATGATTTTCGCTTGGTCCGGACCACCTTGCTGGGAATGTCGTGCATGTCGACCACTTCATCCGCGTGCTCGACTTCTATTTCCAGGCTTTTCCAATCGTCGTAATTTTCCAGTTCCTGATAGACCCGATGCGAGATTCCGGTCAGGATGACGGGAATATTAAATTCCCGCGCCGCCAACACGGCGCCTTCCACCACCGCTTCCGGAGCGTGGTCCCCCCCCATGGCATCAACAGCGATTTTCATTTTGGTTCTGGTCCCTCCGGAAAAGTGGATACCCGCTCCTGATCCGAATCAGGATTTGGCAAAAGGGGTTGGTTTGAACATGACTGCGCTGGAACGGTTGCTCAGGGAAGTGGTCTCCCTTTCAGTTACATGATATGAAATTCAAATTAACAGAACAAATCGGATTGGAATCAAAAGATAAAACTAAACTGCTTCCACCTCTAAGATTTCTTTGTCTTTATAGTATCCGCAGTGGGGACAAACATGGTGAGGCCGCTTGAACTCATGGCATTGAGGGCATTCACTGTAAGCGGGAACACTCAAGCTGTCATGAGCACGCCGCATGCCTCTTCTGGATTTGGATGTTTTTTTCTTGGGTACGGGCATTTTAAAATCCTTTTAGCTACTTGATTTTATCTTTCAATTTTTTCAAAACGGCCAATCGCGGATCGATGGATTCCCTGTCGGAACACTTGCAATCGTCCTGATTGCGGTTGACACCGCACTGGGAGCAAATCCCCCTGCAATCTTCCCGGCATAACCGGACAATCGGCAGACTCAACATCATCTGGTCATAGACCGCCTGGGTTAAATCCAGACGGTGGCCGGAATAATATTCCACCTCGAAGTCGGAACCGTGAAGTTCCATATCCGACCCCGGTTCCCCGGCATCCTGAGCGGGCAGATAGCAGGCGGATACTTTGGCCTGAACCCGGTATTCTAACGGTTCCAGGCACCGGGAACAAATTAATTTTATTTCCGTGGAAATATTCCCATTGAAGAATATCTCCAGCCCTGTCTTCGACAGGGTGCCCAAAACGTGAACCCCCTGGGTCAGAACCCCCTCCTCCGGGTCCACTTTAAAGTGATCCGGTTTTTCCGTGAGGTCCAGCGATAAGGCCTCATCTTCCGGAATATCATCAATATCAAGGACCAAACTCATGGTCAACCCGCAGTCAGTAAGGATAAAAAACTGCTCATGAATTCACTCGCATTGTGGCGGGTAAGATATTAAAAATATTAGCTTTAATAGGCCTATGAGTCAAGGAATATTTTGCCCCCGCCCGCCGGTCAGGAACGGGGATGGCACTGCTCGAAGACCTCCCTCATGCGTTTTTGAACCACATGGGTATAAATCTGAGTGGTGGAAATATCCGAATGACCCAGCATCTGTTGAACCGACCTTAAATCCGCTCCGCGTTCCAGCAAATGGGTGGCGAAGGCATGTCTCAGTGTATGCGGCGAAACGGGGGTGGAAATTTGGGCTTTACGCACATAATTCTTTAAAATTTTCCAGAACGCCTGACGGGTCATGGCTTTTTTCCGGCGGGTCACAAACAGGGCCGCCACCGGCTTTCCGTTCAGTAAATGAGACCGGCCCTTCTCCAGGTAACTCTGCAAATAACCACGGGCCACCTCCCCCAGCGGAACCACCCGCTCTTTGCCCCCCTTGCCGAGAGACCGCAGGTAACCCACTTCCATATTTAAATCGTTTAAATTCAATGAAATCAATTCGCTAACCCGTAGACCCGTGGCGTACAGCACCTCCAGCATCGCCTTGTCCCGCAACCCCTGAGGTTTTTCCGTATCCGGCACATTTAAAATCGCCTCCACTTGATCGAGGGACAAGGTCCCCGGTAATTTCCGCCATATTTTGGGAGTCTCAAGCGTTTCAACCGGATTATGGGCTATCCTGTTTTCCGTCACCAGGTATCTGAAATAGGATTTCAATGAGGACAGGGTCCGGGCAATGGAGCGGGAGGAAAGTCCCTTCTTCTGTAAACTGATTAAAAAATCGCGAATATCCGACGAGGTGACTTTCCGCGCCGGAGCATCCGGGAAAAACGCCAAAAAGCGCTTAATTTCCCTGCGGTAACCCTCCACCGTATGGGGGGAATGCCTTTTTTCAGCCAACAGGTAATCGGTAAATTCCTGGATCTGAGAGTCCATTGTACATTTGCGTAAGAATTTAAGTATCAATAACTTATACTACTTTTTACAGTTTTTCAACGGTTTAAACCCTGGGGAGGGATTAGCGGCGGGTTTGCGGAAATCGATACCGGCGATTGTCGAAACCCCTTTATTGATGAACGGTGCCAAATCAGTTAGAATCACCCCTGCCCGCCTCAAGCCGGTACCATACTCTGATGATGTTCAATAATCCCCAATGAGGAATTAAATGGAAAGAAAAACCCTGGTTCAACATCTGCGGCAGCAACAAACCATGGCCGAAGGGGCCACCGGTGAATTCACCAGCCTGATGATGGAAATCCTGGTCGCGGCCAAATTCGTCTCTCTGGAAGTCAATAACGCGGGCCTGGGGGAAAACATTCTCGGTCTCACCGGCCGGGTGAATATTCACGGTGAGGAAGTCCAGAAACTGGATGAGTACTCCAATGAGATTTTTACCAAATTGCTGGGGGACTCCGGTTTCCTGTGCGCCATCACCTCGGAAGAGAACGACGAGCCGGTTATCATTCCCTCTGAAAGGGCGGGGAAATATATTTTTATGATGGATCCACTGGACGGCTCCTCCAATATAGACGTCAACGTCAGCATCGGCACCATCTTTTCTATCTATCAAAAGCAGGATTCCGGCAGGGAGGTCACCCAAAAAGATCTGCTCCAGAAAGGTTCGCAACAGGTGGCGGCGGGATATATTGTCTACGGTTCGAGCACCATGTTCGTTTATTCTTCCGGTAACGGGGTTCATGGTTTTACTTTGGACCCCTCTCTCGGAGAATTTTTTCTGTCCCACCGGGATATTAAAATTCCGGATTCGGGAACCACTTACAGCATCAATGAAGGCAATATTGAAACGTGGGAGGAACCCCAGAAAAACCTGGTCGATTACATGAAAGAAACCGATAAAGCCACCCAAAGGCCCTATAAATTGAGGTATATTGGCTCTCTGGTGTCCGATTTTCACCGCACGCTTTTGAAAGGAGGCATTTTCATGTACCCGGGAGACCAGAAAAACCCTCAAGGCAAATTGCGTTACGCGTTCGAAGCGTCACCGCTGGCTTATATCGTGGAACATGCCGGAGGCAAGGCGACCGATGGACGAACCCGCATTCTGGATATTCAGCCCGAGACTATCCATCAGCGGACTCCTCTGTTTATCGGCAGCACCCGGGAGGTGGATCTCGCCAGCCGCTTCCTTAATAAATGAATTTGTTGATCACCCACTCATAATCCAACCGATGAAAATAAAATCCATCAAAGGAGTGAACGACATCCTGCCCGGCGAAATCGAGAAATGGCAATGGGTGGAATCCGTCGCCCAGCGTATTTTCTCCCGCTACGGGTTCAAGGAAATCCGGCTGCCTATTTTTGAATCCACCGACCTGTTCAAGCGAAGTATCGGCGATACGACGGACATCGTGGAAAAGGAAATGTATTCCTTCATCGACAAGGGGAACAACGACATCACCCTGCGTCCGGAAGGAACCGCCTCCGTCGTCCGGTCCTTCATCGAACATAAAATGTACAGCCAGAATCCACTGGTCAAGCTGTACTATACCGGCCCCATGTTCCGCTACGAACAGCCTCAGGCCAACCGCTTCCGCCAGTTTTATCAGATCGGCGTCGAGGCCATGGGGTCCCCCAACCCGGAAGTCGATGCGGAAGTCATGACCATGCTGATCCAGTTTTTCAATACGCTGGGTCTGAACGGCTTTGAACTGCATATCAATTCCCTGGGTTGCAAAGACTGTCGTCCGCAATACCGGGAAACGCTCAAATCAGCAATCCAAAACCATCTTTCGGAATTGTGCGACAATTGCAATCAGCGCTACGAGCGTAACCCGCTGCGGGTGCTGGACTGCAAGGTTAAGCGGGACGTGGAAATCGCCCAAGGTCTGCCCAAATTCAAGGATCACCTGTGTTCGCAGTGCGAGGAGGATTTCGCCAGGGTTCAGTCGCACCTCGACGCGGCGCAGACGCCTTACCTCGTCAACGACCAGATCGTCCGCGGCCTCGACTACTACAACAAGACCACGTTTGAGGTGGTTTCCAGGGAAGGGTTGGGTTCGCAAAATGCCGTGTGCGGCGGTGGCCGGTACGACTCCCTGGTAGAGGATTTTGAAGGTCCCAGCACCCCCTGTTTTGGTTTTGCCCTGGGGATGGAACGGCTGATCGCCCTGCTCCCGAAAGAAAAAACCCAGTGTCTTGAAAAACGGCCGGACGTTTATCTGGTCGCTCTGGGGGAAGAAGCCCGGAAAAGGTCTTTCCAAATAGCGAATCAACTGCGGGCTGTCGGCCTGCATGTAGAGCGTGAGATGGAAGGCGGAAGCATGAAAAGCCAGATGCGTAAAGCCAATAAACTGAATAGCCGGCTGGCTCTGATCATCGGAGACGATGAAATCAAAAACGGCCGTTACGGGTTAAAAAATATGGAAGACGGGGAGCAATGGGAAATTCCCGCCAACCAGTTGGCGGAAGAAATCCGGACCCGGTTGCCCGCCGCGCATTGACCCTCAGCAAGAAAAAGAGTCCCTGGAAATGATGGATTGACTCCTATTAAATCTCCGTGATAAGTTTTACCATTGGAGAAATCAGATGGCTGAAAACGAACAGGAAGTCCTGGAAAATTACATAACCCAGCATAACCTGAAAATCACCAAACAACGGCGGGCGGTGCTGGAGGCCTTTCTCGCCAGCGAAGACCATGTCAGCGCCGAGGAACTGTACAAAATCGTTTCCGCCAAGGAGCCGAAAATAGGCCTGGCCACCGTCTACCGGACGCTGGCTCTGCTGACCGAAAGCGGTCTGGCGGCGGAGTTGGATTTTGGTGACGGTCAAAAACGCTACGAGCATAACTACGAACACAGCCACCACGACCACATGATCTGCACGAAATGCGGCAAGATCATCGAATTCCACCACCCCCTCATCGAAAAACTGCAGGAAGACGTGGCCCAGGAACACGGATTTCAAATGACCACGCACAAGCTGGACATGTTCGGCATCTGCCAGGATTGCCGTTAACGGGTTTCTGATCCCCTTTTACCGCAACTCATCCTTATAAGCGCACCTTATCCTTGAGATCGTTCTTCGAGAATCACTTTCCGTTCCAATAACTGGTTGTCCCTGAGAATTTTTAATTTCAGAGTGTCGCCGACCTGATGCCGGTTGATTTCCAGAATCAATTCCTCCATCGATTGGATGGACTTGCCGTTAACCGCGGTGATCACATCCCCCCCTGCAAAAAAGCTGACGTTTCCATATATCAGGCGGGTGTGTCCGCCTTTCAATCCGGATTTGTGAGCCGGACTGCCTGGAATCACCTCGACAGCCAGAATCCCTTGATCGACGGGCAACTGAAGAAGCTGGGACAAATCCTGGGTCAAATTAATTCCCGAAACACCAAGCCAGGGATGGGCGTACCTTCCACTTGTAATTAACTGCGCCGCCACGGTTTTCGCCCGGTTCACCGGGATGGCAAACCCGATGCCTTGATACCCCCCGGACATACTGAAAATAGCGGTATTTATACCAATCACCTCGCCGTTGGAGTTCAACAAAGGCCCACCGGAATTTCCTGGATTGATGGCCGCGTCGGTTTGAATCAGGTCATAAAGTATCCCGCCTTTTGAACTCTGAATCTTGCGTCTCAAGGCACTTACGATTCCGGTAGTGAGAGTGTGCGAAAGTCCAAATGGATTGCCGATGGCGATCGTCTTTTGCCCCACTCGGATGCCGTCTGAATTGCCCAACCGCGCGATACTGGAAACATACCTTCCAGGAATTTTGATCACGGCAATATCCGTGGAAGGATCTCTTCCAATTAAACCCGCCTCCACCTTTTGCCCATTGTCCAGAGTCACCGTTATTTTTTGCGCCCCTTCGACAACATGGTTGTTGGTCAGAATATAACCATCCTTATCGATGATAAATCCGGATCCCTGGCCCTGCTGTGGAGTAATCTGATTCCAGAAATTCATGGTCAGGGTGGTCGCTGCAATATTGACCACAGACCGATGGACTTTGCCGAAAACATCGATGGTAATTTGTTCGTCGCTGGAAACAATACGGGGACCCGGTTCCGGTTTGCCATCCAATCTCACAAAATCAAGATCTTCCAGGGCGGGAGAACCCAGCCACCTCCAGCGGATGAATTCCCAATTAGTGATCAGCACGGAGATCACAATAAGGATTGTTATCCAGGATAAGAACTTTTTGTTGAAATCGTTATCCAGCATGACTGAAGTTCCCAATAGACTTTTAAGAAATAAAGAAGCGGTCTCCCATTGCGGGAAACCGCTTCCTTTTAAAAGACTGCTGGTGGAAAAGAGTTACGAGGATTTCTCTTCATCCAATTTATAGTCATAGGATTCGACCTCCCGAACAAAGTCGAACTGACGGGGAACATTTTCGTCCATTTTTTGTTCGGATTTCATCGAAAGGTCCTCGGGGGTTGCCTCTGTGGACTCACCAGCACCCGGGACGGACGGGAGACGCTTTCCATTCTCGTCAAACCAATGGCTCCACACTGAATGGCGATCCAAAAAGTTTAATGAAGGATCGTCGGCCAACACGTTACCCGCACTAAAGACACAAAAAATTACCGTTGCCATCAGCACTGCCAGCTTTTTCATGATAAACCTCCATTAAAAAAGAGTTAAGAATCCGGCCAGCACCGGAAAATCCACCTCTCGCACTTCCACTGTGAACTACTAAAGGATTCAGAGGCCTTCTGGAGCCGGCCACACAACAAATCCTAAAATCAGTCTGAATTTTGAATAAAATTCTGTTGGGGAATGTCAAGGTGATGGGAAAAAAATTTTTGAAGAAATTCGGACGGGCCTGCCGGCAAAGAGGGATAGGTTATTTCTGTTCAGGCATTTCTTTGCCTGAATCTGCCGGAGGTTTTTCATCCGTGTTTGGAGAGCTCAGCGATTGCGCGCACCGGAAACCGATGTAGTTGAACACTTCGTTGACGATGCCGCCGTAATTGCTGATTTTCGAGTAGACCCGGTTCTTGGGATTCAACCACGTCCGGTTGGTGATTCGCAAGGCCCCGGCGGAAGAATTGAACGATCCTCCGCGAATGACTTTGTTCTCGCCCGTTTCCGGTCCGGTCGGATTGGTTTCCTTGATGCCGACATAAAGCGGGGTGTACCAGTCCTCCGTCCATTCCCAGACATTCCCCATCATGTCGTACAAACCAAAGGCATTGGGCTTCTTCTTGCCGACCGGGTGGGTGGTTCCTTCAGAGTTATCCTCAAACCAGGCGTAGGTCCCGTCCATGACATTGCCCCAGAAGTAGCCGGTCACAGCGCCGCCCCGGGCGGCGTATTCCCATTCCGCTTCCGTCGGCAAACGGCAGGAACGGGGCGATTTCTTGATGAATTTCTGGATATCGTGGTAATTGACCTGCTCGACCGGATGATCGGGCTTGATGATCTTGGAAGGATTGAAACCCATCACCTTTTCCCACTCGGCCTGGGTCACCTCGTACTGGTCCAGATAAAAACTGTCGAGGCAGACTTCGTGCTCGTATTTCTCATCCGCCTGGGCTTCGTCATTGCCCATGGTGAAGCAGGACCCTTTGATGAACACCATCCCTTCGGGCGCCTGCGCGGCCAGACGCTTGTCCTCCTCGGTTAATTCAGGAATACCGCCTTTCGGTTCCTGAGAAAGGTCTTGTTGCTTTTCCCCCTCAATCTCCGAAATGGAAGGCGCCTCCCCTTCTTTCTGGTCTTTACTGCTGTCAGAACACCCCCAGGACAACATCATCAGCAGAATGCAGCCGAGAATCCTAAACATCGTCTTTTTCACAAAAATCCGCCTCGCAATTGAAAAAGTTTTATCATACCCCATAATTCCCGTTTTTGACCATCTCTTTTAAATTGCCGCAAAATATAAATAAAACCGCCTTTTCCCGGTTAACCGGCTAAAATACAGGAAAATAATGCCGATAAGGAGAACATGGTTATTCGACCTCATTCCAAAAAATTGAAAAAACCGGCCCGGCTCCCTGGAATAATTTTCAGAGAATCTCTTCTCCCCTGGTGGTTGGCGGTCGCCGTCCTCTCCGGTTGCCAGCTCAAATCTCCAGCGTCCAAACCCCCGCAGGAAGCCGCGACTTACGAACAGAAGACGCAGGTGATCGTTCCACCTGAAATCAGCACTCCCAAATCCAAAAAAGATCTGGACTATGCGATTCACCAGTTCAAATCCAACCAGTTTGAGGTCGCGGAATATTACCTGAAAAAATCGCTGATGGATTCCCCGGACAATCCCCGCGCCCTCCGGTTTTTACCCTGGACTTATTTTTTCCAGAAACGCTATGACCGGGCGATGATCGCTTTTCAGGGAGCGCACACCCAATCTCCCCGGGCCGCCGAACCGCTGATCGGGATGGGTTGGTCTTACATCGCCATGCGCCGGTACGAACGGGCCCTCGAAAAATTCAAACAGGCTCAAAAATTCTCGCCGCATTCCTATGAAGTCCACAAAGGTCTTGGCTTCTGTTATCTGTTTTTAAACCGGGAAAAGGCGGCAAAATTTCATTTTGACAAAATCTATTTGTTTGGAGAGCGCGAAGACCTGCTGGACCAGTGGGACTTGTGGCGTGAAAAACATCCGGACACCCTTATGGAGGTGGCTCCCTCCAGAAGAAATACGCTTTCCCTGTTCGCCAATCCCGTCGAGGCGCCGCGATACCGGAGCATGCTTGCGGTCTTTCCGGAAAACAAACCCGAAACCTATCCGGCGTTGGAAGAGGCCTGGCGGCTGTACCGCAAAAAACTTTACCGCCGGGCGCTGAATGCTTTTCAAGGCCTCCCGAAAGAAACAGCGGATACCCTGGACGCCCGCAACGGGCTGGCCTGGAGCCTGCTGAAAACGGGAAACCTGATCGAGGCGCAGAATATCTTCAGCGACACCTGGAACCGGCGCGGACATTTCATGGGAATCCAAAAGGGAATCCTCGAGGTGAAAAAAACTCTGCGGGGTAAAGCCGCCGTTGCCAAAAATTACTTCTATATCAGGAAATACCGCATCGCCGAGAAAAAATTCTCACAGTTGAACGAGACGTATCCCGACTGGTCCTACCCCTACAGCATGCTGGGGTGGATCGCCCTCAAACGGGGCCGGGAGGAACAGGCGTTGAAGTGGTTTGAAAACGCGCTGGATAAAAACGCCAGGGACGCCCGGGCGCTTCAGGGGATGCGTCATTTAAGGGGGATGCTGGTGTCCAAACTGTACCAGGCGGATGAAGCCTGGCGGAAACGCGATTACAAAACCGCTTCTTATCTGTATTTTGATTACGTCGACGAACATCGCGACAGCCCCACCCTCACCTTTGCCCTGGCCAAGGCCTACAGCGGGCTCGGGTTCAGCCAGATCCAAAAAGGACAGTACGAACTGGCCATCCAGAATCTCGAAAAACTCAAAGCCCGGCCGGAATACGAATCCCACTGGACCAAGGGCCTGGGCATGGCCCAATACCATCTGGGCCGGTATGAGTCCGCCGCCCAGAACCTGATCCTGGCGGATGCGTTGAAACCCGATCAACCGGACATAATCTATCTCCTGGATTGGAGCATATTGAGAAGCTGGGATACCGAGACCGCCAGGGAATATTTTCAGGAGAAAGTCCGCAGGAAACCCCTCCGGGCTTCCGCTTATATGGCCATCGGCTGGATCGAATATCAGAAAGGAGATCCTGATCTGGGGGTCGAATATTTCCTGAAAGCCATTTCACTGGATCCGGAAATCGCCATGTCGGAGGATTTCCGGTCCATTCTGGACAAGGAACGCTTCGGCTGGCAGGTCTACAATCATATCGGCTGGGCCTATTATCAGCGGCTGGCTTATGACAACGCGGTCAAAATGTTCAACACCGCCCTGGCGGCCCGTCCCCGTTCCTCCGAAGCCATGAAGGGCCTGGGTTACAGTTTCTACAAAATGGGAAAATACGAGGAAGCGGAAAAGAACCTCAGGAAAAGCATCCAGCGGAATCCGCACACTCATCCCGTGCTGGAAAAAGTACCGGGCAACGAAAAGGGCGCGGTGGTGACTCTAAAAACCAGCGCCCGGACCCAACTGGCCCGGACCCTGCTCAAGCGCGGCAAACACCAGGACGCGTTGAAATACCTGTTGGCGGAGTTGAACCAACACCCCAATTGGCCGGAAATTTACGACGGACTGGGTTGGGTCTACCTGAAGCTCAACCGGCTGGCGGAATCCCGTGAAGCGTTTCATCAGGCCCTTCAACGCCAGCCCTTGAATCCCCGAAGTCATAAGGGACTGAAATTGGTCAAAACCCGCCTGGCTTTACAAAAATTGTAACCCCCTAACGGGGGAGGCAACTGGCTGACCG
>JABAHQ010001102.1_pt2 | contig 39967 bp, 34 predicted proteins | sample 7062091 | NCBI WGS metagenome assembly JABAHQ01 (sample SAMN14534359, study PRJNA622989) | marine sediment metagenome | biome: marine biome [ENVO:00000428]; feature: marine pelagic biome [ENVO:01000023]; material: deep marine sediment [ENVO:00002113] | place: India: Gulf of Kutch | collected... | reverse complement strand
CTTTGCGGAGACCTTCCCGAGGACGAATGGGACGCCTTCGTCGAACAAAGCGCGGAGAGCACCTTTTGCCATCTCCACCGGTGGTCGCAGATCATGGAGGGCGTGCTGGGCAACGAGTGCGCCCACCTATCGGCTGTGGACGGATCCGGGGAGATCCGCGGCATCCTGCCGCTGGTCCGGGTCCGTAGCCTCCTCTTCGGGCATCACCTCGTCTCTCTCCCGTTCGTCAACTACGGAGGTCCTGTCGGAGAACCTGCGGCGAAGGCTCTACTCTGCGACGAGGCCGCACGGCTCGCGTCATCGTCCCGCGTGGATCTCCTTGAGCTCCGAACGCGAATTCCCGTTCCCGACACGGCCCGTCTCGTGACGAATCCCCGGAAGATCACGGTCGTGCTCGATCTCCCGGAGGATCCGGAAATCCTCTGGAAAGACGGGCTCAAGTCCAAGGTCCGGAACCAAGTGCGCCGCCCCAAGAAGGAAGGGATGGTGACCCGGTTCGGCTCCGAGGAACTGGACGCCTTCTATGATGTCTTCGCCCGAAACATGCGGGACCTGGGGACGCCGGTGCTGCCCCGCGCATTCTTCGCGGCCGTCGCGGGTCGATTCCCGAACCAGGTCGAGTTCGGCGTCGTGTACCTGGAGGAGCTGCCGGTCGCCGCGGGTTGCGGCTTCGTCTGGCGCGACGAGTTCGAGATGACGTGGGCATCGTCCCTCCGGGAATACAGCCGGATGGCGCCGAACATGCTGCTCTACTGGTCGTTCATGGAGCGAAGCATCCAGCGCGGGCTGGAGGTGTTCAATTTCGGGCGCTGTACGCCCGGAAGCGGCACACACCGCTTCAAGAGTCAGTGGGGCGGCCGAGATGTCCCGCTCCCCTGGGCTCATTGGTCCGCGTCCGGGCACACTGAGACGCCGAATCCGGGCGCCAGCCGAATCTACAGGCTGGCCACCCGAGCTTGGAGCCGCCTCCCGCTCTCGGTGGCGAATCGACTCGGCCCGCTCTTCGCCCGGCGGCTTCCCTGACGGGTCCCCGGCCGCAACCGCAGGGTCCAGCCAGCCTCAGGATCATGCCCCTTCCCTCCTTCCGGCATCAGCTACCCGCCTATTCGCCCCTGTCGCTGCGAGACGTCGTGGCCGGCGCAAAGGCCGCGGTCCTGGGAACCGTGGAACGATCTGCGGATGTCGTGGAAGCGCTCCGGACGGATCTTTTACGGGTCTATTCGGCCTCTGCGGCGTCTCTTCTGGGAAGCGGCACCGAGGCCCTTAAGGTTGCGCTCGACGCGGCTCGGCGGGCTCGTCGGGAGGAGGACTTTCGCGTCGCCCTTCCGGCGTACGGCTGTTTCGATCTCGTGACTGCGGCCGTGGGCGCCTCGGCTCCCGTGCTGTTCTACGACCTGGACCCGCATACCCTGTCGCCTGACCTGGATTCCCTTAACCGGGTGCTCGCCGAGGGGGCGGGGGCGATTGTCGTCGCTCCTCTGTACGGAATCCCGATCCCTTGGGCCCCCGTCCGTGCGGCGGCGGAATCCTGGGACGCGGTCGTCATCGAAGACGCGGCGCAGGCGCACGGAGCGTACTGGCGGGGGATGCCTCTGGGCAGCCTGGGCCGTCTGAGCGTGCTCAGCTTCGGCCGGGGAAAGGGATGGACCGGCTGCGGCGGCGGCGCCCTCCTGGTTCGGGACTCTCCCCAACTGGAGGGAATTCTGAACCGAGAACCGGTCCCGGCGGACGCCTCTCGTCGCGGTGTGGGAAGCCTGATGATGGCGGCCGCTCAGTGGGCGATCGGACGGCCAACCATCTACGGAATGGTCGCATCCCAGCCCTGGCTTCACCTGGGAGAGACCCGCTATCGGGCGCCGAAGCCTCCGTCTCCCATCTCGCGTGCGGCGGCGGCGATCGCTCGGTCCAGCCGGCACGCGGCCGGACGCGAGGCGCGGATTCGCCGGCGAAATGCTCGCTGGCTCCTCCAACGTATCCCCTTCTCCTCGTTGGAGGAGGGGCAGGTGGAGCCGATCTGCACGCCGGAAGAGGCCGATCCCAGCTATCTGCGCCTACCATTGCGCGTTGCCGGAGGCAGCGCGGGATTGGGTCCACCCGGGAGATGGCGCTCGCTGGGCGTCACCCCGGGATATCCGGTCATTCTGCCCGAACTTCCGGCAGCCCGCCCGCTCACAGTCGGCTCCGAAGGTGGCTACCCGGGAGCCCGATCACTGGCGGCACGGCTCATCACGTTTCCCACCCATTCCCTACTCGGGGACCGGGACCGGGAATCTCTCGCTCGCTGTATGGCAGGCTAGCAACAGGGGCACGTCGAAGTCTTTTCCTGCCGGCCCCCTTTTCCTCCGGAAGGATTATCCAGTCGCCGGAAAACTTTTCCGGCTCCAGCGCTCCTAGCGGTGAAAGCTCGGCCCTGTCAGGCCGGTAGCCACTCCCCCCGAAAGCCCCCTACTGCGGACATCTTTTCCGGTCGGCGCCGTCGCCCTCAATACCGCTGGTCCGGGAATTGCATCTTTGTGGCATCAATTCCACAACTGAAGCTGACACGCAACACGCCGTCCTCGGACGAACGTCGCCTCCTGCGTGTCCTTCGTGTGAACACGAGTTCAGACTTGATGGTGAGGAGCCCGATGACACACACTGGACGAGAAGGTGACGGTCCCCTGGCCTTCCTGATCGAGGTGTTCCGGTTGATCCGACGCAGTTCGCGTGGAATGATCGCGGTGGGAGCGGTGGCGCTCCTCGCCACCTGCATCTTGCCTTCCGACGTCGTGGAGGAGGGTGAGGAGCAGCTTGATTCGGAGGCGACCGAGCTCGGCCTCCTCCATGATTCCGTGTTGACGGGAACGGTCGGCTCACCCCTCGTTGACCCCGTGGCTGCCCGGGTTTTCGATCAATACGGGGATCCGATGCCCGGAGTGACGGTGCAGTTCACCGTGGAGACAGGAGCTGGCTTGGTGTCCCCGGCGCTGGCTACGACGGACGCGAACGGTGACGCACGGGCCGTGTGGACACTTGGCCCCGGTGCCGGGACGCAGTCCCTCATCGTCTCTACGGGCACGGCGTCCCCCACCAGCACAGGGGGCGTCGCCTCGCTCTCCTCCAGCTCGAACCGTAGCGCCGGTGTCGAAAGCGTCCCGGGCAACGGAAACGGGCCGAAGAGGAAGGTGACCGCCAACGCCATGCCCGGCCCGGTGGATACCGTGACCGTCAGCCCCGCTTCGACCTCCGTGAATGAAGGATCGGGAACTCAGCTGTCCGCCGAGGTGGAGGACGAGTACGAGAATTCGATCGCCGACGCGCCGGTCCAGTGGTCGAGCGGTAATCCGACGATCGCCGAGGTTTCCGCAGACGGCTGGGTGACGGCCTTGAACCCCGGCCAGACCACGATCATTGCGAAGTCGCGTGGAAGGACGGGCGCCGCGGACATCGCAGTCGTGGCCACAAACTGTGAGGAAACGGGAACGCCCGGCACGGTGAGCGATCTCACCGTAACCTCCACCACCGAATCGTCCGCCGTCCTCGAATTCACGGAAGTTGACGACGGTACCTGCGCGCCTGCGGATTACGACGTGCGCTTTGCGCTCCACCCCATCGGATTCGGATGGGGCAGCGCGACCACAGTATCGGAAGGCACCTGTGCCACGGTCCTGGAGGGAGCGGGGATCGGAGTCACCCGGTCGTGCACGATCCTTGGCCTCGACGCCGGGACCGAGTATGATTTTCAGATGGTGGCCTTCCGAGGACCACTGAACACGGATGAGAGCGTGTTCGGAGATCTGTCGAATGTGGCCACCGGCACCACCGCCGCGTCGGGGGACACTGGTCCCCCCGCCAGCGTGACCGTCTCACCCTCGTCGGCGAGAATCAGGGAGATCGACGGCACCTATCAACTGTCGGCGACCGCGTACGACGCGGACGGCAACAAGTTGACCGGGGTGGATTTCAGCTGGGAGAGTCTCGATCCCGAGGTCGTGACCGTGAACAACACAGGACTCGTTACGGCGAAGGCCGTGGGCACCGCCCTGGTAACGGTGTGGGCGACGTGCTGTGGTTCGAGCTCGACCACGGACGCCGCCGCGGAGATGCAGGTCGACACGACCACGGTTGGCAACGGCGGAAGCCTGAGCAACGTGCCCTCCGGCTGGTCCCTGATCTCCAATCAGCCGTGGGACGCAGAGTGGGAGATGAACGGCGGTGATTACGTCCGTGACGGCTCGGGCTCCTGGTGGCAGGAAAGCGGATCGGGCTCATTCCGGATCGTCTCGAATCAGGAGGATCCGGTCTCTGCTCCCAGTGCGCTGGAAATCGAATTTCCCGGCGGAATGGCCACGGGGAACGATCCCTGGAGCTTCTGGAAGTCCATCTCTGGCTATCAGCAACTCTATGTGGGCTTCGTGATGAAGCTGGAAGATGGGTGGGTGAAGCAGGAGAATGGCCAGAAGATCATGCACTTCAACCACGGGTCGGCGTCGGGCTTCATCAATTGGCTCACGTCCTGTCCCGGCGAAGCCCCCGGCTTCACGTGGCGTTCGAACGGACCGTCCCAATCGCCGCCCATGAACGACCCCTGCGAAAAGGAGGGCTCGGACCTGGCCCTGGTGCCGAACGTCGGGTCGGATCCGTCGATCCCGATCGGCGAGTGGTTCACGATCGAGTTCATATTCGATCTCGGGTCGGGGAGCGGCGACGGGTCTCTCCAGGCCTTCATGAACGGTGAGAAATATCTGGATTACTCGGGGCTCACCTGGGGCGGAGAAACCTCCATGGATGAGCTGCACTTCTCGCTCACGTGGGGAGGGGGCGGATCGCCCGTGCCGAGCACCCAGCGGCTCTTGATCGGACACACACTCCTTGCCACGCCTTGAGTCCACCTTCTGGGACGGGGGCAGTGGAGCCGATTCCGTCGAAAGGAATCTTCACTCAGCACCCGAGGCCCAAGAGTGGGGCCACCGTTGCGCTCCGGAATCCATCTTCCTTGAAGGATTGAGACGAAGACTCCGGAGTGGGGGGCCTCACTCCTCGTACTGCGGCTGCTCTTCAGCGTCGGGACAATGGCCGTAGAAGACCGGGTACCGAGGTCGATCGAGGAGGTCCCACTCTCCGGGTGACCGCCGGCAGGTCCCGTCAGTTCACTCCGAGGGGGGATTCAGGACGTGGGACCTCCAGTCGTCCCCCGAACATCCTCGTCCCACTCGTCAAACCTTCAGAAGAACAGGTCCGTCGGCACCGCTGCGCATCATCTCTAGCGTGGCGGGTCCGATCTGTATGCCGTCGCAAAGGGAAACTCGTGTGCCCTGTCGAATCTCGCATCCAGGATCGGCCTCAAGGACTGATCCCATTCTTCGTCGAAGATCACGTAGTCGATCTCCAGACTGTCCACGGAAGCCAGCAACTGTGCCGAATCTTCCGCGAAGTAGTAGTGGCTGTACGCTCTCACGGGAATGTCGACTGCGAAATAGCTGGGTGCCATGATTCGCTCGGAGGGTCTCACATTGGCCTCCGCCCACTCCCTGACCTGCCGCACCTTCACTGCAGGATTCGCCAACGCGTTCGCGCCTATGTATGCGAGCTCGAAAAGCGAGAACATCACCGCTGCTGCAATCGGGCCGGCGATGCGGTCCTTGGCTCCCGGCTCGCTGACGATGCGCACCATGGCGAATCCACCGAGAAGCGCAATGGCCGGGGCCGCCAGGAAGTAATATCGGACTGGCTGAAAGCTCTGAACCATCACCCACATAATCCCCGACGCGACCCAAATCAGGGGCAAGAGCGCTCAGCGTCTACCATCCAGCAAAGCCAAGCCCACTCCCAGCACGCCGAGGATCATGAAGAACGGATCCTCTCGAAAGAGCTCGAGCAGGCTTCGACTGGCCTTCGCCGGATCGAAGCTGAAGCGGCCCACATGAAACAGGGGATTCCCGGGGTCGAACTGCGCTCCCCTGAGTTCGAACGCGAATGCCTGAACAAAACGATCCGGAGACCAGAGGTAGAGTGCCCCGTAAACAAGAGCCGCGGGAATGACTGAACCCGCGAGGAACTTCAAGCTGTCACGAAGTCGTCGGTTCCAGCTCGACCCTACCTGGAGGATGTAGAAAAGGAAGACAGGGAGCAGGAAGACGATGTTGACCTTCGTGAGTAGTGCCAATGCCATCGCAACGCCTGCAAGCGTCCATCGCCGGTCCACGAGCAGCAAGGCCGCGAGTACCACGAAGAAGATCTGGGTTGATTCGACCAGCGCGGTCCGAGCCGTGAAGACGCTCCATTCGCTGAGACCGAAGACGAGGGCGGCGAAGAACCCCGTGTACCGATCGAAGAGGGACCGACCCAGAAGGAACACGAGAAACACGGTGCCAGCACCGAAGAGCGCACTCACCGTGCGGGCCGCAGTCAACGACGCATCCAGCACCGAGAAGCTCAGCAAGGTAACGCCGTGAAACACGGGCGAAAGAAAGAGATGTTTGCGGCCGTCCATGAACCAATCCCCATGCGACAGAAGATTCTTCGTGGAGATGGTCCAAAGTCCTTCGTCCGCCTGCACCTCGGGAAAGTGCGACAGGAACACGAGTCGAAGAAATGCGGCCACTGACAACAGGATCGCCAGCTCCTTGCGACGTACGGGGAAGCCCTCCTCATTGCCGCGAGCCGGGATTTCCCCGGAGCCGGCCTGGGCCACCGCCGTTTCCGAGCCCTGTCCCAACGTCAACATCTTTCTCTTGGCAGAACGCTCATAACGGCTCTTGGTTCGCTCTCACGTCGCAGGACATCCGGAGAACCAGACGATCCGACGGGAGGTCTCCGACCATTCGGTGCCAACAAGGGCGAGGTTCGCCGGCCCATCGGGAATCCCCGGAGCCTATGCTCGCTTCCAGCAGCGCCATCAGCGACTGCGTAGGTGCAATCGATTCCGGCGCAGAAGGCCACGAATAGAACGCGGAGAGCGCCGTTCCCACTCGGGCCAGCTGCCTCCCCGCTGTCACCCGAGAACAAAGGCCGCTCACGAGCGACATCGTTCGCCCGGCATCGCCGTCGTTCTACCCAACGGATCCTGGAGCATCGGACTCAATTCATGGGCCAAAGCCTCTCCGAAGCGCTCGATTCCCGCCGTCGAGTAATGAACGATATCCACGAAAAATTCCGGGTTCTTGCCGAATAGCTCGGCCATGTCCACGACAGCGGCGCCCTCCCGTTCCGCGACCTCGACGATCGTCGAGTTGTAAGCCTCCATGTTGGCCGCGTGTTGCCCCGGCTCCGGCTCCACCCCGGTGAGCCCGACCTGGCCCGGCTCCAGATCCGGGACCTCTTGGTCGGTGTACGCCAGCGTGAAGGGCATGGTCACGAATACGACGTCGGCACCCCGGTCCCGGGCCGTAGTCGCGAGGTAGCGAAGATTGCGCGCGAATACGCGCCGGCCGCTTTCAATATCGTAGTTCTCGACCGGCTCCGGCGGTTCGGCAGTCAGTTCCCCGAGCCTGGTCCTCAGAGACCAGAGAATCCTCGAGATCACCACGTCGTCGTCCGTGACGACGTTCGTATAGCGATCCTGCCCGTAGCGGACCAGGTAATGGCCGTCGACCCGCCGTCCCTGTAACGCCGCGTCGTAGTTCACGAGCAAGTCGTTCACGTTGTGCATGACGATCACCATGTCCGGCTCGTAGTCGAGTACGTCGTACTGAAGCCGGATCAGGGAGTGAGCCGTCGTATACGCGGACATCGCGGTGTTGTACACGCGGACGCCGTCGTACCCCGCCTCGCGGAGTGAGCACTCGAGCACGAGCGGCCAGTGAATCCCAACCTCGTTCCAGACACTCTCACTGGTGGAACCACCGAGGACGAAGATGCGATACTCCCCCGGCCGCTTCTCGCCCACCCGCCCCTGGATCCGAATCCCCTGCTCGTTGAAGTACGCGAGCTCCGGATTCTCTTTGCCGGGGATCTGCCAGTCGACCCTGGGACCGAAAACCAGGAACGGGCTCAGCGGGAATTGGGTTTCCCGGTAGTGGGGAAGAAACGTCGTCATGGGTACGTCCCGGGTCACCTTCTGATACACGCGCAGGGCCACCTCACAGGCGAGAAATGTGGCGAGCAGGGCGCCCAGCCAGGCCGCGGCCTCGCGCCACTTTCCGCCGTTCGATTCACCCGTCATCGAACGATGCTCCCTCGATGAGCGTGAAGAGGTCCCTAACCTCCCCGTGGCTCTCCCGGAACCGATCCAGGTCCAGGGCGACCACCCCCTCGTCGTCCATCGCCGACGTATCGAAAGCATCGTCCGTCAGGAACCGGCGGAGCGGCTCGTTCCGCTCCGTCGCTCGGTGGTGGAGACCGCGTACGCTCTCCCCCCGGTCCGCGAGCCAGAGGAGGAATGCGTGCTCGACCCTGCGCTGGAAGACCCGGCAGGACATGACGAAGGAGCGCACGACGCCGTCAGCGTCGAGCAGCAAGGACAGAATCTCGCCGTGGCTTCCGTGACGGTCCCGCAGGGTCGCCGTGAAGAGTCGCCCTCCCCCTGCGATGACGTCGTCGACCTCCTGATCGGAGAGTCGCATCCCGTTGAGGTTGAATTGGTTCGTCTTGTTGATGAGTTGAACGGCCCGCGCCCGGTCCGCCTCGGTCCGGTCGTGGACAGTCAGGACCATCTTCAGATCTCGCAGAAACTCCCGGAGGTCGGCGCCCTCGGCCTCCTTGGGCACCATTCCCGCTACCCGGGTCCGATACAACTCCGTCCGCTCCCGGTCTTCTTCCGTGACGTGGTCGCGGTGAAAGAGACGGGAGAGATATCGGAAGAACTCCGGGAGCTCTTCGGTCTCCGACGGAAAGCGGACGGTCACGACACCGGGCAACGCCCGTGAGACCTCCGCCAGCTCCACCGGATTGTCGTCCACGAAGGCGAAGGAGTCGAGGCCGAGGTTCAGGGACTCCGCCAAGGCTCGGATCTGGGCCGACTTTGCTTCATAGCTGGCCAGGATCTTCACGAAGTCTTCCTCGCCCAGATGCGTCCCTCCCTTTCGGAACGGTGCCCTCGCCACATCCGGGTCGTTTCTCGTCACGCCGGCGATCAGCACACCGCTGTTCTTCAGCCTCTTGAGAAAGGTCTGAAAGAGGAAGTGAGGATACCCGATCCCCTCCGGCTCCTGGGCCAACCCCTCCACGCCGTCCTCGCCCACGACCCCGGCCCAGAGGGTGTTGTCGAAGTCGGTCACCAGCACCTTCCCCGTGCCCCGCTCTGGGGCCAGCGCGGAGTCCACGAGCGCCCGGGCGACGATCCCCATGCTGGAGCTGGCGACCGGATTCCCGTGGCCGAGATAGTTCTTGAGAGAGAATGTCTCCCGTTCGAGGGTCCGGGCGCCCAACGACCTGGCCGTGGCCAGCAGCTGGGCCTCCAGACGGGAAGAGCCCGTCGCATCGGTGAAGAGCGGCGGGATCGGCGCGGGAAGATAGAGCAGCTCTCTTCGGGACGAGCCGAGAAGCGAAACGAGCTCCCGTACGTCCTGGTCCGCCTCCTCGTCGCTCTGGTGATCCGGAACCCCGGAACGCCAGTCCGCCGACGGAACGAAGTCCCAGGGGAGGAGGAGGGCGACCTCTCTCACGCTCTCTTCCGCATCCTCCATGAGAGATTGCCGCAGGGTGTTGAATGGCGGAGCGAACACGCTCGCGGCGAAGCCGCGCTCCGCCGCAGCGGCCCGGGTGTAGAGGTCCAGCGGCTCCAGCGTGCCCGAGAGAAGAACCCGCAGACGGAACTCTTCTCCTCCCTCGAAGGCGTCCAGGATCTCTTGCGCTTCGAGGAACTTCACGGCATCACCCCTCCGGTGAGCTGCATCGTCATGCCGGAGGCCAGGTAGCTGCGGTTCTCGAGCAACCAGCGAATCTGTTGGGCCGCCTCCGTCGGAGTCGGAAGTCGCCCCCACGGAGACCGGTCCGTGTGCATAAGGCGAACGCGGGGATTCATCGGTTCACTCATGCCTCCCTCGATCACGTCGAAAACCACCGCCGCACATCGCCGATCGTGGGGCGCCAACTCGACCGCCAGGATGCGGGCAAGCTGGGGCACGAGAGATTTCGACAACGAGTACAGCGGGTTCTTGAAGTTGTGTCGCCCCGGCGCTGCGGCCGTGGATCCGATCAGCACCAGCATCGCACCCTCGGTGCCATGGTCTCGGAGAGCCCGGGCCAGACCGAGGACCTGACGAACGGGATCCGCGAGCTGTCGATCCACGGATCGGGGAAGGTCGACCTCGATCAGCTTACGATTGTCCGGCCGGGGCCAGGCACAGTGGACCACGGCGTCGAGGGAGATTCCGCCGAGCTCCTCGCCGACCCTCTCCACCTTCGGAACGTGCAGGAGGCCGTCGCGCGGGGAGCGGGAGGTTCCGAGCGCCCGTCCGCCGAGGGCCTCGGAAAGCGCCTTCCCGAGCGCGCCGGTCGCGCCGGTAACGAGGACACGACCCTTCCCCGTCCCGGCCGGCTCTGGACGCACCTCCCGTCCCGACCCTTCGGGCTCACCTTCCGCTTCGAAGTGGTGCCGCTCGAATTCGTAGATGCCTTCCACATAGCGGACGCCCGTGCTCTCATCCACAACGGAGCAGCCAACTTGGCCGATCCGCCCATCGTCTCGGATCACCTCGCCGCCGACGACGAGGCTGGCCGGGGGCACGATCGGCCGCACGAAACGCAGGTTCAGAGAACGGAGCAGGCACTCCCGTCCCGGCAGATGCATCCCCGCGAGGCGCGAGAAGAGCCCCGCCGAGAATGCCCCGTGCAGCACCGGGCGACCCAGCGGCGCCTTCGCCGCGTACTCCTCGTCCGTGTGCAGCGGATTCCAATCACCGGAGAGCTCCGCGAACTGCCGGGGCGTCTCCTCGGTGATCTCGACCGTGAACTCCGCCGAGCTCATCGCCCTCTCCCATCCCGCGATTCCTCCACGACGAGCGCCACGGCCTCGAACGACGTCATCTCCATGGCGTCCGACACGCTGACATCGATCTCGAACTCGCTCTCCACTGCGGTGATCAGCGAGACGTGGCCGAGCGAATCCCACTTTTCCTCGGTCAGCTGGCGAAGCTGTCGAACGTCGGCGTCGGGCGGGAGTTGGAAGACGGAGCGAAAGATCACCGCGAGAGTGTCGCGAATCTCGTCTTCCGGCTGCTCATCTCTATCTGTCATTCATCTTCCTCGTACGGCCGTGTCCACGTGCATCGCGTCGGAAAGGTCCGTCAAGTCAGAATGCACCATCGGAGCGCGCATCACCCCGGGTAAGCCACCAATCCCCCAGGTCCGTCGGAGCCCCGGGCGCTTCCGAAGTCCTCAGCATCATGTGCACGTTTCCGGGGATTCTCGCGTAGCCTCTCCGACGAAGCACGTCCTCCAGCGCCGGATGGCTGCCGCTACAGACGATCGCGTCCAGATCGATGCGGAACCCAAGCTCGTCCACCGCCTCGAGAAGGGCCAGCCCGACTCCTCGTCGGCCAGGGGGAAAGAGGAGGTCGGACAGGCAGGCCACACGGAGGCCGTCCAGTCGGGGATCCGGGGGCCCCGCCGGCTCCTTGAGGACAGCCCAGCCGACGCAGCGACGACCGTCCCATGCCGTCATGATTCGGTAGCCGGGTCGCGCGCCGTAGTTCCCCAGGACGGCCGCCCCGTCCCTGCGCGCCGAGGCCCGGAGCGAGCCCTCCACGGCGTTCCAGACCCCGTCCAGATCCGAGCTCGTCACTTCGTCCCAGCCCTCTCTTGTCTCAAGTGTCTCGCTCCACCCCCCGCGAAGCGCGATCCAGGCCCGCGTCACGCCCCGGAGACCGGCTCCCACCATCGGTTGGATCCCTCTCCGCTGCAGAGCGAACACGCTCCAGCGCAACCATTTCCGTTCCGCGGTCAACGGAATACGGTCGACTCGCACGCGGGAAAGAACGCGGGACGGTCGCAGGATTCGCAGCCGGTTGAAGAGGACACCGAGGTCCATCAATCCCGCAGACTCGAAGAGCCGACGGGCCGGAAGCGCCACCGTCGAGACCCCCACCAGACCCAGACCCTTCATCGCCGCCTTCAGCAGCAAGAACCCGACCGGACCGTTGCGGAATTCGGGAAGCACCCAGAAGCCCTTCAGCCAGTGAGCCTGCCGCGCGTTCTCGCCTTCAAAGACGAAGGTGACGGGCAGAGTCCCTAGGAATCCGATCGCCCTTCCGTCTCGGATGAAGACCCACGCGGGGGGGCTCGCACCCTCCCCGGTCAGCGAATCCCTAGAGGGCGTCGCGGTCGAATCACCCCCGCTCCCCCACGCCTCTTCGAAGAATGGCCGCAGGAGTCCGTGATCCTCCTCACGCACGGGGCGGAGCTCAGTGGTGGCGTCGGTTCCCGGATCCATCGCGGCTTCCCCCCACGTGTGTCTCGGTCGAACCGCCGGTGCGATACGGGACGTAGCGGACCCGTCCTGTCACCGCGCCTCGATAGTCGACAAGATCTGCTCGCGGCTCTTTTCCACGATGTGGGTCATCTCCAACCTCCATCGTTGAAGGGGCCCGATGCCCTCGCCCGGAACCGTCGCCAGGAGATGATCGAGCACGGTCGACACCGGTACGAACCATCCGGGCTTCGAGGCGATGTAGCGGAGAACGTCCTCGACGTCGCGGTCCACCCGACCGTCCCTGGCGAACCCCTTCCCCAGATGGGTCGAGAGAATGCACACCCCCCGATCCCCCTCCAGCCGGTCGACGGCTTCCCGATCCACCAGCGCCTTGAAAGCGCTCACGTCCGGTGCCCCCGACGTCGAGAACCAGTAGTTCACCCACGGCGTCGACGGATCGCGATAGGGGCGGCCTGGCGGCATGGATCTCGTGTCGATCCGGGCGAACGTGAAGCCCCGTACGAAGTCGATGTGCTCCCGGCAAAGATCGCCCCAGAAATATGGAGAGGCGGGCTTCTCTCCCTCGAACGACGGAAGCCCGAACACGTGTCGCGCACCCTTCATGAGCCACCGAAAACCGAGGATCCGATATCGCTTGTGTCCCCAGTACAGGTTCTCCCTGTTGAGGCCGTGATTGCAGTGGAGCCTGGGCATTTGTCCGAATTCCCGGCGGAAGAACTCGAGACCCTGCCTCGTCTGCCGGCGTTCGCTCGAGCCCATGGCGCTGCCGTGGAACGCGAGCTCGAATCCACGCTCGTGCAGCTCCTTCACGAACGCTAGATAGGGGGGATCCTGAAGGGTGTCTGCCGCGAAGAACGGGCCTTGCAGCTCTTCGGGACAGTCGAGCGGCCACGCCGTCTTCGTGGTCCTCATTCCGAGATCGAACAACAGGTCGTACACCGGTGCCACATTCGCGAGCGTGGCGTCGTCGGTGTCGTCCAGGATCGTGAAGACGAACCTGCGGTCTCCCGGATACGAGATCATCTGGAAATGCTTCGAGCATCTCGGCCGCAATGGGCGGGGAGCACCCGAAAGGAGATGAGGCTCTCGGCGAGGTGCCTCGCCGCCACCTGATAGCCCTCGGGACTCGGGTGACCGTCGCGGGGGAGCAGGTAGAGCTCGGTCTCCCCCCGGCCGTCTGCCACGAATGCAGGAAGGAACCTCACAGTGCGGATTCCCATGGCTTCGACGATGTCGTCGAGCCACTGGAGCTGGTCCGATTCCCACCGATCATAGACGGACAGATGCGACGGGAACACGGTCAGCACCAGGGGGATTCCCCGCCCTTCCAGCCCTTCTTTCAGGGTTCGCAGTCGCTTCCTGTATTCGTGGCGACCCTCCTCCACTGCCGTGGCGGACCGGGCTCCACCCCACTCTTCTTCGGCCTGACGTCGCTGGCCTTCGTCGTCCCGGGAACCCTCATGTGCGCGGCTATCGCGTACGTTGGCCAGGGCACGGAGCGAGAGGTTCCACAGCGCCATGTCGCGGGCCCACGGATACACGAGCGAGAGCGGAAAGCTCGACTTCGCTTCTCTGTTTGCCCTCAAGCGGTCCCATGTGTCCAGTCCCTTCAGGTCGCGAACGTCGTTCTCGCTGAACTGGAGGATCACGAGATCCGGGTCGATTGCCATCCCCCTCTCGATCATCCTCGCCTGCTCGGTAATCGTCGACCCTCCCAGGCCCGCGTTCACCACCTGAATCCGGACGCGGCACCGCAGCTCCAGCTCCAACTCCAATCGCGCCGGCAGAGTTTCGTCGTCATCCACGAACGTGCCGAACACGAAGGAATCCCCCACATAGAGGATCCGGAATTCTCCCGAGGGCCTTTCCCGGGGAAAGTCGGCCCCCCGGTATCCGAGGCTGTCGATCGTCACCCGATGCGGCAACGCCGGGTTCTCACGAACGACCGTTTCCTGTCCCGGCTCGAAGATGCCGGGCACACGGTCGAACTCGCTTACGGTCACAGTGAACACCCCTCCTCGGCCCGGGCCGAGCCCGGTCCATCGTAAGACCGTCTCCGCGACGGCCAGGGCGACGACGACGCTGACAATCAAGAGAGCGGCTGGAACAAGAAGCCTGCCCACAAAATCAGTCTTCCGCGCGTCTGCGTCTCGTTTCACGTGGATTTGACCAGGGCGTTCTGCATCCTCTCAATGACGGCCCGCCAGGTGAACTCCGAAAGGGCCCGGGCACGCCCCGCTTCGCCCATCCGCTGCCCCAGCGAGGGATTCCGAAGCAGCGTCGAAAGCGCGTCAGCCAGTGCCCCGGGATCCTCAGGCGGTACCACGATACCCGTCTCTCCGTCCACGATCATCTCGGGCACGGCCCACGCGTCCGGGCCGACACAGGGCAAGCCGTACAGCATGGCCTCCAGAAACACCACCCCGAACGCCTCGAAGCGGGTCGGCATGCAGAACACGTCGGCCTCCACGTAGGCCCTCTCCAGCCGGGTCCTCTCCCCGGGAACGTCTTTGTCCAGGAATCCGAGGTTGATCACCCTCGGATCGGTGGTCGGCACGTCGTCCGGACCGGCGACGACCAGGCGGGCGTCGGGAATCTTTTCGGTCACGCGGGCGAAGGCGTCCAGGAGCAGCATCCCCCCCTTCCGCTCGAACTGCCGACCCACGAAGAGCACGGTGGGAGGCGCGCTTTCCCGATCCGTGGATTCGACACCGGGTACCCGAGACGGATCCAGATTTGGTCCGGCATACACCGGCACCACCCGATCTTCCGGGATTCCGAACTCCCCCCGGAAGCTTTCCGCCAGCACCTCACTGATGGTGAAGATTCGGATCGCGCCTTCATACACCCGGCGTTCCCGTTGCCACACCCTCTTCAACTCGTCGCGGGTAAGAACCGCGGCATCCGAGAATCCGGTCTCCGCGCCCCTTCGGGCGAAGGCGATGTTGGAATCGCAGTAGAGAGCGTACGGCGTCTCCCCGCGACCCCGGGGCTCGAAGGTCGCACCGAATTGGAGGATCAGCTCGGTCCATCCGGAGGAACGCGAGATTGCGCGCTCCGCCCGCCGGCTCCGCCATTCGAACGGCAAGACGCCCAGGTGATATCGGACCCACCAGCGTCGGCGGTCGGCCGAGAAGGTGCGCGCCGCGGCGAGGAGCCTGCGCACCCCGTGGAGGTCGACGTCTCCGGTCCGGACCTGGTGTCCGGCGAGCCGTAGGTGATCGACGACGCTCTTGGAGATTCCGGACCAGGAATCTCGCGTCTCGGCGTCTCCCTCACAGAGGACGAGGATCTTCACGCGTCTATCTGATCCTCAGCGGTCCGCGCCTTCTCGAGCCCGGTCCCCCGTGGCGCGATCCTCCGCGCCCGCCACGGGCTCGCTTACACGCCCCAGTGCGTCGAGCAGCCGTCGCGTGTCCGCCTCCCAGTTGTAGCGGTCGACGATTGCCCGTCGACCCGCCTCGCCCATCTGCTTCGCCACATCTTCCCGGGCCAACCCCTCTAGCACCTTCGCCAAATGTCCCGCGTCCCGGTCCCGGAAGACCCGCCCGCTCCCCGTCTCGAGAAGCACCCGTTCCACGGGCGTGGTGTCCGACGCCACCACGGCGAGGCCGGCGGCCATGTAGTCGAAGAGCTTGTTCGGGATCGTGGTGTTCCAGCTCTCGTTCGCGTGGTGGGGGACCAGGCCGACATCCGCCCGAGCGACCACCTCCAACGCCCGATCATGCGGCAGGTACCCGGTGAAGTCGACCGCGCCTTCGTGGACCAACCCCAACTCCTTGCCCTGAGCCCTGAAATCCTCCAGATGGATTCCCTCTCCGATGAGCGTGAGCGTCGCCGCGAGCCCGCCGTCCCGGGCGATGCGGAGGGCGTCCAGGGCGGTGCCGACGCCACGGGCTCGCTCCATGAGCCCGAGGTAGACGAGGGATAGACCGTCCTTCGCCCGTCCTGGCCCTGTCCGACTTCGGGAGAATCGGTCCACACGCGCCTTCTCCGGTGTGTTGGAGACCACCGTGATTCGCCCGGCCGGAACCCCCTGGCGCTCGAGACGGTCCCTGGACTCCTCCACCACGACCAGAATGTGGTCCACGCGTGGCAACGTCCACGTCTCCACCCACTCCACCAGACGGGGATTCCGCACGAGCCAGTCCCAAGCGCCCCGCGCTCGGGTCGTCCAGAGGTCCCGAATCATCGCCGGGTAGTTCTCGGCCATGTCCAGCACGACCGGGATTCCCTGCTTTCGGGCGACGTACAGCGCGGTCGGTGCGAGGGGGAGATCCCGGCAAAGCACCAGGTCAGCCCCGATCTCCTCCACGGTGTCGCGGATCAGCCGGACCCAACGGGGATTGAAGAACGCCGGGAACATCGAGAGGGCGTCCAGGCGGCGTCCCAGCCAAGGGAGCGGTGGCATCCTGTGAACGACTGCCTCCTCGAGTCGCTGGCGGACCGCGTCTCGCTGGCGATTCCGGGCGNNGCTGGCGATTCCGGGCGGTCAGGTGGACCTCGTGGCCCGCCGCGGTGAGCGCCGAAGCGACCTTCTCGACCCGGACGTCCCAGGGATATTCGCTGTCCCACACCTTGCAGATCTTCACCCGTGCCCCTCAGACGCCGTGATGCGTGCGCCACGCGCGGAAGAGGAGCGCGGCCCAGAGCCCGGTCGCCATCTCCGAGCGACCCTCGCGAAATGATGTCCACGCGTCTCGCAGCGCGTCGGGGTCGAGGAGCCCGGCGGAATCGGACTCCACCGTCGCCACTTGATCGAGCGCCCACCCTTCGAGGCTGCCTTCGAGCCAGCTTCCGATCGGCGCGGTAAACCCGACCTTCGGCCTTTCCACAAGCTCGGCCGGCACCAGGCGGTGGAGCACCGATCGAAGGAGCCATTTCCCCTCTCCTCCCCTGATTCGATGGGATCGAGAGAGGGACCACGCGAACTCCACGATCCGGTGATCCAGGATCGGGACGCGAACCTCGAGGCTCACGGCCATGCTGGCCCGGTCCACCTTCGCCAGAAGGTCGTCGGGCAGGTACACCGACTGGTCCGCGAAGAGCATCCGGGAGAGAAGATCGTCCCATCCTGCGGTCGCCTCCCATGCGGCCCACGGCCCAGGATCCCGCGTGGGAGCGCGCAACAGCCGGATCGGGTCGTCCCACATCGAATGGAGCGAGCGATACATCTGTCCGACGTCCGTTGCCATGAAGACCCGACCCAGCTTGTGAATCTTCTCGCCCGGCAGCCGATGGCGAAATCCCGCCGGAAGCAGAGGAGACACAGCGTGGAAGACTCGATCCCAGCGCCGGGAAGGCAGGGCAGCGAGTGCCGAGCCCACCGAACGGCGGAGAGCAGACGGAACGGCGGAAGCCCTCCGAATCAGCGCTGCGCCGTGAACGTACCGATTGTACCCGGCGAAGAGCTCGTCCCCCCCGTCGCCGCTCAGGGCGACGGTGACGTCGCGGCGCGCAAGGCGCGAGATCAGGTGGGTCGGGATCTGTGACGGATCGGCGTGGGGCTCGTCGAAGATCTCCGGCAGACACGGCACGACCTCCAGGGCGTCCCGCCCGCCGAGCGTGAGCTCGGTGTGGTCCGTGCCCAGATACCGGGCGACCCTGCCCGCGTGAGCCGATTCGTCGTGCTCCGACACGTCGAATCCCACGGTGAAGGTCCGGATCGGGGGCGAGCTCGCCCGCTGCATGAGGGCCGCCACGGTCGACGAGTCAATTCCGCCGGAAAGAAGGGCCCCGAGGGGAACGTCGGCGATCATGCGACCGCGAACCGCCTCGTCGAGAAGGTCTTCCAGTACCGTCGCCGCTTCCTCCTCGTCACCCCTGAAGGGATTCGCGATCCCGCTGGCGGCCGCGTCCAGCAGGCTCCAGAACGGTTTGGGCTCCCGAGGCCCGCCCTGGTCGGTGGAGAAGGTGAGGATGGTGCCCGGAGGCAGCTTCCAGGCGTCCCGAAAGATCGACCGGGGCCCCGGCACATACAGGTAGCGAAGATATTCCGCCACCGACACCGGGTCGATCTCCGTCCGGAACGACGGGGCGACCCGCATCGCCCGAAGCTCCGAACCGAATACGACGCCCCCGGTCGTCCGCTGGTAATAGAGCGGCTTGATCCCGAGTCGGTCACGAACCAGATGCAGCAGGCGCCGCTCCGCGTCCCAGACCGCGATCGCGAACATGCCGACGATTCGACGTACCGTCTGCTCCAGGCCCCACCGGTCCAGCCCTGCGGCCAGCACCTCGGTGTCCGAATGTCCGGCGAATCGAATGCGCGCCGCACGGAGGTGCCGCCGGAGATCGACGACGTTGTAGATCTCGCCGTTGAACACTAGTGTGAAGCGCTCGGACGGTGAGGCCATCGGCTGATTGCCGGCGTCGCTCAGATCCTGGATCGCCAGGCGCCGAAACGCAAAGCCGATACCCGCCTCGGGATCGAGCCAGATGCCCTCGGCGTCCGGACCCCTGTGGCGCAGGCTCTCAGCCATGGCGTGTAAGGTCCCACGCGTGGCCTGCGCGGGGAGGCCGCGGCTGTCGAGAATTCCCGAAAACCCGCACATGAGCCGAGTCGCTTCCTCGTCCTGGTCTGAGAGATTCCGGTCAGGTAATGTGCCGCATATGGAGCCCCCCTTCCGCCGCGGTCCGGGTCACCTGCAAGTCCCGGACCGTGATGCCGTGCGCGCAACGAGCCTCGAGTCCGGTCGCCCGCCGGCGCGCGCGCATCCGCGCCCCCGCGAAGCCCGTCCGATCACACCATGAAGTCGCTCGTCGAGCGCGTCCTCTACCACGGTGGGATCGCCGGCCTTTCACGACGTCGCCTCCGGGGGGCGGTGCTCGTCCTCGGGTATCACAACGTCGTGCCCGAGGGAGAGGCTGTCGTGGGAGAGCGTTCCCTTCACATCTCCCAGCGGCGCTTCGGTGAACATCTCGACGTCATCTCGGACAGTCACGAGATCGTCGCCCTCCGCCACGTTCTCGAAGCGCCGAACGATCCGCAGCTTCCGCGCGTCGCCATCACCTTCGACGACGCCTACCGGGGCGCGCTGATTGCGGGTGTTCAGGAGCTGGCGAGCCGTGATCTCCCGGCGACGATCTTCGTCGCGCCCCGCTTCGCGGAAGAGGGATCGGGATTCTGGTGGGACAAGCTGGCGCCCGGAGAGAACGGCGGGGTCCCGAGGGAAAGATGGGAGCGGTTTCGACGGGACGCCATGGAGCGCCACTCCGGGAGGAATGATGAGATCGTGGGGTTTGCGGAAAGCCGGGGCGCAGTTCCACGCACCTTGCCCGAACATGCCACCCCCGGATCGATCGACGATCTCCGCTCCGCCGCAGGCGCCGCGTCGCTCCGCTTCGGGTCCCACACCTGGTCTCACCCCGACCTGACGGCCCTCCGTCCCGATGAGGTCCGGAACGAGTGCACCCGAGCTTCGGAGTGGATCCGCAGCGAGGGTCTTCCCCGGGACGAGTGGATCGCGTACCCCTACAACCGGGTGTCGGCGACAGTCGTGAGCTCGGTGCGGAAAGCCGGATTCCACGGAGGGCTGACCCTCGACGGTCGCTGGAGCGTCCGCGATCGTGTGGACCCCTTCCTCCTCCCGCGACTGAGCGTGCCGGCCGCCATGACTCCGGAGGGCCTCGGGCTCCGACTCGCCGGGCTGTTCTGTCGCTGATCGGCCCCTGACCGCACCATGCGCATCGTCCACGTCCTCGCTCCGGCGCAGTTCGGCGGTCTGGAGCGCGTCGTCGCCGCGCTGGCCCGGGGGCACGCCCAGCGGGGTCATCGGGTGACGGCGGCCCTGATCGTCGAGCCCGATTCGCCCTCCCCTCCACTGGCCCGAGAGCTCGGGTCCGGGGACGTCGAGGTCCACGAGATCCGAATTCCGCCACGCCGATACCTCGCGGAGCGACGAGCGGTCGCCGATCTCGTCGCCGAAACCCGTCCCGAAGTGCTCCACACCCACGGGTACCGGGCGGACGTCCTGCACGGAGGAGTGGCGCGCTCCCTCGGTGTGCCGACCGTGACGACCCTCCACGGGTTCACCGGAGGAGGCCCGCGAAATCGGTTCTACGAGGCGCTCCAGACGTGGGCGATCCGGTCATTCGACGCCGTGGTGGTCGTCTCGATGCCGCTCCGCCGTCACATCCTGGACCGAGGCGTCGGCGCCGAGAGAATCCACGTCATTCGGAACGCGTGGACCGGAGGGATCTCGCCGCTCCCCCCGGAACATGCTCGGCAGCGGCTCGACGTGGAGGCGTCGAGCTTTCATCTGGGATGGGTGGGACGCTTCTCGGAAGAGAAGGGTCCGGATCTCTTCATCGACGCACTCGAGCTCCTGGACGACACCCCCGTGACCGCGTCCATGATCGGCGACGGTCCCATGCTCGAGACAATCCGCCTCCGGGTCCAGCGCCTTCCCGCCGACGTGGTGCTCCGGCTTCACGGTCCGGTCCCCGACGCGGCGGCGCTCTTCTCCGCGTTCGACGCCTTGGTGATCAGCTCGCGATCGGAGGGTACTCCGATCGTCCTCTTCGAGGCGATGGCGACCGGCGTGCCCGTGGTGGCGGCGGAGGTCGGCGGCATACCCGATGTGGTCGACGACCGGACGGCGGTCCTGGTGCCTCCCGGGCGCCCCCGGGCGCTGGCGGACGCGCTTCGCTGGGTGCGCTCCGAGCGCGTCGAGATCGCCGAGAGGGCGCGGCGCGCACGGGCCCGGCTCGAAGAGGCATTCTCCCGCGAGCCCTGGCTGGACCGCTACGAAGAGCTCTACCGCACCCTGGCAGGACGCCGAGGATGAGAGCGACGCTCGCCGCCCACGCTCGCGCTCCCGCCACCGCCTCGCGGGGGAGGCCGGTAGCGCCGGTAACGGTTGGATCATCGGTCCGTCCCCGGCAGGAAGCGCCTCACGATCCATCTCAGCTCCTGGCGGGGGAGCGTGCCGAGACGAAGACCCGCAAGGAGAAACGTGGCTCCGAAGAGCGCCGTTCCGAGGCAAATGCGGAGGAATTCGCCGTCGATCCGAAACGCGAGTGCCGCGACCACCGTGGCCAGCCCGCATGTGAAGGCCAGCTTCGACAGTTCTTTCCATGGCAGGATCCCGGTCCACCCGACGCGGAGTCTTCCCGATACCTTTGCGACCCCGAGCACGCGCATGACCCCGAGGCCCAGAATGTAGCCAGCGATGCCACCCATCAGCGGTGAGACGCGTCCGAGAGAGACCACCACCACCGAGGCGATGAAGGCCGCCACTGTGGCTTTGAAGATGAACCCCGTGTCTCCCGTCGCACGGAGGACGGCGTGGTCGATCAGTAGTCCGAGAGGGAGCGTCAGGAGAAATACACGAAAGACCGGGGCGGCCGCCTCATACTGAGCTCCGAACACGAAGGATATGAGATCGGTCGCGAAGAGCTCGCCGAGCGCCCAGAGCGGAAGAAACAGGATCGCCAGGCGGGCCACCGCCACGCTCCACGTTCGTCTCATCTCGCCGAATTCTCGTGCATCGTGGGCTTCGGTGAACCGTACCAGCGCGACCTCGACCACCGATTGCTGGAGAAGCCCGATCACCGGGATGCTGACCGTCCCGACCGCGTACACCGCGAAAAGCTCCGCGGAGGTGGTGCCGGCCACGTAGTACGCGTGAAACGACTCCACGCCGATCTCGAAGAGGACCGCCACCGCGAACGGAGCGGAGTACCTGACCTGACGGGCCAGCGCGATCCGCTCGGGACGGCCAGTCCCTCCCGATCCTCGCAGCGACAGATAGGACAGCAGTGCCGCGGTCCTCGCCACGGCCAGGATGAGCACCGCCCAGAGAACGGCTTCCAGGCTCCGGAAGAGCACCGCGGCACCGACGACCAGAAGTCCCCTGAAGAGGTGATTCGCCGCGAGAATGGTCCCGGCCAGAAAGGAGCGCTTCTCGACGATCGGAAGGCTCAGAACCACTTCCGCCGGAACGCTGACGGCAACCAGCACCGCCAGAAGGCGGAGATAACGCTCGGCACCCCCCGAGGGAGAGGTTGTCCATCAGCAGATCCGATGCCGCGAGGACGCCCAATCCGCCCAGAATTCCCGCGGAGAAGAGCACGAGGACGGCCTGGACCACGTACTTCTGGCCGCCCCCCTCGTCCCGGGGAACGAAGTAGAACAGAGAAGCGGACATCCCCAGGTTGAGGATCGGCACAGCCGTGCCGAGGATGAGGAACAACTGCTTGTACACGCCGAACGTCTGCTGCTCGAACACGCGCACGAGGATGATCGGGACGGCGACCGACGGAAGCCACCCGATGACCCGCGCGGCGGTGAGGAGCGCCGTCTGGATCGTGAGCGACTCTTCGCGGCGGGAGAGCTTCGCGGCCAGGGGGCCCAGCGCTCGGGGTGTCACTCGTGTCGTTGCGGGCGGTTCGACGAATCGGAGGAGGACGGAGCCAGAGCGCCGAAGATAAGGAGGGTCGGTGCAGCAGGCATCGGGGCGCATCGGCGCCCAGCGATGCTCACGCTGGGCACACGGGCGCGCTCCGGAGCGTCAGACGAGCGTCAGACGCGTGAACGGTCGTGAGCGCTCGAGGAACCCGGACAATCGGCCTCGAGTACCGCACTGGGGATGTCCCGTGACGGTCCGGTCGGAGCGCTCAAGCCTGCTGCTCCGTGCGAAGTGCTGCAAGCCCGTCGTCGATAGACAGATGAGGAAGGCCCCGCCGATCGAGGTCCGCCGCCAGGTCCTGCGAAGTGACGATGATAAGATTGGCCGAAGCCGCCCGGGGAATCAGATCCTCCCTGGAGTCGTCCGTCGTCAGAAATTGGACTCCGGGTACGTCCGTCCCCACCGCGGCCACAGCATCGTCGAGAATCTGGTTCACCTCGGCGATGTCGATCCTGCGAAGCGCGAGAATCACGGTCCCGGCTCGGCTCGCCCGATACGCTTCACGAACGAGGACGGTCATCTTCTCCCGGTCCATCTCCGGTGACAGCTCGACGAATCCGAACGCGTCCGGTCCGTCGTGTCTCTGAGCGTGCACCGGTCGACTCCCATCTCGATGGTTGCCCACGTAGGCCTCATGAACTCCAAGTGCAAGGAAGATGCCTGGTCACGGGAAGACGAGGCACGGGGCCATCCGGGCCCGCATCGAAGCATGGCGCATCCTCGACCAGGCACGCCGCACGACGACCCTCAGGAACGATCGCAGTCGGGAACCGCTGCGCGGCCGCAACAGGTGTCGGCTCGCGTTCGACACGGGCCCGGTCACGGAGACCGGTGTCGAAGGCGTCAGTTTGAGCGAGCCGACGTCCAATGGTACGCTGCTTGAAGGGGGGCGAATCGAGCGGAAGTTAACGGATGTCCCACCGTGCCTGGACGAACACCTTCCCCATAGGAGCGCATGTCTGAAATCGCGGTTGGCCTGCTCGCTGTCGCCATCGGATTCGTCGGATATTCTTATCTGGGATATCCCTTGCTTCTCGTAGCGCTCGCCCGGGCGAAGAGAATCCCGGAACGACGGGACCGCGCCCCCGACTCGTGGCCCCTCGTCTCCATCACGGTCCCCATGTACAACGAGGAGCGACAGGCCGCCCAGCTTATCGAGAGCCTCTTGGCCCTGGAGTATCCATCGGAGAGGCTCCAGATTCTCATCGTCTCCGACGCCTCGAGCGATCGAACCGACGAGATCGTCCGACGCTATGCGGACCGAGGCGTCGAGCTGGTCCGACAACGGGAGCGAGCCGGGAAGACCGCCGCCGAGAACGCGGCGGCAGAGTTGCTGACCGGCGAGATCGTCGTCAACACGGATGCCTCGATCCGCATTCGCCCGGACGCTTTGAAGCATCTGCTGCGGGTGTTCTCGGACCCGAGCGTGGGCGTGGCTTCCGGCCGCGACATCAGCGTTTCGAAGGTGGGGGCGGACGTCAACGCGGGCGAATCCACCTACGTGGGCTACGAGATGTGGGTCCGAGATCTCGAGACGGAAGCCGGGGGGATCGTGGGGGCTTCGGGGTGCCTCTATGCGATTCGTTCAGGGCTTCATCGGGCTCCCCTCCCTGATTCGCTCAGCAGGGACTTCGCCGCCGCCCTCACCTGCGAGGAACAAGGATATCGCGCCGTCTCGGTGCCCGATGCGGTGTGCTACGTGCCGAGGGCACCGGCCCTGCGGCAGGAATACAGACGGAAGGTACGAACGATCACCCGGGGCATGGAGACGCTGCTCGCAAAGAGAGGGCTCCTCAATCCGTTCGACCACGGCCTCTTCGCCTGGAAGCTCTTCAGCCACAAGGTCTGTCGATGGACCGCCCCGTGGGCCGCCCTCCTGGGGTTCGTCGGGACCCTCCTCCTCGCGCCATCCAGCGCCTGGGCCGCGATCGTGACCGGCGCGGCCATCCTGCTCACAGGGCTCGGGGCGCTCGGATGGATACTGGGAGACGGCCGGTCGCTACCCGGCATCCTGGAGATTCCCGGTTTCGTCCTGGTGGGGAACGTGGCAGCGATGCATGCGGCGGTTCAGGTCTCCACGGGTCAGCGCAATCCGCTCTGGGAGCCGACCCGGCGCGAAGGTCGGGTGAGGACGGGCTGAGCGACCCGGGCCCTTCCTGTGTAGGTCAGTCGGGAAGCGCATCTTGAACGGCGGGAACGATCTTCACGGCTGTACGCTTCGCCGCTTCCAGCGCGGCGCTCTCTCCCTGGACGATCGGAACCACGATCCGTACCAGAGCCTCGTCGCTCCGTCGCTTCAGGGCGGCGTCCCGAAGGAGCTCCCACTTCACCAGGTACTCGTTCGCCACGACCCTCCCCCTCCCCTGGTACCAGTAGAGCACGAGAACCTGCTCGCTCTCGCGCTTCAACACGTATCGATTGACCGGGATCGGACCTGTCGAAGGGATCTGCACGTGGATGATCCGCGACTCGAGAGCTTCCCATCCGGCTCCCGGCATGCAGTTCTTCGGCGAGTGGATCGTGCGGCCCCGTGCCTGCGTCTCGTAAAATGCCGCGTATACCGAGATCCAGGGGTGGATTTCCGCCTCTGCCGCCGATGACGGAGGCTCGTAGACGCGCATGAGGTATTCGTCGAAGCCCGCCACCCGCTGTTCCTCACGAGAGATCTCCACGTCCCGCCCCCGATATCCGTCGATATCGTGGGGAATCGCCGTCTCGAGGGGTGCGGCCAACGACGGCCTCTCTTGGGGAATGACGCCCGAGATCATGAGAGCTCCTCCCGTGAGGAGAAGCGCGGCCGCCCACCGGTGCCGTGTCCCCTCCATCAGACTGCCTCCGCCCGACGGGCGGCGCTCCGGGCTTCGAGCCAGCGACTCATCCGACCCTCAAGGTCGCTCAGGAGCAAGGTCAGCGCCCCCAGGATCCCGAACGCGACGACGAAGAGCACCCAGCCCTCGGTGTAATGCATGAAGCCCTCACCGAAAGCCGGATCGACGAAGAAGCTGAGAAACCCGGTGAGAAACACCCGAACTCCGTTGATGAGCATGGCGACGGGAATGGCGACCACCACGACGACCGCCCGCATCCAAGGTCGATCCAGCCAGAGACCTCCCATGAGCACGCCCAGGGCGAGAAGCGCCGTGAGCGAGCGGAGCCCGCTGCAGGCCTCGGTCACGAAGAGGGACTGGCCGGGGATGTGGATCACGTTTCCGGCCAACAGGACGGGAACGTGGCGCGACTCGAGCANNTGTGAATCACGTTTCCGGAGAGCAGGACCGGAACGTGGCGTGACTGCAGGAGCGCCGCACCCATTGCCGACGCCTGAAACTGGAGTGGCAGCGCCAGGGTCGTGAGGAGAACCTGGGGAAGCGGGACCGAGAGGACGAGGAGGGTGCTCGGCAGCCACCACCGTAGAAGCTGGCGCCCGCCCCAGAAGAAGACCACGATCCCGGCGGCGGCCGCGAGCATGGAGACCCGCATCGTGAAAAGCTCGGCCGCCAGCTCGGACACGTATCGGAGGATGACGGCTCCCCCGAGAACGACCAGGCCGAGCCCAGGGCGCGGCACCGGATCGTCGAGGAGTCCGCGGCGCCACCCGAGGATCAGGGCCAAAGGTCCCAGGAGAAGCCCGTGCCCCGCATCCGGGTCGTTCCACCAATCCCGGACGAGCGTGACGAACGGATCCTTGAAAAGGACGAGGAGGGCGAGAGCGCCCAGGAGAAAGGGCGCTGCCCGAAGGACTCGCTTCAAACCGAGCGCTAGACGGCTCCCTTCTTCGTGAGCACGACGGGAACCGTCCTGGCCATGATTCTCAGGTCCTCCATCGCCGACCGGCGCCGAATGTACTCGAGATCCAAGTCGAGCTTCCTCTTCACGTCGTCGAGGCACTGGTCGTAATGGTGGTTGACCTGGGCCCATCCGGTGATCCCGGGCAGCACTCTCTGCCGCTCCCGATAGCCGCTCACCTCTTCCCGGAGCTCACGGAAGATCTCCGGCTGCTCGGGGCGAGGCCCTACGATGTTCATGTCGCCCTTTAGAACATTGAAGAGCTGGGGCAACTCGTCCAGACGGGACTTGCGCAGGAGCCTTCCGAGCGGAGTGACCCGAGGGTCGTCCGGCTGGGCCCACACCTGCTGGGCCTCTTCTCCCCTCCAATACATCGTCCGGAACTTGTAGATGACAAAGACCTTGCCTCCGAGGTCCTCGCTTCGACGGTCATCGCCATCCCGCGTCTCGCTCCCGGACCGTCGGTCCACTCCGATCCGCTTCTGCCAATAGAGGGCGGGACCACGAGACGTGAGCTTCACCGCAGCGGCGATCAGGAGCATCAGCGGCAACAGGACCGGAAGCGCCAAGGCCGCCACCGCAACATTCACGGCACGACAGGCCTGGTCTCGGAACTTCCGTCGTGGCGACCGACTGGGGGCGGGCTCGGGGTGGATCGCTCGCTGAAGCTCATGTCCGGAAGCTGGATTCGCTAAAGGCCAAGCTCCCAAGCCGCCCTGGAGGGCGTCGCTTCCCCGATAGGCGTCCGAATATTGGTTCCGTCTCTCTGTCTGCACGTTTGGGTTCCCGTGAATTCGTTCCTGGACCCGGGACGAGGCCGGGGGGGCTGGTCCGTGCCGGCGAAGGACAGCGGGTGCAAGGGACATACTCATCGCTGGCACGGCCCCCATCTGTCCAGAAGGCCTGTCATTCCTCGGGAACATCTGTTTCAGACTTCGCCGGGAACGAGCTAGATGAGGGAAGGGGACTACGAATGTTGGGGGGACACCACAGGGTGAAGCGTCCACGGCCGACTACCCGATGGACCGCCGGGAGGCGCTCGGGGATTCTCCGAGGGGTCCCCGATCAGAACGAGGCGGCGGGCGGCAGCTCGAGCCGAAAGTGGAATCGGGTACCCTTCCCGGGACTGCTTTCGACCTGAAGCTTCGAGTCCATGGCGACGACGAGACGACGGACGATCGAAAGTCCGAGCCCGCTCCCGGAGAAGAAGTGGCCGCTCCGACCCGGCGATTTCTTGAAGGGCTGGAAGAGGTGCTCGAGCTGCTCGGGCTCCAATCCGGGACCCGAATCCTCGACGGAGAATTCGACCAACTCCCGCTCGATCTCTTCCGCCCGGATGGAGACCGTGCCTTCCTCGGTGAATTTGAGCGCGTTGGTCACGAGGTTCAGGAGAGCCCGGGTCAGGAGGACCGGGTAGCCCTCGAACTGGTCTCGCTCCGGTGCCGCGAACGCGAGCGTCACCCCCTTCTCCTCGGCCATGGGGCGGACGGTCTCGTGAATCTGGTCGAAGATCTCGCCGACCGAGAAGGGACTCGGCTTGTCCTCCCCGTAGCTGGCTCGCGACCGCGCCAGATCGACCACGTCGCTGCACATCGTGACGATTCCCAGGGCCGCGCTGTAGATCAGGCCGAGCTGAGATGTTTGGAGCCCGTTCACCGGCCCACTGTGACCCGACCGCAGCGTCTCGGCCAGAAAGAGGATCGAGCTGAGGGGAGAGCGCAGGTCGTGGGCCACCTCGACCAGCAACTCGTACGCGTCAGGATCCCCGAGGCGCGAGATCATGTCCTCCCGCCCGGCCGGCCAGAGTCTGAGGCGGACCCGCTCCAGAGCCGAGATGGTGTGCAGAACGTCGGAGGCGCCGACATTCTCGACGCGAGCTTCCTCCTCGCGCCACCTCCGGAGGATCTCGTGCCGGAGCGTCTCTAGAACACGGTGATAAAGGTGGGGAAGCTCGATCTCCCCGAGGTCCAGGTCGGGTTCCTCGCCGGCGAGGACGCGCTCGACGGTCTCGACGAGATCGGTGATGATCGCGGACGTCCGTTCGGCCTCGTCGTCGCGCGCGTCGAGGATACCCCTGGCCGCGCGGCGAAGGAGAGACGATTCCAAGCGTTCACCGGTTGAATGTTCGGTCGTCAGGAAAGCCTGGGACATTGGGGGCGGCTGAGAAACGGCGCATCGTGCGCAGGTATCGCTCCCACGATGGCCATCGGAGCGCGCACGGAATCATTCATCCTCGTCCTGAAGCAGATCGTCCTTGTCGGTATCGTGCTTCTCCATGAGACGGTAGAGGGTGGTGCGGTCCACGCCCGCGATCCGGGCGGCATCGGAGATATTGCCGTCGGCCTGCGCGATGACGTGTCGCATGTAGCTCTTCTCGAACTCGGCCAGCACGTGCTCCCTGGCCGTGTGATAGTCGTCGCTGAGCCGGAAGAGGTGTGCGAAGCTTCCGGGGCGCTCGCCGAACTCCGGGTCGTCCAGGAACGGTAGATGCCCCGGCTGGATTTCCTCGCCGGGCTCGAGCGTGACGACGGCCCGTTCGACGGCGTTTCGAAGCTCGCGGACGTTGCCCGGCCACTTGCGACGCTTCAGGGTCGTCAGGGCGTCTTCGCTGAAGTGCGGCCGGGGAAAATCTACGCCCCGGTGCGTGTTCCAGAATCGCTCCAGATAGTGCCGCGCCAGGACGGGTACGTCCTCCGGACGCTCCCGGAGGGGAGGAATGTCGATCGGGAAGACCCGCAGCCGGTACAGGAGGTCCCGACGTAGCTTCTTCTCTCGTACAGCGTCCGAGGGATCGATGTTGGTGGCGGCGATGAAGCGCACGTCCACGATCGCGTCGATCTTCGTACTCCCGACCCGACGTACGACCCCGTCCTGAATCACCCTGAGGAGCTTGGCCTGGATCGAGGAGGGCATCTCCGTGATCTCGTCCAGGAAGAGGGTGCCCCCGTTGGCCGCCTCCAAGAGGCCCTCCTTGTCGCGAACCGCGCCCGTGAACGCTCCTTCCACGTGGCCGAACATCTCCGACTCGAGCAGGCTCTCAGGTATCGCCGCTCCATTGANNCCATTGACAGGCACGAGGTCGCGGCTGCAGCGACGGCTGTTGTGGTGGATGAACTGAGCGATCAGCTCCTTCCCCGTCCCGCTCTCCCCGGTGATGAACACCGAGGCGTCGGTGTCCGCCACCTTGCGCGCCGCGTCCACGACCTTCTGGAACGCCGCGGATTTTCCCAGGAGGGTGATCTTCTCGCTGTGACCGTTCTCCCTCTCCCTCCGCTCTCGCTCCTTCTCGCTCTCGCGGGCGACGAGGACCGCGTGGGCTGCCCGGCCCACGAGGATATTCAGATGCGTGGCCGAAAATGGCTTCGGGAGGTAGTTCCAGGCCCCGGCCCTCATGGCCTCGACGCTCGTCTCCACTGAGGGCTTCCCGGTCATGACGATGACCAGGCTGAGGGGATCGCGCTCGAGGGCCTCGCGCATGATCTCCATACCCGAGATCTCGGGCATGAAGAGGTCCACCAGAAGAATGTCCGGGGGCTTTCGCCGGATGGTCGAGAGGGCCTCCTCCGCCTTCCCAGTCACGGTAACGGGGAAGCCCTCGTTTCCCAGCACTGAGGCGCAGCTATCCCTGAGCGTATGCTCGTCGTCCACGACGAGGATCGAGATCGTCTGCCGATCCTCCGGCGCGATCTCCACATAGGACCCGTCCCCCACCGCGCCGCCGACGGAGGTGGCTCCCTCTCCGAGCCGATCGGCCCTTTTCCACCGCCGGTCCGAACTTCGGCTCGAGCGCGGCTCGTCCATTAAATCAGGCTCCCGGCATCGGAGGAGAGACTATGAACGACACGATGCGACTCGCACCGTCAGGAGGGCGGACTAACCGTGGACACCCAAGATTCGTGCATTACGCAATATACGCAAGATCTATCTTTTGCGTCGATCCATCACCTGCCGAGCGGCACCCACACGTGGCGTAGGGTGGACGCTACGAGCCACATCCGCCAATGTAGATCAAGGTCGCGGCTTTCCATCACCTTCATGCTACTCCTCCGCCACGGATTCCGGTCCTTCCCTCGGGGGCGCGATCGCGGTATCTCTCATGCATGGTTCATAAGGACGAGATGAACGAGCAGAGCCTTCCGTCTGCGCGCTCGGAGAATCGCGCCGTCGCTCCGAGGGAAGAAGCAGGCTACGGCCGACCCGTGGAGCAGCCCTGGCCCGAGGTCCTGGAGGCTGAGGACGAAGGGGTGCCCTGGCACCGGTACGTCTCCGCTCTCTTCCGCTACAAGTGGCTGGTCGTCCTCGGACTCGTCCTCGGCCTGGCCGGCGCTGTCGGCGTCTGGCGCTTCGTGAGCCCCGACTACGTAGCGCAGGGGTCGCTCTGGGTCCAGTCGAACGACGCGAGAGGCGGTGACCGCGGACCGATCGCGAGCGAGGGCCTCCTCCAGGCCTCGGCCTGGGTCGACCTGCTGAGGTCGTACGCGGTTCTCGACACGGTGGTTCGGCAGGAAAAGCTGTATCTGCGCCCCGCGCGGCCCGGAGACATCGAGCTCTTCGACGAGTTCGAGGTTTCCGAGCGCTTCGCGCCGGGATCGTACACACTCGAGGTGACGGAACTGGGAGAGCGCGCCCGACTGATGCGGAGCGACGTCCAGGTGGACGCGGGCGAACCGGGGGACACCCTGGGCGAGCCCGTGGGGTTTCAGCTCCCCGTCCCCTCGGACCTGTCCCCGGACCGACAGGTGGAGTTCGCTCTGGTGACTCCGAGGGACGCGGCACGGGCACTGCGTGAGAGCCTGACCGCGCAGATGGACCGTCAGGGGACCTTCATTCGCCTCGAGCTGCGGGGGAAGGCCCCCGAGCGCATCGCCCGGGTCCTCAACGGGGTGATGGAGCGTCACGTGGAGCTCGCAGCGGAGCTGAAGCGCGGCAACCTGGACGAGCGAACGCGCACTCTCGAGAGACAGCTCGAGTACGTGGAGACGGAGTTGCGGAACGCCGAACGGGAGCTCGAGGACTTCCGGGTTCGAACGATCACGCTCCCCTCCGACGACGCCACTCCGATCCAGCCGGGCCTCGAGATGACCCGGGATCCCGTCTATTCCAGCTTCTTCGAGATGAAGGTCGAGCTCGAGCAGGTCCGCAGGGATCGGGAGCGGCTGGAGGAAGTCCTCCAGCAGCAACCCGACTCGGGCATCCGGGTGGAAGCGCTCGAGCTGATCCCGTCGGTCGACGACTCGCCCGAGCTTCAGGAAGCGCTGACCGAGCTCCTGAATGCGCGGACCGAGCGCCGCACGCTCCTCGAGCGTTATACCTCTGACTATCCCCCGGTTCGGGAGCTCGATCAGAGGATACGGACGCTCGAGCGGGAGACCGTGCCATCGCTCATCCGTCCACTGCTACAGCAGCTCCGGTTCGAGGAGCGGACTCTGGAAAACCGGATCGCATCCGCCGGCGGGGATCTGAGCGAGATTCCGCCCCGGAGCATCGAGGAAGCCCGGCTCCGCCGACGAGTGGACATCGCCCAGCAGCTGTACACCGACCTCAGGAGCCGGTACGAGGAGGCGAGTCTGGCGAGGTCCAGCAGCATTCCCGACGTGCGAATCCTTGACCGCGCCACGGTTCCGGAGGTGCCGTCGAACGATCAGCGCCTGCGAATGATGCTGATGGTCGTGCTCGGCGGTCTCGGAGCCGGGCTCGTGGGAGCCCTCTTCTTGGACCAGGTCGACCCCCGGGTTCGCTACCTGAACGATCTCGACCGCGAGCTCGGTCTCACGATCCTGGGCGCGATTCCGCGAATCCCCGAGGGGAACGGGAAAAAGGGAGCGCGGAAGGAGGCCGAGGCCTTCGAAGCCTTTCGAGACCTCAGGACAAGCCTCACCTACGCGTACGGGAGCGCGGGTCCCGTCCTCGTCACGATCTCGAGCCCCGCCGCGGGAGAGGGAAAATCCACGGTGACGGCGAATCTCGGAGTCGCGTTCGCGAAGCTGGGCAAGCGGACGCTCGTGGTCGACGCGGACACCCGACGCGGCAACCTGCATCGCTCCGTGGGCGGGGAGCGGTCCCCGGGGCTCATGGAATATCTGACCGGAACCGCCGAGGGGCAGGAGGTGCTGCAGTCCACCGAATTCGAAAACCTCTACCTCATCGGCTCAGGTGCTCGCCTCTCTAACTCTCCGGAGCTGCTGAGCACCAACAACATGGCCAGGATGGTCGCAGCCCTGAAGGAGCGCTTCGACGTGATCATCGTCGATTCCCCTCCCCTGGGCGCGGGATCCGACGCCTACGTGCTGTCCTCGTTGACCGGAAACCTCCTCCTGGTTCTCCGCAGCGACAGGACGAAGAAGGATTTTGCCGCAGCGAAGCTGGAGCCCGTGTCCAGGCTCCCGGTCCGCATCGTCGGGGCCGTGCTCAACGATTACCGGCCCAAAGGGCCCGGACAATACTCGTATTACAGCTACGGATACGGACATTACCTTCCGGGCTACGAGGCGGGAAGAAAGGACGCGGAGAAGAAAGAGCAAGCGCCGCCGCGTACCGTGAAGGACCCGGCGACCTGACCGCGTTCGTAGGCGAGGCCCGCCTAATGTTCCGCGTCCGACTCGAAGGCCCGGACCCGGACACCGTTCCCCTCGGTCTGTGCCTGGCGCAGGGCCGTGGTGGCCCGGCTGAGCAGCTCCTCGGGAATCACCGTCTCACGGTGAGGCTCAGCGACCGCGTGAAATCCCGCGCGGAGTCGGACGTTTGGGGAGAGGCCGAAACGGGTCGGGTCGCTCTCCACCACATCGAGGATCCGCTCGGCGAGACGAACGGCGCCGGGCTCGTCCGTGCCCGGCGCGACGATCACGAACTCGCCTCCACCGACCCGGGCCACCACGTCGGAGAGGCGGGTGACCGAAACGAGGGCGTTGGCAACGCCCCGGACCAGAGCGGCGTCGGCGCGCTCGTCCCGCGGCATCTCCTGAGCCTCGGGTACGGACGTCTCATCTCGTCGCTGATCTTGCGCCTCCGGCGCGTCCGAGCCGAAGACTACGCACGCAAGGGGCCGCTCATGCCTACTGGCGTCCGCCGTGATCTCCGTGACCCGCCGGCTGAGGCCTCGGATGTTGTAGAATCCCGTCACGGAATCCTCGTGACTTGCCTCACGGGCCACGTCCGCGTCCTGCTTGGCGGCCACATAGGTGCCGATGCGGGTGAGGAGCTCGTCGGGATCGAAGGGTGGATGGAACACCTCCCAGGCTCCCACCCGGAGGCAGGAGAGACGCTCCCTTCGGCTCATGGCGCCACTGCTGAAGGCCAGAATCGGAGTGCTCGGCCTCACCGTCGGCATCTGCCGGAGCCGGGCGCAGACGTCCCGTCCCTCCATGTCGGGAAGGCGCAGGTCCACCAGAATCGCGTCGGGACGAACCCTCGTGCTCAATTCCAAAGCGGCCCGGCCCGTGTAGGCCATGAGAACCGCATAGCCGTGAGGCTTGAGGATCGTTTCGAGCGACCGGGCGGTCCACTCCTCGTCGTTGATCAGGAGGACGAGAGGGCTTCCCGTCGCTTGAGGACGCCTGGCCATGAACTCTCCCCCGAGAAGTCGAGCGTCGGCAGCGCACGGCGTTCAGAGCCAACGCCTGCAGGAATCGTGCGAAGTGCTCCGGGTCGGGCGGCCAAGCCCGTCACCGGGGCACCAGGCCACAACGCAGATCGGTTGATTTGGGGGGTACGATACTCAAAGGTTGCCTGCGCCCGGACGAGGAGGCAAGAGTGCTGAAAATCATCAGCTTGTTCGAACGGGCGGGGATGTCCGTTGGATTCTTCCTGTTTCTCTTCCTCGGAATCCTGCCGCAGGGCGTCGATGCTCAGGGGGCGCGGTGGAACCCCCGAGGGATCCAGATGGAGCGGAGCGAGCTCCGGTCACTGCTCAGCGTCCTCGAAGCGGCAGCTCGATCGCCTGCCTACAGCGACCGCCTACGACAGCGCGCGCAGGAGGACGCCGACGCCCTTCGCGGGCGCCTGGAACAGGGCGACCTCCGCGTGGGAGACCGAGTCGTTCTCCGGGTCGAAGGTGAGCCGCAGCTTCCGGACACGCTTGCGGTGCAGCCCGGACCTCGCATCACCCTTCCCGTCATCGGACCCATTTCACTGGAGGGCGTGCTCCGCTCAGAGCTGGAGGAGCATCTGACGCGGGAATTGGGCCGCTTCATCCAGGATCCGGTGGTCCAGGCACGGGCGCTGATCCGCCTCTCCGTTCGGGGCAGCGTCGGCCAACCGGGCTTCTATACGGTGCCGGCGGATATGCTCCTCAGCGAAGCCTTGATGCGTGCCGGGGGACCAGCGGACGACGCCAACCTCGACGAGCTCCGCATCGAGCGGGGAGAGGAAACGTTCCTGAGCGGGCAGCCGCTCCAGCAGGCCCTGGTGGAGGGTCGCACCCTGGACCAGCTCGATGTGCGGGCCGGAGACCAGATCTACGTCCCCACCCGGGAAGGGACACGCTGGTGGAGCTTTCCTCTGCGGATCGGGGTGCCGATTGTCACCAGCTTGCTCCTCGGAGTGCGGGCATTCACGGGTGGGTTCTAGAGGGCCGCGCATCCCGAAACTTCAGATGGTGATCCAGGTCACGGTGCCACGGGAGACTGGCGCTTCCTGCGGCGCCGAAGCCACAGGTCAGTGCAGCGACGCCTCAACCTCGCCGGTGCGAGCGTCGCCCTGATCCTTGCCCGGGCGAACTCGCACGGGACCGGCCTCATCCTTCGCCAGCCCGTCCTCGTTGTCTTCAGACTCGACCAGCGGCAGCGGCCCCGGCCATTCGGCCCAGAGACCGAGAATAGGAAGCCAGGGGGCCACATAACGGCGATGTGGGGGCATGGGGTCCTCCGGTCTCGTGCACGTACCACTCGGCTCGACGGGATGCGGGGCCCGTACGGCGTGGAGGATCACGAGATGAGACCGTAGACGGACCCTGCGGCCACACCATCCGCCGTGCAACATTCGGGCCGGAGACCGCCCGGATTCAGGAGTCCGTGGCTCCCCGGGACTGGGGAAGAAGGATGAGGCGGATCCGCCCGACCGCTTCCCGGCGCGCTATCTCCCCCGACCGGAGCCTCTCCAGCTCCAGGCGACCCGCGGAGAGCCGCCGAGCCAGGTCACGGTTCTCGGGTTCGTCCGGCTTCCCCTCCAGAAAGCTCTGGTAGCGATCGAGGACCGTCTCGACGCGATCGATTTCTTCCGCGAGGCCGTCGTCGTGGGCCGCCGCCACGGCGTGGAGACCAGCCTTCAGGTCGGACTCGAGCTTCCGGAGACCGTTGGAATCGTCGGGGGACATGTCACGTTCCCGACATCCGAGTGGGTACGACGCGCGGCGGGGTCCGCAGAACCGTGACGATCATAGAGAGGGTCACGGTAGCGAGAAAAGGGTAGATTCGTGAACCGCGTGCAACGATAACGATCCCGGGGCGTATCCGGCGATCGTCCAAAATATAGCGAAGGGACCGCCGGATCACACAAGGTTTTTCGATCGGTCGGTGGTCCGGACGCTGGTTCTGGGCAGCCACCCCCTCCGGAAACAGGAGTTCCTGCCGCCCCCTACCCCTTGACGATCCACCCCTCCCTCCGCCCGCCGTCCCCGACGGCCGGCACCCCCGCCGTCGCGTTCCGCGTATCCACCAGCAGCGGGCTCTTCTCCACGATCCGCCCGTAGTCGAAGCTGGTGTGGTCGGTGAGGATCGCCACCGCGTCCGCCCCCTCCAGGAGCCCGTCGCTGAGCGCCTCCGACGTCCACCGCCGCCCGTCCTCCACCAGCTCCGGCACGAAGGGATCGTGGTAGACCACCTCGGCCCCGTCGGCCTCCAGCAGCTTCATCACGTCCACCGCCGGCGACTCCCGCACGTCGTCCACGTCCCGCTTGTAGGCCACGCCCAGGATCACCACCCGGCTCCCGTTCACCGCCTTCTTCACCCCGTTGAGCGCCTCCCGCACCTTGCCCGCCACGAACTCGGGCATGCTGGCGTTCACCTCCGAGGCCACCTCGATGAAGCGGGTCCGGTAGTTCAGCGTCCGCATCTTCCACGAGAGGTAGTCCGGGTCCACGGGGATGCAGTGCCCCCCGAGGCCCGGGCCCGGGGTGAACTTCATGAAGCCGAAGGGCTTGGTCGCCGCCGCGTCGATCACCTCCCAGACGTCCACCCCCAGGCGGTCCGCCATCAGGGCCACCTCGTTCACCAGGCCGATGTTCACCGCCCGGAAGGTGTTCTCCAGGAGCTTCGTGAGCTCGGCCGCCTCGGCGCTGCCCACCTGCACGAGCTCGTCGACGAAGCGGCCGTAGAGGGCCACCCCCGCCTCCCTGCACCGCTCGGTGATCCCCCCGATCACCTTGGGCGTGTTCCGGATCCGCCACTCCCGATTCCCGGGGTCCACCCGCTCGGGGCTGAAGCAGAGGAAGAAGTCCTTCCCCACCTCCATCCCCTCTGCCTCCAGGGCCGGAAGCACGACCTCCCGGGTCGTGCCCGGATAGGTCGTGGACTCCAGGACCACGAGCTGGCCCGGCTGGAGCCCCTTCGCCACGGCCTCGGTGGCCTGGAGGATGAAGGAGACGTCGGGGTCCCGGGTCTTGGACAGCGGCGTGGGCACGCAGATCGAGACCGCGTCGCACGACGCCAGGCACGACATGTCGGCGGTGGCCTCGAGGTTGCCGGCCTCCACCACCTCTCCCACCTCTTCGTCGGAGAGGTCCTGGATGTGGGAGCGGCCCTCGTTCACCGCCTCCACCACCTCGGGCTTCACGTCGAAGCCGGTCACCTTTAGTCCGGCCCGGGCCGCCTCCACCGCCAGGGGCAGGCCCACGTAACCCAGGCCCACGACCCCGTATGTCAGGTCGGGGTCGCGGAAGCGGTCGGTCATCTCGGAGGGGTCGGTCATGGTGTCATGAAGTGGGTCGATACGGCGCGGGGGTCGCCCGTGATCGTCTCGTATAGGGCGTCGCTCATAGCGTCGTGATGGGATGCGCGGTCAGATGGCCTTTCCGGCGTGCATCTTGCACCCCAAACAAGATCGGTGCCACCATGGCGCCCGGCAAACCCGTGCGAGCCGGCCCCGAGGGGCCACGGACCACCGACCACGGAGGAAGAGAAGGATGACGGAGAAGAGCTGCCCCGCCTGCGGAGAGAGCCTGAGCTGGCGCAACGCCGGCGTCCGCTGCCGGGAGTGCGGCCGGGAGTACTGCAAGGAGTGTCCCGACTACCGCGGCGGACGGCTCACGGTGAAGTGCCCCGAGTGCGGGAGCCGCACGGCGGAGCTGCTGAGGTAGCGCGCCTCAGTTCTTCTTCTTCCGCCTCCCCTCGATCCACCGTCCCAGGAAGCGGGACCCGAACTGGGCCCGCTCCTCCCAGTCGAAGGTGCCCACCAGCAGGTCCCACAGCGGCGAGCTCACCCCGTAGTCCTTGGTGTTGTCGGAGAAGTGGTGGCGCATGTGGCCCTTGCCCATGCGGTACATCGCCACCTCGGTCCGCCCCCCGGGCCGGATGAAGTGGATCGCGAAGTGGAAGCTGTCGTAGATCAGGTAGCCCACCACGAAGCCGGCGAAGAAGGCCGGCGTCGCCGCCGGGCCCAGCAGCGCCGAAAAGAGCAGCCAGAAGAGCACCGCCAGGGGCACGCTCACCGAGGGCGGCATGACGAGGCGCCGGGGGTCGCTGGGAAACTCGTGGTGCACGCCGTGGGCGACGAAGTAGAACTTCTCCCGCCAGCCGTCGAGGTTGGGCACGATCGGCTGGTCGGGGGCCAGGCGGTGGGCCTTCCGGGCCACGCTCCGCTCGATCTCCTCGGTGGCGATCTCGTGGAAGACGTAGCGGTGGAGCAGGAACTCGGTCACCGTCCACGCCAGGAGGCCCAGGAGGGCGAGGCCGGTGGTGGCCAGGGCGCCGGTGCCCAGGGAGAGGCTCCGCCAGACCATGAACGCCACCACGGGCACGAAGAGGGCGTGGGGGACCAGGGGGTGGACCCGGGAGAGCTTCTCCATCCACTCCTTCTCGAACATGCGCACGGTGGGGTCCTGGGGGGGCAGGCGGGCGGCCCGCTCCCACATCTCCCGCTCGGGCTCCCGGGCCGCGTCTGCGGCCTCGGGCTCCTCTCCCAGGCTGACGGCCCGGGCGGCGGCGGACGACGGCGTCTCCCGCTCCCGTCCGGCCTCTTCCGTGGGCGTAGGCTTCATTCCTCCTCCTCGATCCGGACCCACACCCGCCCGTCCTCCACCCGCACCGGATAGGCGTCCGCGTCCCAGCGGGAGATCGAGTCCAACGACTCGCCGGTCTCCAGGTCGAAGGCGGCGCAGTGCCAGGAGCACATCACCGTGGATCCGATCACGGTGCCCTCGGCCAGGGGCCCCCCGGCGTGGGGGCAGCGGTTGTCCAGGGCGTAGATGCGGCCCTCGACGTTGAAGAGCGCCACCTCCCGCTCCCCCACCCGTACCACGGTGGCGCCGCCCGGTTTCACGTCGTCCGCCTCGCAGGCGAGGCGGTAGGCCTCGGTCTCGGTCACGGCGGCGCTCCTCACGCCTCCGCCCCGGCCTCCTCCTCGATCCCCGCCACCGCCCGCAGCTCTCCGAACGCCCCGCAGATCCGGTCGATCTGCTCGGGGGTGTGGGCGGCGCTCACGCTGCAGCGCAGGAGCGACTTCCCCTCGGGGGTGGCGGGCGGGAGCATGAGGTTCACGTAGATCCCCTTCTCCAGGAGCCGACGCCAGAACTCCACGGCCCGGTCCCGGGATTCGATGAAGGCGGCCACCACGGGGCTCACCTCGGGGCCGAGGCGATAGCCGAGATCCTCGAGGCCCCGGTAGAGGCGCTCGGCGTTGGCCCAGAGCCGCTCCCGCAGCTCGGGGGAGGAGCGCAGGATCGCCAGGGCCTGCCGCGTGGAGGCGATGATCGAGGGCGAGGGCGAGGCGGTGAAGACGTAGGGCCGGCTCGCCATGCGGACGGCGTCCAGCTCCTCCCGGTCGCTGGCGCAGAATCCGCCGATCCCGGCCAGGCTCTTGCTGAAGGTGCCCACGACGAAGTCCACGCCGCCCAGCGTCCCGGTCTCCTCCACCCGGCCCCGGCCGCGCTCGCCCAGGACGCCCAGGGAGTGGGCCTCGTCCACCATGAGGTAGCCCCCCCGGCGCTCCTTCGCCTCCACGAGCTCCTCCAGGGGCGCGCGGTCGCCGAGCATGCTGTAGATCCCCTCGACGATGATCAGGGTGCGCTCGGCCCGCTCGCCCAGGCGCTCGAGGCGCTTCTCCAGGCTGGCCGCGTCGTTGTGGCGGAAGCGGAGCACGTCGGCGCCGCTCAGGGTGGCGCCGTCGTAGATGCTGGCGTGGCAGTCGGCGTCCACCAGGACCACGTCGCCGGAGCCGGTGAGGGAGGAGATCATCCCCAGGTTGGCCATGTAGCCGGTGGAGAAGA
>JABAHQ010000400.1_pt9 | contig 40004 bp, 36 predicted proteins | sample 7062091 | NCBI WGS metagenome assembly JABAHQ01 (sample SAMN14534359, study PRJNA622989) | marine sediment metagenome | biome: marine biome [ENVO:00000428]; feature: marine pelagic biome [ENVO:01000023]; material: deep marine sediment [ENVO:00002113] | place: India: Gulf of Kutch | collected... | reverse complement strand
ACAGATGTCGACCTGGCTTTACCGGATTGCGGCGAATGTCGCTTCCGATTGGCTTCGCGGCCGATCGACGCTCGAGGCCAAGGCTACGGTTCAATTGCCAGATGCGCTAGACGACTCGGCCTCCAGCTCCAGTATGGGCTCGGTTTCGCACGAGAAGCTCGCATCCCCCGAGCAGGAACTCATCCGCGACGAAATGGGGGACTGCATCCGCCGACTGATTGGACAACTTCCCGAAAAGCATCGCGCCGTGCTAGTGCTCGGGGAGTTTGGTGGTCTCAAGGACGACGAAGTCGCACAGGCCCTTGGAATAAGTCGAGGCAACGCCAAGGTGAGGCTTCATCGTGCACGAGCGCAGCTGAAGGAGGTGCTAGAGGCGCACTGCGACTTTTCCCGCAACGAGGACAACGAGTTCGTCTGCGAGCCTAAAGCGGCCGCTCGCCATGCTTCTCCGAAACGCTCTGGCTGTCCCAGCAGAGCCGGACGCGATGGCCAATCCTGCAGCGAAGCCTCGTAACCTTTTCGGATTCCGTCCCGTCTAAGGGTTCAAGCGAGGAGTTGAGCGCTTTCGAAACGCGTAGGGCTCCCACGTGATGATATCGCGCCTTGTGAATTCATGATGGCGTTCTCGTAGCGCACTCCTGTGTGGATGTGGCGTGCGCGATTGGGTGAGAAAACCGATGATGTCCATTGCTGCAAGACTCGAAGAACTGCCGACTTGGATGTGGATTGCACTGGCGATCCTGGGATTTGTCGTCTGGTGGCCGTCGGGTCTCGCCGTCTTAGTCTATATCCTCTGGAGTGGAAGAATGAGATGCTGTCAATTCGGCTTCGGTCGTTGGAACGAACGCACCCCCGAAATGGGGCAGGTCCAGGACTGGTTGCGCCAGCCGCGAACAAGCGGCAACACAGCTTTCGACGAATACCGCGCCGAGACTCTTCGGCGGCTCGAAGAAGAGCATCGCGCATTTCAGGAATATCTGGAGCGGCTGCGCAGGGCCAGGGACAGGGCTGAGTTCGACCAGTTCATGGCGGAGCGCGGCGCCAGGCCGGAGTCCGGATCGCAGGTGGAAGCCTGAAGCCGGACCTTGCGTCTACCGAGGGCCGGCAGGCGCAATGCCACGAAACACGCGGCGATTGATGCAGGTCATTGCCGCAGGGCCTGTAGTTGGTGGGGGAAAAAGTTGAGACGGGGTACCCGCTCAGAAGAATCTCTCGACTGTTCCGCTACTGGGCTTCATCCTGTTCGTCGCGCCTCTCCAAGAGATCTCGCAACACGTGCCGCTGCTGCCTTCCCAGCAGCCGCTCGCCTTACTGGCATTGTCTCGGCCCCTGGCACGGTTCACAGATTTGGTGGATCTGCCCGCTATGGACTGCATCGTCGCGCTTCCCGCTTGCCCGCACGACATCTTTCCGGTCAATGGTGCCGACGCGGCACCGCGCGACGTTGAATACGTCTTTTATCCTGCACGCGGGGAAGCTGAATAGACAGCCGGGTTTGACCTTGGCAAAGCGAAATCTCGCTTAGCAGCCCGACCAACATCGGGCCCCAGTCAGGGAGTCGCTTTGGCGTTTGACCAGGTGTTCTCGAACTTCGTCGAGCGGTCACAATCGGTCCAGCCTGGCGCGGACGATGTAAGGATCTTCGCTGGACCGACCCAATGGTCCCCGATGAGCCATAGATAACGGCCATCGGGGCGGACAATCACTGCTAACCCGACGCCCTGCCATCATAATGGACCAACAAACATCTCTTGAGACAACTTGTTCAGAGGTTCCCTATTTGAGATCCATGTGTGACAGAAGCGCGAATTCTGTCTCTCCGTGGGAACCCTGCCGCCTTTCCCTGACGTATGCATCGCCTGAAACATGATGGCTAAAAAAGGACCAGGGCGGGCCCATCCTAATCCACCGATCAGCGTACCGATTGCAAGAACTCCACGATCGCTACAGCGAGATGGTCGAAGTCAGGGTTGTAGGTGAGCCTCTGGATCGTGTGGCGCTCCAAGTTCTCCTTTGTATTCTCACCGAGTCGAACCTCAGGATCGCTCGCCTTGCATTTAGCCCACTTGTCCGGTTTTTCCAGGTAGTGCATGCAGTTCTTGTAGTCCCCATGACGACCGTAGTGCCGGTTGTCGGGAGCAACGGGAATCGCGGTATGTGAAAAGTCCAGGATGCGCTCATCCGGATACGCGCTTGGTCGGCGCACCAGCCGCGGGTCGTCGTCCTTCCCTGCGTTGGGGGCTTTAGTGTAAAGAATCAACCGGCTTCGGGGATCTCTGCTGGCAGCGAAGAAGTCGATGGCTCCTTTGGCGTTCACGGTGTTGTCATCTTCGCTGATAGCGATGAATAGGGGCATTGACAATCGGTCTGCGCCCAAGTCCTCGATCTCCTTCGTGAGGTCGTAGATCTGGTCGCCAGCGTTCTTGGCGAAGGATTCGTACTTAACGTGGTCCTCGTCTGGCGCAATGTCTAGCCACATCTTCGCCTCGAATTCCTCACGACTCTTCACGTCGAGGGCCACAAAGACCTCCCGGATTTTGTACCAGTCCGCTGCAAATGCGAACCGGCTCTTAACTTCAATGGCGGGGCTCAGGAGGACAAGAGCCTTGACCATCTCGGAACCGGCTCCCCCTGTGAGCTGGTTATAGAGCGCGGTCGCGGCACCCGTAGAGAAGCCGACAACGAACAAATCCGTCGGCCGATCCTGGAAGCTCTGGATGCCGTATTGGAGTGCCTCAACCCACGCCCCGTACTTCACGTATAGGAGATCGCCCGGCACCGTGGCATGACCGGGCAAGACAATTGAGCGCACCAATAAGCACGCGTCGGCCAAACGCCGACCGAGGTCTTGCATGAGGAAGGGCGAATCGGTGAGGCCGTGGACCAGCAGAGCCCCTTGTCGGCGGACGTCCGCACCGGCTTCCGGGCACGCGCTGGGGTCCGGGACCATCTCGAAGGGACTGTTGTCGTTGATCACCCGCTCGCGATTCTCGTCGGTGAGGTCGCGCCGCGTCTCCGCGATGAGTGCTCGGGTCCGTGCGACATAGTCCGAGAACGGGGTTGTCGTCGCGAACCGGAACTCCGTATTGCGTCCGCTCGCGTGGTGACGTGGACCGAGATTGTCGGCTTCAGAAGTCGACGCAACGCTGAGCAGCCCGGTGAGCAGAAAGACATATGCGGTGCGCATCGTTACGTTCGCGCCCTCGCTACGGCCGATGGTCCGACGATCGGGTCTTATCGGAAAGTTCTTGACTCTCTAGCTGGGCGGTGTGAGCCCGATCTACTCTTGCCGTCGATGTAATGGGCACCGCGGCAGCGGGTCGCTACGGAATCCAGTGTGACAAGTTATGGTGAAGTGTATCAGCCGATTCTAAGCCGTCTGTGAGAAAACTCACGTCCGAGGTACAGATTCCGTCCGCAAAATGGCAAAATGTACATCCGAGTGACAATTCCGCACTGCTCTATTTCCTTCATTTGAATGGGAGGGATGCCCGCTCCGCTTACGGATGAGGCTTGGCCCACATACGGGGAGGCTATTTGGCGACGCTGTTGTTGAACACTCATTGGCACGACCATTCACCCGAGAAGACGCTTCCCTGGTTTCTTGGGGAAAAGAAAAATGGAGCCGGTACCGGCAAGCGGGATATCCAACGCCTTCTGCATGCCTGCGTTGCCATGACAAGGCCCACGCACCTTCTCTGTGTGGCTATGCCCCGTTCTGCCCATAAGCGGAATTTTCTGGCAGTTGGGCTTGTCCCGTTTGTAGACCACTCAGTGCTGGCGCAGCGCATAGGTGATCTGTTCTTCCCTGAACTTCGAGCGTTTCATGGCCCGGGCCTCCCTCAGGCCTCGGACGTCCGGAGGCAGGTCTAAGTGGCCCGCAATTTATGGGACAGGATCAGCGCGGGCACCCGCTCAACGCTTCAGCCACACGCCGGCACACAGCGCTTATCTCATCGCCCCCTGAACCGAGGCGCTCGTTTTTCTCGAAACGCCCGCAGTGCTTCCAGATGGTCCCCAGTAAGATTCGATTGCGCCTCCAGGCTGATGGACGCGTCCATTATCTGCTGAGCCACATGTCGCAACCCGATGTTCACGGAAACCTTGGTCCAGCGTATGGCCTTGGTTGCTCCGGAAGCGAGGCGTTCGACGAAAGCGTCTACGGTAGCATCAAGTTCGTTTGGTGGAACCGCGTGATTGATCAGACCGAGTTCGGCGGCGCGCGGGGCCGGGATCATTTCGCCGGTCAGCAGGAACTCTTTCGCGCGTGCGTACCCTATGAGCTGCGGCCAGATTATCGCCCCGCCGTCCCCGGCGACGAGCCCGAATACCACGTGCGGATCGCCGATCTGCGCTTCCGAAGACGCGAAAATGACGTCGCAAAAGAGCGCCACTGTCGTGCCCAATCCAGCTGAGTGGCCGTTGACCTTTGCGATGATCGGCTTCTCGCACTGCAATAATGTGAAGACAATGCGCTTGGCGTCAGCGGCCACCTCGTCGAATCTCGAAGGCTCTTCTGCTAAGGACTGCAGCCAGTCCACGTCTCCGCCTGCGGAAAACGCGGGCCCTTGCCCCGTGAGCACGATGATATCGCTCTCTGGATCCTCGTCAGTCTCCCGGAACGCGCGGACCAGCTCGGAGTGCATCGCCCCATCTATCGCGTTCAACTTCTCGGGCCGGTTCAAGGTGAGGGTAAGGACTCTGCCTTTACGTTCCACGGCGATACGCGTGTATTCTTCCGGGTTGATCTGTCGGCGTCCCATTGGTCTATCCCTCGTGATGTGAGCCACCCAGAACCGGTGTGTTGGCTGTAATCGATGCGATGCGATCTGTCTTAGCACATGGATGCCGGTCGGGTTGGTTCTAGGCCTACGTTGACGTCAGCTGCTGATCCCTGACCATGAATTTGGCCGTGTACTTCATGGCCCGGATCCGTCCCCCGTTCTTATGGACGAAGATCTCGAACAATACGGAAAGTACGCTCCGTTCTCCATCCGAGGTCAAACGCACGTCATCGATCGTTGTTCTTGCGGATATCGTATCTCCCCGGAAAACGGGCTTTTCCGCCTTCCAGTCATTCATCCCGATGAATATCACGAGCACTGCGTGGAGCCACCGGGTCGCGGCGAACAGTCCGATTCCTATCGATGCCACGAGTGTCGCAGGCGCGACGATATCCGCCAGGCCGGCCTCCTTTGCTCCGACCTCGCTCAGGTGAATTGGGTTAGCATCTCCCGCGAGGCCACAAAAGGTGGAAATATCGCTCTCGAATACGGTGCGGGTAGTAGTTTCTATGCTCCTTCCCTTCTCAAGATCCGAAACCTTGCAGATGGGTGTATAGACGTAACGCGACATGTGAATTTCCTCCTGCTGTCTGATGGTATAGCGAGAGATTCTTGTCCGTCGGCCATCGCTGCGACGCCCAGAAACGGCTTTGCCCGGTCTGCGCAAGTAGTGGTCCGCCCTTTTGTCACTTACTCTTCAAACTGGGTATCCGACATCAGGCGCATCGCTTCCCGCGTATCGGCGCTCCTGACTACCTGGCCGCGCCTCAGCAGGAACGCCCTGTCTACATGTTGGACCCACTGGTCAATGGTTTGGTCCGCCACGAGAAGTCCCAGTCCTGACTGCTGCAGATCCCTGAGGATGTCGAGCATCTCCGTCACGATCCTGTGCGCCAGGCCGAGCCTTGGCTCATCAAGCAGCAGGAAACGTGGTGCCCCCATGAGAGCGCGTGCCACGGCCAACATCTGCTGCTCGCCGCCGCTCAGGTTCCCGGCAGGAATGTGCGCCCGCTCCTGGAAGACTCTGGAGAACTGGCGGCGCGCCTGCTCTGCCACCCGCGCCCAGTCGAGTCCCAGGTTCTCAGCAACCACGCGGAGATTGTCCTCCGCCGTCAGGGACGGGAAGATTTCCCTGCCCTGGGGCACCACGCGCAATCCGATGTCCCAGCGTCGGCGCGTGGAGAGACCTAGAACGTCCGTATCTCCAAGGCGCACCGTGCCTTGAACGCGTCGTTGCCGGCTTTGGGTGCCGACTGCCTGCACCAGGCTGGACTTGCCGGCCGAGTTCGGACCGATGATGGCCACTAACTCGCCCGGCTGCACGGTGATGGATGCGCCCCTGACAGCGGGGACTTTCCCGTAGAAAACGGAAATGTCCTCGATGACGAGGTGTGAGGTGCCACTCTTAGGCGCGGTCGCGGCTGGCATGTTGCTTGGCTTCCCCGAAGTACGCGACCCGTACCCGTTCATTCCCCAGAACCACATCCGGTGTGTCGTCAGCGATCACTTCTCCCTGGTCCAGGACGATCATCCTCGTGCACAGGTTCTGCAGGATGTCGAGGTTGTGGTCCACGACCACCAGTCCGACCCCCTGCGACGCAAAGCGCCCGAGGATTCGACAGACCACCGCAACGCTTTCACCGTCGAGGCCTGCAAAGGGCTCGTCCATGAGTATGATGTCGGGGCGGGAGACGATTGCCCGTGCGACTTCCGCTAGTTTCTCCGTGCCGTAAGAGACCTGCTCCATCTGGGTCCGACGAAGGTCTTCCGGGAGCAGGGACCTCAACTCCTCCCAGGTCAATTCGTCGGAATCTCCTCCTGTCTTGTCCGTTCGCTCGGGGGCGGAACTCTCATCGGAGTCCTGAAGCCTGCGGCGATCGCCACGTACCAGCGCGCGCAGGAACCATAGAAACATCCCCACCCAGCTCGCGGGACCGCGATCCCGCAAGTATCCCAGCTCCACGTTCTCGGCCACCGTCAGCTCATCCGCAAGCTGCGGATGCTGAAACGTCCGGGACAATCCCATTCGTGCCCGGGATGCGATCCCCCCACTCGCCGGGAACTCACCGATCATTACCTCCCCGGAGTCACCTGACTGCACGCCGGCAATAACATCCACGAGCGATGTCTTCCCGGCACCATTCGGACCGACGATTCCCAGGATCTCGCCGCGATCGAGGCTGAAGCTGACCTCGCTGACCGCCTTCACGCCGCCGTACCACTTCGACACCTCGCGCACTTCCAGCAAGCGAGACCCGGGGGCCCCGGGGGCCCCTGGCTCGGGTCCGGCTATCGAGCGCCCGTATGCAGGCGCAGGCTGGTCTTTATGTTCCATTGGAAGAACTCGGTCGTCGTGACCGGCCGAGCTGGCCGGCCAGTTGCCGCAGCGCGTCGAGTGTTCCCAGCACACCGGCTGGAAAAAGAACGACGAATCCGAGCACAGCCAGGCCGAAAAGGAGCCTCCCCGCACTGAAGTCATACGCCACCTGCAGAACGTACGCGACGAGCGCGGCGCCCACCAAGCAGCCCCAGGGCGATCCCGCCCCACCGATGAACGGAATGAAGAGCACGAGAAATGACACGCCAACGCCAAACGATTCCGGCACCACGTAACGCGTGTTGAGGGCGAAGATGCTGCCGGCGAGCGACGCCAGGGCCGCACCGACGAACAGCGCCACAATTCTCGCGCGACTGGTTTCCAGTCCAACCGATTCCGCCGCCGTCGCGGACTTTGCCATCAGCAACAGCGCCTGCCCTAAGTCAGATCGCATGACGTTTCGAACAGCGACGGCAACGAGCCAGACGATGACCGCGCCGGCGATGAGCAGATGCTGTCGCGACACCTCGAGGCCGAGAAAACCCCGTTCGAAGCTCATTCCGGCCGGCCCGCCTGTCAACGCGTCGGCGTCCAGGAGAAACCTCTCGAAAACAACCGCGACCAACAGGGTCGTGACGGCGAGAAAGTAACCGCTGAGACGCTGGGTCGAGATGGCGACGATTCCGGCGATCACGCCCGCCACCAGCATGCCGAGAGGGACGGCAATCGCGGCGTCGAAGGGCGTCTTCGCCGATACGATTCCGACGGTGTAGGCGCCGATACCGAAATAGGCGCTGTAGGCGAGCGAGACCTGGTCGGTCAGGCGCAGCGGAATGTACTGGCCGAGACCCAGCAGCGCATACACGTAGAACAGGATGACGATCTCGGAGCGCACATTGCTTCCCAGACCGTACACCACGATGGCACCCAGAAACACAGCTCCCAAAAACCAGTCCAGCCGTGGGATCGACATGGTCACCCTTCGCCTCCTTGTCACTCTCCGACGATCGCCAGAATGCCCTCACGTGCTGCGCAGGCGCCTCATGGCGAGAAGCCCCTGTGGCCGGAACGCGAAGATGAAAAGCGCCATCAGGAGCACGATGTAGTCCTGCAGCCCGATGCCTGCGTAACGGCTGATGAGAATTTTCGTGCCGGCCAACGCAATACCTCCGATCAGCGGTCCCAGCGGGTGCGCGGCTCCGCCAAGAAATAGCGCAACGAATCCATCAAGCGTGTAGAGGGCACCGCCCAAGGGTCGGAAGCCAGCTATTGGCGCAGCCAGGACTCCCGCAATTCCTGCGACGAACCCGGCGAGCACGAATGCCATCAACCGCACTCGCGCCACCGGCAAACCGAGGATCTCAGCCGCGTTGCGATTGTCCCCGATGGCACGAAGAAGGCGGCCGGATCGCGTGCGCGTCAGCCAGAAGTGGGTCGCAATGAAGATGCCTGCGGCCACGACGAGAATCCCGACCGAGTGTCCGGAGAATCCGATACCGCCAACCTCGATACGATCAGTCGGGAACATCGTTGGGCCCCGCATCGGGGCGTCGCCGAAAGTCAGCCGCGCAATCTGCTCCCATACCCACAAAAGTGACACAGTCGCGACGACAGGAGTCAGGGCCGCCGGATCCGGATTCAGCCGGACGATCGGCCGTATCACCAGCAGCTCATTGACAGCGGCGACCATGGCCGGGGTGACGATCCCGGCGGTTACCGCAGGGGGGACAGGAGCTCCGTGGTACTTGACGAGGTAGGCGGCGGTCAGTCCTCCGATGATGACGTATTGGCCGAGCGCAAAGTCGGCAATGCCACCGGTCGAGCGGAGGACAAGATGGAAAGACAGCGCCACCAGGGCCGTGACCGTCCCGTTAACCAGGATCGGTATCAGTAGCTCTTTCATCAGGCCGGCTCACTGAGTTCCGATCACGCGCCCGCAGACGAGACGATTACTCATCTTCTGCGATACATCGCAGCGGGGAACTGAATCCGCCCCCCTCCAGGTAGGGCATCGGCGGCACGGACGCTTGCTGGCACAGACTCCACCTAAGAGAAAAGGGGCGCACCCGTGCAGGGGCACGCCCCCCTCTCAAGCTAACCCATACGGACTGGGAGCAGGAGGACACCCAGGGCCACCCGCTCGAGGCCCGATATTTGCCTGCGCGGAGCCGGCTTCCGACCTCCGCTCACGGGTAGACCACTGCGCCCGGACGGTCGCCGTCAAAGCCCCTCAGGACCATTCCCTCGATAGAGGCGCAGAGATGACTCTGCCGGGAGCAGGAGATGGTGTATCCGGGACGTCCCCAATGAGCCTCGTAGCCCTGGATGTTCTCGAGCGCATCGCGAATCGCCGTGCCATCGGTCGAACCGGCCATCTCTATGGCCTTCTCGTACAGCATTGCGGTATCCCAGCCCTGGGCATGGAACGAGAGGAACGGAGCGTCCTTGCCGTACTTCTCGCGAAATGCTTTGCGCACCACGTCGGTTTTCTTATTGCCCGGGTCGATCTGGTCGACCATACGATGACCTTCGAGCGCCGCAGCGCCCGCCAGCTCCCAGAGCTGCGGGACCTGTCCGGTCGTGTCCTGGAGAGTCGGCACGTTCAGGCCCAGGTCACGCCGTGCGCGCAGGAACAGTGCCTGCTCCGGCGCTGCCTGGCCGGATACAAATACAACGTCGGGGTTAGCGTCCTTCAGCCTCGCAACCTGTGCGGTCGCGTCCGTCGCTCCGACGTCCACGGCCTCCATCGCCACCACGGTCTTGCCGCCGGATTCAAAAGCTCCCTTGTATATGTCCGCAAGCGCTTTGCCCGTGGCGCTCGTATCGGCAAAGATCGCGACTTCCTCGTAGGACTCCATGACGTCCAGCAGGAAGCCGACGAGCTGCCCGCCATTGTTGGCAATGGAGAACATATACTCATGATTCGGCGGCCGTACGATCTTGCTGTTGAGGTTTGTTGGCGTGATACCAGGAATTTTCTCCTCCGCCAGCGTAACCCGGGCCTGCAGCGTCGAGGACGAGCCCGAGGTCATGAACGTCACCACTGCTCCGTCTTCGATCAGCTCCCGCGTACGCAGCGGGGCGAGAGTGGGGTTATTGGAATCGTCTTTCTTGATAACCTCGACCTGCCTGCCGAGAATCCCGCCGTTCCGATTGATCTCGTCGACGGCCAGCTCAATTCCCTTCACGCTCTCCCCGGAGTAGAAGGCCGCGCCTCCGGAGCCATCATAGAGGATGCCGAACTTGATCGGCTCGGACTGTGCGATCGCCGCACCGACGCTCATGCTCATCATGACGCCGACAGCGATACCGCTTAATGCTTTGGATACCATCTTCGCTACCCTCCTCTGTTTTTCAGTCACACTAATCTTTCTCCACGAAACTCTTCACCAGTGCCGACTCCTCCTTCTGTTTCCTCTCATCGCGGAACCGCCGGAGCTTCGCGGCCGTCTGTCGGCCGGTAAGGTCATCCAGCGCCCACTGCGGAACTGTTTTCACCTGCAACTTGATCCCGAGCTTCTCCTGGACCGCCTTCGAGACCTTTTTCTGCAATTCTGACGCGGCTTTCTCCTGCATACCCTCCGGCGCTTCAAGGAGGACCGCCATCTCTTCCCTGCCGCGATAGTGATATGCGAAACAGAAATACTCGACGTGCCCGCCGAGGGCCTCTTCGGCGATACGCCCGACCGCCTCCGGCCAGACGTTGATTCCGCGAAGCTTGACCATCGTGTCGCTGCGGCCCGCGATATGATCCATGCGGGTGGATTCGCTGCCGCAGGCACAACGGTCGGGCAGGATCCGGGAGAGATCCTTGATGTTGTAGCGGATCTGGGGCGATCCGCTCTTGTAGAGGCAGGTCACGACGATGTCCCCCAACTCACCCGGGGGCAGGGGCTCGCCGGTCTCGGTGTCGACGATTTCGATGATGAAGGCATCGTCGAAAATATGCAGCCCGCCGCGGGCCGTGCATTCAGCGGAGATCGTCTGCACTTCGTGGAATGCGTAGATGTCATACACCGGCACCTGCCACGCCTCTGTCGCGGCCTTCACGTCCCCTATGCTCTGGAAGTATTGGAAGTTGAAATCCCCGGGCTTGAAGCCCTCTTCGTCAGCCACATTCCGCAGGTGCTGCAGGTAGTCCGAGGTGGTCAGCAGCGACTTGGCTTGGTAGTCCCTCGCGAGCTCGAGCTGCTTCACGCTGGCAGTGACGTTGCCGGTGCTGGCCGTGATCGGCAGACAGCCAAGCCACAGCCACAGCGCTTCATCCCATACCCAGGCGGCGTTGTGCGTCCCGTAAGACCATGAATTGATGACGATGTCGCCGGGCCGGAACCCGTGCATGTACAGCCCCCTCGCGACCATGAGGGAGCCCACGATGCGGTCCCAGGAGGTATAGACAGTGGGGCGGGGAGAGCCGGTGGTGCCGCCACTGAAGTACATCCGCAGGCCGGTCTGCTCCGGCCCGGGAATCACGCCCTGGTAGTCGCCGTAAGGTGGTGACCGCTCGATGGACTCCCGGATGTCCTCGACGGTATAGAACGGTATGCGGTGCAGGTCCTCGAGGCCGCGAAACTGGCCCGGGTTGAATCCCGTCTTCTCCCAGTGGCGGCGGAAGAAAGGAATCTCCCATGCGCGCCTGAGCTCTCTCAGCAGGCGCTCCTCGCGCAAGCGTACGAGGTCATCCGGCGAAGCATAGTATCGCCCTTCGAGATAATGCTCTGGTCTCCCATACTCCGCGACCGCAGCGTTAACCAGGCTGTCACGATAAGGCCATTGAGCTGGTTGAGTCATTGCGGCAACCCCTCGCGTGGGAAGTTGGAACTGAGTAGCGCGCGATGTCGGGCGCCCGGCGCCTCTACGAGGGAGTGTGCAGCAGCACCGCGTCCCCCTGCGCCAGACCACCGGCGACGGCCGCCACCCCGAAGCTGTCAGGCTTTGCTCTCATGTGACGCGCAAGCGTCAGCACCTGCCGCACACCGGAGGCCCCGATCGGGTGCCCCATGGCGATCGCGCCGCCATGAATGTTCGTCCGCTGGTAAAAATCTTCCTCCTTCATGCCCCAGTCCTTCTCCAGCACCCGGGCGCTGATCGGAACGACAGCCGCAAAGTCCTCCTCGATGTCGAGGCTGTCCAGCTGCTCGAGGCGCAAATCGGCCTTGCGAAGCAGCTTGGTTGTCGCGCGGGCGGACTGGCTCAGGGGACGCGTCAATTCCCCGGCGACCGAACAGGTCACCGGCATGGACACGAGCGGCTTCAACCCCCTGCTGCGCGCTGTCTCGGCTCGCATCATCACGATCATCGCCGCGCCGGTTTCCATGCCTGGAGCGTTTCCGGCGGTGATGAGATCCGAACCGTGAACGGTCTTTAACGTGCTGAGCTTCTCGAGGGAGGTGGTGGGACGCGGCGCCTCGTCTGCGGCAAACGTCTCCCCGTCGTCCAGAGGCACCGGCAAAAGCTCGTCCTCGTAGTAGCCTTCCTTCCTGGCCTTCTCGTACCGCATCTGGCTTTCGTAGGCCCAACGGTCCATGTCCTCGCGCGTGACGTCGAAGTGGTTCGCCTCGTCATCGACGTCCTCGATGATGCTGCCCGGCCGTGCCGGAAACCGCATTGGGAACAGGGGATCCCGGATCTGGAAATTGCCGCGTGTGTTGCCCCACCGTATCGATGGAGACAACAGGAAGGGCGTGTTGCCGAGCGCTTCGGAGCCGATAGCCACCACCACGTCCGCCTGGCCGGCGCGAATAGCCTGCCAGCCGACGATGACGGCCGCCATCCCCGTGCAGGAGGCGCGGTCAACGGTCAGGGACACTGTGGTCTCAGGGAGCCCTGCCTTCAGCAGAATCTGGCGAGCGGTAATGTTCGTATGGTTTGCGACCTCTGCCTGGAAGCCGGTTCCACATACCAGAACGTCGATCTCTTCCGGTGGCAGGTTGAGCCTGGGAAGCGCCGTCGCGAGCAGGAAACTGCCTATGTCAATGGATGACCAGCCTCGAAGCGTGCCGCCGTATCTGCTGAATGGCGTTCGATAACCGCCTGTGACTACTACCTCGCCAGACGTGTCGCTCACCTCGGGTCTCCTGTGGTTCAGTCTGAAAGGTCGATGACGTCCCATGACGGGTTTCTAGGTTCTGACACACAAGCCTGGATAGGACGCTACCGTGCTTCTACTCGCGTTGGCCAAGTCGTTACCGGAGCAGTGGTCGTTACCGGAGCAGTGCGATAGCCTCGATCTCGACGAGCCACCCGGGTTGAGCAAGGCTCGTGATAACGGCCAGCGTGCTGGCGGGATAATGACCGATATCCCGGAATATCCTGGAGCGGATCTCGTGTATGATTGGGCGATATTCGATGTTCGTGGTGAAGACTGTCACCTTTCCCACCAAGTCGAGCCCTGAGCCGGCAGCGTTCAGCACCGCTTCCAGGTTCTTGAAAACCTGCTCGGTCTGTGTCTGCACGTCGTCTCTCCCAACGAGCTCTCCTTCGGCGTCCAGCGGCACTTGTCCCGCGACGAAGACCAGATTGCCAAGTGTCACCGCCTGAGAGTAAGAGAACTTCTTGGTGTCGTGAACTGAATCAGGTTGAATAACTTCGAGGCCCATGACGTTCTCCCAGATTGCCGGTGGATGCTACTCCCGCAGCACTGGTATGCCGAAACGCATACCGTGTGGAGGCACGACGTGTTTCTACATGACCAGCGCCACCGGTCGCACCGGCGACGCAGTACCGTCGCGCATCTTCAGCGGCAGGCAGACGAACAGGAACTCCTTACCCGCTAGCTTGTGTAGGTTGCATAGTTGCTGCACCATGCAGATGCCGTTCGTCAGCCAGATGCCGTGGGTGGGCCACCACCACTCGCTCGGATCGTCCATGCCGATGAGATCCGTGCAGAACAGCGTGATCTTGCGTTCGACCAGCCACTGCGCAGTTTCTGTAGGGATGCAGGGCCGTTCCATGGTGAAACCCGGCTTACCCCAATCATCGTCGACGCCGGCCCAGCACATGGTGGCCTTGCCCGGGCCGATCTGCTGACCTGATTTCTCCTCAGCCGCCTCGAAGTCCTGGATGGTGATCGCCTCTCCCTTTTTCTTATGCGTGAAATCGAGAAGATGGCCTGGCAGGATGAGCTGCTCGAGTGGCACCTGTTCCACTGAAATTCCGTCCGGGTCACAGTGACGCGGTACGTCGAGATGGGTCGCGCAGTGTTCCGGCATGAGCATCATGCGGCTTTCCATCGAGAGCTTTCCGGCAGTGATCTTGCGCAGATCGTCATGCGTCTCGTGGGGCCAGAAGACGACCGCGCTGCCGCTGATGTTTGGCATGCCGTTGAAATACTCGCGACCGAGGTCGACGATTTCTTTGAACGGTGATTGCATGGCTCCCTCCTTGTTCTACCGAACCCAAAGGCTTTTCCCTCCGGCGTTGCTCGGTCGGGGCGGAATCGCACAAGCGAGGGCAAGCTATCAGGTGTTTGACCGACAGTCAAACGTTTGCATCGCACGCTCGTAGGGTGCGATTGCTGCGCCGCAATAGACCTGTTAGCGGACTCCCGGAGGGCAAATGTGGTCAAGGGGCGACCGGCTCGCAGGGCGATCCCCGCCAGGGGCCGGTGTCCCGTTCGACCGCCAGAGACCAGGGGAGCGCTAGAACGTCGGGGGCGTGTTGATCCAGATGACCCGCGCGGCGACGGTGCCGGGGTTGCGGTAAGCGTGCGGGATGTCGGAATGGAAGAAAAAAGAATCGCCCGGATCCAGCAGATAGGTGTTGTCCCCGACCGTAAGCTCGAGCTGTCCCTCCAGGACGTAACCGCATTCCTCTCCTTGGTGCTGGAGGAGACCGCCGCTATGGCCATCGGGTTCCATGACGAATACGAAGCCCTCAAGAAGCTGACCCTCGAAATGGGGGATCATGACTTCGGCCTCGATGCCGTCCCATTCCGTCATGGTCTGAACTGTCCCGACCACCGGACGTTCGGCGGCGCGGTAAACGACCTTGTTGGTGTTCTCCCCGCTTAGAAACAGGGCGGTGATGCTGGTGTCAAGCGCCTGCGCGAGGCGGTGCAGCGTGGAGAGGGACGGGCTGAGCTTGTTGTGCTCGATCTTCGAGATAAGGCTGGGTGACAGCCCTGCCGCGTCCGCGACATCCTTCAAGCGCAATCGCTTGAGAAGACGCTGGCGCCTGAGCTGAAAGGCGATCCTGCGGTTGACGGTCAGGCTCTCCGGGTCGCTCTGGGACGCGGGCTGCGATGTCCGACTGCCTCTAGAGTTCCGTCTCCCCGCATGCGTTCTTGGCTTGTTCATCTGAGCTAGCTTTCTCGGCCAGTTCCCAGCTTACGACATGCCCTTAATCGGTTCATTAGACGCCGCCCGCCGCTCACCGTCAAAGAGAAAAATCCCGGGTTTTTCCTGACGATACGAAGGTTTGTTCAAACGTTTGAATTCTGCGACATATATTGACATGTAGTCAAGCAACCGATAGCCTGCGTGACAACGCAGGATGTGCCGAACCCCGTTTTTGCAAGAGGGGCGTGCGCTGCGGGTGTAGCGGCTTCCTGCGCTACCGTCGTGTGCGGGTCCGAATGCTACGGGGCCGAGGGGCACGGCGGAGAGGGAGAAGGCGCGCGCATGTCTCGGGGTGGTAGGCAATTCGCACGGCATGGCGCCGACGACAACGATGGAACGCCAGCCCATTTGTTCCACAAAAGAAGGCGGGAGAGGAGAAGATGAAAAACACATTCGAGCGTTCCGTGAAAGCAACGCTAATCGCGGCGCTGTCGCTGTTCTTCATGGGTCTTTTAATGACGACGACGGCGCATGCACAGGACTCCATTCTGCAGAAGATTCAGAAGGACCGGGTGATCAAAGCTGGATATATTCCCTACCCGCCCTTTGTCTACGTCGACCCTAATACCAGAGAGTTGAGCGGGTATTTCATCGAACTCATGGACGAGATCGTGGCCAACATGGGTCCGCGGATAAAGCTCGAGTACGAGGAGACCACGTGGGGTACGATGGTCGTCGGTGCTCAGAGCGGCAAGTTCGATGTGGTTGTATCTGGGATATTCAGCACCATCCCTCGGGCCATGCAAGTGACCTTCTCGCGTCCCGTCCTCCTCGTCGGTCTCAGCGCGGTCGCCCGTGCGGACGACGATCGCTTCAAGACCGAAAAGGATCTCCGGCGACCCGATCTCACGGTAGCTGTTACCGCAGGCGAGGTCGGCCACACGTACTCCCAGCAGCATCTGCCGGGGGCGGAGCTCATTGTCATGGATACACCCGATATTACGCGGCCTATGCTTGAAGTCATTTCGGGGCGGGCCGACGTCGGTATCGCGGACTCCATGAGCGTCTGCAACTTCGTACAGGCGCACAAGGGGCAAGTCAAGGATCTATTCGCTGAAGATCCGCTGTACCTCTATGGTACGGGTCTATTATTGCCCCGGGATTTGCAGTGGAAGGACTTCATCGACCAGTCCATCTCCTTCCTCGAATTCTCGGGAGTATTGAAGAAGCTCGAGGCGAAGTACAAGAAGTGTCCGACGGCATGGATCAGCCTGGGGGAGCGGCTCTGAAACACTGCGACGCATAGCGCGGTTGAGGCGGACTCACGCCCGCCTCCCGCCGCGTTCGCGTCCTCCAGGGACAACGGGCCTGGTCAAACCGGGAGCGCGATTCCGCATCGGTGTGCGCGGTGACGTGGTGATTTGCGCTTCGGTTCTCAGCCGGGAGCCGCCTCGCCATCGGCCGGTCTCGCGTCTCCTCACAGACACTCTGCGCTTGAGGCGTTGTTGCGATGAGCTACGACTGGGATCTTTGGCTTTTGTGGGACTACCGAGACGCGTTTGCAGCTGGAATCATATTGACCCTGAAGCTGACAATAGTCTCGGTGGTAGCGGGAACAGTCATCGGCTACGTGCTCGGCATCTTGCTGTCGTTGAAATCCCCGTTCCTGAAGCCGTTGAAAGCCCTTATCTATGCGTACAACGCCTTCTTCGGTTGGCTGCCGCTGTTGGTGCTGCTGGTCTGGCTCTATTATTTCCTGCCGGTTCTGTTCGGCATCAATTTCTCCGCCCTGACAATCTGTTACGTCGCATTGTCCCTCAACCTGTCGGCGTTCATCGCGGACGTGATACGGGGGGCCATCGCGGAGATTCCCCGGGGATACGTCGATGCGGGGAAGGCCATTGGTATGCCGTTCCCGCTCATCCTGCGTAGGGTGACCGTTCCAGAGGTCATGCGGATGTCGCTGCCGGCGCTGGTGGCCCTCTACATCAACCAATTCAAATGGACTACTCTCGGCTCCGTGCTCGGTGTCACCGAGCTGCTTCACACGGCAGATGTCATCATGATCCAGACGTATCGTTCACTCGAGGCATATACCGCGATCGCAGTCATTTACCTAGTCCTGGTAGGACTAGGCAACTTGCTGTACATGCAGATCCAAAAACTTGAATTTTTCAAGCAACGTGCTTAGAAAGAACTGCGAGACCACCGACGCGGCCGTCTCGGAGAGTAGGCGCAGGCCTAGAGCTACGAATTGCAGCGCACCAATGTTGCAGCAGCGGAGTTCGATGAACGAGTTATTCCGGCTCGAAGATGTGACGGTCAAGTTCGGAACCCACGAGGTTCTTCGCAACTTCGACCTCGTGATCCGGGAGAAGGAACGGATCGCTATTTGCGGCCCTAGTGGTACCGGTAAATCGACGTTGCTCAGGTGTCTTAATTTGTTGGAGCACATACACGACGGCGCCATCTATTTTCGCGGACATAAGATCATCGAGGCGAGGCGCGGACGGGCGAGAGTTCTTGTCGACGAAAACAAGCATCGGACTGACGTAGGGATCGTCTTCCAGCAGTTCAATCTTTGGCCTAACAAGAGCATCATCGACAACATCACCGAGGGGCCGATCTACATCAAGAGGACGCCACGGCAGAAGGCCATAAAGCGTGCCGAAGAACTTTGCCAGCTTGTGAACGTAGAGCCCTTCGCGCGTAGCGACAAGGGAAAGGCAATCAAGAAGTACCCGCCGGAGCTTTCCGGAGGCCAACAGCAGCGAGTCGCGCTGGCGCGGGCCCTGGCGATGGACCCTCAGGTACTGCTGCTGGACGAGATTACGTCGGCTCTGGACCCACCTCTGGCCGCCGAGGTTTTGGCCTACCTGAAAAAGATCAACGAAACGTTTCACATACCGCTGGTCATAGTCACCCACCACGTGGAATTCGCGCGGGCGTTAGCTACGCGCCTGCTGTTCATGAAGGACGGCAGGGTAATGGTGGATACACCGAGCGAAAAGCTGGACGAGTACTACGACCACGAGGAGTTCAAACGCTATCTGGAACCGATGGAAAAAGCGGGCTGAAGCGGACCGAAAAGATGCGTGATTAGGTAATGGTACACGATAACCCGACGCGTCCAACCGGCCGGCGAAAACTGGGCTGAGGGAGACGGAGATGCACGAAACGGACTCCGGCAACAGAGCACTTCTTGAAGAGTCTTCGAAATACACACCGGGCGGTGTCCATACCTCCATCCGGATTATAGATCCTCCCCTGTGCATTCGACGCGCCGAGGGAGCGTACATCTGGGATGTGGATGGCAAGCGGTATATCGATTACCACGCCGCCTTCGCCCCGATCATCCTCGGCCACTGTTACCCGGCCGTCGTCGAGCGCGTCGTTGACACTATCCGGCAGACGGACCTGTACGGGGCGAGCACGACCGAGGTCGAGCTCGAGCTCTCGAAGAAGATCGTCCAGCATGTGCCGTCGGTCGAGCAGGTTCTGTTCGCGTGCACAGGGTCGGAGGCGACGTTTCACTCCGTGCGGTTGGCCCGTGCCGTGACGGGGAGGAGGAAAATCCTCAAGTTCCAGGGCTGCTATCACGGATGGCATGACTACTTGCTGCGCAACGTTATCAGCCCGCGGGAACGTGTCGGGCAAACGGATCCCGGGTCGGCGGGGATGCTGGATGAGGCGATCGAGAACACGATCGTGTGCACGTTCAACGATCTGGCGGAGGTGGAGGCCACGGTGGCGAAACACGCCGACGAGATTGCGGGAATCATCCTCGAGCCCATCCCCCACAACATCGGGTGCGTGTTGCCGAAACAGGAGTTCCTCGAAGGACTCCGGAGGCTCTGTGACGCGGAAGGGATCGTGCTCATCTTCGACGAGGTGATAACGGGTTTTCGGCATCACATCGGGGGATATCAGGCAATCTGCGGAGTCAGCCCGGACATCACGACGATGGGCAAGGCCATCGCCAATGGCTTCCCAATCGCAGCGATCGGAGGGAAACGCGATTTGATGCAGCGGTTCAACACCCGAGTTGGCGGAGACGTTTTTTTTGCGGGAACGTTCAACGGTCACGCGAGCTGTCTCGCGGCAGCGCTGGCAACGATCGAGATGCTTGAAGGCGGGAAAGTGCACGAGCACATCTTCCGGCTGGGCGAACGCATGCGCGCGGGGCTCAAGGAGATCATCGCACGTAAGGGTATCGATGCGATAGTCACGGGATACGGCTCTGTCTATACCGTCTACTTCATGGGGGACAGGCCCATAGAGAACTTCAGCAGTCTGCTGGACAACGATGCGGCTTTCTATATCCGCTATCGGCAGGAGCTGATGAAAAGGGGCGTGTTTGAGTTGCCGATGAACCTCAAGCGCAACCATGTCGGCTTCAGCCATACCGAAGCGGACATCGACCGCACCTTGGAGATCGCGGACGAGGCCTTGACGGCGGCCATGGAGGCGCGTGCGGCCGGGGAATGCCCGGCGGCGGTCTGAGACGGACCGACACGGACGAACGCACATGAGCACCTGGAGATTGATAAGGGCGATCGAGGGGACAGTGAACGATGCTTGACGCGGGCCGTGTCGAGGCGGCGAATGAAGCCGCCTTCGCGAAGATCGTCTCAGCAGAGCCGGTGCTCACAGATGTGCGTCCGGCGGCAGAGGTCATCTCAGGCCTGGGGGAATGGGACTTTCTCCACGCTGGGCCGCCATTGCATGGTTGGGATGAGGCCTGCGGTGTGCTCCAGGCGTCGGTTCTGGGGACGCTCGTGCACACGAGACGCGCTGCCGATCTGGACGAGGCGCAGCACATGGCGGCGGAGGGTGCGGTGCACCTTCTGTCCGCCAACGACCGGAACGCCCTCGGCACCTACGGCGGAGTCATCGCCGCCGAGACGCCGATCTTCGTGGTCGAGAACAGCGCCAGTGAAACGCGTGCCTACACGGCGTTGAACGAGGGCCGAGGCAAGGCCCTTCGCTACGGGGCGAACGACCCGGAGACACTAGGTCGCCTAGCTTGGCTGGAGGGGGAATTTGCCGCACTGCTGGGTGCGGCGGTGCGGCTCTCGGGCGGGTTCAAGCTCTTTGATCTCTTGGCCCAGGCCTTGCATATGGGGGACGAGGGGCATAGCCGTCAGAGAGCGGCCTCGGCGCTGTTCTTGAACGCCATCTGCCCCTATATGCTGGAGACGGATTTCTCCACGAAGGAGATCGAGCACGCCGTGCGGTTCATGGCGGGCAACGAGATCTTCTTTCTCCCGCTGAGCATGGCCGCCGCCAAAACCACGATGACGGCGGGTGCCGGGATATCTGACTCGACTCTCGTGACGTGCATGGCCGTGAACGGCGTCCGCTTTGGTGTCAAGGTGAGTGGCCGGGGCGACAAATGGTTCACTGCACCCGCGCCCCCGATTCACGGCCAGTACTTCGCGACCTACGGGCCGGAGGACGCCAACCCGGTCATCGGCGACAGCGAGATCGCCGAGACTATGGGACTCGGTGCATTCGCGATGGCGGGGGCGCCTGCGCTGGCCCGCTACGTGGGCGGCACGGTCGAGGAGGCGACCCAACTCACGTTGGATATGTATATGATAACCGTGGGCGAGCATCCGCGTCTGAAAATACCGGCGTTGAACTACCGGGGTATTCCCACCGGCGTAGACGTGAGGCGCGTCGTTGAGCAGCGAGTGGAGCCAGTCTTCAGCACTGGCATCGCACACCGCCGACCCGGAATAGGGCAGATCGGTGCAGGCTCCGGGCGGGCGCCGTTGCAATGTTGTGTGAGCGCATATCGATCCCTCTCGGAGAACGCCTAAAATCTAAGCCGGCCCACAACGCCGATTCCAGGGCTGTCGCGCCGGCAAACTGTCAAAATGGACTGCTCCGACAACTTGACCGATGAAATCTTCGGACATAAGTCACGCAAGATACGCACGATTGCCACGTTTTGGGCGATTTGGACGACGAACTGCAGCGACGGGTCAACGCCCCAGAATGACCGACCCGCCCGGGAATGATGGGACTGTATCGTTTGTCTTCCTTACTGCGGGCGAGGCTTTTCACTTGATGTTGTTTCGCCGTGCCCTGGCGGTGCACAATAGAGGTGTCTGCCACCGTTACGTGACAAGGCGGCCCCTATTTCTCGGGTACGAGAGCTAACCCCAACCGCAAACGACGGAGGCTAGAATGTCTTCCTTCGCTAAATCAAAGCCTGTAAGCACCGACCGCTACCCCAAGTTCTTGGCAGCCGCCGTGCAGGCCGCTCCGGTTTTTCTCGACGCCCAGGCGACCATAGATAAAGCGTGCACGCTTATAGGGAAGGCGGCTGCCGAAGGCGCCACGCTGATCGCTTTTCCCGAAGTCTTCATCGCAGGGTATCCATACTGGAACTGGATAATGAGTCCGCTCGAAGGCAGCGAATGGTTCCGTAAGCTCTACCTGAGCGCTATTGATGTCCCGGGCCCCGAAGTGCTGGCGCTACAACGTGCTGCTGAGAAGAACGGTGTCACCGTCGTTATTGGAGTTAACGAACGAAGCCCCGTAAGCATGGGAACTGTCTACAACACAAACCTTGTTATCAGTTCTGATGGCACACTTGCCGGCCGCCATCGTAAACTTGTCCCAACTTTCGCGGAAAAACTAAGCTGGGGTAGCGGCGACGGAAGCAGCATCTCTGTTTACGAAACACCAGTCGGCCGTCTCGGCACTCTGGCCTGTGGGGAGAACACAAATACATTAGCGCGCTTTGCCCTGCTTGCACAAGGAGAGCAAGTCCATGTTGCGAATTACATAGCCTTTCCTTTTACTCAGAACTACGATATGCCCGAAGCAATCCGGATCCGAGCCGGCGCGCATTCGTTTGAAGGAAAGGTGTATACGATAGTTGCCTGTTCAGCGATGTCAGACGAAATTCGTAACACCCTGGGCGGGACGTCCAAAGCCCGAGAGCAGTTGGCGGGTACGCCTAACGCGTTCTCAGGAATCTTCGGCCCACATGGTACTTTAATTTCACCTTCGCTGATCGACGATGAAGGCATTGTTTACGGCGAGATAGATATAGCTGCGAGCATCGAACCTAAACAATTTCAAGACATTGTCGGCCATTATAACCGCTTTGATATATTCAACTTAACTGTTAACGGAAAGCAGAACCTACCCGTTACTGTTAATGAGCCGTCAAGTAAATCGTACTCCGACGCAACTGAGTCCGATGCAGATTTAGAAGATACAGAAAATCCGCTTAGCAAACATCACGACAGAAATAAGGTACATGTCGGTTGAGCGAAGCGCTAAAAGGACTGCCAGAAGTGATTTGTCGAGCGAAGCGGCTTCAACCCGGATTATGGACGTCGAAGGCGCCGAAACAATTTGAAGATAGAAGAAGCAAATCCCAAACCGACTTCGGAGGGCGTATTGCGAAACATAAGTAAGGCAGTATTAACGGACTATGTGCTGGGCAGTTACGATTCCATGTAGGAGGAGGCTTTCAGCGATGCGAAGAGTAATTACTTTGTTTATGGCTGTCTTGGTGTGGGTGTCAGTTCCGATAGCACTCAGCGCGGCAGAGAAGATTACGTTGGAAGGCGTAGTCATAACTCGCAATGCAATACAAACTAAAGAGTTGTGGGGCTGGGCGCAAAGGGAACTTCAGTCACGGACTGGGGGCGATGTGAAGTTAGAGATAACAAGCGTGCCGGAATTGGGTCTCACTGGGTTCGAGTTGGTCCGAGTATTACAGGCGGGGCTTACTGACGTTGCTGATGTAATGCCGACATATGTCGCAGGTGACATGCCGGTGATAGAAGGCGCAGATCTGCTGGGCATCTTTGGCGATTACGACATGGCGGTCAAAGGTCATCTTGCGTGGGAGAAGGTTCTGCGCGAAGAGTATGATGATGAATTGGGTGCAGTTGTTCTAGGATCATGGCCCTGGGCGGAGCAGTTCCTGTACACCAACAAACCCGTAAGGAATCTTGACGACGTGAAGGGCATGAAGATTCGCGTGTTCAGCCCTGCGATGGCGCAGTTCGTCAGCGCTATAGGAGCGGAGCCCGTTTCGCTGCCTTACGCCGAGGTTTACACAGCGTTGGACAGGGGTACTGTCGACGGGGCCATTACCTGTGCTCGATGCGGGTGGGACACAAAGTGGTACGAGGTAACTGATTACCTTGTCGATCTGCACATGGGAACAGCAGTATCAACACTATTTGTTGTCAGCAAGAGAACTTGGGCGGATTTACCGCCCGATCTTCAGGTGTTGCTTACCGAGATTGGCAATGGTTTCACGGAGCGTGGATGGCGTCTCGGGAAGATATGGGCCGATGAGGGTATCAAGAATCTCACGACGAAAGGTGGTATGGAATCCATTGTGGTTCCGGACAAGAGAGGCCCCATACTGGAGCTTGCCAAAAGCGATATCGCCCCGTGGTGGGCTGAACGAGCGGGACCAGAGGCCAAGGCGCACTGGAACGAGGCTGTTGCCCCGATCGTAGGATTTACGATCCCGTAAGGGTCTGAGAGGTCAATTGAGAGCGCGGGCGGGGCCTCAGGAGGAGATCACCTAGGGCCCCGCCCTATGACCACCGATGACTCATAGTAGCTCTGTTACTGCCCCGACAGTCCTGTTTTGGCTTTACAAATTCCGCTTGCTCGAGGGCCGTGCCCTAGCTGGCGCTGCATATTTATGCGGTGCAGTTTTTCTGTTATATAGCTTTTACGTGGCATTAGAAGTCGTTGGACGTCGATATATCGGCCTGTATACGGGTATATCAGATGAAATTGGGAGTTATGTCCTCGCTTTCGGCAGTTCGTTGGCACTTGCTTACACCCTGATGGCGGATGGCCATGTCAGAATCGACATCTTATTCAAAGTGATACCTCCCGGCCTTCGCCGTTGGCTTGACCTTTTCGCCTTCGGAATTATGGCGATATTCGCATGGACAGTTACAGTCTACTTATGGAAACTTACGGCCCACTCGTTCCGGATTGATGCGACCGGGCACAGCCTCATTCAAATGCCCCAATGGCTCATACAAGCATGCCTCGCGTTTGGATATTCTCTGCTTGGCTTTTCCGCCATAACCTCTTTCCTGAGCTATCTCATAGAAGCGGTATTCCCTGCAGCTTGGACTGATCCCTTGCGGTCAACTGAATAGCGGAACACCGAGGACGCCAGCCGGGTGATACATGCTTACCGTTGTCATTCTTGTAATAGGCATCGTCGTTTTATTTCTGCTGGGCGTCCATGTCGCCGCTGGACTCGGGATGCTGACGTTTGCGCTAATGACCGTAGTCAGCGACCGTCCCATGCTTCCCATTCTCGGTCAGATCGCCTGGAATGTTAGCAGCACGAGTTTGCTTGTCGTCGTTCCGATGTTCATCCTCATGGGCGAGCTACTGTTACGTGGTGGGTTAAGCGAACGGCTGTACCGTTGTTTCTCGGCATGGTTCAACTGGCTCCCTGGCGGACTACTACAGTCAAACATTGTCACATGCGCAGCCTTTGCCTCGATGTCGGGTTCGACAGCAGCCACAGCGGCTACTATCAGCAGGGTGGCGCTCCCAGAATTTCGCGGGCGAAATTATAGTGAGGCACTGACGGTTGGATCGTTGGCTGCTGGGGGCACGCTCGGCGTCCTTATCCCGCCGAGCATCATTCTTATCGTGTATGGGGTACTCGCCGAGGAATCGATTGGTCGACTTTATATAGCAGGAATTGTTCCAGGGATCGTATTGACAGCATTCTATATGGGGACAATTTACGCCATGGTAAAATTCCGACCATCGATGGCCCCACGGGAAGAGCCCTATAGTTGGGCGGAAAAGTTTCGCTTGAGCTTCGCCATTCTGCCAGTAGCAGGTTTGATTTTTTTGGTTCTTGGAACAATCTATTTGGGGATCGCGACGGTTACGGAAGCCGCCTCGCTGGGTGTAGTGGGCGCTTTTGTCTTGGCCCTGGCATCGGGAACGGTTAACCGTCAGATGCTGAAGGACACATTTCTGAGTACTGTGAATACCACTGCGATGGTGCTGTTGGTTGTTAGTGCTGCGTTTATGTTAACGTTCGCGTTGGCCATGTTGGGCGTGCCTCGGACGCTTGCAGCGGGTGTCGGAAAACTCGGCTGGAGCCCCCTCGCCGTCATTTGTCTCCTTATCTTGTTTTACATGGTCCTAGGCATGTTTATGGATGCCTACTCCATGATGGTAACGACAGTACCTGTCGTGCTACCCGTCATTACTGCACTCGGATTGGATCTTATTTGGTTTGGCATTGTTATGACGCTTTTGGTGGAAATGGCACTGATTAGCCCACCGCACGGCCTTAACCTATTCATCCTTCACAATGTGCGCCGGCAGAGTTCGGCCCCCGGTGAACGAAAGACTATCACGGGGCTGTATTACGGTGTCGTTCCATTTGTTGTGGCTATTGTGCTCGTGCTAGCTCTACTGGTAGCTTTTCCTGAAATAGCGACATGGTTACCGGACACAATGCGACAATGAACTAAGGTGGGGGAGTCCAGCGAGTGCATGGCGCCTAGATCTAAATTGTGGCGCGAGGTCGTTTGAGTGAGTTTTGGTCGATAGTCCCATGACTCTCGGTGATGGTGTAGAAGATGAATCCCAGAATGGTGAGGAAGCAATGAAGAAGTACCAGATGTGGATCGATTCAGAGTGGGTGGATCCGGCCGAGGCGGCTTGGATCGACACCGAAAATCCTTTTACCGGTAAGCCATGGGCTCAAATCCCTCGGGGCGGGGCGGCGGACGTGGCCCGCGCAGTTGGAGCGGCTTACGCCGCCTTCGACCGTGGCGAATGGGCGGACATGATTGCAACTCAACGGGGCGCCCTGTTACGGCGCTTAGGTGATCTCATCACCGATAATGCCGAGCATCTAGCGGATATTGAGGTGACCGACAACGGCAAGCTGAGGTCGGAGATGCTCAGCCAGATGAGATACATGCCGGAATGGTACTATTACTTCGGTGGCCTCGCGGATAAGGTCGAAGGGGCGATCATGCCCAGCGATAAACCCGGGATGTTCAACTTCAGCCAATACGAACCACTGGGCGTGGTCGCTATCATCACACCGTGGAACTCGCCGTTGCTGCTCGCGAGTTGGAAGATCGCCCCGGCTCTTGCCGCTGGTAATACTTTGGTGGTGAAGCCTTCGGAGTTCGCATCAGCTTCTATGCTGGAACTGGCGAAACTGGTGGAGGAGGCCGGTTTTCCGAAGGGGGCGTTTAACGTAGTGACCGGTTATGGCCCGGAGGTGGGCTCGGCACTGGTGGAGCATCCGAAGGTCGCACGCATTGCGTTCACCGGGGGCGAGGCCGGTGGTGTCAAGGTTTATGAGGCAGCGGCGCGCGGGCTCAAGAAAGTTTCCCTGGAGCTCGGAGGCAAATCGCCCAACATTGTCTTTGAGGACGCCGATCTCGAGAACGCCGTAAAGGGCGCGGTTTCCGGCATATTTGCGGCCACCGGGCAGACCTGTATGGCCGGTTCCCGGTTACTGGTGCAGGAAAGCATTCACGATGCCTTCGTGGATAAACTCTTGGCGTTCGCGAAGACGGCACGGATGGGTGACCCCATGGACATGAACACGCAAGTGGGCCCGATCACCACGCGACCGCAGTACGAAAAAGTGCTTTCCTGTATCGACATGGCTCGCGCCGAGGGTGCAACTTGCGTGCTCGGCGGTAAGCCCGCCGAGCGTCCCGAGTGCGGAGATGGCTGGTTCGTGGAGCCCACAGTCTTTACCGGGGTGCACAACCAGATGCGTATCGCTCAGGAGGAGGTGTTTGGCCCTGTGCTTTCCATCATCCCGTTCCGGGACGATGAGGAAGCCATCGAAATTGCTAACGATGTCGTCTACGGGTTGGCCGCAGGTGTCTGGACCCAGGATATTAGCCGCGCGCTGACCATGTCCCGGCGGCTTCGCGCTGGCACAGTCTGGGTCAACGCGTACCGGGTGGTGAGCTATATGTCCCCCTTCGGCGGCTACAAGCGGTCGGGTATCGGTCGGGAGAACGGCCAAGAAATGATCAAGGAGTACCTCCAGACCAAGTCGGTTTGGATCAATACCAACAAGGACATTCCCAACCCGTTCGTTCTGGGATAACCAAGATGATGGTGCCGAAGTGACCGAACCAAGCACCAGTAGGCGTGGTCGTTTGATTGACAATTTGCCCCGCGCTGGAGAATTCTATCTCCCCGCGCACGTATCCTTCGTGAGTAGCTGGAGAGTGACCTCCTCGCAAGATTGGAGGGGCATTTAAACTCAGACTGCTTCATCGTGATTGCGTCCTCTGAGCGAGGACCTGCAGACGCCGAGGTCGTCCAGGTCTAAATGCCCTACAACCTATAATCAATCCCGGGGGAGCTTGGAAACCGTGCATGAGCCGAGTGAAATGATTTTCGAATCATGGCGGTCTTTGGAGGGGTAAAATGAATCTATTCCCGTGTACTTTAGTTGGAAGTTACGCGCAGCCGGACTGGATGATGGATAAAGAGAAGCTGAAGGGACGCTTTCCACCGCGTGTTCGTGCCCGTGAATTGTGGCGGATCCCCGATGAATTTCTTGAAGAGGCGAAGGACGATGCTGTCCGTCTAGCCGTCATGGACCAGGAGTTGGCCGGGCTTGACATCATTGGGGACGGTGAGGCGCGGCGCGAAAGCTATTCCAACCATTTTTCCAATGCCCTTGACGGCATAGATCTCGACAACCCCGGCCAAGCGCTGGACAGGAGCGGGGAACCAGTTTACGTACCGCGCATCGCTGGACCGATCAGAAGGAGTAGGCCGGTGAACGTCGCGGATGTTGCTTTCCTGAAGGCTCATACCAAGAAACCGATCAAGATCACCGTGCCAGGCCCCTTCACTATGTCCCAGCAGGCACAGAACGACTATTACCCGTCGCCCGCTGACGCGGCGATGGATTACGCCGCTGCAGTGAACGCCGAGATGAAGGATCTGTTCGCGGCCGGCGCCGATATCGTGCAGTTGGACGAACCGTATATGCAGGCACGTGCCGATCAAGCGCGCGAATATGGCGTCGAGGCGTTCAACAGGGCCTTGGAGGGCGTGGGCGGTCGGACCTGCGTGCATATTTGTTTTGGTTATGCGGCCCTTATTCACGACCGGCCTGAGAGCTATCACTTTCTCCCCGAACTTGCAAGTACGCCGGTCAACATGGTTTCCATCGAAACCGCGCAATCGAATCTCGACTGCAAGATTTTAGAGAGACTGTCGAATAAGACGATCTTGCTTGGGGCCCTGGATCTGTCCTCTAATGAGGTAGAGAGCGTTGAGATCGTTAAGGAACGCGTAAAGAGAGCTCTCAATTATTGCGATAAAGAGCGTATTATTCTAGCGCCGGATTGCGGCTTAAAATATACACGGCGCCCCATCGCCTTCGGTAAGCTCGGGGCGATGGCGCAGGCTGCGAAGGAGCTGCGCGCCGAATTTGGCGGCTAAGAGTCTTTCGCAAAGCCGCCTGAACTTCACGTTGAGATTGTTGTACCGTACAGCATCGTGCGCCAGTGTCTCAGCCCTCTCGTGCGCGACGTGAACGATTCGACAAACGGCAGTAGGCGGTGCTTATCGGCGTGAGAGTCCTAGCTCGGCAGCGGGCATGTATCCGGCCGGGGCGAGCAGCGTTGCCGGTTATATCGAGTGACCGCGTGCGAGCGTCCGTCTTTAACCATTACCGGCAGACGGTGTTGCGCAAAGCTGCCGGACTGGCAGGTGTTTACGAACCGCCGGTTGTACGTCACGCTGCCGCGGGCTTTATGTTCTGGTTCACGCGGAACAGGTTCTGCGGGTCGTACTTGTGCTTTAACGCCGCCAGGCGCGCGTAATTGTTGCCGTAGGTGGCCTGCACCCGGCCATCATCTTCGTCGTTGTACATGAAGTTCACGTAGGCGCCGTCGAGGTTAAACGGGTGCACCGCCTCCCAGTACGACCTGCCCCAGTGCTTGAGCGCACCGGCTTTCTCGGGATCAGCATCTATGCCGGCAATGACCATGGACCATGTGGCCCCTCGCGTGCTCCAAGCGGTGTCGCCGGAAGCGACACGGTGCACCGCACCGTCGATAGGATATAGATGCATCAGTGACAGTTCACTGGGTGCTTCGGCAGCATGCGCTAGATGGACGTCTATAGCCTCATCAGGCAGCTCCTTGACGAAATCGCCCTTCCAGTACCACTGCAGCCCCTTGGGCAGAAGCGGATCGAACATGGCCTGCAGCGCGGGAAACGGCATGCTGTCCATCCAATTGAGCATGGGTTTCGGCAACGCATCGAGTAACGGCGCCATTGCCCTCTCTGCGTCCTCAGGAGAGCCGTTGTAGCAGGAAATGACGGCGCAGATCCGCTTGCCCCAATGCTCGGACGGGAAGGGGTCCGTGGAAGGCACGGTCTTTAACGCGACGAACGAGCCGAGCTCCTCAGGCGCATCCGGAAGAAAGTCGCGATAGCGCTGCATGACGCTGCGGGCATGCTCGATGTCCCAGAAGATCGGTCCGGCATAAACCGTGTTAACTGGGTGCGCGCGAAACACGAAGCTGGTTACCACGCCGAAGTTTCCACCGCCCCCGCGCAGCGCCCATAGCAAGTCTCGATTCTCGTGCTCGCTGGCGGTCCTGAAGCTACCGTCAGCCAATACGACGTCAGCCTCGATAAGATTGTCGATGGTGAGGCCGAACTTGCGGGTTAGATAGCCGGTGCCGCCGCCGAGGGTCAAGCCGGCGATCCCGGTCGTGGACACGATGCCGGCCGGCACGGCCAGGCCGAACGCATGGGTGGCGTGATCGACATCTCCCTGGGTACAACCTGGTCCCACTCGTACCGTGCGGCTGCGGGGGTCCACGCGTACACCCTTCATCTCCGACAGGTCAATCACCAGCCCGTCATCGCAACTGCCCAAACCGGGTCCGTTGTGACCGCCACCGCGGATAGCGACGAGCAACCCTTGGTCGCGTGCGAGATTAACGCACGTAATCACGTCGGCGACGTCGGCGCAGCGGGCGACCATCATGGGCCGCTTCTCGATCATCCCGTTGTAGAGCTTGCAAGCCTCGTCGTAACCGGGATCCGCCGGCTCAATGAGTTTCCCACGTAGGCTTTGCCTGAAATCGACTCTCGAGTGCTCGTCCATCTCTCCTCCTCGTAACCTCGATTCTGCCTCTGGTAATTCCGTCACTGGTAGCTTTCCGGACGGCCTAGATCAACTCGGCGATCATCCGCGCCGCCCGCGCCGCCCCGTCAATCTCCACAGGGACGAAGTCAGCGGGCTTGCTCAACCCCTCAACGATGGCTGCGGCCAGGGTGTCGGGCTCGCAGTCCTCGAAGTCCATTCGCCTGCCCGCGCCGTAACGCTGGAGCCGGTGATGTACATGAAAGTTCTGCTCGAAGTGGTTTTGGAGAGGAACGTAGATGAAGGGCGTTTGGTTCGCTGTGAGCTCCATGCACGTCGTAAGGCCGCCCTGCACGATCGCAAGGTCTGCCGCTGCATGGTGGCGATGCAAGTCGGGCACGAAACCGAGCACTTCCACCCCCGCCGTCGCGTTGAGCGACGCGGGATCGATGCGGGGGCCGGCGACTGCGATCATCCGCAGCGCAGGCGCACGCTGCTTGGCCATCGGGTAGGCTTGGATGACGCGCCGCAGCAGCGGCAAGCCGACACCCGAGCCGCCGACTGAGACGATCACCACCTGCTCATCGGAACGGTAACCGAGCTCGGCGCGCAACTGCTCGCGCGGCCCGAACGCTGCCGGGCCGAAGCCCGTGATGTAGCCGCAGAAATCGAAGTGCTTCTCGGTCCACTCACGAATGCCGGGAAGACCAGGACCCATGGTCATGGGCACGCAGTCGTCCGGGTTGCCGACGAAAATCGAGCGGTCGCGCAACCCCGGATGTCCCTCGACGTGTTTGATCATCTCGGCGTTGTAGTCGGTTGTGAGGAAGACGTCGCGCTCCCCTTTCCCGGGCATCGGCAGAAAACCGACGAAATCGGTGAACCAGACGAGGGCGGCCTGCTTCAGCTCCGGATGCTCGTGCCAGAAGTAGTCGACGTCCCAGGCCTCGTCACCGAGGATCAGATCGTAGTCCTCCTCACTCACGACCTCCTGAAAGAGCATGAAGTTGGCGACCAGGATCTCGTCCATCCGGCGGTAAGCCTCGAAGACATGCAGGTCGTGACCTTCGGCCTCGGATTCGATGTGCCCGGACTCGTTGGCGAGAAAGCGGCTTGCTGGATGAATGCGCTCGCCCGCCGAGTCGAGCAAGGCGGTAACGGGATGCTGGGCCAGCCAGTCGATCTGGAGATTCGGATGGTGCTGGCGCAGCTCGCGGGCGATGGCGAGATCGCGCCGTCCGTGGCCGAGCCCGATGGGAGAGGAGAGATAGAGGGCGCGCTTCGCGCGACGTCTCGCCGCCGGTTTTGGGCTTGCTGCGGAAGCCGCTGTCTGCTGACCGGCGACTTCGTCGATGAACTCCTTGAAGATCAAATTCATCTTGCCCGGGCAGCGTGCCTGGGGCGCGTGGCCAGCGCCGGGCACGATGATGAGGCGCCCGCCGCACAGCTCCGCCAGGTACCGGCTTTTTTCCACGGGCACGATGGCATCCTGATCTCCGTGAACCAGCAGAGTGGGGCAGCGGATGCTTCGGTACACCTCTTCGCCGCCGTCCTCACCGCGAGCTCTGATTGTGTCGAGCAGTGTCTCGGCGTCGGTCTCCAGGCCCCACTTCACGAGGTCTTCAATCTGTTTGGTGGAATGCGGCTCGGTCACGCATTGACCCATGAAGAATTCAACGAAATCGGGGTAGTCTTCACGCCAATAGTGGGCGTTGAACTTCTGCCAGCCCTCGTAAGTCGGCAGTTTTTTGTCGAAAGCCTCCGATCCGTCTCTATGCTCGTGCTCCGGTCCGATTGGTGCCGATGCCGCAATCAGAATGGCGCCTTTGGCTCTCTCCGGATGGTGCGCCGCGATGAGTGCCGCCAAATGGCCGGAGAGGGAAACGCCCATCAGGATTGCCTGTTCGGTGCCCGTGGCATCCATGACCGCGAGCGCATCGCCGATATAGTGAGACCAGGTGTAGTTCTCCGGGCCCTTAGGCCGATCCGCCTTGCCGTTGCCGCGGCCGTCGTAAGTCACTACCCGATAATGGCGCGACAAAAAGGGGATCTGAGCTTTCCAAATCCGAGAATGAACGATCGCCCAGGTCTGCAGCAGCAAGATGGTCGGCTCGCCTTCACCATAGACCTCATAGAAAAGTTTCACGCCGTCGTTCTCGGCGAAGCCTTCCTGATCGGGGTATCGTGCGCGGGTCATGGCTTGGCCTCCTCCATTGTTTCAAGGAGTTCGATCAGACGTCCGACCTTGCGAAGGGCGCTGCGGATTGGCTGTCGATCCTCGTTAATGCCGAGGAGCAGTGCACTTTCCGCGCCGAGAAAGGCTTTACCCACGAGCTCTGCGACCTCCGCCGGGGTGAAGGGACCGAAGGGACCCAAACGGGTCTCGGCTTCCTCGGCGACCGCCGTCAGAAGAGCAGACCATCGATCGAGCAGCGCCGCGACCTTGTTGGCGAAGTCGGGATTCGACCAGCCCAGCGCAGTGCACTCTTGGAGCAGCCGAACGTATCCGGTGGCGATATCCTCCTCGAGAAAGTCGCAGGCCTGCGCCCAGCGTGCCGACAGCGGCGCGGTGCTGTCATACATGCGCTCCTGACGCTCGAGCGTGGCGCGGTCCAAATGGTCCAGAAGCGTCAGCACCAGGCCGTGCTTGGAACCGAAGTGATAGTGGATCTGGCTCAGGGGCACCCCCGCCTCCAGCGCCACCCGACGCGTGGACAAGGCGGCAAAACCTTCCTTCGTCAGGATCTGCTGGGCTGCATCCAGCATGGCGTGACGGGGATTCGCAGTGCTCGAATCCGCCTTCAGCATCGACTCGACGGGTGGATTGGTCTGCACCAAGGGACAGGGTCTACTTTTCGTTCGGTCGACTGACCGATTACCAAATTCTGGGGCTCTTGTCAACGATATCGCTCCCCAGGCAGGAATTCGCTCTGCGTTTGACCGGTCTGATCGATGGCGTCGGATTTGCCTGTTATTCCCTGTCGCCGAAGTCGACCTTCCGGTAGCTGTCCTCCTGGGTGGAAACGACCCCGCCGGTGTAAGTGTAGATCCGGAACAGCCCGCCCGGATGGGGTGGCTCGGTGCGCTGGAACTGAGCGTACATGCGCCCGCGCCAGGGTGCGTCGCCGGCGTTCTGTACGCGATGGGAGACCTCGACCACGTAGCTGTTGCGCCGGAAGGTGTACGTCTTGGTGACGCGTACGCCCCCGGGACCCTCCCAGCGCAGCGCGACCTTCAGTTCGTCCTGGCTCGGGCTCAGGCGGTAGTCGCTCTGCTCGGCGTTGTACAACGAATGGTGATCGGGTGCAGACGCTGCGCCGATGAGTCCCGACTGTGCCACGAAGATATCGGGTTCCGTGTCGTTGAACAGGCGCACCGGCGTGTGCGGCTGCGCGGGAGCCACCGGGTATCGGAGAAGGTCCGCACGGCGCAGGTCGCCGCCGCGCAGGTCGATCTCGACCGAGAGTACGTCCGTGCGCACCCGGATGGTCGGTCGCTCGCTCCCGGTGCCGGCAGGGCGGGCCGGACGCCTCTGCGCCGGGATCGCCGGCGTGCCGCGCACATCGGCCCGGGCGTCACCGCTCGAGGGGGACGCAGGTGCCGTGCTCTCCGACGAAGGTTGCGGTGGCTGAGCGTAGTCCCGCTGCCACGCCTGCCACATCAGGAACACGACCGCGGCCAGTGCGATCAGGAGAGACAGTCGTATGTGCTCGATGGACACTGGGTAGTGCCCGCCGGGCCGAACGCGATCGGCAGCGATGGCGCTTCTCCCACGCAGGCCTCGACACTATCAAACGCCGAGCATCACCTCCTGAGCCCGACGGAAGCGCCCGGCCACGTCCTGCCAGTTGACGATGTCCCAGAACGCCTCCGCCCACTTGGCCTTCGCGTTCTTGTACTGCAGGTAGTAGGCGTGCTCCCACATGTCCAGCGCGAGCAGCGGCAGGGTGCCGTTGCCGATATTGCCCTGGTGGTCGTAGACCTGCTCGACCACGAGTCGCTGGCCCACCGGCTCCCACGCCAGCGTCGCCCAGCCCGAGCCCTGCACGCTCGCCGCGGCCTGGCTCATCTGGTCCTTGAAGGCGTCGAACGAGCCGAAGAACCGCTCGACCGCCGAGCCCAGCTCGCCGTCCGGCCTGCCCCCGCCCTCGGGGCTCATGTTCTTCCACAGGATCGAGTGCAGGATGTGCCCGGAGAGATTGAAGGCGAGGTTCTTCTCGAGCTGGTTGATGGTGGTGAACTCGCCCTTGTCGCGGGCCTCGTCGAGGCGCTCCAGCGCATCGTTCACCCCTTTGACATAGGTCGCGTGGTGCCTGTCGTGGTGCAGCTCCACGATCTCGGCGGAGTAGTTGGGTTCGAGCGCATCGTAGGCGTAGGGCAGGTCGGGTAGTGAATATCCGGTCATGTCTACCTCTCCTCTGAGGATAGGGGATGGCGGGGGCGCAGATCCGCAATCGCGACCCTTCAATGTGCGCTTACCGCGCGTTTTCGATGTCATCTGCAACCGGAGCCGATACCGCTTTCCGGGCTTTGCGGAGACGGCGAAGCGCATTTGACGAGCCGGAGCACCTCCGCGAGCAGCCCAAAAAGAAGGCGGTCATGGACCGCCTGAAATGGGGGGCCAGCAGGCGGGGAGACGATCCTGTTGGCCGGAGGGACCGGTCTTCTCGATTATGCGGTCCGTACCTTACCTCCCGCTTAACGACACATTACGGGGCGTTCATCTGCGCGCTTGCCGCGACATGCATGCTTGCGGTACGGCACGGTATACTCCGGACGCCCGGTGATATTCGGGCCGATGCGGCCTGCCCAACGCCGTCGGGTCCCGTTACAGGATCTCCATTGAGGAGTGCAGGCGGTTCATGTCCAGCTATCATTTCTTCCCGCTCGCCTGGCCGTTCTTGCTGGCCCTCTTCCTGCTGATTGTGGTCGTCGTCGCTGCTATCGAGATCGGGATCCTCAAGTACGCCTATGAAAAGATGGGCGTTCAGCCGCGCTATGTGCTTGTCGTGCTGGTGCTCTCGCTGCTCGGCAGCTACGTGAATATCCCGGTCGCACAGCTACCACCGGAACAGGTGATGTCCGACTCCATAGTGACCCACTTCGGTATGCAGTACGTGGTCCCCCGGGTCGAACAACCGGGGACGATCATCGCAGTGAACCTCGGTGGCGCGGTCATCCCGGCGTTGCTGTCGACCTACCTGATGATCAAGAACAGTCTCTATCTTCGCGCGCTCGCCGGCATCGCGATCGTGGCTCTCGTGAGCCACTGGTTCGCACAACCGGTGCCCGGTGTGGGCATCGCCGTGCCCATCTTCATCCCGCCGCTGGTCGCGGTCGTCGTTGCCTGGGTGCTGGGACGCCGGCACGGCGCGCCGCCGTTGGCCTACATTTGCGGTAGCATGGGGACGTTGATCGGCGCGGACCTGCTCAATCTCGGCAATATCCAGGGACTCGGGGCGCCCGTGGCTTCCATCGGAGGCGCCGGAACCTTCGACGGTATCTTCCTCTCCGGCATTCTGGCGGTCCTGCTGGCCTAAGCAGCCGTTGAAACGGACCGAGAAGCGCCCCCGTTGTGGAGTCCGCCGCGTCAGTGAATGGAATCGGTAGCTCCTGACCGAAGTCACCGGGGTGTGGACGTAAGCGGACCCTCCCCGTAGACGGACGATAAGTGGAATTTTCTGGCAGGATAGCCCCGTCAGGAACGTAGTCACGGATGTGGAGCTCGCCCAAGCGCCGGTCGGCCTTGAGGACAGTGGACGCGGCAACTCGTGGTCGGCACCGCTCGAGAGGCGGCGTCTTTGAAGCTTTTCATGTCCGGCTCCGGTACTTGCTCGGGGCGATCCGGGAGGATGTTTCGACCGACTCGACATGGTCGTGCGGTGGCACACAGTAAGAAAGCTCTTTGACATCAGGAAGGAGAAAGGGATGAGTGGAGTACGAGTGCTGGTGGGTACACGTAAGGGCGCGTTCGTCTTGACGTCGGACGGCAAGCGCGAACGGTGGGATGTCGGCGCCCCACACTTCGGTGGGTGGGAGATCTACCACCTGAAGGGCTCACCCGTCGATCCGAGCCGGCTGTATGCCTCCCAGTCCACCGGCTGGTTCGGTCAGTTGATCCAACGCTCCGACGACGGCGGCGAAACGTGGGAAGCGGTGGGCAACCGGTTCACGTACGACGGCGACCCCGGCACTCACCAGTGGTACGACGGCACGGCTCGCCCCTGGGAGTTCAAGCGGGTCTGGCATCTCGAGCCCTCGCTGACGGATCCGGACACGGTTTACGCCGGCGTGGAGGACGCCGCCCTGTTCCGCTCGAGCGACGGCGGCGAGACGTGGCAGGAGCTCCCCGGGCTGCGCGACTGCTCGGGGAGCAAATGGCAACCCGGGGCGGGCGGCATGTGCTTGCACACGATCCTTCTCGACCCGAGCGACCCGGGACGGATCTTTATCGCCATCTCGGCCGCGGGCGCGTTCCGTACCGACGACAGCGGAGAGACCTGGAAGCCGATCAATCGTGGCCTCAGGTCGGAATACATCCCCGAGCCGGAGGCCGAGGTCGGCCACTGCGTGCACCGCATCGCGATGCACGGGTCCCGCCCCGGCGTGCTGTTCATGCAGAAGCATTGGGATGTCATGCGCAGCGACGACGCGGGCGAGTCGTGGCAGGAAGTCAGCGGGAACCTGCCGACCGACTTCGGCTTCCCGATCGAGGTTCACGCCCACGAGCCTGACACCGTCTACGTCGTCCCGATCAAGAGCGACTCGGAGCACTATCCGCCCGAGGGAAAGCTGCGCGTCTACCGCAGCCGCACGGGCGGGCACGAGTGGGAAGCGCTCACACAAGGTCTGCCGCAACGCGACTGCTACGTCAACGTGTTGCGTGACGCGATGGCGGTCGATGCGCTCGACCCATGCGGCGTGTACTTCGGTACCACTGGCGGGCAGGTGTACGCGTCGCAGGACGGGGGAGACAGTTGGGCTCCCATTGTACGGGACCTGCCAGCGGTGCTGTCGGTCGAGGTCCAGACGCTGCCATGATTCGGGTCGTGCTCCCCTACCATCTGCGAAAGCTGGCACACACCGGCGCCGAGGTGACGCTCGAGGTCGACGGCCCGGTCACGCAGCGCTCGGTTCTCGACGCGCTCGAGGCCCACTACCCGATGTTGCGTGGGACCATTCGCGACCACGTTACCGGAGAGCGCCGACCGTTTCTGAGATTCTTCGCCTGCCAGCGCGATTTCTCCCACGACCTACCGGACACACCGCTGCCCGACGCGGTCGCATCAGGAGCGGAGCCCCTTTGTATCGTAGGGGCCATCGCGGGTGGCTAGGGTCGCTAGCATGGGGGTAACCAGGTGAAATACATGCTTCTCGTTCACGGCGGGGGCGATCCTGGAAACTTGTTGCATTCCGGTGGTCGCCGCCGAGCGGGGCGCTACACCCGAGGGGGCCCCATTATTGATTTCCCCGCGACAACCAAGCTCTTGCACGGGACCCAGGCAGGGCAGGCCTCGTGTCTAGTGGAGGAACCTCCGCATGAAGGCCCGTATCACTCTGATCACGATCTGCGTGGATGATCTAGAGAGGTCACTGCGCTTCTACCGCGATGGCCTGGGTTTGAAAACGGAAGGCATCATCGGCTCGGAGTTCGAGCACGGGGCGGTTGCCTTCTTCGACCTCCAGGCGGGTCTGAAGCTCGCTATATGGCCCCGTAAGAGTCTCGCCCGCGATACGGGTCTTCCCCTCGGTAATCACAGCGCAACCGAATTCACGCTCGGGCACAACGTCTCTTCCAAACCCGAGGTGGATGCGATAATGGGACAGGCGGGAAAGGCTGGAGCCGTTATCGTCAAGCCGGCCCACGATACCTTCTGGGGAGGTTATGCAGGCTACTTCCAGGACCCTGATCAGCACCTGTGGGAAGTCGCCTGGAACCCACAGTGGCCTAGCCCGGAGTAAGGCTTGTCGATAAATGAATAAGGGTCATGACAACCTGCCTTCGGCAATTACTCAAAGACTATCATGCTCCGCAACAGCGGGAAGTCCGTTTCCATCTGGGATATCCGGGATAAAGAGGGGTCGGTGGTACTAGAGAGCCACTGTGGAGGACCTCTGACCCCCTACGAAAAGAAATTGATAATCTCCGCGACGATCGCCTCGGGCGCGTCCTCCTGCACCAGATGCCCCGCTCCGGGAATGGTTCGGAAGGTCGAGCCTGGAATCATCTGGTGGAGTTTGCGGCCTTGGCCCACCGGTATCCACGTGTCCTCCTCGCCCCATAGGATCGACACGGGGCATCGGATATTCCCCAGGAGCGGCTCGATCTCGTCCGTATACTTGAGGTCCATCTGCGCAATCTGTCGATAGAGTGCGGGCTGGCCATCTTCTCCCAGCCATGGTGCGACGTAAGGCGCGAGTTCCCGATCGAAGAGCCGCCGATGCATCGCGGTTCTCAGGTACGCGCGCACGATGGCCTCTTGCAGGTAGTGGGGGACGCCGGCGAAGGCCGCTTCATGCTGGCGCACGTGCTGTACGAACGGCGACCCCCAGGGCCGTATCGCGACCGGATCGACGAGCAGCAGCTTCTCGTAATCCCGACCGTCGAGGAGATGCGTGCGTAGGGCCGTGGCGCCTCCGAAGTCATGCGCGATGACCGCGGGGTCCTTGAGACGCCAATGCTCGAGAAGGGCGGTGAACAGCCGGTTTTGCACGCCGAGCGAGACGTCCTGGCCTGCGCGCTTCGCGGACTGCCCGTAGCCCAGCATGTCGTATACATGGACGCGGTGCGTGGAGCCGATCGCCCTCGCTATGCGCCGCCACTCATAGGACCAGAAGGGTGTTCCGTGCATCAATACAGTCGGCAGGCCTTCGCCGAACACGTCGTAGCGTACGGGGTCCCCATGGAAGTTAAAAGACCTGGTGAGCGTCCACTCATGCATGGCTTTTACCTCTTGGGCTGTGCATCCTGCCGTGAGCCCGTCGATGCCAACGTCCGCTTTTCTTGTACCGACACATAACCCCGACCATATACCGCCTACCATCCTACGAATGAACTACTCCAGACGAAGGAGTCCATTTCAAGCGATTACCGGCCGCAACCCGCTGAAGCGTACGCTCTGTTCCTGTCGCTACCTACAGGTGATATCACGTAACACGCCCGATCCCTCGCCAATCGATCCGAATCTTCTAACCGCTTGAAAGGATCACGAGAGTATTGCGATGCATTTCGCTATCAATAATGCGCGTTCAGATACGCGCGCTGGGGGCCGTCGAGGCCATTATTGCTGAAAGTGGAGTGGCGCTTGAGTTCGCGGTCGTAGCGCCTGAACACGCGAGTGAATCTGGTGGGCCCGGCGGGATTCGAACCTGCGACCAACGGATTATGAGTACAGATCTGGGGCCAAAGGGGTTTATCTTTCGCGCCAGGCGAAGCCTGGAGGGGGAGGATGCCATGTAAAGGGTTTACGTGACAGAAACCT
>JABAHQ010000488.1_pt2 | contig 40012 bp, 50 predicted proteins | sample 7062091 | NCBI WGS metagenome assembly JABAHQ01 (sample SAMN14534359, study PRJNA622989) | marine sediment metagenome | biome: marine biome [ENVO:00000428]; feature: marine pelagic biome [ENVO:01000023]; material: deep marine sediment [ENVO:00002113] | place: India: Gulf of Kutch | collected... | reverse complement strand
CGGCGGACCGTATTGAGCTCGAGCGCGACAGGCCGGCGGCCGGGCATGAGGAGGCACGGGGATGAGCGTGGCGACACGCGATCTGGTGGACCGGGCCGAGGCCGTGGGCGAGGCCGCCCGGGCGGTGGCCGCGGCCCACGCGGCCCGCGGCGGGAGCGGACCGGGCGGGGCCGACCCCGAGCAGCTTGTCGATAGGCTGCTGCGCCTGTTCGAGGTCCTCGAGCGCCTGGAGGCTCACGAGGGGCGCGCCCGGGAGGGCGAGCCGAGCGCTGATCGGCCGGGCGGCGCGCCGCTCGAGCCGGCCGAGATCGGCGAGCTCGGCGACTACGGCCTCCAGCTGCTCGGCGGGCTGGGGGCCTGGGCGTCGAGCCTGAGCCTGGAGCAGGCCAGGGGCGTGCTCGAGGACTGTGCGCTCGCCGTCGCCCGCTGGGTCGCCGGTCGCGCCGGCGCCGTCCATCACCTCGAGCCGGTCGTGAACGTCCTCGCCGCGCGCGCCAACGCCACTCGCGACCCCGCCGAGGTCGCGCACCTCAGCGACGTGATGGGCGAGCTGGCGGACGCCGCCGCGCCCACGATCAAGAGCGATCTCGACAAGACCCAGCCCGGCCGTCCCTGGCGGGTGCTCAACCTCAACCGCGCGATCGCCGCGACGCGCTCACACGACACCGATCGCATGGAACGCGCGTTCGAAGAGCTCGTGCGGAACCTCCCCGAGGACGCCCCCGGTTTCTTCGAGGAAGGCATGCAGCAAATGGACGCCGTCGGATACCCGCGGGAGGTGCGCGCGGTGATGGAGCGCTACCATCGGCGCTACACGCAGGGCGAGGGTTTGCACTGAGCCGCGGCGCCGCTACTGCGCGCGGGCTTGCCGGACCGCCCTGCGCCAGCCGTCGAGCAGCTCCGTGCGGCGGGGGGCATCCATGGCCGGCCCGAACTCCCGGTCCACGCGCTTCATCCCCCTCAGCGTCTCGGCGCCCGGCCACAGGCCCGCGTGCAGGCCGGCCAGGTAGGCGGCGCCCAGGGAGGTGGTCTCAATATTGCGAGGCCGCACGACCGGCCGGTCGATGATGTCGGCCTGGAATTGCATCAGAAAATCGTTGGCGCACGCCCCGCCGTCCACCGCCAGGGCGGCGGCGGGCGCGCCGCTCTCGCCCTCCATCACCTCGAGCACGTCCGCGGTCTGATAGGCCATCGACTCCAGCGCGGCGCGGATCACGTGATCGCGGCGGGCGCCGCGGGTGAGCCCCACCAGGGCGCCGCGCGCCCGCATGTCCCAGTGCGGAGCGCCGAGCCCCACGAACGCCGGGACCAGGTAGACGCCGCCGTTGTCGTCCACGCGCCGCGCCGCCGCCTCGCTGTCGGCCGCGGCATCGATGAGGCCGAGCTCGTCGCGCAGCCATTGGACGGCCGCGCCGGCGACGAAGATCGAGCCTTCCAGCGCGTAGCACGACCCGCCCGTGCCGTCGACGGCCAGCGTGGTGACCAGGCCCGGGCTCGACACGACGGGCTCGGGGCCGGTGTTCATCACCACGAACGCCCCGGTGCCGTAGGTGTTCTTCATCTCGCCGCGCTCGAAGCAGGTCTGGCCGAAGAGCGCGGCCTGCTGATCCCCCGCCACGCCGAGGATGGGCACGCCTTCGAGCGCGGGGATGCCCCGCACCGTGCCGAACTCGGCGACGGAAGGGCGAACCTCGGGGAGCACGTGCGGCGGGACACCAATGAGGGCGCATAGCCCCTCGTCCCAGCGCCGGGCGGCGATGTCGAAGAGCAAGGTACGGGATGCATTGGTGTGATCCGTGACGTGCGCCGCCCCGTCGGTCAGCTTCCAGATGAGCCAGGAATCGACGGTGCCGAACAGCAGGTCCTCGACGCGCCTCTCCGGCACGTGGTCGAGTATCCAGCGGATCTTGGTGGCGCTGAAATAGGCGTCGACCGGCAGCCCGGTGCGGCGCCGGATCTCCGCGTTCCACGCGCGCAGCCGCTCGCACGCCTCGGCCGTGCGCCGGCACTGCCACACGATGGCGTTGTGGACCGGCTCGCCGCTGCGCGCGTCCCACACCAGCGTCGTCTCGCGCTGATTGGTGATCCCCACGGCCGCGATGTCATTGCGACCGCCGGCGCAGACCTCCTCCACGCACTCCGCGACCGTCCGCCAGATCTCCAGCGGATCGTGCTCGACCCAGCCCGGCCGCGGGTAGATCTGCGGCAGCTCCCGGTAGGCGCGCGCTGCGGGGCGCGCCTGCCGGTCGTACAGGACCGCGGTGGTGCCCGTCGTGCCCTGATCGATGGCCAGGATGTGCATGGGGGCGGCCTGGGGGCTGTGCGTGCCCCGCCATTGTAGCAACCCCGGCCTGCGAAGGCCTCGCGCGCCGGCCGTGCGGGAACGGGGCGCGAGACAGGCGCCGGTGGAATCCGGTAGACTAGCGCGTCGGCTTGCGGGACGAGACGTGCGTCGGTGACAATCGAGAGCTTCATCGCGACCTACGGTTACCTCGCCGTCCTGATCGGGGTGCTCATCGAGGGCGAGGTGGTGGTGATCACCGCCGGGATCCTGGCCTACCGTCAGATCCTCCAGCTCGACGGGGTGATCGCCGTGGCCGTGCTCGGCTCGATCCTCACTTACCAGATCTTCTTCTTGGTCGGCCGCACGCAGGGCACACGGGTCCTGGCGCGCCGCCCGCGGTGGCAGGCCCGCGTGAGCCGGGCGCAGCGGCTGCTCGAGCGCCACCACACCTGGCTGACGCTGAGCTATCGCGCCTTGTTCGGCCTGCGGATGATCACGCCGTTCGCGCTCGGCATGACCCGCATCAGCCACTGGCGGTTCTTGGCGCTCGACGTCTTGCCGGCGCTGGCGTGGGGTTTCGGCTTCGGATGCCTAGGGTATTATCTCGGCCAGGAGCTCGAACCCCTGATCGCGCGCATCCTCGAGCTCGAGAGCTGGGCATTGTCTGCGGTGACCGGCGCCGCCCTCCTGGCCTTGGCCGCGGGGTTCGCGGCTCGGCGCTGCGCGCGCGGCTGAGCGCCCCGCTCGGCGAGCGATCCGGCCCGCCCATCGACGGGCACCTCCGCCGGGGTGTGTCGCCGAACCCGGGGCTCGACCGCGAGCGGCCAGCAACGACCCCTTGCTCCATGGCGCCGGCACTACGGTTTACGTTGGTGATCCTCGGCGGCGTGTTCGTCGCCGTCGGCGTGGCGGGCGTCTTTCTGCCGCTGCTGCCCACGACGCCATTCATGCTGATGGCGGCGGCCTGCTTCGCACGGTCGTCGGAGCGCTTCTACCGGTGGCTGCTCGACCACCCGGTCTTCGGATCTTCGGTCCGGAGCTGGCGCGAGTGCCGCAGCCTGCCCCGTAGAACGAAGTGGATCGCCATTGTCACCATGGCGGCCACGCTGGCGATCTCGATCCTCATCGCCGTGTCCGACCCCTACCTCCGCGCCAGCCTTGCGGCGCTGGGCGTGGCGCTAGCCGTGTACCTCTACCGCATCCCGTCACGGGAGTAACGCGTGCCACCGAGCCCCGCGCCCACCGAGAGGCAGGGGTAAGGATACGCCCCTGGCCAAGGAGGCTGCCGACCCCCTATGATCGGTCACTGGAGTCGAGAGTCCCGCTCGTGCAGATGCCGGCATGCGTAGTCCTCCTGCCATCGTGATCGACCTCGGCGTCACGGGTCTCGGCACGATCCGAGGCCTGGCGGCCGGCGAGATGGAGATTCACGGACTGATGACGCGACGCGCGAACAGCCCGGGGCGGCTCTCGCGGCTCTGCAAGAAGGTGGACGTCTCTCGCCTGGCACGCGACCCTTCGTTGCTCGTCGACTGGCTCTACGGCTACGCACGGAGCCTGAGGCGACCCCCGGTGGTATTGCCCACCGGCGATGCCGTCGCGCTCGCGATCGCCGCCGAACGAGACGCCCTGAGCGGGGTTTGCCATATCTGGTCGAACCGGCGCGGCGCGCTCGAGCCCATCGTGAGCAAGGACATGCTATACGAGTCCGCGAGATCAGCCGGCATCAACGCACCGCCGACCCACGAGGTGCGGGATCGCGACGGCCTCGTGACGTGGTGCTCCGCGCACCCACCCCCCTACCTGATCAAGCCGCTCTACAGCGACGCGAGTCACGCCGCGGAGGTGGGCAAGAATCGGGAGCTCGGGAGCGCGAGCGCGTTGCTCGAGTTCCTCGGCGCGCTCGACACCCGCCACCTCCTGGTGCAGCAGCTCCTGCGCGGCGGCGACGGACGGATATACGACTGCTACGGCCTCTGCGACAGGGAGGGTCGCCTGCTGACCATGGCCTCGCACCGGCGGATCCGACAATTGCGCCCCGACTTCGGCACCACCACGTTCGGCGAGATCCCCGCATGCACGGGCGAGGCACGAGAGGAACGGCTGTTCGAGGTCACCGAGAGGCTGCTGTCGAAGGTCCGCTATCACGGCATCTTCGGGATCGAATGGCTCCACGATGTCGATGACGACGAGCTGTACCTGCTCGACTTCAACGCCCGGCCGTTCTCGTCCATCGGCCATCTGGTCGACTGCGGCTTGAATCTGCCCTTGGCCGCCTACCGAGAGCTCTGCGGCGAGAGCCCCTTGGGCCTGCAGCCGCGCCCCCCGCTCCGGCACGGGTACTGGCTGGACTTCAATCGCGACTTGGAGAGCTTCGCCATCAAGCACACGCGCGGGGTGCTCGGCTGGCGCGAGTGGCTCGCAACCCTGAGCCGCGCCCGGTCGTTCGCGTGCTTCACGTTGCGCGATCCGGGGCCCGGCATTTACCGCCTCGGCCAGCTCGCGGGGGTCGTCGCCCGCGGCGTCTCCAAATACGTGACGCGTCGCTTACGGCGCCGTTTCGCGCCGCGATAAGCCGCCGACGCCCGGCGCCAAGGGGGCTCTGAATAATTGACTCAGACCGCCAAGGACGCCAAGAAAATAGCTTAAATCAAAAGAGAAAGTCTCGGCGCTCTTGGCGGTTCGAGATAGTGAGTCGGATCTCTCCTACAGCTTCCGGGCGGCTCGGCCGTTACAATAGGCCGAGGGGAAGCCAGGGGGGAAGCGGAATGCGCCGGCTCATCGGGGCGGCCGTCGGCCTGTTGGCAGCCGTCTCCTGCGCGCACGCGGGGGAGCTGCACGTCATCATCAACGGCCGGTCCATACATTTGGACGATCGGACCTTCAACGAGACGAACACCGGCCTCGGCTTCGAATACGACTTCGAGCCGCGCGAGCGATGGCGACCGTTGATCAACGCCGCCACCTTCAGAGACAGCAACGACAACACCTCCAATTACCTGGGCGCGGGTCTCAAGCGCCGTCTGCTCGGCGGACGCCGCAGCCTGCACCTCGACGCGGGCGCCCTCGCGTTCGTGATGACGCGCCAGGACTTCCGGGACAACCAGCCGTTTCCGGGCGTCCTGCCCTTCGTGTCGGTCGGCAACCGGCACGTGGCGGTGAACGCCGCCTACGTGCCGAGGACTCACCCCAAGCTCGTCGAGCTGGTCTACTTTCAGCTGATGATCCGCGCCGCCGAGTTCTAACCGTGGGCCGGCGTCACCGGCGAGGCGCGGCTACGGCAGCGTGATGATCAGGGTGTGGGCCTCGAATACCCCGTCGACGCGCTCAGTGCCGTAGGCGTGCAGACCCATCCCCGGCGCCAGCTCCTCGAAGCCGATATCGCTCGAGCCGTCGACCTCGACCCGCAGGATGCGCGCGTCCTCGGTCACCTCGACGACACGCTCCATGAGATCGGTCGCGACCTCCAGCGTGCGCCCGGGGCCGACCAGCTCGATGGTGCCCTCGAGGGTGTCGACCGTGTCCGCGGAACCGAGGATCACCAGCGCGGCCTTGACCTGCGCGGGCGCCCCGTCCACCACGACGCCCTCGACCTTGGCGCGCTCGCCTAGATCGATGTCGCTGAAGTCCGTGCGCGCCCCGGCGGGCCCGAACACCGCGGTGCCCGCCTGCAGCTGAACCGGGACGACCGTCCCGGCCAGGTCACCGTCGCTCGTCACGTCGAGGTCGAACGCGTCGAGCGCGTCGGCGGGCTCGGAGTCGACCCGGCCTTTCAGCCGCTCGAAGGTGCCGGCCGGGGCGATCTCGACGACGGCGGCATCGAGGAAGAGAGCGTCGAGGCCGGACACCGACACCGTCTCGGAATCCTCCCGCCGCAGGTGGCCGATCGCCGTCACCTCCTCGCCGACCGCGAGCGCGGAGACATCGGTGGGATCGCCCGCCGGCCCGAAGAAGCCGGTGCCCGGGCCCGTGCGCACCGACAGACAATCCTCGGCGTCGAAGTCCCGGTCCTCATCGCCGGCGGGGAAGCTAAGCTCGCACAAGCGGAAGCGACCGGGCTCTCCATCGGGCAGGGGCTCCTCGACCACGCCGTGGAACCGGCTGAGCTTGCCGTCGGCGAGCCCGTCGATCACGTCGACGAACACCACCGGGCGGAAACGATACTCCTCGCCGCTGCCGGTCTCCACGATATGGATCGCCCGGTTCGCGTCCACGTCGATCTTGATGAGCAATAGCTCTCCGGCGGTGACATGGAAAGCGCGGCGCGGGTTGAGATCGAGCTTGCCGTTGCCGGGCAGGCGCACGGAGTGCTCTACCGGGCTGCCGTCACCGTCGTGCTCGACCAGCGTCAGGTCGGCGAGCACGAGCCGGATCTTGTGGTAGTCGACCGCGGGGACGGTCTCGTCGATCGCGAACAGGTCGCGGAAGTCCGACAGCTCGAGCAGGTTGAAGGTCTCCCGGCCGCGGAAGATCGTCACCTGACCGGCGTCGCCGATGAGCCGGATCTCGACGACGGTGACATTGATCTCCGAGAACTTCTCGCTCGGCAGGTCGGTGAAGAGCACGCCCACCGCGCCCATCCCCGGCGCCTCGGGCGAGCCCCCGCCGCCGTCGTTGCAGGCGGGAAGCGTCAGGGTCAGGGCCGCCATCACGACGGCCCCGATAAGAGACCCCATGGTGCCGCGCTTGCTCATCGTGCATCTCCTCGCCGCGGCGCACGGCCGCTGTCATGGCGCCCGGGGCGCCGGCGACCCCATGAGACGCCGGCGGCTGCGAGCTCGCTCGCACGGACCGCGGGATCGGGATGCGCATTATACGTCGGCGCGGGCCGCATGGTTCCCGCGCCGACGCGCCGGCCTTTTGACTCGCTCGCACGCCTGACGGGCGCTGCTCCCGCGTCGGGCGAAGCGCGCCCTTGCCCCTACGGGCGCCGCCACGTCGCGGCGGTCCTGCGGGGACCTAGCGGCCTCTCCCCGTCAGCCCACCCGGGAGAAGACGTGCTCGCCGCCGGCGAGAGCCGCCACGTCGCGGGCCGCCGATATGCGACCCGCCTCGATCACGTCGCGATGAATGATGCCGAGCTTGTCGTGCCGCCGAGGGGCGAGTGTCAGAGCCCCATCCGTGGCCGTCTCCGCCATCGTCGCACCCCCCGCGCGCGGGGCCTGCGACGATGTCCTTAATCTCGCGCGCCCGCGCCGCCGGATCAAGCGCCCCGGGACCGGCGCCGGGATCACTCCGGGGCCGGCCCGGCGAGCGCCCGGCGCAGCCCCCAGAGCGCCAGCGTGCACGCGCCGAGCATCGCCGCGGACAGCGACAGCAGCAGGGCCAGGACGACGGTCTCCTGGACGACCGTGCCCTCGCGCCCGGCGGCGGCGATCGGCATGGCCGCCCCGGCGCCCCCGGCGGCGGCGAGCAGGGTGGCCGCCCAGTTGGCGAACCCGCCGTAGACCGCCAGCCCGAAGACCGCGGCGGAGGCGCGCCCCGGCAGCCTGAGCCGCGGCCAGGCGAGCCCGAGCACCACCAGAAAGAGCCCGTTCAGGATCCCCTCCAGATGGCTCGCCAGGCCCATGCGCGGGTTCTCGAGCGAAGCGCAGGCCACCCTCAGGCGCCGGGCGGAGCGCCAGCGCGAGACGCGCCGCCGGATCGTGGACGCCACCGTGGCGCTGCACGAGGAGCTCGGCCCGCGGCGCACCACTGTCAGCGCGGTCGCCGAGCGCGCCGGGGTGGAGCGCCTGACGGTGTACCGGCACTTCCCGGACGAGGCCGGGCTGCTGCGGGCCTGCTCCGGCCGGGACCTCGAGCTGACCCCCCGCCGGACCCCGCCGGCTGGCAGCGCCGGGCCCGGCCCGCCGAGCGGGCTCGGGCGGCCCTCACCGCCGTCTACGGCTATTACCGGCGTACCGAGGCGATGTTCGGCCGGGTCTACCGTGACGCCGGACAGATCCCGGCGCTGGACGATGTCCTGGGCGAGTTCGAGGCCTACCTCGGAGAGATCCGCGACGACCTCGCGAAGGCCTTCGCGCCCGGCCGCTCCAGGCGCGCGGCCCTGCGGGCGATCCTCGGCCACGGGCTGCGGTTCTCGACCTGGCAGTCGCTGAGCCGCGAGGGCCTGAGCGACAGGCGCATGGCCGGGCTGGTGGCGCGCTGGGCCGAGGCCAAGGCCGCGGGCGGGTGAGCGCCCCCTCCCGGGGCGGGAGAAGCGCCGGAGCTCAGTCGGGCCGCGTCGGTGGCCCCTGCGCCCCCCGGCCCCGAGGGTCGGGCCCGGGGCAGGCGCATCCCTCTCTAGAATGCGCCGCTGGCCACCGGCACGAACCGGGTCCCGAGCTCGTGCCCGTACACCACCGGCCGCGATCGGACCTCGTCGCTGCTGGCGGGCACGTCGTCGAGATAGAGGTGGCAGATCCAGGCGTTGTACTCCGCGCCGGCGGCCACCCGGACGTTGACCCGCACGGTGCCGTTGTAGCCGCCGCCGGGGCCCAGCCGGACCGTCGCGGCGCCCTCGCCGACGATCTGGTCGGCGGGGAGCTCGTCGTTGAGCATCTGCTCCCTCGACGCGAACACGTCCCTGAGTTCCCCAAGCGGGCTGGGCAGGCCGGACGAGCCGCCGGTCTCGGCGTTGACCACCTTGCACCGCACCTGCGTGCGATCGACGTCCTCGTGGATCGCCTGCAGGCGCACGGGCACGCGGAAGGTGATGGTTTTGGTCGTCACCAGGCGCTGCGGCTCGATCCGGTCCCGGATGTCCTGGGGCTCGGGCGCGAACCCCCCGGGAGGATCGGCCGCGCCCGCCGGGGCCGCGGCCAGCGCCGCGCCGAGGCCGAGAAGCGCCAGCCTGCTGATTGCGCGCATGCTCATCGTTCGTCTCCCATTCGTGTGATCTCGTATCACTCCGCGGATGTCCCGCTGCGGCCGGTCATGATCAGCGTCGAGGTGGTCACCGTGCGCGGCGATCCGCCCGACGTCGACGCCGCTCTCCGCCGCCCGGTCATGACCAGAGCGCGGACGGTGACCGTGCCCGAGCCCTCCCCGGGCCGGGGCTCCGCGCCGCGGCGGCCGGTCATCGCCAGGGCGCCCGTGGCCACGGGACCCGTCGCCGGCAGCCCGCCCGCCGTGCCCTGGCGGCCCGTCATGATCAGCGCCGGCGTGATCACCGGCCCGGCGGGGGCGGACGGGCCCGTCGTGCCGGAGTCCCCCTGCGCCGCGCCCAGGCCGGTGGCCGCGCCGGAGGGCAGCCGCGGGGTCGGGCGCGGCGCACGCTGAGTCGGTTTCCGCACCGGGGCCCTTTTCAGCGACGGCTGAAGCTCGGGCGATCGCTGAAGCTCGGGTGACGGCTGAAGCTCGGGCGCTCGCTGAATCTCGGGCGACGGCTTGACCCGGGGTGCCACGGACCGGGGCGCTTCTCGGCCCTCCTCGGCTTCCTCCTGCGTCTGAACGGTCTCGCGCACCGCCTCCGTCTGCTCAGGCGACAGTGGGACGTCGAGCGACGGCCGGGCCGGCTCCGCGGCCAGCCCGGGGGAGCCCGCCTGAAGCACCGCCGCGAGCGTCCCGGCGAGCACGGCGGCCGCCACGCGGCGGCGCGAGCCGCCCGTGCCCGACCCGCGGGCGACCCCCGGCGGGGGTCGCCCGATCCTATCGACAGGAGAAGCCACCGTCCCGGCTCCGACAGGTCATGCCCCGCGGCGGGCGGCGCATCACGCTCACCGTGCCGCCATAGCCGCGATAGGCGCACACCAGGGTCGGATCGCCGCCGATGCGCTGCACCCGGGTCTCGACGAGCCCGCCCACCTGCGGGGTTTGCCACCAGGGCTTCGGCAGATCGGACACCACCTCGGTGCGCAGGCGCTCCACCGGGCAGGCGATGAAGGTCGCTCCGCCCTGCGCCCCGGCCCGCTGGTCCGCATTCCTCTCCTGCGCCCGGCGCTGCTGCTGGAGCTTCAGACGCAGGTCCTTGAGCTGCTCGGGCGTGAGCTCGGCCGACGAGATCGGCGCCGTGGCGAGGCCGCAGGCGACGATCAGCCCCGTGACGATGGCTTGAATCTTTCGCATGATCGCACGCTCCGTTTCTTATGGGCTCGGGGACGCTCTGGCCGACCCCGCGGCGCTGCCGCGCGCGGCGGTCACCGCTGGGTCGTCGGCCACGTCCGGGCGGTTCAAGGCGCCCGTGCCGGGCAGGCCTCCCCGCGGCGGACCGCCCGCCGGGGCAGGCCCGCCCCTGGGCCGAGTCATCGCTCCGGAATGCGGCCGCCTGCCGGGGAGTGTATCGAAATCGAGGTGCCGGCAGGCACCGCCGCGCGCTCGATTGAGCGGCGGGCGCGGGTGTGGTCCCCCGAGGCTCTGCGTAAGGCCCCCTGCGGCGCCCGACGAGCGGGCCGTCGCGCTGCCCTGGGCCGCGGGGAGCACCGAGCCCGCGCCCCCCGGGATGACCTGCGGAGGTCACCCGGCCCCATGCCGGCCGGGTCGTCCAGACCGGTCTCGAAGCCCTTCGACGGGCCCTCCACGGCGATCTTCTTGTCGGACTCGAAGTAGTCTCGAGATCCCCATCGATCACGTGAGGCGCGCTGTCGAGGTCCCTGACGCCGTTCCCGGTGATCGGGGCACGCTGGTCATGGCCCCTTCCAGCAGGGGGACGGCCGCTGTCGCGCGTGACACGCAACCCGCAACCCTCGGGCCGTCGCCGCAGACCTCACGTTCGGCCGGTGTTCGCCCCTCGGCTTCGCGGCGGACGCCCGCCCGGCCCGTGTCGCCGCGAGCAGGCGGGCCGCGCGGCGCATCGACGCTTCAGGAGATGCTGATGACCCCGGCCGGCACGGGCGGTCGCACGGCGCGCCGAGCGCCGCCGGCCCGGTCACGGCGCCCCGCGCGCCGGTAGATCGACCTCGAGGCGATAGACCCGCTGGTAGCGCTCGCGCCAGTAGTGGACGTAGGTCGGATATTCCCGGCGCACCCGCGCCGACCCGCGCCACTCTTTCCACGCCCGGACCCGCAGTTGCCGGTACGTCATGTCGGACCCTCCCGGCGGCCGCTGCTCGCAGGATGGAGGCCGGCCGCCTTCGATCCTGTGTCGAGCACGCCGCCCGAAAGGTTCTTCGCGGCGATGCCGGAACGGGGCGCTTTGCCGCGGGATTGTTTCCGGCGGTCGGCGGGCCGCATGGTCGGCGCCGCCGCGCGGACCGCCGGCGCGTCGCCGCCCGCCCCGTGGGCCGAGGGCCACAGGGACCGCGTAAAGGGGGTAGTCGGCCCGTCGGCCGCCGGGATGGGCCGTGCGGCTTTTCCTCGTGGGCGATGAGGCGGGCGACACCGGAGAACGCCGGCCGGGGGCGCGACCGCGATCGCCGTCACATGCGCGTGCGGGGCAGCAACGCGCCCACCTCGCGGCGATAACGCCGGTAGGCATCGCCGAAACGCCGCGAAAGCTCGCGCTCCTCGAGCGCCACCCCGATCGCGATGTAGGCGCTCATCCCGATCGCCAGAGCCAGATGATCGGCCCGCATCTCCGGGATCGCCCACAAGCCGATCAGTATCCCTGCCATCATCGGATGGCGACTATAGCGGTACATCCACTTGCGCACGAATGGGACGGGAGTGTATGGCCGGCCGCGCAAGTGCAACCAGGCCTGGCGCAGCCCGAACAGGTCGTAGTGGCTCGTCGCGTAGGTCGCCGCCACGAGATAGAGCCATCCGAACGCGAACAGGCCCCATAGCACGGCCCGCGCGGCAGGGCTCGACACCGACCAGACCACGGCGTCGAGCGACTGCCACAGCCAGAGCACCAGCGCGAGCGCAAGGCCGGCGGCCAGCACGTAGGTGGCGCGCTCGGCGGGCGGCGGGACGATCCGCGTCCACCGGTCCTTGAAGCGCTGCCGGGCCATGATGCTGTGCTGGAGCCCGAAGAGGACGATCAAGGCCCCGTCGACGGCCAACGCCCCGGCCGTCGTCCCGGCGCTGAGGGGGCCGGTGCCGAACGGCAACAGCCCCGCCAGGCAGGCCACCAGCCAGGCGAGGGCGGTCATCCCCGTGGCGTATGCCAGCAGGCTGTACACGAAGATCATGACGCGCCCGGCGGCCACCGTGGATCGCGGTGCTGATTGAGTGCTCGCCATATCGTCCTCCTCCGTTCCTTCACCCGCGGGCTGCTCTCCCGGCTCGTCGCCTGTCCGCGTCGGCCCGCTCGATGCGCCGCCGCCGATCGATGCCCGCCACGGCGGCCGATCGGCTAACTTTCGATCTCGAACTGGACGCGCACGTCGATGCCCCGCCGCAGCGTCTGCAGCACCACGCAGCCGCGCTCGGCGGCGAAGCACAGCTTCTCCACGAGGCCCGGGTCGGTGCCCCGCGCCACGCGCACCGCCACGCGGCACGCCATGCGTTGAAACCCCACGGGCACGTTCGATCCGACGGCCAGCGTGCCCCGCACGTCCACCTCGGCCGTCGCTTCCGCCGCCACCGACTCGAGGCGCACGCCGAGGCGCTCGGCCACGATCCGCAGCGTGGAGTCCTGGCAGGCCGCCAGCGCGGCGCAGAGAATGTCGCCGGGATTGGGGGCGTCGTGACCGCCGCCGACCGCCCGGTGGATCCCGAAGCGCCAGCGGTCCTCGAATCCGTTGCCGGCCGCGAGCGTGCCGTGAAACGCATCGTCGGCGCGATCACCTACCGTGGCCGCGCGATCGACGATCCACGCCTCCTGCGGCGCTTGCCGATACCGCTGCCGAAGCGGCTCCTGGCGCTCGAGAACGAGGCTGTGGCGGTGACGCATGGCGGACCTCCCGGGGACGCGCGAGCCCAGGTTAGCGACGGGCCGCCCGCCGGGTCATGAGACGCGTGTCCCGGTCGGAGGCGGGAGGGCGGCGAGAGGAGCGCGGAGAGTCGGGACGGGTGTCCCGATTTTGGGGCTAACCGAAGCCCGCGTCGCGGGCGCGGACCACGGCCTGGGCGCGGCCGGCCACCCCCAGCTTGTCGAGGACGTTGGAGACGTGATTGCGCACCGTCTTGGGACGCAGCCCCAAGGCGGCGGCGATCTCGTCGTTCGTCTGCCCCCGGGCGACGAGGCTCAGGACCTCGCGCTCGCGGGGCGTGAGGTCTCGAAACTCCCCGTTCGCGGGCGCCGAGGGGATGTCGTCCCCGAGGAACGCATGCAGCTCGCCGACGAATCGGCGCCAGGCGGGCTCGTCCCGCCTCAGGATGTGGTTCTGCCCCTCCAGGACGACGAGCTCCGCGCCCGGGATCAGCGAGGCGAGCCGCTCGCCTTCCTCGAACGGCACCATGCAGTCGCCGCGCACGTGCATGACCAGGGTGGGCACGGTGATCCGCGGAGCGAGGTCGTGAACGTCCAAGGAATGAAACGCCTTCCACAACCGGGCGGCGTTCTCCGGCGATACCGTCTGGCGCTGCAGCTCGCCCAGCCACCGCACGTTGTCGGGCGGTCCGTCGGGCATAAGCAGGCTCGCGAACAGCTCGCGGAAGGCGGCCGTCTCGCGGCCCCAGCCGAGCTCGATCATCCGGGTAAGCGAGCGCGCCTCCCGGGCGGCGCGGGTGGCGAAGCCGCCCGTGAACGCCCCGCGCGCATAGGCGTCGTAAAGCACCAGGCGGCTCACCCGCTCGGGGCGGCGCGCGGCGTAGGCGATGGCGATCGCGCCGCCCTGGCACAGCCCGAGCAGCGGGAAACGCTCCAGGCCCAGGTCGGCGACGACCGCATCGAGATCCTCGACCCAGGTGTCGATCGTGGCATCGCCCACCTCGCGATCGGACAGCCCGGAGCCCCGCAGGTCGTAGCGCACGAGCGTGTGGCGCTCGGCGAGCGCTTCGAGCCAGTGGCGCCACACCGGGCTGTGCCAGTCGAGCTCGAGGTGCGTCAGCCAGTTGCCCGCGCGCACGAGCGGCGGTCCCGTCCCTGCCGTGGCGTAGGCGAGCCGCGCCCCGTCGGGCGCCGTGCAAACTCGGATGCGCTGACGCATGCCGACATTCTAGCCGAGGCGCCGGGGCGCGCCAGGCAGCGGAACGCCCGCCATGCCCCCAGACGAGGGGCGGGTTTTCCCCCGCGTCGAAAGGTCGCCGTCGAGCGACCCTTGCCCCGGCGCGCGGCCGGCTTCTCGGGCAACACGCTGCGCGGGCTCGAAGCGACGCTCGAGAGCACCGGCCCGCCGTAGGCCGGCCCTGATCGCGCGCAAGGCCGGCGGGCAGGCCGCGGCAGGCGGAGACCGCTCCGGCAACCGCTCGGCAACAAAGTCTTACTTCCGCGACATCCCGTCGAAACAGTATGGCGCCATGCTCGTGCTTCATCCGTGCAAACCTTGCAACCGACGAGCGGAACACGATCATGGACCTCATCGGCGTCGCGAGCATCTTGTACGTGCTCGCGTACCTCGTCCGGGACGTGCTGTGGCCCCGGCTGATCTCCCTGACGGCGGCCTGTGCCGCGTGATGACGTATTTCTACATGCCGCCGCAGCCGCTCATGAATCTCGTGCACTGGAACCTGTTCTTCGCGGGTCTCGACGCGGTCTGGATCGCCCGCCTGCCGGTCGAGCGTTACGCCGGCTCGCGCGTGACGACGGTCGTGATGGAGGAAGGGCCGTGACGGCGTGAGACGGCGTGTCGCGGCCCGGAGGTCCGTCGCGGGTCCACCGCGGCCGGTCGGGCGTTGGCCCCGTGCGGCGGGTCGGGGGGCGGTGCCGGCACGGCGGGCATCGAACACGGCACATGGCCGCCCTGGCCGAATCGTTGATATAGTGCCGGCCATCGCGGCAGCAAGGATCGACCGTGGAGCGCCTATCGCGCGGAGACGCATCGTGCGCTACCGCTCCATGGAGCAGGCGAGGATATGATGTCCCCACCGGGCAGAGCAGACTTTCGCGCTCCGCCTTCCCGACCACGGCTCGCGGCATGGCTCGGGGCGTGGGCGATCGCCGCGGTCGCGCCGGCGGGCGCGCCTGCCGCCCACGCCGAGCCGCCGCTTCCCTTGTTCGACGCCCACGTGCACTACAACGCCGCATCGCGGACGCGGTTCTCACCGCAGGCGATCCTCGCCAAGCTCGACGCCGCGGGGGTCACCTGCGCGCTCGTGTCGAGCACGCCCAACGACAACACCCTCGTGCTCGAGCGCCGCGCGCCCGACCGCATCGTGGCGTTCGCCCGTCCTTATCGCAGCTACCGGGATCGCCGCGGCTGGTTCGCCGACCGCGAGCGTCTCGCACAGCTCGAGCTGTGGGCCTCCGGCGAGGCCTTCCGCGGGGTCGGCGAATTCCACCTGTTCGAGCGACAGCTCAACTCCGAGGTGATCCGAGCCCTCGTCGGTCTGGCACGCGAGCCGGGCGCACGGCTGCAGGCGCACGGCGACGCCGGCATGATCGCGGCGCTGTTTCAGCGCTCTCGCGACATCGTGGTGATCTGGGCGCACGCGGGCGCCGACCCGCAGCCGCGGCGGCTGGCGCGCCTGCTCGAGCGCTACCCGAATCTCTACGTTGACCTGTCGGTGCGCAACCCGTTGATCGCGCCGAGCGGCCGCCTCGACCCCGCTTGGGCCCGATTGCTCGAGCGCCACCCCACGCGCTTCCTCGCGGCCATCGACACCTACAGCCCCGATCGCTGGGCGCGGTACGGCGCGCTGGTGGACGAGACGCGGCGATGGCTGCGGCAGCTCTCGCCGCGGACAGCGGCGGCGATCGCTCACGGCAACGCCACACGCTTGCTCGGCTGCGGCCACCGACCCGCAGGCGCGTGATATCGAACGTGCGCGGGGCCGGGCGGCCCGGCAACGTTAGAAGATCGTGTCGGGCAACCACCACACGACCAGAAGACCCCCGCCGGCGGCGAGCAGCAACGGCAACGCGACGCGGTAGGCGAGCGATCGACCGCCGACGACAACGGCCATGACGGCTTTAATCAAGGTGTTCGCGGCGGCGGCGATCACCACGCCGATGACCGCGGTGGGAGCGGCGAGATCATCGGCGCTCATGCGCGCCAGCGACAGCGTGATGGCATCGACGTCGGCGAGACCCGAGGCGCCCGCCAGCGCCAGCAGGCCGCCGGTCCCGGCCCAGGCTTTGAGCGCTTGGCCGAGCAGCATGATCAGCGCGAGCAGCGCCCCGAAGCTCACCGCCGCCTTGAGCTCCAGGGGATTCGGCAGCCTGGCGCCCGATCCGGCCTTGGTCTCGCGGCTCGCGCGCCAGTAAATGAACGCCGCACCGTATGCCACCGCCGCCATCAGCAGGGCCGGCGCGAGCAAGGGAGCGACGAGACCGGGGTTGAGCACGCCGGCGATGACGATGGTGCGCGGAAACATCGTGCCGCAGGCCAGCAGGATGCCGGTGGCAAGCGCGGGAGACATCGCGCTGTGACGGCGCGCCATCCGCGCGAAGTGCAACGTCAGCGCGGTCGATGAGGCCAACCCCGCGAATAGGCCCGTGAACACCGTGCCCCGTCGCGCGCCGCCGATCTTGACGGCGAAGTATCCGGCGAAGGAGATGAGGGCGATCAGCACCACCATCCACCAGATCTCGTAGGGGTTGAGAGCCTGCCACGGCCCGTAACCTCGGTCAGGCAGGATAGGCAAGAGCACCACCGATATCAGCAACAGCTTGAGCCCGGCGCGCAGCTCTCTCGGCTCCAGCAACTCCACCCAACGGTGCAAGGTCGGCTTGGCACCGAGCAGCAGCACCGTCACCACCGCGCCGCTGGCGGCGATCACCAGCTCGCCCATGACCGCCACGGCCCCGAACATGACGGTCAGCAACGCGGCGACCACGCTGGTTATGCCCACGTCCTCCGCGCGGCGCAGGTTCGCCACATAGGCCGTGGCGACGACGGTGGCGACCCCGATGAAGAGGAGCCCCAGCGTGAGCGCGCCGAGGCGCTCTGCGACCGCCCCGCCCACGCCCCCGAGCAACCCCAGCAGGCCGTAAGTGCGCACACCCGCGATGCGCTCGCCCTCTCTCGCCTCCCGCGCCTGCCAGCCCCGCTCCACGCCCACGAGCAGTCCGAGGGCCAACGCCACGCCGAGGCGGTAGAGCGTCTGCTGTTCGACACTGAGATCCACTGATGTCTGGCGAGGCCAACGGGTATTGCCGGGCACGCCGCGCTTCGATCCGCGTGCTCGCGACATCATGCCCGATCGCGACGCTCGCGCACAGCGCCGGCGGGCGTGGAGGACGAAGGCGCCCGAATATCGGAACCGCCCGGGCGACACAGGCGCGGCGACGCGGGGCTCGCCGGCGGCGCGGAATGGATCGACGTCGCTGCCCTCAGCGACGTCTCGCCAAAGGTAGGACGCGAGGCCCGCGACGTGCCTTGGAGGGTCGCCGGATTCACACGCCGCCGGCGTCCCGGCGCGCGAGCGCAGCGCGGGACGCCGGCGCGGTGCCCGTCAGGTGCCCCGCCCGACGCCGGGCAACTTGATGCCGCTGGCCTTGGGAATGCCCCAGGCGGTGATCACGGCCAGCCCGATCCAGAGCGCATCATAGCCGCTGAGCATCGTGCCGATGCTCTCCTGGAAGATCCGGACGCTGTCCATCGACAGCAGGGACAGATCCGCGGCCGCCTCCGTCCCGTACTCCGCGACGATGGCCTGCTTGAGGTAATGGTGGAACGTCGCGTACTTGCCCCCAGCGATGCCCAGCGCGCTGGTCAGCACGGCAAGGACCTGGAGCGGCGTCCCCTTGGCGCCCGCGGCAGCCACCGTCACTGCGTAGCCGCACGCGGCACCTATGGCCCAGGCCACGATGCCCAGCTCGTACTCGGTTCCGATCACGATCCCCGCCCACGCCGCGGCACCGAGCACGGCCGCCGCCACGCCGCCGAGGGCGCCTCGTATCAGCGCCGCGCCCGAGGGCTGCTCGGCCTTCACGGCGGCCGAGATCTGACGGTGGATCGTGTCGACCGCTTGCTCGGCCTGGCTCCGGTCCACCCCCTGCTCTTCGAGCTTCCTCGAGATCGCGGCCTTGTCGCTGCCGGCCTTCATCTCGTCGGCGACGAACGTATAGAGCGAATTGGCCGCCTCGCTCTGCGATTCTCCGGTCGCGTCGGTCATGCCTCGAACCCCCTGAGTGGTGGGCTTGGCCGGCCATCCCACGGGGCTGGCCGATGAGCCGGACGCGGTCGGCGCCGGCCTCTTGGAGGATCGGCCGGCGGGCTGATGGCCTTAGCGGGAAGGAAGAGTCGCGTCGAGTTTTGTGACGCGCGTCACGCGGNNACCTATAGACGGGGATGCCGCCGGACAAGCTAGAGAAGCTCGAGCAATAACCCGATGCCGAGCAACAGCAGAATGCTGCCCACGAACAGAAACTGCTTGCGGTATTGCGCCTCGGAAACCTCGAAGCCGAGCTTCCGGTAGAGCTCGGTCGCGTAACTCGCGCCGCGCTCACGCGAGAGGATCAGAAAGGCGCCTAGCAGAATGAGAAAAACGGCAAGCGTATCGGTCATCGGACCAGGCATGCGCTCCATCGGATAATCACGTGCGGTCGGGCTCCGGCGGCGCCACCGGAACCGGACGAGTGGATGCGGTAAGGATAGTGCCCCCGCCGAGCACTGAAAAGCCGGGGCCGGCTCCGCGCGCCTCTGACGGACGGCACGCGGCAGCTCGTCTATGCGCCTCACCCTGCACGCACCATCTCGAGCACGGCTGCGTGCGGCACCGAGGCTTATTGTCCGGCCGGAGTCGAGGTGGGCCAGGCGGAACATGAGCACTAAGTTATCTAGGCATATTGGCATATAGCGTTTGACATCATTTTCGGACTCTGATACGCAGGCATACGAAAATTACCCCCATGATCAGTACCATATTGAGATACTCAGCTTTTCTGCCGTACTCGAGCGATTGGGCGAAGGGGCATGGCCATGCCCGCCGGCCAAAGCTGCAAATCCATTGCGCACGGGAGATCCGCGATGAGCAATCAAATCGGACAAGGTGAGGATAGGGCTGTTCAACGGGGCTTGTCCGCTGATATCGACATCAGTCAGGGCATGATGGGCGAAGCCGAGCCGTGGGAAATCTGGGAGACCAAGCTCATCCTGTGGAGCATCCTCATCGGCATCGCCGGGCTCGTGGTGCTGGGGATCCTGATCAACATTTTCTTGCTCTGACGATGCGCCACGAACGGGGTAGGCGGGCCAACCTGGACGTGGCGCTAACCCATGACGGCACCGAGTGGATCGTGCGCGGCGAGCGGCTGGAGGTCCGAGGCGCGACCTTCAAAAGGCTCGACCGGGCTCTGGCCGACGCTCTGCGTGACAGCGGGCGTTTTTCCCCGGGAGATCGAGTGACGATCTTCATGGGATTCGACTTCGACACCATCCCCACATGGCTGCGGCAATACAGCTCGCATTATTTCAACCGCTACGTCTCGGTGCTCATATGAAACGGCCCGGCTGCTCGAACGAATCCAATAACGACTGAGAGAGGAATAACGCCATGGCTGCAGTAAACCGCAAGTGGCACTCAGGTATGGCCAGCACGGAAGATTGGTGGGCGGTCTGGCTCGGCCTCATACTGTTCTTAGCCGGTCTGACCTCGATCTGGGGCTGGGACTTGGTCGGATGGATGGTGAAGTACAAGACCTGGGCGTGGGGTGACTTCACCTGCAGCTCAGAAGGGGGGTGGAGCTGCACCTGGTTGAAAATGACCGGATACAAGGATTGGCATCCGGTGGCAGGTCTAATAACCACCTACATTATATTCACGGTCTTGACCTGCATCGGAGCCAAGGCGCAGAGGCTCGACGTTCCCCGCTTCTTCTACGGCTGGACCATCATTTTCATCCTGGCCTGGGTCTCGTGGATCGTCGGCCACGAAGCTCACTTCGCGGCGACGGTGAACGATTTCGACAAGTACGGCATCAGCTGGGGGCTGTCGCTAGGAGGCGGTTTCTCCTACATGCTGGCGCTGGCCATCGGCCTGATCATCGGTAACTTTATAAAGCCGCTCGCCAATTTCCTGAAAGAAGGCGCCAAGCCGGAGTGGTACATCAAGACGGCGATCGTTTATCTCGGCGTCAAGGTGGGACACAAGTCCATGGGCGCAGCGGAATCCGTGTTCGAGCTTGCCATCGCGGGCGCCGCGGCGACTTTCGTTGCCTACCTGCTGTTCTGGCCGATCATTTACTGGCTGGGCCGCAAGGTCTTCCAGCTGCCGCGGGACGCGGCGGCGGTTCTTTCCTCGGGCATTTCGATCTGCGGCGTGTCGGCGGCAATCGCCACGGGCGGCGCCATCCGTGCCCGCCCGGTCCTGCCGATCGCCGTGTCGATGCTCATCGTGGTCTTCGCCATGATCGAGCTGATCGTGCTGCCGGGCTTCTACAACGCGGCCTTCCCGGACCAGCCGATCGTCAACGGCGCCGCGATGGGCATGACGGTGAAAACGGACGGCGCGGACGCGGCCGCGGGTGCCATCCTCGACGAGCTGATGGTGGCCTCCGCGGCGGAACGCGGCATGGACTGGAGCGGCGAGTGGATCCTGGACGCCGCGATCATGACGAAGATATGGATCGACATGTTCATCGGCGTGTGGGCGTTCGTGCTCGCAGTCATCTGGACCCGCGTGGTGGAACGCGCGCCCGGCCAGGAGGCCGTGGGTGCCTCGGAGATCTGGTTCCGATTCCCGAAGTTCGTGCTGGGATACCTGTTGACCTGGTTCGTCTATCTGGGGATCGCGGTCTTTTCCGCCAGCCCCGAGATAATCAAAGCGGCGGACGCGGGAGCCAAGATCGTCCAGAGCCCCATGCGTAAGCTGTTCTTTATGCTGACGTTCGTCGCCATCGGTGTGATCACGGACTTCAGCAAGCTCAGAGGTATGGGCCGGCTGGCCTTGCTGTACGCGATCGGCCTGGTCATCATCATCGCCCCGATCGCCTACATCGTAGCGTGGGTCTTCCATCATGGCATGACTCCGGAGACGCTGAGCGCCGGGATGGGCGGCTGACACTCAGGGGGAGTCGGAGTATGATGAAAGCGGGCCGCCCCTCCGGGGCGGCCCGCCTTTGCTTCCAGCGAGAACCGTCAGCGGCATCGCCGGAGAGGATGAATGAGGGAGGAGCAGCCCGACCGCACCCTGGCCGCATGGCGGATGATCGCCGGGCTGCTCGCGGTCGTCGCGATCGGATTGGGCGTGCTCCGGCTGCTGGCGCTGATCGTCGGCGGTCTCCCCGAAGGAATATCGCCAATTGGCTACAGCCTGCGCATCGCCTTTCCCGTCGGCATCGGCCTGGCTTTCGGCTATTTTGCGCTCTCCAAGCGCTTTTGGGGCGGCAAGGACGGCAGCTCGAGCTAGCCTTAAGGGCCGAGCCGGCGTCATCATGCGCGGCCCGGCTCGATCACGGCCCACCGGCACCGCCGCGCCGCGGATACCCGCCTGGGCGCGCTTGCTCGTCGCGCTCACGACGTTATGCGTATTCGGCTGCTCGGGTGACCCGGATCTGACGACTGCGGCCCGAGAGGGCGACCCGGACGAAGTCCAGCGACTGCTCGATGCGGGTAGGCCTGTCAATCAAGCGACGTCCGAGGGTGTCACCGCATTGCACGCCGCGGCCGCTGCCGGCAACGAGCGCGTAGTCGATCTCCTGCTCCGGAATGGCGCCGCACTCGAGGCCCGGACCGAGGCCGGCATGACGCCGATGTACCTGGCCGCCTACGAGGGACACGCCCGTGCAGTCGAGCGACTGCTCGCGGTGGGCGCAAACCCCGGCGCGCGCGACGCGGAAGCGAAGAACACGCCCCTGCACTGGGCGGCGTTCAAAGGCCACGCTCGAACGGCGGCGCTGCTCATCGACGCCGGGGCGTCCGCCGATGCTCGCAACGCGAAGCAAGCGACGCCGCTCCACATCGCCGCGGTCGCCGGACGTCGTGAGGTCACCAAGCTTCTCCTGTCGGCTGACGCCGATCCGAATGGTCGGGATCAGCGTGGCAGCACCGCGCTTCACGCAGCAGCGGCCAATGGGCATGACAAGGTGTGTGCGTTGCTGCTTAGCTCCGGTGCCGCGATCGATGCGATGGACAAGCATGGCATTACGCCCCTGCACTGGGCGATCACGGAAGGGCATCTCGACGTGACTCGGCTGCTATTGGAGAACGGAGCGCAGGCCCGGTCCGTCGACGATCGCGGACGGACACCCCTGGACATGGCCGTTGAGAGTGGAAGGCAGGACCTGGCGAGTCTGCTGCGCCGATACGGTCGCTGAGCGCCCGGCCACCGGCACCGGCGATGCCGCTCCCCGTTGCGGCGCGACGGCGAGCGTGCCCGGCACGGGCCGATGCATGCGCGTGCCGCATTCTAAGCGCATTGGGCATCTCGCTCTGTGATGTTTCGATCTATTGCGGATATCACGAAATTTTTTCGCCGCTATCGGCTCGGCTTATCATGCCGACCCCGAGCGGAGAATCCACCTAAGGGCGCCCTCGGATTCCCAGGGTCGCCTCCAGCGTTTGATTCAATAACCGTGTTGGGGCAATTTTCCCATGCAAGCCATCGAACAAGCACTGATTGCTTTTTTTGAGCGGGTTGCTCGAAAAGACGAGGCTCAGCTGGCAAAGCTAAAACGGGAAGAATATTTCAGCGTGGAGCAGGGACGCTGGTGCTTCACCTTGCAGGATCTGTATTCTTTCCTTCAACGTCAGGACGATGTTTTTAGCCGCATTGATTACAAGCAATTTCGGCAGTCGATTTTTAACAGCCCCATCAATCAGACCGCCAAATTATTTGGCGCCGAGGTCATCATTACTGACAACCGAGGCAAGGCGGACCGGTCGACCTATGCCCTGGTTTGGCGAAAGACCTGATTCAGGGCCTAATCAGTCTAATCACGATAAGGTCTATCCACGGCAATGGAGGGACAACCAATAGGACTTTCCTCGTCTCTTCTATAAATGCGAAACAAGGCCGGCATGAGTGGGCATAGCGCCCCGATCCGCCACCAGTTCGCAATCTTACACTTTCCGGGTCGCGGCGAAGCGCCCATCATGTGTGCTACGCTGCAATCTCGGCCTGCAAGCGCGGCCCCGGCGACCGCATCTTCTTCCCCGAAATTCAGCCGCCGTGTCGGTGCAGATCGCGCAGGCTGTCATTCCAATACTTGCCGAGCAACGAAAGCGCTCGAAGGCCTTCCTGCGTGCCGGGCTCGCGAGCCAGCCGCAATAGCTCTGCGAAACCCCCTTTGGCCGGCGGGGCCGTCGCAAGATCCCGACTCATCTGGCCGAGAGTATCGGCCAGGCTCACCAGAAGATACTGGCTCTCCGGGCGATCGAGCACCTGGAGAAGGCGCATCACCCCCTCGTTGCGTATGAGGCGGTCGAGCAATGTCATGCCCTCGCTCGCCGTGCGCGCCAGTCGCGTCACCATCTCATCGGACATCGCATCCCTGGCCGAAGCCAGTAGATTGATCATCTCGACAAGATCGTTGACCGCCTCCTCATTCAGCGTCAGTGGAGCTTGTGGTGTCTCCTCCGCCTCATTTCGCGTCGGTGAAGCTTGTGATGTTTCGTTCGCCATCCCAGCATTTCTCCTCAGAGTAGTCCGCGCACGGTGGCCCAATACATTTGGTTGTATGCCACCTTGAACCAGTGGATCGCTTTGGACGGAGGCTTCAGATCGGGCAGATTGACGTAATCGAAGGCATTGTAGGTGGCGCGATCGTAACCGGCCTCGATGAAGCAATACACCTTGCCGTCGTACTCCCGAACCGGGGTGCCGGTCTTGATCAGGGAGGCGACGTTCTCGGCCACCACTTCCGCCTCGTAATGGGCCGCCGACCCGGTCTTGCTAACGGGGATGTTGGTGGCATCGCCGATCACATAGACGTTGTCATGGCCGTCCATGGTCAGCTTGAAACGGTCGGTGGGGATCCAGCCGCCCTCTCCCAGGTCGTTCTTGTCGACGGTTTCAGCGCCACGGTGGGGCGGAATCGCGATCAGCAGATCGTAGTTGACCTCAGTGCCCTCTTCGCTGTAGATGATCTGGTTTTCCGGATCCACCTCTTTCAGGTTGAACAGGGTTTCATACTCGATGCCGGCCTTATCGAATTCCGGTTTGGCCCAGCGGGCGACGTTTGCGGTCGCATGGACATGGTTAATGGGATAGTGATACCGCAGTTTCACCTTGTCGCGGATGCCGCGCGCCTTGAAGAAGTCGTGCATCATGAAAATGGCCTCAACCGGCGCCACGGGACATTTATGCGGAATCGATACCGTCATCGCCACGGTGCCGCCCTCGAACTCCATGAGGCGTTTGTGCATCCGGACGGCGCTCTCCTCTGTGAAAAAGCTCTCCGCGCCTTCGGTCAGGCCGGGTACTTCCTCGGGGACGATGCGCGCGCCGGTGGCGATGACGAGAATATCGTACTTGTAGGTCTTGCCGCTTTCCGTTTCAATCTCGTTTTTGTCGAGGTGGAATTCCGTGACCGGATCCACATGAAAAGCAACGGTCGGCTCGAGCATGCTGGCCTGGTCGCGATAAAGCTGGTCCGGCGCCATCTGCCCGAAGGCGACGTACAGCAGACCGGGCTGATACATATGGCGGTCGGAATCCGACAGCATCGTGATATGGACCCTGTTATTGCGAATCTCCCCGGCAAGCCGCCGTGAGAGATTGTTGGCCACGATGGTACCGCCAGTGCCGCCACCAACGACTACGATTCTCATCACAACCTCCGCTACGGGTTACATCAAGGGGCGTCACGCTCCGGGCCCAGCAGGTCTTCTCGACGCGATCCACATGCGCTATTTGGCCTTTCGGACCTTGATGTGCCAGACATTATCGACCTGCTCGCTGCTGACCATCTCGTGCCCGACCTTATTAACCCATTCGGGTACGTCGGTCGCGGTGCCGTCGTCGGTCGAAAGTAGCTCAAGCGTCTGGCCCACTTCGGCCCGCTTCATGTGCGAAATAAGCTCCATGAGCGGGCCGGGACAGAACGTGTTTCGCGCATCGATGACTTTGTCGTCACTCATCGGTTGGTCTCCGCCTCCTACAGCGGTCAGAACGTGAGCAGTTGCCCACCCTTGGCGTTACTGAGAAAAGCCGTCAGGCCGGCCGGAGGGCCCAACGCGGGGTCGAGCTTGTCCTTGCCGATCTGCATCACGTCCATCGCCATCGAGCAGGGCAACAGCTTCGCATCGCCTAGCTCTGCGGCTTGCTTGAAGAGCTGCCTGAACGGCGGGACGCCCTCTCCCATGTGCTGGCCGAACTCACCTTCCGGCGGGGCATCCTCTGTGTTCCCATCAACGAAATACCTGAGGGAATTCATGGAAAAGAACACCGTCACCTCGTCTCCGCTCGCGGCAGCGATCGATGCTGTCATCGCGGCCATCTGGAGCTGCTCGAGGCTCCCGGAGACGCATATGATGTATAGACCACCAGACATTGGAAATTGCTCGCCTCGTTTCGCCCTGTGCCGCCTGGGCGGCATCGGCTGTCAACTTTACCTTCCGCTTTGCCGGATCGATCGCTGTGTTATCTCAGACCTCGCGGCGCGCGTCATGCAGCATGAATCGCTCAGACGGTGGACCTACACGGCATCGCCCGCACCACAGTGGGAGTGGGCGCGACCGCCCCCCAATCATCCTAGTGACAGGGGAAACCCTGAGCATGGCGCATGTCGTGAGCCGCGTTGTGCGCGGCGGCAGTCTGCGCGAAGCCCGCGCCGTACAGGATCGCTGCCCCCAGCAAAAACGCACCCATGATCTGCAGGGGCTTTGAAATCGCCAGCGGCGCAGTGCGTTGATGCGGGATGGCAGCGGTCGACGTTCTATCGTGCAAACTCATGCCTGTCTCCTACTGTTTGATGGGAGGGTGAGACGATACGGGGCGCCGCCCAGCCGGATACAGCGCCCAAGGCGGCCCACAGCACGGCGTTGGCGACCGCGGTCGCCACGAAGAACTGCCGCGTGAGCTCCTTGAGCTCGGCGGCCGCCGCCGGTGGCTGTCCCGGGAAGGGTTCGCTGGGCCCCGCCGGGGCACCCACCACGTACGGCACCGCCAACAGCACAAGGGCGGCCCAGCGCCAGGGGGACTTTACGAATGCGACGCCGGCAAGCCCGCCCGCCGTGCACACCACGGCAAGGAGCCACCATAGCTGCCGTGCCTCCAGCGAGGCGACGGCCGTGCCGGGGACGTCGGGCAGCATACCGAGCGCGGGGGCCAGGAAAAAGACGGCGTATCCCGCCGCGCCCCAGAGAAAACCGTACCGCCAGTCCACCTTGGTAATCCGATTGAGCTTCAATGCGGCTGCCATGGCGGCCAGCAGCACCAACGCGAACCCGATGGCGCCCAGCACATTCGACAGGAGCATGAATGCCGTGCGCTCCATGCCGTCCGACGGTGCCCAGGCACCTCCGCCATGGTCGTGCGCGGCTCCCGCTTCACTACCGTGCTCATGTGCCTTCGCCGCTTCGGACGCGGCCCCGCCCTCGAAGCTTTCGGCGCTCTCGATAATAGGAACCACGCTCCAGTACTCAACGCCGGTTACCAGGAGGCCCGACACCGCCCCGGCCAGCAAGGCATAAAGCACGATCTGTCGAAATAGCATCGCCTAGCGTCCTCCGCTCGCTCAGTGGCAGGGGAACCCCTGGGCATGACGCATATCGTGGGCCGCGTTGTGCGCCGCCGACGTCTGCGCGAAACCCGCACCGTAGAGAATTACGACCCCCAGCAGCGCGGCGGCGAAGATCTGGAGCCCCCTCGAAACCGTGGCGGTACGGGAAGTTTCAGCAGCAGTGGTGAGGCTATACATGGCCACGTCCTCCTGTTATCGGTGAAACAACGACGGTTGAGATGCCGGATAAAGCCGCTTTACATCGAGAGTGGATACATCCCGTTTTTTGCAACCCTTCATGACTCGTGAACCCAGGTTGCTCGGTTGAGCAACTGCACCAAAATGGTGTCGATCACGTAGCCGATCACACCAATCAAGACGATCATTCCCATAAGCTGGTCATAGAACAGGTTTTCCCGCGCGTCCTCGATGGTATAGCCCATGCCCGAGTGCGTGCCGAAAAACTCCGCCGGGATCAGCACGATCCACCCAACGGCCACCGCGAGGCGGATGCCGGTGAGCACATCGTAGGCGATTGCCGGCACGATGACCTTGGTCACGATGTGCCAGGTGCTCGCGCCCAGATTACGCGCCACCTTGAACCAGGCCGGATCGATCTTGGCCATGCCCACGGCGGTGGAGAACATCACCGGCCACACTGCCCCGATGGCGATGAGAAAAATAATCGCGCTGTCCCAGGCGGCGAAGGCGATCACCGCGATCGGCTCCCAGGACAGCGGGCTGACCATGCGCAGCAGCTGAAACGGCACGTGGGTCGTCTCGGCGAACAGCTTGCTGCGGCCCATGATGATGCCGACCGGCATGCCGATCGCGATGGCGATCAGCAGCCCCATGCCCAGGCGATATCCGCTGGCCCCGAGCCCGCGCTGGATGCCCCCAAAATCCCACATCGCGGGGATCCCGTGTAAGATCGCCTGATCGGGTGCGAAGTCGGAAAAGTGCGCCATGGTTGGATCGCTGGTGAGATACCAGACACCGAGCCACCACAGCGCGACCAGGATCGCGAGGCCGGCGAGGAAGTCGAATACCTTCTTCGCCCCCCTGCCCACAAGATCGCCGAGGCGGTTGGCTCGGAACGGTCCTAATTCGGCAGGTACAGTGCTCATAATTCAGCCTTATCTGTCCGATCCTGCCCGAATGTAGGAAGTGCCCGACGCCGCATGCCCGTCTCGCGCTTGCACTTGCAAACCGCTTCGAACGAGTGCGTGGCGAAATTGCCAGCCGTATTATCCCGTCTCATGATTCAGCCTTCCGATGATACCAGCTAAAACGGTTGATCAGCATCACGAAAATGCTGTCGAGGATGAAACCGAGGACACCGATAGTCACCACCATCGCCGTGAGGTAGCTGTAGTCAACCGTCTCGCGCGCGTCCTTGATGGCGTAGCCGAGGCCCGAGGTAACCCCCAGCATCTCGGCCGGCACGAGCACGATCCACGCAATACCCAGGGCGAGGCGCAGGCCGCTGAAGATGTCGAACGCGATCGCCGGCAGAATGATCTGCGTGAGCACGTGTAGCCGCTTGGCACCGAGATTGCGCGCCACCTTGAACCAGGCCGGGTCCACCTTGGCCAGGCCCGCGGCCGTCGCGTACGCCACCGGCCAGACCGCGGCGATCACGATGAGGTAGATGATCGCCTGATCCCACCGCGGGAACACGATCACCGCCAGCGGCATCCATGCCAGGGGGCTGACCATGCGTATGAACTGAAACGGCGAATGACTTATCTCGCGGAACCGCCTGCTGCGGCCCATGAGAATCCCCAGCGGTACACCGATAAGCGCCGCGAGAAGAAGGCCGTATCCCAGGCGATCCATGCTGGCCACAATGGCCCCCTGGATCCTGCCCTGCTCCCACAGCGCCGGGTATGCCTCGAACGTGGGAATCGGCCCGAAGTCTCCGAACGCCCGGGTCTCGGGCTGCATGGTAAGCAGCCAGACCCCCAGCTCCCACAGGGAGCCCAGGACCGCCAGGCCCACTACCGCGAAAAGCAAGCGCCGCACCCCGCGGGAACGCAAGCGGGCGAATGCAGACACCTCACGGGGCGCGACGTACCTCATATCGCGAACACCTCCTCCCGCCGGAACGGGTCACCGGTCTGCGGGACGCTCAGATCATTCCGCCACTTCGGATTTTTCTCGAGCGCTTTCCTGACGAACTCGTAGTTGACCAGATCCTTGATGATGAAATCGGTCTCGAGGCCCTCAAAGAACGTCCGGTCACCGGTGAGGACGACCCGCCGCAGCTCGTCGGCCACAAATCGGGTGGCCGACGGGTAAGGCCAGCCCTGCATATTGATCCGGCTCTGCTGCCATTCCACGTGCTTGATCGCCGGGGGGTTCTCGTAATAGGCCGGGTCGTAGAAGTTCATCGCCCGGTCGATCACCTCGAACGGGAAGGGCAGATAATTGCCGCCATCCCGGGAGAGCCGGCGCGCGGCTTCCTTTCGGTTCTCGGAGATCCAGATCTGCGCCTCGATGACAGAATCCATTACGGCCTGCGCCCAGGCCGCCCGGTCGGGATCCTCGGTATCCGCCTCGTGCATCACCACCACGCAGCACGGATGGCCCTTCCAGAAATCTCCGGTGAAGCGCAGCACCGTGCCGCCCGCCTTGAGCTCGCCCAGGGAATTGAACGGCTCGGCGACGATATAGGCGTCGATCTTTCTTGCCGCGAGCGCCGGCGGCATGTCCGGCGGGGCCAGCACCATCAGGTTGCACTCGTTGGGTGCGAGCTTCGCGTCCTGGGGCCGGATCACCGGGGTGATGCCGTATTCTCTCAGGAACACCTGCAAGATGATATTGTGGTTGGAGTACCACCACGGGACGGCGACCTGCATCCCTCCGAACTCCTTGAAGCTCTTGACGCCCGTGTGAGCGCCGACCACGCAGGCCGAGCCGTTGGTGTGGTCCCAGGCCGTTTCCTTGATCGGGAACTTATTGTTGTAGCGCATCCAGAGCGGAATCGGGTTGAGCAGATGCGCGAGATTGTGCTTGTGCGCTTGGAAGGCCTCGACCAGCGGCGTCCAGCCGCGGTGGAGCTCCGGGCGCACGGCGTCGAGCCCATTCTTCTTGAAGAGCCCTACGTCATAGGCTATATTCAGCGCCGCCGAGTCGGTGATGGGGATATAGCCGATCCTCACCACCTCATCCTGCGCCTTTTGGCCCCAGCCCCGTTTGGGCATCATGGAGCCCAGCATGCCGAGCGCGCCGGCCTTCAGGACCGTGCGCCGGTTGAGGCTGGTGCCGAACAGCCCCATGAGGTTTTGGCACCGGTCCTGCGGATCGTAGTCCAGGGTGAGCCTTGGGTCAGGCTTGCCCTCGGCGATGTCCGGATCCGTCGGCGCCAAGCGCGGATCGTCATGTTCGTCATTTTGTCGTTTCTTCATCTGGCCGCCTCCTACATTGATCAACCGGTTGATGATCCGATGTCCCAGACCTACAGCCGCTCCTTTCCCTGACTCGAGAATTTCCTGACTCGAGAATTGCCCCACTCCGTGCCCACTGTGCCCGCGGACACCTAACCGGCCCCGCTTGACCTCGCGGCAGACATGAGCTGGGGCTTGGACGAACCTTTGGTCTTGGCTGAGCCGAAGGACTTGACTGCGCCGTCCTCCTCAGGCTCTTCCTTCGACTCCCCTTCCGACTCATCTTCCTCCTGCTCAAGCGTTTCCGAGGCCTCGCCGCGCTCGCCGGCGGCGCTCGGCGCGGCCCCCGCGGCCTTGTGGAAGGCATCCATCAGGCGCGCCCGCATCGACTGGACCGCCGGGTCGTTGCGTTCGCGGGGATCGGGGAGGTCCACCTGCAGCTCGTCGTAGATCTTGCCGGGGGATCCCGCCATGACCAGGGCGCGATCCGCCATGATCACCGCCTCGTCGATGTCGTGAGTGACCATTACGATGTTAATGCCGAGGCGCTTGGCGATGGAACGCACGTCCTGCTGCAGGGTTGCGCGGGTAAAGGCGTCGAGCGCCGAGAAGGGCTCATCCAGAAGCAGAAGCTCAGGCTCCATGACCAGCGAACGGGCGAGCGCGACGCGCTGCTGTTGCCCGCCCGAAAGATCCTGGACATTGCTCTCGGCAAACTCTTCGAGCTCGACGAGCTTGAGCACCTCGTCGACCCGGTCGCGGATCTTCTTCTTGGGCCAATGGGCAAAATGCAGGCCGACGCCCACATTCTGCGTCACCCGCATCCAGGGGAAGAGGTGGGGCGCCTGGAACATCATGACCCAGCGCGGCGAAGGTCCTCGCACGGGTGCGTTATCGAGATAAACGTCTCCGCTCGTCGGCGACAACAAGCCGGCCACGATATGAAGAAGAGTCGATTTCCCGCAGCCGGAACGGCCGATGATCACGAGGGACTCACCCGGCTCCGCCTCGATATCTACGGCCTCGAATGTCAATGGACTTCGCGAGGTATACCGGTGAGTAAGATTGTCAATCTGAATGTTTAAGCCGCGAATTGCCATCTATAAATACCTTTCAAGTGGGCGTTGGCGCCTGCCTACCGCTTGCTGCAACAGGCGTGAAGGCTTGCTCCAAGACTGAGCTGAAGAATGCCCGGCAGCGCAGTCGTCCAGCGTCCGAATGCAGCCGGCGAAGGACCGGGGATCGAGTGGTAATAGGCTAGCATGGTATTAGGCTAGCACACATCGCCTCACCCGGGGCCTCACCTGCGGCCAACGCGCTCAATGCCACTCGCGGTCCGGGACTCCGGCGGCTGTTGCCCCCATGAGGGCATGCATCATGGGGGATATTTTCACCGGTGGCCACAGCAGCCGTCGTTGTCGCCGTTGCCGCGCCTTCAGGCGCTGTTAAAGCGTCGATCGAGCTCCTCCATCTTGCGGGCTAGCTCGTCCTCGTCCACCAGACCGCGCTGGATCATGGAATGTGCCAGGGCTACGATCTGGCGCTCTGGGAAAGGGATGTCCGAGTAAAGGCCCTCTTCGAGATCATCCTCCTCCGCGCGCCGCTCAAGCCAAGGAAACGCCTGGGAGCGGGCAAGAGCAATGAACGTCCCCTCCAGGCTGACTTTCCAGGGAGGATCAGGGTTGTCCACCCCGTACTGCTCACATAGGTCCTCCCAGACTCTCCCTTCTTCCCGCACCTTCTCAAGCAGGCGGGGGACCCGGGAGTCTTGCGGAATCCGCAAAGCGTCGTTACCGCACGGCTTGTTGCTCGAGGTACCCATGGCCGTTCCCTAGTGATCGTCGTGGTGGACCGGGTGGATCGCCGGGTGCACGGGCCGCTCGACGTTCGTCGTCACTCCGGGTTTCGGCACTGCCACGCCGATCAAGCAGTCCCGGGTCACGATCTCGGCCAGCTGGTCCTCGGTCCAGCCTTCCGTGCCTTCCGGACGCACCGGCAGGACCATGTAACGCGTCTTCTGATTGGAGTCCGCGACGCGGATCTCCACGTCCTCGGGGACCTGCAGGCCGAACTCGGCGAGCACTTGCCGCGGCCAGCGGACCAAACGCCGGCGGTAGTTCGGGGTGCGGTACCACTCGGGGGACTGGCCGAGAATCGGCCGGGGATAGCACGAACACAAAGTGCACACGACCACATGCTTCAGCTTGGGAGTGTCCTCGAGCACGCGGAGGTGGCAATAGTCGCTCGGCGTGCCGAACCCGGTCGGCGGATCATTGATCCAATCGACACCGACCTCCAAGCTGGCCTTGATCCCGTCGGTCACGGCCAGCTTCTTGAACTCCGGATCCAACCACGCCTTGGCGACCAAGCGCGCCGCAGGCGCCGGACTGAGACTGTGGACGTACTCGGTCCATCGCCGGTGGTCCTCCGCGGAGAAAAGCCCTTTCTCGATAGCCAGCTCACGGACGGCTGCCTCGAGCACCTCGAAATCGCTGACTTCGTCAACCATCGGTGCGGGTTTATGCTTCTCTGCCATTTGCTCTGCCTCTCTATTGTGCCGTCGTGTTTCCGTTGACTCGGTTACGCCGACTCGAGCCAGAACTCGGAAAACTCGGTCTCCAACGTATCGCTCGCGAACGTATCGGCATACTCAGGCCAGAGATCCCGCTGCCGGAACACCACGCTGTAGAACCATACCGGGTTGTCCGAGTTGTCCCACGATTCGTCCTCCGGAGCGGGGCTTTCGTAGACCACCTTGGTCACCTCTCCGACTGCGCCGCGCGTGTAGACCTGGCAGCGGGTATAGAAGAGATCTGGAAGATTCTTGACCCGCACGTGGTCGCCCACCTTGAATTTGGCAGAGCCGGCCTCCCCCTTGAAACACTGGGGATCGCCGATCCCTGTGGCTTTCTCGGCGTGGTGACTTCTATCGTGCTGAGCTTTGCTCATAGCGCTTTTGCACCTCATCGATCTTGTTGACCAGTTCAGTGAGGGTGACGTACTGCTTGTCGACCAATATCCGCGCCGCCCCCAGCAGCCACCGCCCGTAATAAGGCAGCTCCAGGTACAGCGAGTTGCCCAAATCGACATTGTGCCGGCGGCGCCGCTCCTCGGCGTTCCACACGCCGCGCCATGCCAGACATTCGCAGGTCGCAAAAGTATTGAGCTCCCACTGCTCTTCTTCTTTTTCTTCCCACTCCATGGGCGCATCCTGCTCGCCACCGACATCGTGAGGCGTTCGCATGCACTCTCGGAAGCGGATATGACCGATGGTATCGGGATACGGCGCGTGCCGCGGTGGTTTGAGTGCGTTAGCCTCTGTCATGATCTTGTAACCTCCTACATAGGATTTTTATCATATAGGATTTATCACATAGGATTTGCCAATGTCGAGTAGATCACTCGTGCATGGTGCATATTAAAATTCTTATATGCTGCTATACTTATGCGTCTGCGCCCATCAAGACCCCTCTTTCAATGCCATAACTCGTTGTATAGTGTCTTAACAGGTTGCTTGGGGTACAATAGGAAGGGAGCAGTTGTAAGTCCAAGACTTTGTTGTGATTGGACCCATAGGGGTTGCCTATGGAGCGAAGGGTCATTTTCCCGCGTTCCCTGCAATATCTGCTCGCCGTAGCGGAGCACGGCAGCTATACGAAGGCCGCCGAGGTCTTGCACGTCTCTCAGCCGACGCTGTCGCAACAGATCAAGCAGCTTGAGGACTCCTTGCAGACGCTGCTGATTGACCGATCCGGGCGGACCGTACGGTTGACCGCGGTGGGCGAAATCTATTTGAGCCATGCCCGTCGGGCCTGGGGCGAGCTGGATGCAGCGACACGAGCCATCCACGATGTGGAGGACCTGAGCCGCGGATCAATCCGCGTGGGTTGGACACCGATTACCGATTATCTGGCCTGCTCGTTACTGCTAAAGTTCAACAGCCTCTATCCCGGCATCACTCTGAGCACTTTCGAGATGCCCCAGAACGACATTGAGACAGCGGTGGCCGAAGACCATGTCGACGTCGGTATCGTGTTTGGCAAACAACGGTGGGAAGCGCCATCGAGCGATGTCGAGACGGAATTGCTCTTTGAAGAAACGCTGTGCCTTGCCATCGGCAATGCCCACCCCCGCGCCGGCCAGAAGGGATCGATCAGCGCACAGGAGTTCGGGCAAGAATCGCTGGTGCTGCTCAACACAGACTTCGCGCTGCGGAACCATATAGACCAATACTGCATCAAGCACGGCGTCGCGCCGCGGACCGCCCTGGAGACCGATTCGCTCAGCGTGATCATAGAAATGATCCAGGTCGGTCCGCTCGCCACCGTGCTCCCCACGACCATCGTGCGCACCCAGTGCGGACTTTATTCGATTCCGGTATCCCCAGAGCTGCCCCGTAAGGCAATCACCGTGATTTGCCGCAAGGGTGGTTACAAAAGCCCAGCGTGCCGGGCGTTCACGGCGCTGGCGTCCGATTGGGCCGCGCGCAGGCTCGAGGAGACACCCGCTAAAAAGGTAAGGCCCTGCTGCCCGATGGCAGAGGGGGATTATCAGGATCAAGAACTCGAAAGTCACGGCTCGAGAAGTTAATAACCGGTACGCAGAACGCTGGGGAATCGGGTTGATGCCGCTGCCCAACCAGCTCCCCAGACCATGTGCAACTACGTCTCCCCTGCCGTCGCTTTGCTCACGCCCCCCAAAGCACGAGGCGGCGGCCCGCCTGTCACCCAATCCAGCAATTCCACCGTGTGCACCACCGGCACCCTGGTGCCGGAGCGGATCTGAGTCATACACCCTATGTTGCCTGCGGCGATTGCATCCGGCCCGCCCCGCTCCAGCACCTTGATCTTACGCTCTTTCAGCTGCGCCGAGATCTCAGGCTGCATCAGATTATAAACCCCGGCCGAACCGCAGCATGAATGCGCGTCTCTGGGCTCGAGCACGGTAAAACCCGCCGCCTTCAGTAACTTCTTTGGCGTATACCTGATCCGTTGGCCGAACTGCAGGGAACAGGTGGCATGATAGGCCACCCGCAGGTTAGGTGTCACCTTGTAATCCAACTCGATGCCCGACAACACCTCGCAAATGTCTTTCGCGAGCCTAGATATCGTCGCAGCATCTTCCGCCAGCTCGTCGTTTCGGAACATGTACCCATAGTCCTTGACCACCGTGCCACAGCCACTCGTGTTGATCACAACCGCATCGAGCTCCGCGTCGTTGACCTCTTTCATCCAGGCATGGATGTTCTCGGCGGCCATAGCGTGGCTTTGCTTGGACTTACCCATATGATGCGTCAGCGCCCCGCAGCAACCAGCGCCTTGCGCCACCACGACTTCGCACCCATGGCGGCGCAGAATGCGCAGTGATGCGTCGTTAATATCTGTATTCAGCACCGTCTGTGCGCAACCCGTCATCAGCGCCACGCGCCGCCTGCGCTCGCCCAATGCCCGGAACACCTGCGGCTTGTCGTTCGGGCTGGGCATCGGCAGCTCACTCGGCAAAAGCTCCAACATAGCGCGGATTTTCCCGGGCATGGCGAACGCCAGCGGCTTCGCTAACCGCGCCCCTCGCATGGCCAGACGCAAACGGCCGGGATAAGGCAGAATCTGCGCAAGCACCCCGCGCAGCATTCGATCAAACAGCGGGCGGCGATAAGTTTCCTCGATATATTCCCGAGCATGATCCATCAAATGCATATAATGCACGCTCGAGGGGCATGCGGCCATGCATGCCAGACACGACAGGCAGTAATCGAGATGTTTGACCGTTTCCCGGTCCGGCTTGCGCTCGTTCTCCAGCATCTCCTTGATCAGATAGATCCGTCCGCGCGGGCTGTCGAGCTCGTCACCAAGAATCTCATAGGTCGGGCAGCTGGTGGTGCAATAACCGCACTGCAGGCAGGCGCGCAGTTCCTCGTTGGAGCTGGCCATGGCTGACTGGATCAGCTGCTCAGGGGTGAAGCTGGTGTGCATTGGCCTATCCTATGGGATTAAGGTTCAGGGCTATAACCGGATCCGGTGTATGGGCCAGCCAACGCCGGCAACGGCGTGAGGAGACCGGCGCGGAACGGAATCAACGGGCTCAGGAGCATGGACGGCGCTGGAAGAGGCGGCCGCCAGGCGGCACAACGGCGCACGGGGGAAAAGAATACTCGGGCTCATGCTCACAAGCCCTGTCGCCCCGCATCTCACTCTAGGTGGTTCTTCTTGCCGGGCGCAGTGGACGTGCTCCCGCGACTCCCTTGCCCCGCCATGAACGCGACAGGCGCGACGGCGGCCTGATCAATGACCACATCCACCACCGCCGGCATGTCCGCATCGACCGCATTCCTCATGGCTTTTCCGATATCCTTCGGATCCGTCACCCGGATACCCCAGGCGCCCATCCCCCGCGCGATGTTGGCGAAATTCGCCTCCTTGAACTCCGACAGCTTGTCCAAATCACGAGAAGCCGGCCACAGAGCCTGCAGCAGATGCGTCTGAAAAGCCATTGCTTGGTTATTCAGGACTACCGTGACAACGTTGATCCCGTTCCGCACGGCCGTCTCAAGCTCAGAGAGGTGATAGAAGAATCCACTATCGCCTGTGAACGCCACCACCAGCCGCTCAGGGACTGCCGCTTTAGCCCCTATCGCCGCCGGAAACGCCCACCCGAGGCTCCCTTCGCAGTGCAGAAAGTTCTTCCCCGCCGGCAGGTCCATGAAGACACCGGCCCACGTGCCTGCATAACCCGTGTCCGTGACGTAAAGCGTGTTCTCCGGACACGCCTTCACGAGCTCGCTCGCCAGTTGCTCCGGCCGAATCGGGACTGCGTTCCCATATATGTGCTGATGTTCTCTTCCACGCCACTCACGCAGCCCTTTCTGCGCCTTCGCCACCCACGTGCCTTGTGCATCCCGCTTCCCTGAATCCCCGACCTCCAGCATTTGCTGCAAGACGGTCCGCGCATCACCCACAAGCGGCAATACATTGGGATAGTTCGCACCGGGCTGCGCGGGGTTGATATCAATGTGGATGGCCCGCAACCCCGGCTTCGGCATCTGCCTCATCTTCGTCGTCGCCCCGCCGAAATGACTGCCCACATGAAACACCAGATCCGCTTCAGTGACCACTTGGTCAGTCGACGGCCGGCGGTACGAGCCCGTCACGCCGAGCGCCAAGGAATGCCGTTCGTCGATGCTCCCCTTGCCGCCCAAGGTCGTGGTGACGGGTATATTCAATTGCTCGGCCAGGGCCGTCACTTCCTCCCATGCGCCCGAAACGACCGTCCCACGACCACAAACCATCACCGGGCGCTCCGCACGGCGAAGCTCCTGGACAGCCTGCTCCACCAGCTCATCGTCCGCTCGCGGTCGGAATGCCGGATAGGAGAAGTAGCGCCGGTCCAGATACCGGAAATCGAACTCCGATTCGCCTGCCTCCAGTGCGCCGTCCAAATACAGATGGACCGGCCGCGGCGCCCCCGTTGTCATCTCCCTGTAAGCCTTGCCGAAGAATTCCGCCATCCGATCTATTGTCCGTACCTCTGCGTCGTACTTGGTTACGGGCCGGAAATCCACGTAGGCCTCCTGGTAGGAGTCGCCTTGGTAACGCGAGCTCGGAAGGACCGGCGTCAGCGCAAGCAACGGCGTGTTGCTCTGCCAGGCATCCACGAGGCCTGCATACAGGTTCGTCGCTCCGGGACCAATCTGCGCAATCACGATTGTCGGCGTGCCCGACGCTTGGGCATAGCCGTCGGCCATATAGCCCGCGGCTTTCTCTGAGTGACACAGGACGCGCTTTATCGGATCCTCCGCCAGCTCCACAAGTGTTGGGTACAAGAATGTCGGGACGAAAAACACCGCCTTCGTGCCCGATCGGCGCACCAGCTCCGCCAGGAATTGCTGGCCCTTCATCCTCCGCGGACGCTCGCTGAGCCCCTGCTCGCCTGTGTAAGAATCTTTAGGTCTATACGGATTTTTCACCGAAACTCCTTGCATAAGAGGCTCCCCCACAGCTTATTGACTGCCTAATTGGCTATCGGCGGTCTGTGAGCAGGCGCGCCATCATAAGCGAAATCCGCGGACTGTCCGGACGCAGACCAGCTACCGCGCCTACACAATGTCTGCGATATCGTTACCCCTGTAGGCAACATACGAATTTCGAACACTTACGCCCCTATGTCCAATCCAGCGCAAATAGGGCTTTTCGGCCGTTTCGGTCTTGGGAAAACCCCCGTGTAGCAAATCTTTACCGGCCCATGGGCATTCGACTCTCGATCGGGTTCTGCCACCCTTGTCGCGGTAGCCGTAGGCCCCTGCGTTGCGGGACGCGTATCCTGTTATCGAGCGCCTTGACCAAGCCGAGGCTGGCCTTGCGGCTGATCACGATCCAGGCGAAGCCCCCGGGCCAATTCCACCATCATCGGATAAAGGCGCTCCGTCTCTTGCTCCGCGGCCTTCGGGCTGAGGTGCTTTTTCTTGATTCCGTACTTCTGAAGTTGCACGTAGCGGTCAGGCTCTACACCGTTGCGCTTCAAACAACCGAGGGCACAACCTAGGGGGCAACCATCCAGCGCAAGGATCGGTTGGCCTGAGGTGGCCTGGCGCACAAGATTCGGCACATCGCCGCCCACCCCGGCGATGCACGACATCTGCGCCTCACCTTCTCGGTTCAGCCGCAGCGCCAGTGTGTTGGTGATTTGGGCAACGCTGGAAAATCCTGAGCAACTGTACACCAGCGGCAGATGGTCGCTCTGTCGAGTCATGAGGCCTTCCTCCAAATAGGATTCCTAGGATTCCAAGGGTTTCTCAGGTACGCAGGTTATCCGGGGTCGGCTGGGATGTATTTCGATCACCTCTGCCGCCAGACAACCGGGCTCGGCATCCGTTTAGTTAAAAAGCTACGCCGGCTCCAGCCAACGATCAGAAATCTCAGCCTCTAGCGTGTCGTTCGGATTCATATCGGGTTCATCGGGCCAGAGATCCTGCTGCTTAAACCGCAGGCGGTAGAACCATTCGGGCCTATCGATGTGGCCCCACGCCTCGTCTTCCGGTGCAGGATTTTCGTAAGTCACGGCCACCACCGTACCCACTACGCCTCGCGCGTAAGCCGGAGTTTGGCTATAAAAGATATCCAGCCGATCCCTGACCCGCAAACGATCACCCACCTTGTACCGAGGTGGGCCGCCAGCCTTGCCTTTGTAACACTGGGGATCGCCCACCCCCATAGCTATCTCAGCGTGGTCATTTTTACTCATGGCGCTTCTTCACCTCATCAATCTTATCGAGTAGTTCCGTGAGTGTGATGTGCTCCTTATCGACCATGACCCGTGCTGCGGAAAGCAGCCACCGGCCGTAATAGGGCAAATCAAGGTACTGCTTCTGGCCCAGGTCCGCATGCCGGCGGTGCTTTTCCACGGTGTTCCACACGTTGCGCCAGGCGAGACATTCGCAGGTCACAAAAGTATTGAGTTCCCACTGCTTTGTTTCTCTTTCCTGCAACGGGATGGGACCATCCGATTGGCCGCCGAGATCATGCGCCGCGCGCAGACACTCTTTGAAACGAGCGTGATCGAAGACATCTGGATCCGGCTGCTGCGGGGGCTTCTTTGGGGTACGCGAACTCATGGCTTCGTCCTCTCCCTCTAAGGAAGACGCAATTGCAAGATATAAAATAGATGCATTATTAGTCCAACACTTTGTTCTTATTGAGCTCATAGGGATCGACTATGGATAGAGGTGAGATGATTTAAATCAGTTTTAGACACAGACTATAAGCGGTCATTCCACGCCGTTTTTCCTCCGTGACGGGCTGACCTCCTGCGCCCCCCGATTTTCTTGGACACCGATTT